>Ga0256405_10004838_pt1 | contig 24425 bp, 19 predicted proteins | sample RumenRJG_02DNA_FD_189096 | JGI IMG/M metagenome (GOLD analysis project Ga0256405, IMG submission 189096) | Bovine rumen microbial communities from Lethbridge, Alberta, Canada - RJG_02 | ecosystem: Host-associated > Mammals > Digestive system > Stomach > Rumen | place: Canada: Alberta... | reverse complement strand
ATGTGTTAGGCACGCCGCCAGCGTTCATCCTGAGCCAGGATCGAACTCTCATATTAAATAGTTAAGAGCTTACGCTCTTTAAGTTCTTCCTTGTTCAGAACATCGCTTAGCTTTTGTTCTGTCCGTTTATTCTTTACTGCGAATAAATTCGCTTTGACCTTTTGGTCTTTTGCTTTGGAGTTTTTTTGATAAAAACTCCTCCGCTCTGAAAATTCTTTAGAATCTTCAGGGTCTGTGTATTAATCGATCTTTGATTTTCAAGGTTCTATAGGGATATGAATCCCTAGCGCAGAGGGTGGGGTTCGAACCCACGTGCCCTTGCGGACAAACGGTTTTCAAGACCGCCTCGTTATGACCACTTCGATACCTCTGCATCTCCTATTAAATTGGATGTTTTATCTTAATCTAATAAGATTTCATCGCTTTTTTAGCGACTTGCTTAATATATACTATACTTTTCTATGAGTCAAGAGTTTTTTGCAAAAAAACCGCATAATTATGAATCCGTATTTTCGCATAAAGTTAAACTATGGAGAGATTTTTCATAGTTTGATTTTTTATAGGTATAATTACCCCATAAATCAGAGCTTACATAAAAAATAATATGTATCTTATTTAATGTATATAAAACATTAGACCGTTCTGATCTTGGGGGTGTTTGATTTTAATTATTATTGCTTTGATAGATACATCTCTGCAACTTTTATATCCTCAGGTGTAGTGATTTTTATATTTTCATATGAACCTGCAACTACTTTTACCCGGGACCCAGTATATGTTTCTACAACCATGGCGTCATCTGTGACTGGAATCATAAGACGTCCTGCATTTTCCTGATCTATCAGCTTTTGATATGCGGTGTATATCAGTGAAAAATCAAAACTCTGAGGTGTTTCCATGAGCCAAACGGAACTACGTTCAGGAGTGGATTTTACATAATGCTCTGCATCAATGATTTTGATTGTATCTTTAACTGGCATACCAATAACTGCTGCATGATATTTAGTTGCATAATGTAAAGCATCATCAATGATTGCACTAGTCAGCATTGGTCGTGCACAATCATGTATCATCACTATGGGGTCAGATGCGACGTCATTAATTTGATCAGCATTTGAAACGTTTTCTATATTTTCCAATTCCTTTATTTTGGTAAGACCATTATATACAGAATTATATCTTTCCTTACCACCGCTTATTATTGCTGATAATTTTTTTAGAGGATATATAGTTTCCGACATCTCTGTAGCACTTGTGACATTTGAAACAGGTTTTTTATAGCCGGTTAATGCCTCCATATAAGGGATATCTTCTTCTGCTGTCGTTATGATGATTCCATCAACTGCAGGGTGGGCATCAAATTGCTCAGCGCTCCAACTGTATAGAGGCTTATTCAGAATTTCCATAAATTGTTTTTTTTGCTTGCTGTGCATACGACGTCCGCTTCCAGCAGCCAGTACTATTGCATAAACTTTTCTTCCTTCGTACATATATGACCTCCGGATTAATATAATGTAAATATTATATGATATTAGTGTCATAAGTCTTCTCCCACGTGTGCTTGCACAAAAGTGGGCGATAGACTTCATGACACGCCCCACATGACTGGTGGCAGATTCAAAGGATCTGCCATGTAGCGTCAGCCCTCGCGGAGCGAATTCTAATGGGCTGACGTTCCCAGAGAGCACGTAAGGACGCTTTTTGCGGCCTGAGAGTGCGGAATGTGGGAGGAACGCGAGCCTCGTGGCAGATTCCGCAGGAATCTGGCATATAGCACCAGCCCTCGCGAAGCGAATTCCAATGGGCTGGTGTTCCCAGAATCGCAAAGCGCGAAGCGGTCCGATATTGACTTTTGACACTCACATCATTATATAACAAAAGGACTCTGCACTAAAGGCAGAGTCCCTAATATTCAACAAAAGAATCATGTAAAAATGGTGAAGCAAAATTTATGACATCAATGTGTCAGAATTTATGTGATAATTATCATGCGATATAAATCAGTATGCAATATTAATCAGTGTTCACCAAGCTTTAAATTTGGACAGGCATTTAGATCCAGACCATCTCGTTGACCCTTTAAATACTCGTAATACCCTGCACAAGCAATCATTGCTGCATTGTCAGTGCATAATACAGGACTAGGTCTATAAAAATGAATGTTGTTATCAGCACACTCCTGCTCCAATCTCGATCTGATGTGAGAGTTTGATGCAACTCCGCCGGCTATGGCAAGTTTGGTATAGCCGCGTTCCTTACATAAGCCGACAGCACGAGATACAAGAGAATCAGTTACAGCTTCCTGGAAGGAAGCACATAAATCAGGTATATTGATACTATCTTCTTTCATTTTGGCCTTGTTTATATAGTTTAAAACTGCTGACTTTATGCCAGAAAAAGAAAAATCGTATGGATTATCTGCAACAGTGCCCCGAGGGAACTGTATAGCATTAGGATTGCCTGATTTAGAGGCATTATCTACCTTAGGGCCACCTGGATAACCAAGGCCAACTGCTCTTGCAACTTTATCGAATGCCTCGCCTGCAGCATCGTCGCGAGAACGACCAACGATCTCAAACTTGCCATAATCCTCAACAACTACAAGATGTGTGTGACCACCAGATACAATAAGACAGGCAAAAGGTGGCTCTAGTTCTAGATTTTCTATATAGTTAGCACTAATATGTCCCTCGATATGGTGTACACCGACTAATGGTTTATTGAGAGCAAAGCTTAAAGCCTTGGCCTCTGCGACACCTACAAGAAGTGCACCAACCAAACCTGGACCATAGGTTACCGCAATAGCATCAATGTCATCAAAGGTACAATTAGCCTCTTTTAATGCAAGTGAAATTACATCATCTATTTTTTCAAGATGTTTACGTGAAGCAATTTCTGGGACTACTCCACCATACTCAGTGTGAATCGCAATCTGTGATGAAATAATATTGGATAAAACCTCACGCCCGTTACGTACAACAGCAGCGGCAGTCTCATCACAACTGGATTCTATTCCTAAAATTTTTATATCTGCCATTATTTATCCTCATCATCAAATGTGAGATCCTTTGTCCATCCATCACGGGCAAATTTTACCGGATGTATCTTCCATATATCATCCTTATATATGTCAGGACGCATCTCACTAGGTGAATAATGTGTGAACCACATTTCTCTAGGCTTTGCCTCAGCACCTATCATAGCGGCCTCATACATCATCATATGTTTATTTTTCTTTGCGTTGTCAAGCTTCTCTCGCTCTCCATACATACCCTCACATATGAACAGGTCTACATCTCTTGCCATTTCTGTAATAGCAGGAGTTGGACGAGTGTCTGTACAATAGGTTACACTAAGTCCTCTTCTGGCTGAACCCATAACCATATCCGGCGTGAAAACTACACCATCATCGGTGGTAATGGTATCACCGTGCTGCAGTCGATTCCAATACTTAAGAGGAATGTTTTGGGCCTGTGCTCGTGCGGCATCAAATTTACCTAGCCGACGAACGTTAACACGATACCCATAGCAGGTAACCTTGTGATTTACCTTAAAGGCATCTATTACAAATGGACCAAACTCAAGTTGCTCTTGTGCATCCTCCAGCTCATGATAGATTATTTCAAATGGAAGTTCTGGTGCAACTATGCGTAAACCGTCAACAACTCTCTTTAACCCCTTTGGGCCAACGAGATGAATAGGCTCAGTACGCTCTGCATTACCAATAGAAAGAAGCATACCCGGAAGACCGGATATGTGGTCGGCATGGTAATGAGTAAAGCAAATAAGGTCTATAGGCTTAGGAGACCATGACTTTTCTTTCATGGCAATCTGTGTGCCCTCGCCGCAGTCAATAAGCATATTGCTGCCACTGCAACGTAGCATGAGACTGGTAAGCCATCGATTAGGAAGGGGCATCATGCCTCCGGTTCCAAGTAAACAAAGATCAAGCATATATTAAATCCTTCTGTAAGGTGTAATAAAGTTAAAGCAAGAGTCCATGGGCTATTACTTTATTGTGTGAGATTAAGACTCATAATAATAGCATCATCTAATGGATCGCGGTAGTAACCTTTACGAATATAGGAACTTTCAAAGCCCATTTTTGTATATAAAGATTTTGCTGGATCATTGGCTGCACGGACCTCAAGGTAGATAGTGGATGCATTGTTTTTTTGGGCAACATTTATCATGTGCTGCATTAAAGCTTTACCAATGCCCTTTCTGCGTATACTGTCAGAAACACAGATGTTTTCAATCTCTGCCTCAGGACCTAGTAAACGAAGAATACCATAGCCGGCAACATTGTCTATATATGCGTCCATGGATTCTTTATCTGGTAATGGACGTTTATGTATAACAAATGGAAAGTCATAGGATGACGATATGGCAGACTCAAAATCATTTGAATGCCAAGCCATATTTCCAAAAGCTTTCCGCTCCAACTCCAGGACATCCGCTATATCATATGGATGCATTAAGTCGATTTCATAATTGCAAGTCATATTATAATATCTGATTAGTTGCTTAAGTTTAACTTTAGATACACAAAGTGGCGCCACAAAAAATAGTGTTATAAAAATCATTTTATAATAGGCACAATATTACAGAGCACCATATTATGATAGATGCGATATCATCACAGGTTTTCAGGCAGTGACTCGTCCTCGTAACCAGCATCAGTGCCAATCTTATAGTTGCGTGCGACAAGAACATCATCTGTTTGTGCTTTTTTTAACTTATCTGGATCATCATGAGTGATATCGTAAGACTTGAGACCTGCCTCATCTCTTTCTCTCTCTGCCTGAGGCTTACGTATATAGCTCAATCTGAAATCCTGACCAGAAACTGCATATCCTTTTAAAAATTTATCCGCGCCAATTATAGCTACAGATGATGCTCGTTGTAAAAGATTTTGAGATCCGGCAAAGCTAAAAGTGGCAGTAAGATTATCTGTAAGGTAGTCTTTGTATACTGGTACAGCATCACCTAAAAATATGTGCTTTCCCCCAAAATCATTTATACGTGTCACTAGCTCATCGATGCCTACAGCCTCCTCTGCACCGACTAACTCTCCTCTTAAAAAGGCTGCTGTATATACCTGTTTACGACGGGCATCCATAATAGGATGAACATAAATTGTGTCCAGTGAAGCTGCATCAGATATGTTATGAGCCAGAGCCTCAAGGGTACTCACCTCGATAAGAGGAATATTATATCCAAGTGCCAATCCCTTGGCTGTAGATGCTCCAATACGCAGTCCTGTAAACGATCCTGGGCCTGCACTTACAGCAATAGCATCCAGATCCTTAGGAGCCTTACTGGTACGTGAAAAAATCTCAGCCACCATAGGTAATAGTGTCTGAGAATGTGTAAGCCCAATATTTGTAGAATACTCTGCAAGAACAACACCATCCTCTAAGATTGCGCAGGAAGCGGTATGTCCGGATGAATCAATACCTAAAATTAGCATAATTTTCTATCCAATCTATATAAAAACTAAAATATCAATAATATAGTATTGATATTTTATACTGATATTTCAATTGTCTTTAATGATAATTAAAATATCAATACTCAATGCGGCGATAGTCAAAACCCTTGTCCAGGTCTTTTTTTATGCGGACCCAATGGGCCTCTTCTGGAATCAGATCCTCTATTAATTCGGGCCACTCTATGATGGATACGCCCTGGCCATAAAAATAATCCTCATAGCCAATCTCCTCCATCTCTGATGAATCTCCTATACGATAAACATCAAAGTGATAAAGAGGCAATCTGCCCTTATACTCCTTGACTATTGTAAAGGTCGGTGAATTAACATAATCATCTATCTCTAATCCGGCGGCAAAACCCTGGGTAAAAACAGTTTTGCCTACACCTAAATCTCCATCCAGGCATATGATATCACCAGGCTTTGCTGCCTCCCCAAGTTTTTTGCCAAATGCGAATGTTTCTTCCGCGGAATTACTCTCAAATATCATCTGAAGAATCCTTTTTTGTACGAATGTAATGGAAAATACGGCGACCTGTCTTGGCCTCAAAGTCACGTATATTTTCCAGGAAATCACTCTCAAACATAACATCTGTTACAAATGCAAACTCATCAGTACGTCCATTAAGTACTATTGGAGCAAATGTAGAATTATCATCAAGGAAAAACTCGCGAATGTCATCTGCTATTTCTGTACTGGTACCCTCTACACGTACAAGATATGCAAAAGCATTGGAGGACATAGGCTCGATGGAAATCATCTGCTCAGACCAGCCTATACCCTGGAAATGATTTTGATGTCTCACTGCAGCAATGATATCAGATACTACTGCGCTGGCTGTAGGAAGCTTACCGGCACCCATACCATAGAGCATAGTTGTGCCCAGGCAGTTGCCTACTATACGTATGCCATTGAAAACGCCGTCAACACTATAAAGTGGATCTGATTTAGGTATGATCATAGGTACAACGTAGGCAAAATACTTATCCTCAACCTGCTGTACTGATCCCAGGAGTTTAATAGTCATACCAAGCTCTGTTGCGTATAAAAAGTCGAGCTTGGAAATGTTCCTGATACCCTCAGTATAAATGTCCTCGTGTCTGCAACGATTGCCAGAAGCCATACTAAGGAGTATGGCTGTTTTCCTTGATGTATCAAACCCATCAATATCTGAAGACGGGTCACGCTCTGCATAGCCTAAACGCTGAGCCTCTGCCAGTGTCTCATCAAAGTCAGCACCCTTTTCACGCATGTTTGTCAGTATGTAGTTAGTTGTTCCGTTCATTATACCTGTTATCTCAGTGAGATTTTCACCGGCATAATTGTGATATATAGTGCGGATGACAGGTATACCACCACCTACGGACGCCTCAAAATAAAAATTGCAATTGTGCTCTTTGGCTATAGTGATAAGTTTTGAACCACAAGCGTCTACCAGAGCCTTGTTGGATGTTACACAGTGCTTGCCACTCTCGAGACAAGCCTTGACGAACTCATAAGCAGGATGTATACCACCCATGGTCTCAACAACCAGCTTGATCTCGTCATCGTTTTGGATAATTGAGAAATCGTTTATAAGTTTATCATTGTTATCAGGGATAGACTCGCGTATATCCAAAACGTACTTAAGCTCAACCGGCTCTCCAACCTTTTTCTGAAGCAGGTCCTGGTTGGTTTTGAGTACCTCTGCTACTCCGGAGCCAATAGTGCCATAACCCATGATTGCAATTTTCATAACTGTATCCCTTTCTTGGTATGATGGAAAGATTATAAGCCAGGAGTGCTCTCCTGAGCCAATATCTTAACATATTGAATGTTGGGCCATGATTCTATTTCATGAATCATGGAATTAATATCTGAAGTGTCCTCACGTACCTCTATAGACACTGTGAGTGTTGCTATAGAGTTTACTGGTATGGACTGATGGATGGTAAGTATGTTGGCCCTGTAATTGGAAATCTCAGAACAGATTTTGGAAAGAAAACCAAGCTCATCACGCATCTGTATGACCAATGTTACAGTTTTACCTTTTGTACTGTCATAAAAAGGAAAAATATCCTCTTTGTATTTATAAAACGAACTGCGGGAAATACCGGCTTTTTCAGTTGCTTCAGCAATAGAAATACCTTTTTCTGACTCAAGTATACTCTTTACCTCAACAACCTTTTTAAGTACTGTAGGTAGTGCTTTTGTTCGTACAACAAAATAGTCAGACTCGTTATTCATCATGAAGCCTCCTTTTCAAGACAGGATTACTACGAGGTTAATCGTCACCCTGGACTCTACGATCTGGGCAGCCAAGCTGCATCCACTTAAGATATGCGGTGATGAAGCGATCAATATCGCCATCAAGAACAGCATCTGTATTGGATGATTGCTCACCTGATCGAAGATCCTTTACCATACGATATGGCTGTAATACATATGAACGAATCTGTGATCCCCAACCGTTGTCTTTGACCTCTCCACGGATGCCTGCAATAACCTCTTCCTGCTCTGCTTTTTCCTTGAGATACAGTCTGGCTTTGAGCATCTGCATAGCTTTGGCACGGTTTTGAACCTGTGAACGCTCCTCCTGACAGGCAACTACTATACCTGTAGGAATATGAATAAGACGTACAGCGGATGAGGTTTTATTGATATGCTGTCCACCTGCACCTGATGCACGGAAAACCTCCATCTTGATATCCTCTGGACGAATGTCTATATCAATATCTGTCTCGATATCCGGCATTACATCACAGGATACAAATGATGTCTGACGCTTGCCCTGTGCGTTGAATGGAGAAATACGTACAAGTCTGTGAATACCAGCCTCTGAACGTAAATAGCCGTATGCGTACTGACCATCTATCTCAATGGTGGCAGACTTTATGCCGGCCTCATCTCCCTCCAGATAATCAAGAATCTTATATGTAAAGCCATGACGCTCGGCCCAACGTGTGAACATACGATAGAGCATACCTGCCCAATCGTTGGCCTCTGTTCCGCCGGCACCAGCATTTAAACGCAGGATAGCATTCATGGTGTCATACTCTCCTGAAAGAAGAAGTCTTGTAGACATGGCATCCAATTTTTCATTGAAGTCATCCAACATCTCTCGTACTTCTAAAACACTGTCCTGATCGTCCTCCTCATCAGCTATCTCAATGAGAGCACCTATATCGTCATAAGCCTGCTGGAGTTCCTCATAGGCCTTGACATCATCCTTGAGACGACGATCCTCAGTTGAATATTTATTGGCAGCCTCGGGGTCTGTCCAAAAATCAGGCTCTTCCATCATACGGTCAAGCTCAACGATCCTTTTTTTCTTGTTATCAAGGTCAAGAGAAGCACCAAGATCCTTTAGGGACTGCTCTTTGCTATTAAGTTCAAATTTGTATTGCTCTAACTCTACGATCATTGTAATTCCTTTATCTAATGGTTAATAGGTGTTGAATAATATAAAACTTAACTTATAAGTTGTCATGTATATCTTGAGAAACTTTACGAAAAATGCCGCGAAATGAAACTTCCGCGGCATAGTCAAGTGGCAGAGGATATAAAATCCGCCACCTGACAATAATCTTTAGTCTTTATCAGTTGAACCCTGTGAGTTGTTTCCACCCTGCTGACTCATAGCTTTGAGATACTCATTGCGTCCATGACACTGCTTGAATTTCTTGCCTGAACCACATGGACATGGGTCATTTGGATAGATTTTCTGAACGTCACGCTTTTTAGGAGCAGCAACTGCACTTGTGTCACGGTTGGTTCCTGTAACCTGTGCTACCTGCTCACGCTCAACCTTTTGCTCAACCTTAATATGGTAGAGGATACGCACTGTGTCCTCCTTGATAGCCGCTGTCATCTCCTCGAACATAGAGAATCCCTGAATCTTGTACTCTACAAGAGGGTCCTTTTGCCCGTATGCCTGAAGACCGATACCATCGCGCATAAGGTCCATATCATCGATATGATTCATCCACTTCTGATCGATAACTCTAAGAAGGATAACTCGCTCAATCTCACGCATCTGCTCAGGATTTGCAAAATCAGCCTCTTTTTGCTCATAAAGCTTGATAGCCTCTTCCTTTAAGAGCTGTTTGAACTCGTTTTTAGTCATGGAGTTGAACTGCTCTTCTGTAAGCTTAAGCTTAGGAAGTGGAATGATAGACATCAGAGTATCATTGAGACCGCTGAGATCCCAATCCTTGGCTGTTGTGTCCTCTGCTACATTGGCATCAACATAGCTCTCAATAATATCCTGGATGAAATTGATGATAAGTGGGCGGAGATTGTCTCCGTTAAGAACCTTGGCACGCTCATCATAAATTACATCTCTCTGCTCATTGTTAACCTCATCATACTTTAAGAGGTTTTCACGGATACCGTAGTTGTTTAACTCGATCTTTTCCTGTGCCTTTTCTATAGCACTGGAAAGCATCTTATGGTGTATCTGCTCTCCCTCTGGAACACCAAGAGCCTCAAACATGCTCATGAGACGATCTGATCCGAAAAGACGCATAAGATCATCCTCAAGAGATATAAAGAACTGAGACTGACCAGGATCACCCTGTCTGCCGGCACGTCCACGGAGCTGATTATCTATACGTCTTGACTCATGACGCTCTGTACCAATGATATGTAAGCCGCCTGCTGCCAATGACTCTGGATCAAGCTTGATATCAGTACCACGACCTGCCATGTTGGTGGCAATAGTAACTGCACCATGCTGACCTGCATCTGCTACGATCGCAGCCTCCATCTCATGGAACTTGGCATTTAAAACATTGTGCTTTATGCCACGGCGCTTGAGCATACCACTGAGAAGCTCTGAGGTATCGATGTTGATGGTACCGATGAGTACAGGAGCGCCAGTCTCATGTACACGAACAGCCTCGTCAACAACCGCCTGGAACTTTTCTTTTTTGGTCTTGTAAACAGCATCATCAAGATCGATACGCTGTACAGGGCGGTTTGTAGGGATACAAATAACATCCATATAGTAGATGTTACGGAACTCCTTTTCCTCGGTCTGAGCAGTACCGGTCATACCTGCCTTTTTGTCAAACTTGTTAAAGAAGTTCTGGAAAGTAATTGTAGCAAGTGTTTTGGACTCACGTTTAACCTTTACATGCTCCTTGGCCTCGATTGCCTGATGGAGTCCATCACTGTAACGACGGCCTGGCATGATACGCCCTGTAAACTCATCTACGATAAGAATCTCATCATCCTTAACAACATAATCCTTGTCGCGGTGCATAAGATTGTTTGCACGAAGAGCAAGGATAACGCAATGCTGAATCTCAAGATTTTCAGGATCAGCAAGGTTTTTAATATGGAAGAACTGCTCTACCTTTTGTACACCATCCTGTGTAAGGTTTACTGTTTTCTCTTTTTCATTGACTATAAAGTCACCGCTCTCCTCGATCTCCTCACCAAGGATAGCATCGAGCTTGTTGAACTCTGCGGACTCCTCACCCCTCTGGAGCTGCTTGGCAAGAACATCACATACCTCGTAGAGCTTTGTAGACTTGCCTGACTGTCCGGAAATGATAAGAGGTGTACGAGCCTCATCGATAAGTACTGAGTCGACCTCATCAATGATACAGTAGTGAAGGCCACGGAGAACCTGCTGATTTTTATAAACTGCCATGTTATCACGCAGATAGTCAAATCCGAGCTCGTTGTTAGTTACATATGTAATATCACAGTTATATGCGCGCTGACGCTCCTCTGAGTTCATAGAGTTAAGAACAACGCCTACAGAGAGGCCCAGAAACTCATGGATACGTCCCATCCACTCTGAGTCACGTTTTGCAAGGTAATCATTGACAGTAACGATGTGAACACCCTTGCCCTCAAGTGCGTTTAAATATGCAGGTGCAGTAGAAACAAGAGTCTTACCCTCACCTGTCCTCATCTCTGCAATACGACCCTGATGAAGAACAACTCCACCAATCAGCTGTACTGGGAAATGTTTCATACCATTGACACGCTTGCCGGCCTCACGAACGGTTGCAAATGCCTCAGGAAGGATATCATCCAATGTCTCTCCGTTAGCCAGTCGCTCCTTGAATTTTGGAGTCTGCGCCTTTAACTCCTCATCAGACATGGCTGTCATCTGCTCATCATATGACAGAATCTTTTTAATGATTGGATCAATTCTCTTAAGCTCACGTTCAGAGTGGGTACCGAAAACCTTCTCTAATAAACTCATGTATATATACTCCTTAATAATCGTGTGTAGATATAGCACAACACACTTTTAGTCCTACTTTCGGCTATAACTATGAAATTCTATCACTAAAAACTTTTTTATTCAAGATAGGTTCATAACTTTAGGATTATTTCATATTTTTGTCACATAACCATACACTAGGGCAGAATTTGATCATTACTATGTGTAAATAACTATTAAATCAGAGACAAATATATAAATTCATAAAAGGGAATATAGATAAACAGACAAATTCGTAAAAAGGATGCAGATAAATATAAAAATTCATAAAGGGGGATAGAAATAAATGAATAAATTTATAAAAAAAGCAGCCTCCTAAGAGGCTGCCAAATATAGCACTATAAATCAACTAAACATAATGTGTAGCTTAATACTCTGGCTCAATAAGACCGTAACTATTGCCCTTTCTCTTGTAGACTACTGAGACATTTCCTGTATCACCGTTTTGGAATACGAAGAAAGAATGTCCAACAAGATCCATCTGTAAGCAAGCCTCCTCTGGTGTCATAGGCTTGAGATCAAAGTGCTTTGTACGTACAATATTGATCTCATCGTCATCGATATCATCATCCGGCTCATCTGCAAAAGAATCTGCAAAAGAACCTGCTGCCTGCTGGCGATTCATGAGTTTTGTACGATGCTTGCGAATCTGACGCTCAATGACGTCAACAACCAGATCTAATGACTGGAACTTGTCTGAGGTGGTCTCCTCAGCACGGATTACGCCATCCCTGATAGGTATTGTAACCTCCACTTTGTACATGTTTTTCTCGGTTGAGAGAGTGACATTACAGATGGTATCCTCTTTAAAGAACTTTGACAGTTTGCCGAGCTTTCTGTCAATCTGGTCTTTCATGCCATCTGATACGTTAATGTTTCTACCCGTGATATTAAACTTCATGGAATCACGCTCCCTTATTTGAATTTCCCAAATGTGTATTTGGGATATATAAATTATAACACTTAGAGGAATATAATTCCAATTTTTGATTATTGAAAAAATGAAAATTTTATTAAATTACAAGTAAACAAAAAATGTATATTTTTATAGATGTCAGTTTCTGTAAATACATGTTTTTACAGATGTATTATCTAAAAACAGTTCCTATGGATATATTTGTATAGCTATATCAGTTATCCAGGAATCTACCATATGCATATGGCTCACGGTAATCATATCTTCCGGTGCATATACCTGTTCTTGAGTTGGCAGCGTGTATGATGACTCCGTCTCCTGCATAAATGGCTACGTGATTAACATAGTCTCCAGATGAGTAGAATACAAGATCTCCTGGCTGGAGCTCCTCAAAAGTAATGGCCTGAGACTTTTCAATCTGGTCTCTGGAGGATCTGCCTGTAGTGATGCCGAAATGCTTGAATATCTGCTGTACAAAACCGGAACAATCAGCACCATCTGTAAGAGATGTGCCACCAAATACATATGGATTGCCCAGGAACTGTTTTGCATAATTAATAAGTGCCTGACGGCTTGCAGTAGTAGCTATAGTAGGTACGCTAGGTGAACTGCTGGACTTACTGCTGGAACTGCCTGTCACAGCAGATACAATGCTGGAGACGATGGATGTGGTCTCTGAAGAAGGAACCTCATTTACAGCTATTGTGTCACTGGAGTCTGTTGTGGAAGAACTGGTTGATGATTTGCCTATTATGGATGAAACCATGTTGCTCAATCCCTGACTTACAGTATTATAAGTTGTCTTGAAAGCACTGAAGTCGTCTACATCATCAACAACCTCAATAAGCTCGTCTGTGCCGCTGGAGGCTGAAGTCTCAGCTACAGTCTCTGAAATGCTGGAATCCTCTGCTACTGTATAGTCATTTGTGACAACATTGGAGCTTGTTTCAGATATACTTGTAATGTTGTACTCAGGAATCATAGATCCGTCTGTAAGAGCTGCAATATCTGCATCAGATGTTATGCCGAGTTCTGCATCATCTACAGGACCATCACCTATCTCCAAAAGCACCTCACCGCTGGTACTGCTGCTAGCTGTAGTACCAGCGGTTGATGAAGCATTTGAAACACTGGTGGATGTCGAAGTAGAAGCTGAACCGGTCGAAGAACTATTGGATTTAGAAGACGAGGTTGAAGCTGAACCTGAGGAAGAGTTGCTGGACTTAGAAGACGAAGTTGAAGCTGAACCAGATGAAGCACTGGTGGAGTCTGCAATTGTCTCTGATAAAGCCTCCTCTGCTGTTGAAGATGCCACAATTGTTGTAACAGATGCGCTAGTAGTGTCTGCATAGACAGTAATACCTGGAGCAATAGTGCTCGCTGATATAGTCAATGCCGTATATAATGCTATATATTTATATGATGATTTTTTCAAGTCTTCTCCTAGTGTCCATATAAGGACTGCGGATATGCCGCTAAATTATAAGGTCAAAAATCTTACGAATTATTAAAAAATAAAGTGACAAATGTGCTGACCCTAAATGTTTTAATCACATTATAATGGTAGCACATTTGCCACTGACTAATCTTTTGTTATTTAATTACGTTTTGCTTACAGCAAAAACTATCAGCCATAGAAGGAATCGAGACCATCTGCAATACCCTTTGCAAGGACACTTACGGTAGCGTCACTGAAATCAGATACCTTGTCCCCAAGCTCAAGATCAATAGATGGGATCTTAGAGTAGCTTGTCTGAGTGAGGTCCATCTGCATGGAACCATCACCAAATATCTTGACACCGTTTGCAGAAAGACCAGAGATTATATTGGTGCCGAGTCTATCGCTCTCCTGCCAGATAGTTGATACTGGATACATACCCTTGATGCCATCGGCAACACTCATGAAAAAGGCGCCCTTGTTTTTTTCTGTTGAATCATAATGTATTGCAATATGACAGTCTGCTTTGGCATTGGCCATAACAGTACGTGCCACATTGTCAAGCTGAACGTCCTCGCTCTCACGGATCATGAGCACATTATACCCTCTCTCAAGGAGTAATGCCTTGACTGCCTTTGCAACCTTTAAATTGACAGCGGCCTCAGACGTGCCATCTGCCATAGTTGTACCAGTAGAAACTGCTACTGCTGTTGTTGAACCTGCGGATGTTGTACCACCAGTTGACTTGGCACTTCCATCTGGATGGCAAAGAGTCTTTACCTTTGTGCCGCCACTGGTGCCGTGACCTGCATTGACGCAGACAGTTTTGCCTTTTTTGTTGCTACCTGTTGCATAATAAAGAGTTGCAGTACCAGAATATATCTTGGAATTACCTGCAAACTCCCATGATGAATCAAAAGCTACAGTCTCAGAGGTTTTACGCTCAACTACTTTGGTGGTTGTGTAATCTGAGCTAATATAAGCTGTCTGACCATTGTAGTCTATACGGCTCCATGTATCACTATATCCAGTACGATGGAAGCTGTCACCGGTATTGGCCTTGCCGAGTACATCGCCGGTTACAGGGATCGTGCGAATGTTTACATCATCTGACATAATATATACGGTCTCGTCCCTATTTTCAAAAACAATAGGAGCAGCAGTCTCTGCTACCGTAGGAGCGGATGTTGTATCTGTGGTCACTGCCTGAGCGGCTGTCTGTGCGGTAGCTGCATCACTCGCGGCTACAGTTATGGTAGTTGCTCCATCGGATGCAGCAGGAACAGTAGGACCTATGCTGGTCTGCACCTGGGCTGTTGACGGAGAGATATTGGCCTCATTGTCAGATAAGTCACCCTCCTCTACGGATATAACAGTCTCTTTGGTGCCGGCAATCTCCTCCTCATAGGACTTTTTACATGCACTTAATGATATCGATGCCGCAGATGCTGCGGCAATAGTCAGTAATAATCTTTTTTTGAAACTCTTTCTCATAATACTCATCTTCTATACTATAGGTGTTGATCTATATCAGAAAACTACGAGGTCACTTGACTGCGACCTGATATAATATCATACACTTTTTACATTTATACAAATACTTAAATCCACCAATGGCTAGAATCACTAAACGAAATCATACATGATCAAGTTTAAATCCACCCACCATCAAACCTGATGATCTGACCAGTGAGATATTTAGGAGCCTGTGTCAGCAAAAATATAAAATCACCAACCTCATAAGGGGTGGCCATACGTCCGTATGGGATCTCATCCTCTAACTGAGCTCTGTCCTCAGGCTCCAGCCACTTGTTCATATCTGTATCCACGCAGCCGATAGCCACGGCATTGACAGGGATATGATTAGGTGCCAGCTCCTTGCCCAGGGCCTGGGTAAAAGCATTGATAGCTCCTTTAGTGAGACTGTACACGGACTCCATGGATGCACCGACTACTCCCCATACAGATGAGACATTAATGATGCGTCCGTTTTGAGTCTTTAGGATATATGGAATGACCGCTCTCGTGAGTCTGAACATGTCGGAGACATTGGCACTTAACATAGTGTCAAACTCGTCATCGGATACGTCCTGAGCCAGATTGAAGGTGGATATACCTGCGTTATTGACGAGGATTATCTCATCACCCGTGCAAGAGAGATCACCTGTATCAGGAGAAACGTCTGTATCTGCAAGGTCCTCATCACTTAAGACAGGCTGGATAGCATTAAGATCAATATTAAGGTGCTGTTTCAGTATATCGTTTGTTATCTGGCCATGGACGGTAATGACCTCTGTATACTGACCAAGATAATCTGCTACCTCATCCAGTAACTGGAAGTTGGAACGACAATTTATGATCAGTCTGTATCCCTTTTTGGCGAATGTCTCTGCCGTAGCTTTGCCGACTCCACGGGAGGCGCCTGTAATTATTGCTGTTTTCACTGGTACTCCTCAACTTTGATTTTACGTCTATGTATTGTAACAGAAATAATTATCGAGATGCAATAAAAGTGAGGGTGTATTGTATTAAGGTTTCTTTAGATTCATTACAGATAAATGAATTCTGTTTTTATATGGTTCATACCGCTGTTTATTTCATAAACAGACATAGGTATTTTGGTCTTTGGATACAGAAGATTTGTATTCGGTTCAGGAGTCAGTGCGTCGTCATGACCATCTCCAGTAAGGGACCTGGCAATACAAACATAAGATAGAGAAAGATCCTCGTTTTTCTTTGTATCTAAGGTTCTTTTATTTGATATGTCTTTAGTTGCCGGATTTATATCCGGTACGGCAAAGCCACAATCATAGGCCTTTATTGACACATTATTGTAGAGAATGTCATCGACGGTTATGATATGGTCTCTTATATGACCTGTTTCTGTAGGGTAAAGGGTCGTTGTGACCTGGATGCCTCTTACCGGACTCCAGTGCATGAGGATATGATCCTTATCTATCACATAGTCAGGCTCTGTCATATTTTTTACGTAGATATATCCGTCAATTTCAAATGCAAGAGTTGAGTCAGGAGCATTCTCCTGAAGGACAGCACTGGATCTTGAGATACTAAAGCCAAACTTGCTGCTGTAGGCAAACTTGGAGTATTTCTCGATGTTATGGCTGTGGCCCTCATGATTTGTTTTGCCTGGAACCAGTGCTACAACCTGATCGCAGAGGCCACCATTGTAAGCACGCTGCAGCAGCATAGGGACTGCAGGGAGATAAGTGGTGGTGAAATGTGGACTGGTACAAAAACTATCCTCATAAGCCTGATCTTTGAAGGTTTGATTGGCACAGGCTTTAGTTGATGACGTAAGGGCCACTGTTGACGTATCTTTTATAGGTTTATCTTTTATGGCCGCATCTTTGGCACAATCATTTAACCAAAACTCATTTGTTTCAGGGAGTGCAAGATGGAAAAATCCCTGGAGCGCCCAATAGGGTGAGCCTGGTGCATTGTAACTCTCTGACATCTGCAGATTTCCGTAACCGTAACCGATGGTGAGGACACCTGAGTTGTCAAATATAGGACGGCTGAGCCACCAGCATAAATTGTGGCTTATCTGCTCTCTTATCTCCTCCATTGATATAGGGTAGACATGTGTCATAAGGCAGGTGGCCCAGAAGGCGCTTTGTGCAAATCTATATGTCATGGAACGACCATATGGGAAGCATGCGCCGGTGTCATCAAAGAAAAGCTTAAAGTCTTTGCCGAAAGCCATGGCACGGTCATAGAATCGGGCACATCTTTCAGGGTCCTCCTGAGCCATAAAGTCACGATATATAAGGCCAAAACTGAGCATTACAAAGGGATTGTAATAGTCCTTGTCGCCTCCGTTTCCGTCGTTGTACCAGCCTCCGTCTGAATAGTAATCGTCTATCATGTCGAGACCGGAATCCATGTTTTCCTGGCTGTGTGGGAGGCCTCGCACTTTAAGGGCGAGATTTGTGATGATCTGGAAAAACTGCCAGTTGCAGGCACAAAGGTTGTGGCGATTGCATTCCCCTAACCAGTCAGCAAGATTGGACTTTTCTGTTTCTGTCAGAGAATCTAAAAAGAACTCCGGAGCGTAGAGCATGGCAAAGCCGAGGGCTGGCATCTCGCAGAATTTTTGATCAAAATCGTGGCACAGTCCCCAGTACTCAGGAGAGGCAGGGTCTGTACCTGAAATAATGCCTTGCTGGTAAATGTATACGAGTTTTGCAATGAGTTTCAAGCTGGAAGATGCCTCTGACAGCGAAGTCGCGTTTAAAGATGACACTGATGATGAGTCTGACATAGACGCTGAGTTTAAAGGTGAAACGTATGATGTATCTGAGCCTTTGAGGGAGGCAGTTTTATCAGTAAGGTCGCTCAGGTGATTGTTATCTGTTGAGTCTGCGAATGTCTCATCACAAAAAGCAGTGGCGGTGCAGCCACTGTTTCTCAGATCTGAAATAATATTAAGTACAGTCTCTTTTTCCGCCTTTGAGAGTCCTGTGACAAGGGCGGTAAGTCCCCATAATGGTCTTGCAAAGGCCTCCATCTCCTGAGAGGATAACTCGTAATGTGTACGGGTATCACCGATGCGGAGACGCGCGCAGTCCTCAGAGTAAAATGGCACTAGTGGGGCAAGGATACTTAACAGAATATCCTGTGTGGATTTTTTATTTGTAAAGTCTGATGGTTTCAAGTTGTTAAATAGTTTCATGATGCTTCCTGATTACAATTTATATATTTTATATTTCTGTGTTTTAATTAAGACGATTATATCTGCGCTGTTTTGCCAGGAGAAATCTAAGTGTAAGAGATCCCAATGGAATAATACTTCAATGAATCGATGTCTCAGCACCTTAGCCTTTGTAACCAAAGTTAGGTATGTTGTTCCATCGGTCTTTTAAGAAATGAGCAGCCATTTTTGGTCTGCGCTCCCTGGTAAAGACGCCCTTCCTGTTACCGTCTGCACGGTATACACCCTGTATTGTTCCGAAATCTGCAAAGGCCCAACACTGCTCTCCCATAAAGAAGTCGCGTTTGTCAAACTCCTGGTCTATACGACGGTAATACTCTGCCTGAAACTCCTCGGTCCACATCTCTGCTACTGTTCCGTGCAGTCCAGGGAGAGTGTCACAGCCATATTCTGTGACCATTACAGGTTTTCCAATTGTCTCCCAGAAATCCAGCTCCAGATTCCAGGCGTAAACTGCAGTGTTTAAATCTCCGGAAAGGTTGTACCATCCGTAATAGCGATTTATGCATACCACATCCATAGTCCTGGTGGTTATATCCCGAGTGTAGTCATTCTGACAACATACCATGGTTACGGGCCTGTCTTGCGGATCAAGGCTGTGAGTGTACTCGTAAAGCTCGTGCCAGTATTTGTACGCTGACTCTGGGTAGTTTTCAGTATCTGGTTCATTGCCGAGAGACCACATGACCACAGAAGGGTGATTTTTGTCTCTCTGGACCAGGTCTTTTAGTATGTTTTTGTGGTAATCCTTGATTGGGAATGTATATGGATCCTGTGTTCCACCTCCCGCAATGCCTACCGCAGGAGTCTCATCTATGATAACGATACCCTCACGGTCACACAGGCGGTACATCTCCTCTGCATACGGGTAGTGACTGGTACGGAAGCTGTTGGCACCGATCCAGTGAAGGAGGCTTATGTCCTTAACATTAAGACCCTCATTTATGCCTCTGCCGGAGATATAAAAATCCTCATGCTTTCCAAAACCCTTGAAGTAAAATGGCTTTCCGTTTATGAGGAATCTGGTACCCTCCACCTTTATGGTACGTATGCCAAAGTCCTCGGTGTACTCATCATCTGAAAATCGTACCCGGAGACTATATAGATACGGGTCTTCTGGCCAAGGGTTCCATAGGTGCGCATTTTTTATCCGGAGAGTCCCTGAGGCGCCCTCTCCCGATGCTACTACATCTCCTGAACGGTCTAAAACATCAACCGTAATCTTGTTATATGTTGACGTTTCAACAGTATATTTAACTACACCATCTGCTCCATCCACAGAAGGAACGATGGTTACATCTTTTATGTAATCTTTTGGAGTTGAGTATATAGACACATGTCTGTTTATACCTGCATAGTTAAAGAAATCAAAATTTGGCAGGTTTACAATACCGCGATGTTTTTTGGCCATTTGCACTGCTGGTACCTGTGCGTTGTCAGAGCCAAAAAATGCTGTGCCCTCCTCGTTGCCCATAGGCAGGGTGTGGTGGTCCACACGGTTGTTACAGGATACAGTTATACGGATAGTATCTCCTGGAGTCACCATATCCGTGATCTCCGTCTCAAATGGGAGGAAACCACCTCTATGGGTAAGGAGCATTTTTCCATTTAGCCATACTGTGCTGTCATGAGCAACTGCATCAAATCTAAGAAACAGTCTCTGATCTTTAAAAAAGGATGGTATGGTGAAATTACGCTCATAATATGCGAGTCCGGTATGGGCACGATATTCCGGATCCTCTCTCTGATCATTGTAGGATGCAGGTACGTAAAGCTCCTCTGCATCCTCAGGGAAATGTGTCTCCCAATGCTCCTCAGCAGCAGTACCTTTATCTATTTTAAATTTCCATAGGCCATCAAGTTTCAATATGGCCCTGGATTTGTTTTCTATAGGAAATAACATGTTTATACCTCTTGTATGAATATATATAGATGTTTTGGTTTTTCTTGGCTGATTTACCTGTAGGCTTTAGTTTTTGTGGTATTAGTGGATACTTTACCCTTAGTTACCAGTAAATGTTCCAATCCTTATTGCTGAGCCTGGTGAGGGCTTCCATAAAGTAGTAATCTCCCCAGATGATGCATTCATCCACACCCTCTTCTGTACAGGTGTTAAAAGGTGTCTTTTTGCTATAAGTTCCATGAAGGATCTGTCCATTGGAACTTGCAGGATCCTTGACTCTATAGTTGTCATAAAGTGACTTCATAAATTTTTTTGCTATTGATGTGTAATACTCTGCGTCTACTGGCTCCATATACTTGGACATCTCCAGCATACCGCAGGCTGCTATTGCAGCAGAGCTTGAGTCTCTAGGCTCTGCTGGTGCATCACCATCTCCAAAAGTGAGATCCCAGAAAGGAACCAGATCCTTTGGCAGATGATTTAGGAAGTAAGTGGCTATACGTTTAAAATACGTAATGTACTCAGCTCGTTTAGTATACTTGTAGGCTACTGCTGTTCCATAAATGCCCCATGCCTGACCTCTGGCCCAGGCTGAGCCATCCTTATAACCCTGGCAGGTAGAGCCATGTGAGAAATCACCTGTTTCAGGATCCAGGAATACAGTGTGCCAGGTGGAGTCATCCTCACGGAGAATATACTTCATGGTAGTATGTATATGCTTTTCTGCAATTTCACGATATTTAGGATCAACCGTTACCTCTGAGGCCCAGTAAAGCAGAGGCAGATTTAAAAGGCAGTCGATGATAAAACGGTAATTGGCAGGGTCATCCATTGAACCCCATGCCTGGAGAAACTCGCCTACAGGATGAAATCTTTTTATGAGCTGCTCTGCTGCAAGGACAGCGGCCTCTTTGGCTTTTTCATTTTTAGTCAGTTTATAGGCGGCAACACAGGAAGGGCTGAAAAGAAATCCCATATCATGATTGTCTACATCATATTTACGGGTTATACGATCATGGAATGAGTCAACCTCCTTGAGGCCTGCGTTTAAGAATGCTTCCTTATCCTGTCCCGTGGCATACTCGTAGGATAACCAGATCTCACCTGTCCAAAAACCCGTGGTCCAGTTTTTATTCTCCCCTGGCTTGTAGAAACCGGAAAAGCTGGCTGGCCCAGGAAAGCTTTCTGTGAATGCAGGAAGGTTTTTTGCCGTCTGCCTTACAGCATTCGAAAGAGCCTGAGCTACCTCCCATTCAGTTATTTCAGTATATTGAGCTATATCCTGCTCTTTGATCCATTTAGACATAAAGGTGACCTCTCTTAATTGATTATGTGTTTTTTATCAGAAATGATTTAGTGCTGGTAAAGCACCCTATCAAATTCCTTTTGTATTTCAGTTTTAAATAGATGAACTGTTTATTTAGTGTAATAAGTGAAGAAACCGAAGTGCAGATATGACTTCGGTTCCATAAGTGGTAAAGATTTCTGACTATTTATAGGGGGAATCAGAAATCTTTAGTAAGCAAATATGCTGTTTAGTGGACTCATCATTTAACCCTTTACACCAGATGAGGCAATACCAGCAACAAAGTATTTCTGCAGTGAAAGGAAAACAATTACTACAGGAATGAGACTTATGCAGGAAGCTGCCATGATCAGTCCGTACTCTGCAGAGTACTGGGAAATGAACATTTTGAGTCCGATCTGGAGAGTTTTCTTGTTCTCAGAGGTGAGGTAAATGAGTGGTCCAAGGAAATCGTTCCAGGTATTAACAAAAGTAAAAATAGTCAAGGTTGAAAGTGCCGGTTTTGAAAGTGGTAACATGATGCTGGAGTAAATCTGATATTCACTCATACCATCGATACGGGCTGCCTCACAAAGTGAATCCGGTATACCCTCGTAGAACTGACGCATCATGAAAACACCAAATGCTGTAAATGCCTGCAATATGATAATGGAAAGATGTGTGTCAGCAAGTCCCAGCTTACGCATAAAGAGGAACTGTGGAACCATGTAGGACTGCCATGGGATGGCAATAGTCGCTACATAGGCAAGGAACAGAATGTCTCTGCCTTTGAACCTTAATTTTGCAAATGCATAAGCTGCAAAGCTTGATGTCAGAAGCTGGAAAAAGGTCACTATAAAAGTAAGCTTGACTGTATTTTTAGTGAAAGTAAAAAGTGGTATCTTGGTCCAGATATCAATGTAGTTATGCCATTGTGGCTCGTAGCCGAACCACTGATATGGGATAACAAAAATGTCTTTATTGTACTTGAGTGATGCTGTGATCATCCAGATAAATGGAATCAGCATGATGGCTGCAAAAACTATGAGGATGATATAAACAAGTGCTTTTCCGATTGCCTGATTAGTTGATTTACTGTTCATAATGTGCCTCCTTAGTCATTCGCATAATTTTTCTCACCACGGAACTGGATGATGGTGATGGTAAGTACTATTGCAAAAAGCACCAGAGAACCTGCACTTGCTATACCGAGATTCCAGTTACGGAAAGCCTCTTCGTAGATGTAGTAAACAAGAACGATGGCTGATTTGTTGATTACACCATTGCTGCCTCCGGCGAGCATATATACGATGTCGTAAACCTTGAAGCAGTTTATGGTGAGCATGATGATTACAAAAAATGTAGTTGGCTTGAGCTGAGGTATCGTTACGTATTTAAACTTTTGCCATACATTGGCACCATCAAGACCTGCTGCCTCATAAAGCTCAGTGTTTATGTTCTGTAATCCTGCGAGATAAATAACCATGTAATAGCCCATGTTTTTCCAAATGGAGAACATGATTATTGTCATAAGGACTGTTTTGGGTGCGGCTGCCCATTTTAGAGCAGGTATATGGAGAACATTTATAAGAATCTGATTGATCACACCGCCCTTTGCAGGAGTGAAAAGCATATTCCATACTGCTGCCACTGCGACAAGTGATGCAACATACGGGAAGAAGGTAACTGTTCTGAAGAAATTTCTGCCCTTTACTTTCTGATTAAGTAGAATCGCGAGCCCCAGGGCTATGACCAATGTAAGAGGTACTGTGAATACACTGTAGATAACTGTATTTTTAAGAGATGCCATAAAACGGTCATCTGAGAAAATCGTTATGAAATTCTGGATGCCCACAAACTTCCATGGGTTACTCCCGTCCCACTCCATAAAAGCCATGATCATGGCGAGGATTATAGGACCTAAAGTGAAAATTGCAAAGCCTATAAAGTTAGGTGCGATAAAGGAATAAGCGACTAATGCCTGCTTTATTTTCCTGCGCTTTGCCTCCTGTACACCGGTTGCCTGTATTGTTGTAGCTGCTGTCATAATGCTCCTCCCAGTTAAGGTTTATTGAAACTGCATTCACCAAAAGGATGAGAATGTCTACATCAGAGGTCTGCTATACGCTTTAAGAGTTTCTGAGACTTAATATGATATATAGAGGATTTGTAGATCCTTAATTCATTTTGTAGAATCCGGCTTCAATGTTTATATGATATGTTTTGATGCATTTACGATTTTTAAAAGGACTAGTTTTTGATTTTTATGATGACAAACTATTTAGATAATATGGGCTGCCGCAATGTTGGTGTGCTACCCGTCAAGAGGACAGTGAATAATTAAAAAGCTCTTTACCGCCAGTCAAGCATCGGCTGGCGGTATTCTTATGCTGCAGCATCGAAATGATCATGGAATTCCGTAGGCGTCATCAG
>Ga0256405_10004836_pt1 | contig 24451 bp, 23 predicted proteins | sample RumenRJG_02DNA_FD_189096 | JGI IMG/M metagenome (GOLD analysis project Ga0256405, IMG submission 189096) | Bovine rumen microbial communities from Lethbridge, Alberta, Canada - RJG_02 | ecosystem: Host-associated > Mammals > Digestive system > Stomach > Rumen | place: Canada: Alberta... | reverse complement strand
AGGTGCTCGCTTCGATGACGACCATGACACCTAAGGGATCAAGCGTCTTTTGGATACAATCTTTGATCTGGGTAGTGAGACGCTCCTGAACCTGCAGACGACGCGCGAAGACATCCACCACGCGGGCAATCTTACTGAGACCTGTGATACGTCCGTTCGGGATATACGCCACATGTACTTTCCCGAAGAAAGGCAACATATGATGCTCGCAAAGGGAGTAGAAATCGATATCTTTGACCACCACCATCTGACGATAGTCCTCCTCAAAGAGGGCGGAACGCAAGATAGCTTCCGGATCTTCGTGATAGCCTTTGGTGAGGAACTGCAACGCTTTGCCCACACGATGCGGGGTTTTGAGCAGCCCCTCACGGGTCGGGTCTTCGCCTATCTGACGTAAAGTCTCCTCCACGGACGTAGCGACTGCTTCCGTCACGGCAGGATTGGGATGAAACTCTTGTAAATCCATTATTGCAACACTTGTATTTTATCGCGCACAATATACGTCTCTCCCACCATGTTGGGGAACTGCTGCACGAATAGTTTCTTGTACTCTTTAGCTTCGTCGACCGTACGGAAATCACCGATACGCACTTTCCAGAACGGCGATGCATACTGCACATAGACCGTGTGGCTGACCACCTCTTTGAGCTTCGTTTCCAACTCCAAAGCTTCGGATTTGGCATACTGCTGCTGGTTAGAGGAATAGACCTGTACACGGTAACCGTCTATCTCAATCCACTCACGTCGACCGTCCATGACGCCCTGCAAAAGCAAAGCGACCGTCGAGTCTTGTACCACCTCTACATTCGGCATCGAGTCCAATAGGTTCGGACGCGGTACCACTACGGGCATATTTGATTCGTCTGCGCGGATCTGCAAAGCAGCCAACACAACGAATAGGATACTGAATAATTTGATATGTTTCATCTTTCCCTTGTTTCTTTCTCTCTTTATAACAAATCTCGTGCCATCAATAACGGAACGAACTACCGCCGACGAACTCACGCAAGAACGATGTGGGCGGAATCTCACGCTCCGGAATCGGCATGAAGTACTGCAGGAACTTGAGCAAACGGTGTGCTTCCGTATATTCCTCGCAGAACTTAGGCACTTCTTGCAGGATCGGCTCGGCGTGGCGTTTGAGTACGGCGAACTCAAAGATCAGCGCGGAGTTAAACATCACATCGGCTTCCTCTTGGAACGGATAGACCCATTTCTGCTCTCCCCTGATGACGGACGGGCAGCGAGCGATGGTCTCACGCGCCGAGAAACCGCGGTACTTATAGTCACGTACGATACGGCGCAAGAGACGGATGTCCGTGGTCGGAATCCAGTTATGGTTATCGATGTTGATGGTCGTCAACGCAGATACGAAGATCTTGAATGTCAAGCTTTTATCCACATCCGGCAAGATGCACGGATTGAGTGCATGCAGACCTTCAATCACCAGCACGGAGTCTTTCTGCAACTTCAGTTTGCGTCCCTTGAAGACACGCTCACCGATAGTAAAATCATACGTCGGTAGATCCACTTCCTTGCCGTCCAAGAGATCATGCATCTGTTGGCGGAAGAACGGCAGATCGACCGCATTGACCGTCTCGAAATCATATTCTCCGTTCGCGTCACGAGGCGTGTCTACACGATTGACGAAATAATCGTCCATGGAGAGCACCTCAGGCTTGATACCATCTACCAGCAACTGGATTTGCAGACGTTTGGAGAACGTGGTCTTACCGGAAGACGAAGGACCGGAGATAAACACGATCTTCGGCCGTTTCTCCGCGATAGCATCCGCAGTCTGTGCAATCTTCTTCTCGTGCAAAGCCTCAGCCAACTTGATCATCTCGAAGGATTTCTTATCCTTGCAGGCTTCGTTGAAATCGCTCACATTATTGATACGCAGCAGTTTGTTCCAGCGGTTATACTCTTGGAAGATAGAGAACATCTTCTCCTGCGGAATAGAGTCCTCGAGAATAAGCGGGTTCGTACGATTCGGAATACGAATGAGCATTCCGTCTTTGAACGGCTCTACGTCGAAGAGTGTCACATAGCCCGAACTCGGCAGCAGTACATTCGAATAATAATCGATGAAATCGCCCATACGGAAGTAACGGCAGTACGGGTTTCCAAGGGTCTCAAAAATCGAACTCTCGTTGTTGAAACGAGCCGCGAACATCTTAATAACCTCCTTGGTCTGCTTCTCTTCCTCATAGATCGGACGATCCTCGGCAACGATCTGACGCATACGTTCCTTGATAGCAGCCACCATCTCAGGCGTCACAACCGGCGGCGTAGCTTGGTCTTCCAAGTCCTCGTTTTTGTTGATATGCCATTGGAGCGTGCAGTAGTAACCTTTGCTGATAGGATGCTCCACACGCAAGTCCATCTCAGGGTACAACTCATTCACCGCACAAGCGAACACCATATTCAAAGTACGCACGTACACGCGCATACCGCTCGGCGAACTGGCATCCAAGAACTCCACATCTTTGGGTTTATAGAGCAGAAAATCGAGGTTCTCCACTTTGTAGTTCACGTGTGCCGCAATGATCGGATACGGCAGTTGGATACCTAACAGGTCTTTGAGCTCGATGAGCGAAATACCGCGCGGTACCTCATGATAAGTGTGGGTGTTCTTGCAATAAACAGTGATGGTCGCTTCCATAAGACGATTAGCAATTTTTGATTAACGAATTGATTTCCAATGCCTGTTGTAGAAGTTTTTTCATGTCGCTCAGACGCACTTGGTTAGCCGCGTCCGAGATAGCTTTTTCGGGTTCGGGATGCGTCTCGATAAACAGTCCGTCCACGCCCACAGCCAATGCGGCACGCATCAGGTAAGGTACCATCTCGCGGTTTCCGCCGGTTATACCTGCTTGCGAGGACGGTTGTTGTACCGAGTGCGTAGCGTCGAACACCACCGGACAACCGAACCGGCGCATCTCGACCAAAGAAGTCATATCCACCACTAATCGTCCGTAACCGAACGAGCTGCCACGTTCCGTCAGCCAGATACGGCCGTCGGCAGCTGCGCCGGTGGAGACTTGTTCTATCTTGGATATCGCTCCTCCCATATCCCAGGGAGCCATAAACTGTCCCTTTTTGACATTCACAATACGTCCTGTCTGAGCAGCGGCTTGCAGCAAGTCCGTCTGACGGCTGAGGAAAGCAGGAATCTGCAGAACGTCTGCCACTTCCGCTACCGGAGCACACTGATGACTCTCGTGTACATCGGTAACAATAGGCAACCCGAACTGCGTCTTCACCTCCTGCAAGATACGCAGACCTTCCTCCATTCCCACACCGCGAGCCGACGCAGAAGTGCGGTTCGCTTTGTCAAACGAGGACTTGAAATACAGCGTTATTCCCAAGTCATAGCAAAGACGGTTCAGCGTCTCTGCTGTCTGCATAACTATGTCTCTATTTTCGATGGCGCAAGGCCCTGCTATCAAGAACATATTACTCTTTATCATCCGCTTTGCGTTGAGCGAGCGGCGAGTCATCCACCGGACGATAGCCTTTTGCCCACTGTACTTTCAGTTTACCTTCTCCACCTTTCTCATTGCCCGGCAGCCAACTCTGTGCAAGGAAGAACATCGGCTCTTTCGGCATACGGTTCGGCAGACGGAGAACCTCCATATCGTTGACATACCAAATCAACTCGTCCTTGGTCCAACGGATCGAATAAACATAGTACATCGAGCGGAGCATACCGGTCAGATCCACCATCTGCGAGCGGTCACCATTGACCAGACCCATCTGGTGTACATCGCCGTTGTAGTGGTACAACGCAATAATAGGACTGCCGGGTTTGCCGGTGGTCAGACCGAAGAAATGACGACCTGCTCCTTGGCAACGCACTTTTGCCACGAACAGACCACGTTCCTGCGAGAATGCCTCCTTGCTATTCATCACATCGGAAGTGAAGTCAAACACATGCTCTGTGAAACCTCTGTGCTCATCCCATGCTACCGCTTTCTTGCTCTCTGCGCGGGTCTCGATATCCATACGTCCCTCTGCGAAGAACGTGTTCTTACCGTTGTTGTAAGCCTGCAACTCAGACGTACGCGAGTGACCATCCTTCATAGCAGGATTAGCGTATCCGAAACCGGGTTTCCAGTTCTTATTGGAGCTCATCAGATCCTCGAAAGAAGGACGGAACAACTCAGCCCAGTCTATCTTCTCGCTACGCTGCTTGAAATAGAACTTGATGTCGTCGGAGTTAGCGAGCTCGTTGAAGCGTTGCTCTTTCTTGTACTCCTCGGTACGTTTCCAACGCTTGCTGTCTGCCCAGAACTCATTACGTTTCTGGAAATCCTCGGTGTTGATCTCTTTCTCCAACTCGTTCAACTGAACCAACTCCTGCGAGTTCTGCACTTTCATGTAGTTCTTGTAGAAAGCGGAACGGAAGATCATGTTGTACATAGCGCGTTCGGTCTTGCTCACGCTGTTATCAGCGGCATTCTGGAACGCCTCACTCTCACGGAACTTCAGAGCTGCTTGGAAAGTGTCGCTGCCCTTCGCATAGTTGTACATCTTGATACGCAGCAACGATGCCAATTTATCGTGCGCGTTCACTTTACGACCTTCTTCGGTGTCTTTGTACTTACGGTTAACGAGCTCGTTGCGGCGCTCTTGGAAGTCGCTGCTTTCTACGAGTTTCTTCAACTCAAGATACTCCGCCAACTCAGGCGATTTCTCAATCTGCCGATAGCGTTTAACACGCTCTTGGAGGTCTTTAATGGCTTGCTCATACGCGTCCGTAGAGAGCATTTTGCCGGTTAATCTGGCTGTGAATAGATTCATAATATGAATAATTATTTTTAATGATTTATCGCATTTATTAACTCTTCGATGGTATCCACAAAGAGAGGTTTGTAGCTTTCTTGCTCGGGGATGAAATGGAGACTTCGCATGAGTTCGATCTGCTGTTTGAGAGGCTCATAGAAACCTTTGTAGTTGAGCACAATGGTCAGTTTCCGATGTTCTCCCACGATGGCAGAGGAAGTAGCGTCCATCATCTCATCGAGCGTTCCGTAACTACCGGGCAGACAAACGATGACGTCGGCTTCGTCACGCATCCGCTGCTTTCGTTCGGACATATTCGCTACTTCGATCAGATCATCGCAGTTGTTCGCTTTGCGTCCGCAGGCGATGATACGTCTTGGGATCACTCCCACCACCTGTCCGCCTGCTGCTTTGGTAGCATTGCTGGTACGCGACATCAGACCGCCCGTAGCACCGCCATATACCAGCGTGTGCCCGTTCTCGCCGATCCACGTTCCCAATGCATCTCCAAGAGCCAGATACTCTTCAGGTATCGCATCCTTTGCCGAACAATAAACTGCAATTTTCATACTTTCACTCTTTCATTCATTCGAGTCATTTCTCCGATTTTGGAATTTGTCTTGAGCAGATTTGGTTTTTCCGGTGAGGGAGTTATGCGGGCATAATGACCGAACCGAAAGACCAAAGATGCCAAGAGAAAACCTAAATCAAGCGTCAATATTGGCGTATGTAGCGTTTTCTTCGATGAATTCGCGTCTTGGAGCTACATCGTCACCCATCAGCATAGCGATGATACGATCTGCCTCAGCGGCGTTCTCGATGGTCACCTGCTTGAGCATACGACGAGCCGGGTCCATGGTCGTCTCCCAGAGCTGCTCATCGCTCATCTCACCAAGACCTTTGTAACGCTGCGTCTTGATCTGCTTCTCATCACCGTTACCGTATTTCTGGATAAAATCGAAACGCTGTTGGTCATTCCAGCAGTACTCGCTGTAGCTTCCCTTCGAGCACTTATACAGCGGCGCACAAGCGATATACAGGTGGCCTTGCTCAATCACCTCTTTCATATGACGGAAGAACAGAGTCATAATCAGAGTAGCAATATGCGCACCATCGACATCGGCATCCGCCATGATGATCACTTTGTGGTAGCGGATCTTAGAGAGGTTGAGCGCTTTCGGGTCCTCTTCGGTTCCGAAAGTGATACCGAGTGCCGTGAAGATGTTTCGCACCTCTTCGGACTCGAACACCTTATGCTCCATCGCTTTCTCCACGTTCAGGATCTTACCGCGAAGCGGCAGAATAGCTTGGTGAACACGGTCACGTCCGGTCTTTGCGGTACCACCTGCAGAATCTCCCTCGACGAGGAAGAGCTCGCACTCGGCTGCATCTTTTGATACGCAGTCCGCCAACTTACCCGGCAGACCACCACCGGAGAGCGGAGACTTACGAAGGACGGACTGACGTGCGTTACGGGCTGCGATACGAGCCTGAGCTGCGAGAATGACTTTCTCTACAATCTTCTTCGCATCATCCGGATGCTCCTCGAGGTAGTTCTGCAGCGCCTCGGCTACTGCACTCGAAACCATACCTGCTACCTCGGAGTTACCGAGCTTGGTCTTCGTCTGACCCTCAAACTGCGGCTCTGCCACCTTGACAGAGATGACAGCCGTCAGACCCTCACGGAAATCGTTCGGATCGATGGTCGAGTTACCGTCTTTATCTTTCAGTTTCGCTTTCTCCAGCATCTTGCTGTCCTCGGCGTATTTCTTCATCACACGGGTCAGCGCAGCGCGGAAACCGGCTACGTGCGTACCACCCTCGATGGTGTTGATGTTATTGACATAGGAGTGTACGTTCTCGTTGAAGTCGGTGTTGTAGATCATCGCTACCTCTACCGGCGTACCGTATTTGTCGGTATTGAGGTGGATCACCTCGCTGATGAGCGGCGTACGGGTACCGTCGATGTAACGCACGAACTCACTCAGTCCCTTTTCCGAATAGAAGGTCTCCTTCTTGCAGTTACCCTCAGCGTCCTTTACGCGTTTGTCTTTGAGCACGATCTTGATTCCTGCGTTCAGGAACGCCAACTCACGCATACGGTTTGCGAGGATCTCCCAGTGATAAACGGTCTCCGTGAAGATCGTATCATCCGGCCAGAACTGCACAAACGTACCGGTCTTACGCTGCTCCCAGTTACCGATTGCCTCAGCCTCGCTAATCACATGAACAGGTGCCAACGGCTTACCTTTCGCATAATCCTGACAGTGAATCTGTCCGTCACGATAGACTTCTACGTGCATCTTTGTGGAAAGCGCGTTCACGCAGCTCACACCCACACCGTGAAGACCACCGGATACCTTGTAGCTATCCTTGTTAAACTTACCACCGGCATGCAGCACGGTCATTACCACTTCCAGCGCAGACTTATGCTCCTTCGGGTGCATATCCACCGGAATACCACGACCGTTATCCTGTACGGTAATAGAGTTATCCTCATTGATATGAACGGCTATCTCGTCGCAGAAACCGGCGAGCGCCTCATCAATGGAGTTATCGACGACCTCATAAACAAGATGGTGCAGACCCTTGAGCGATATATCGCCGATATACATCGCGGGTCTCTTACGCACCGCCTCTAATCCTTCGAGCACTTGAATACTCGAGCCATCATACTTTTCTTGTTGTTCTTCCATTATTTAGTAAATCTTATTATTTATTCAACTTAAATTTGTGTTTGTACGGGCGTGCTATTCGCGCGCACGCATAAATCGGGTGCAAAGATACAAAAAAAAATTGACATACACAATAGTGTATGCCATTTTTCTGCATTTTTCGCTTAAAATTCTACTTTTTCACCTATTCTTGCGTCCAAAAGCCGGATATGATGTTTCTCGGCTATCCGACGCGCATTCTGCTCAGGTTCCTGCCAAGGATGCATCGCCAAAGCGAATTTATCATGGTGAACCGTAAAGACCTGTTCGGCTTGCAGATCCAACATCGCTTGCTCCAAACCTTCCGGCGTGGTGTGGATATAACGCCAGTTGTCGTTATACTGACCGTTCTCCAAGAATGCCAAATCGATCTTCCCGAACTGCTCACGAACTGCCTTAAAACGCTTGTCGTAGCCTCCATCTCCGCCTACATAAACCTTTCTATCTCCGGCTTCAACCATGAATGACGCCCAAAGCGTCTGATTGCGTTTGCCCAACAACCGGTTACTAAAATGCCTGCTCGGCAAACAAGTAATTTTCAATTTTTCATTTTTAATTTTTAATGCTTCACTCTCCTTCCAATCCATCTCTATAATCTGCACGTCACAGTACTTCCAATACCGCAAATAATCGGCTATTCCAAGAGGACAAATGACCGTTTTGACCTTATGACGGATGTCCCGAAGCGTAGCATAATCCATGTGATCCCAATGTTCGTGCGTAACGATTAGCACATCTATCTCCGGCAGGTCTTCCGGTCGGTAGATATCCGTTCCGGCAAAAGGCTTCAGCATGAGAGAAGCAGGAAACTCAGGTTTCAGAACCGGATCAACAAGAAATCGTATTCCGGCCAGACAAAACAAGTATGACGAGTGTCCGAACCACACGCTCCAATCCTCATCCGTCGGCAAGGCCTTCAGATCCGTTTTAACCGCCTCTATCGGACTTTGCGGAACACGCACACTATCCTTATCCGTCAAGAACCGCCAAAGCATCTTAATCGCTCCACCATTCCTTCCCTCCCCTTTTACGGGGGAGTTGGAGGGGGCTTCAGTAAACTGCGGTGTCGGTTCTTGGTTTTGGAACATGCCGTTGTAGTAATTGGGCGATTTCGCTATTCTCTCCTTATCCACGTGTCGATACACGCCAAAAGCCGGATGTGCCAACACGCCCGCCACCACAGCCGCAATCAAAACAATGATTCCGACTACTATCAATACTATCTTCATTTTCATTCCTTGTGTTGTATTCAAAATGTGCTGCAAAAGTACTGCTTTTTTTTGAATTATGCAATAGGAGACGTTAATTTTTATATTCAAAATACTACTGAATAGGTTCTTGTTACATTTTAATACACCCGTCTCAAAATTGCCGATTATTAAGATTTTAGCACATCGGTATTACATCGGACTTTCAACGAGGTTTGAACGAGGTTATTACCTGTTTCCGATTTTCCCTTTTTGTCCCTAAAAAATGTACGATTATTAAGATTATTGTTAAATGTTAAATGTTAAAAGTTATGGAATTTGAATTAGCATCTCTGTTCACAAATCCACAAATTCACACATAAATGTGTCTTCATCGTATAAGTTCTTGTATAAAAATAATACTATATAATATAATTATAATAATATATTAATATATTATTAAAGTTTATACTGAAGATAAAAAGATGTGTGAATTTGTGGATTTGTGAATTTTTAGCGTCAACTTTTTTAGGAAAGGAACTTGCCCGAGTAGTCAACTTTTTCAGGACGAATGTCTATGTTTTCAGTAAATCGTATACTTTTAACTTTTTACCTTTTCGAGACATATAGTCGTCCTCTCACTCTCCACACACCGTACAGTCACGTCCACGATGGTCGCGAGATGCTCGCCTAAATGGCAGGTAGTTGAAAGGTAAAGATTATTAGGATTTCCAATATAGAGCCTCTTCGGTTGTTATTCCGTACAATGCACAATAGAGAACCAATTGATCTTTAGTATAATTCTCTCCCAATAATCGCCAAACACAAGTGGCTTTGTGTTTGATTTCGGTCGCGGCATCAATAGTAAGCTCTGCGTGCATATCGGTGGTTAAATTATCGGTCATAGTATTGAATCGTATAATGATACATTCCATGAAATACAATTTAATCCGCCGCCGTTTCTTAAGACGCCTGTGATATCCACTAATTCAATATGTTCACGTGGAATACCTAAAGCAGAACCGATTTGTGCGCATGCCTGTTCATCCTCGGGGACATTAAGCCGTGGAAGAAATAGTTTGCCGTCTGTCAACAGAAAATTGATGTATGCCCAATTCCATTTGTGAGGTCTTGGTGTGTCGTAGTGCAGCTCCACTACTTCAAAATGAGGCAGCAAAGCGTCAAGTAGTCTTTTGCGAAGTCCCTTGTCAAAGTCGTAATAATTTGTAAGTAACACTTTGCCGTTTCCAATATAACGTACCATGCCGTCCGCATGACCATATGGCTCATGGCGATCCCATGGAATAATTACCGTTTCTGCACGAAATGCTCTGTCCAAACGCGAAATAAGTTGCATAGGGTGCAAAGAAGGATTTTCTTGAAATACCTTCTCGGTCAATATTACTTTGTTACCGCACATAATTACATTTCCACCATCGAGAATAAGCTCGGAATTGACATACGGAAGGCGACTTGGCGCAATAACATGTTTCCAGTTTGTGATGTACTGAGATTGCCCGCAAAGGTAGTCCGGCTCATAACGATAGGCCACAAAATGATTCGGGGTACATTGTATAGGCATAAAATCCCGCATCCATATGTCCTTGGTATTTGGAAGAAGCGCATAATCTATTTGCTGCCGAGCGAGAGCAGCTGATAACTCAGACCAACATTTATATGCGGTCAGATGTTGCGAAAAACAAACAATATTAGTCATAATCTGCCCTCCTAAATTATTTCGTTTGCATACTTATCAATGTAATACACAAGCGGGTACATCCGCGAACTTAATTCATGAGAGTTCTTGGAAGTAGCAAAAATATGCAAAGCCTCCGTTCTAATCGCATCATAAGGATGTGTATTGCTTCCTATTTGTCCCCCATCGAAAAACATTTGAACGCGTTTGTGATTCCCCTCAATAAATTGATTTGCAGGCACTCCAAACTTTTTGATGTCTATGCCGCCAATTCTTTTATATTGATACGAGATACAAGTATCCAAGTCACCACACGCAAGATACGCATATCGGTCTGCTTCCAATTCGGAAAGAAGACGATACACATTAAACTGATGAGCGATTTTCTTGGGTGCTCCGCTTTTCTTATATTTCAAGTTGAAATAGAAACTTACAATTCCATCTTTATTGATAAGATGTCCTAATTCGTGACCAATAAGAACACTCAACTCATCTTCAGACAGCGTATTCACAGCTCCGGAAGACATGTGAATAATACTCGGATACTGGTCGTTGCCGGAAACAATACAGCCACCTTGGACACGTACGCGGTTGTCAAGTTGAAATACGACCTTTTCATGTACATTCAGCCGTTCCCTGACTGCCTGACAAAGATGAAAGAGTCTGGGCGTTGTGTCTGGCTCTATCGGAAGATTAAAACCACTTTCATCAAAGAAACCATACTTCATGTAGATCAACTCTGCTTTAACCTGTTCATCGTTCATAGGACGAATGTCATCCCACAATTTTAACCGCAAATTCTTGCGTTGAATAATAACTGGATTTAATTTCATATATCTTTGCAATTTTAGTTAATAACTTTTGCTGGCAAAGGTATATGTTTTTTCGCGGAAAACAGAATCTTTTCCGTTAAAAATTGTTAAAAGTTTAGGAGAAGATATTAACAACAAAAAAGAGGACTAAGTCCTCTATATTATGAAATTTGAATATATTCTTTTCTTGAAAAACTCCACGGGCGATTGTCAGGAACACCTTTCAGGCGCACTCCATACTCGTTGTACTTATCCACCCCTTTACGAGGTCGACCATCTTCTGTCTTAAAAGCTAAAAGTTCCTTAGCATCTACCCAATTAATGAGACATTCTCCGTTCATAGGAAATCCATTAAGAAGGTACTTTAAATACAAAACTTGCGTATTTATGGGAGTTTTATCAGTATTTACATATTTACGGAATTGTTGTTCTTTAGTGCCCCATTTCAACCAACATCCTTGTTTTATGTCCCAAACTTGGTACGCCCGTATAAGAACAGAAGCACGGTATTGCTTATCCGGGTTTTCAAAAGTAATATCATAACCCGAATCGTGTGCATGTAATGTCATTATAGGGAAATAAGGGATGTTACCATCTACATACTTATTGTTCCGATGATAGACAATAGGATCGCTAATTACTCCTATTTCGGCATGGAAATAGAACTCAACGGTTGTTGGATACACGCGATAGTCCTCACGCACCTTTATACATCCTCCAGAAAGAAAGTACGGCGCAAGTTCAGCAAATGCTTCTGTTAATTTTTCAACAGAACTATGATCTTTTTCAGCAAACTCAATTAATTTGTCTTTAAGACGTTTCATAGAATACTTTTTATTTTACATTTTCAAAGGTACAACTTTTTTCTGAAATGCACAAATAAATCTCTTTTTTTCCGACGGACACAATAGATGGAATTTATTGCTTGTCTTTTTTATCCGTATCAAGAGGCAATTCTTGTACTGAATTATCTTCTATCGGGCGAATATAGTCAGAAGCACGTTCCGAAGAGATAACACTACGTCCTAATTGCCGCTCTAAATCTTCGCGTGCGTTCCTTGCCACTTTGCCACCAGCTTGCGCAGCCTGCTGACTTTCAAGCATACCTTTCGGATTTCGTTGGCGGGAAAGCTCTGTAGTTGCCACCTCGGCTAAGGTGTTGAGCGCTAATTCCACATTCGTCATGTTGTCGCGTAAGTTCTCTTTGGTCAGCCCTTTGTGACGTTTGTACTCTCCGGTAGTCATTCCGCTCCATGCTTTCGTCAGCACATTCGTCAAAATAGCAAAATCCCTATGTTCCGTTATACCGGCTCTCTGCCATTCGTCCGTTAGCTCCTTACGCATCTCTATAGAACGCATTCGTTCGTTGATCCATTTGTCCGAATAGCCTTGCCGACGATAGTCCTCTACTGCCATTTGGAAGGTCAGCTCCGGATCGATCATCTGGTCAATACGTTGCTCTCCTAATTGCGCTAACCATTGTTTCACAGGTTCCGCCTTCTTGGACGGAATAGATTGAATAATACGAAAAATACCCTGTAAATCAGCAGCTAACGTAATTCTTTTCTTACCGGTAAAGGTGTACATTTCTACCTGGGGACAATTTGTCCCTAGGAACGAACCCAATTCGGGATCTCGCTTTCGCAGTTTCTTAAGATAGTCCGTTGGATTCGCACTATCCGTTAACACTTGTACTATATCTACGACCGAGAAATAGTACTTTTCCTGCTCCTCGTCCCAAACGATTCGAACCTTCTTTCCTTCAAAAAGTTGTATGGCAAAATTGTCTTCCATTGTAATTTTTTTTATGGCTGCAAAGGTACGCATTTTTTCTGACATACGCAAAAAAAATATGGAATTTATTGCATAATTCAAAAAAAAGCAGTAATTTTGCACTCGAAATGGTTTATACGGATATCCATAGCGCCTTAGAAGAGCGGATGAAACGCTACGAACAGGTGTGTGTCATCGCCGATGAGGCGGTATGTTTGGACATACCTGCTTTGGAAGGAATGCCTGTTTTGCGGCTGAAAATCAACGAGACAGCGAAGTCTCTTAACACAGTCACACAGATCTGGGATTTTCTGTTTGCACACGAGATGACGCGCAAGGATCTGATGGTGGCTGTCGGCGGAGGCGTACTGACTGACCTTGCCGGATTCGCTGCTGCTACATACAAACGCGGTATTGACTATATCAATATCCCCACTACTCTTTTATCAATGGTGGATGCCTCCTCAGGCGGTAAGACCGGCTTTAACTACCAAGGACTCAAGAACAGTATAGGCGCGTTTTATCCGCCTGTAGAGACACTCATCTGCACGAAATGGTTAAAAACCTTACCTGCCCAAGAATTTCTCAGCGGATTCGGCGAAATGCTCAAGACATCCATCATTGATAGGGATAGTTGGCTTTGGCATGTTTTGCTCCAATACGATCTTGACACCATGCCGCTGGATTCATTGGCTCCGCTGATTGAGGAATGCGTAGCGGTCAAAGAGCGTATTGTCAAATCGGATCCCCGCGAAACGGGCTTTCGCAAAGTTCTCAATTTCGGGCACACGTTCGGGCACGCGTTGGAAGAGATCTCCTTCGTACATCGTACATCGTCCCCTCGTCCTTTACTTCATGGCTATGCGGTCGTATATGGGATGATTGCCGAGTTATATCTGAGTGTCACACAACTTGGTTGCCCGAAAGAACCGCTGCAACAACTGACGCAGCTCATGCTCCATTATTACGGTCGTCCGCAATGTAAGTGTTCCGACCGCGAGGCGCTTATCTCGCTTATGCAGCACGATAAAAAGAACGAGCGTGCCGCTGAGATCAACTGCACACTCATTCGTTCCATCGGTCAACCTGTCTTCAATCAGATCATCTCTCCCGAAGACGCCTCAGAGGCATTGGATTACCTTTTCTCCCTGTAAGGTATAGAGACCTTGCTCGGTCTCCACATAGAGAATACCATTTCGTTCAATAATACGATTTCTGAACGCGGACGGTTGATTACCGATGGTATCTAAGCCTTGCGGCTCCGAATAGGTGTCTTGTTTGACGATATAAAGCGTCACTACAGAATAGTCATAACTTACCATGACAAAGGTGCGTGTCGGTACTCCTGTGATAAAAGAAGCCAACTTAAACTTATTCTCCACGGCATAAGTCTTACCATTATACACCAACTCCGTCCAACCGTTCACTACTGCGCTATCCAACACCATATAGCGACACACATCTGCCGAATCAATCGACACACCTGCTTGTTCAGGCAGGACTTCGCTATTCGTTCCCACACGGAACTGCTCTGTCGGCGAGATCTCCGGCACACCAAAATAATTGATAAAACGTCCGACTACTCCGGACAATGGGTCACCGGCTTTCAAGTTCGCTCCATAGCGTTTGCCTGTCACACCATCACCTCGGTCGAAAAGCAACATACTGCCGGTAGTATCACGGACATAGATATAATTATCGTATTTCTTGGTTACCACTACATCCTTCAGATAAACGACCGCATGATCAACCGACTCAACTGCCTCGCGCACAGTCTTCATATTTTCCACATGCAGCAGAACCAAAACCGACGTTTGTACATCGCCGGACATAAACAACAAAGTATCCGTATAATGACCCGCTTGAGTGACATTATACGTAATCGTCAATACATCTCCGTCACGGTCTAAAAGTTCCGATGAAAGCGAGAAGAATTGCGTATTCGTATGACTCACCTGAATATCCTCAGACAAAAGATTTGCATTGATCTCAATAGTCTTCGCTCCGGAAGTCTCGGTCGTTATTCCGAAGTTTACCATCGGCGCTATTATAGCCGCTACATCTCCCATCGCCTCTACTCGTCTATAGAGACAAACCGGAGTCTGCGAACGCTCTGCGTAACAAGCAAAAAGCGTTGGATTATTCTGGGCGTTATACTGAATGATCTTGGAACGACTCGTACCAAGGTTTGTGATTACAGCCTCACCGCCGTTCTCGATCTGAATATCCCAATAGCCGTAATTGCCGTAACTCTTCTCACTCACCACATCCGTCCATAGAGCCAAACGGTTTTTGGTCTGACCACCGGAAGCTACCAAATACGCTTCTTCGTACCGCAACTCATCTTGGAATATATACGCGATTTCTCCGTTCAAATCGGCAATTCTTAAGGTATAAACGGCTCTATCATCTGCATCTACCTGCATCCTGTCAGCGGTATAACGTCCTTTGATTGCATGGATATTATTCACGCTTTCGAACTCATCATAATAGCCCATGATATAGTTCACGCCCTCTTGATAAACACCAAAGATGACTTGATCCGAATCCTGCAACTGAGTTACGTCCGTTACCAACTGATAAGTATCCATCGTAAAGACCGAACTACCGCCTGAAGCCGAACGGATAGATATACTATTGATATAAATTCCATTCTCTGTACAATCGACCCAAAACTTAATAGCACCATCTTGCGGAGCTTCAAAAAGTACGATGGAATCGCGATTATATACCCCTTCTCCACTTACAGCCGGTCGGTTCACAACAATAGATTGCGGATCGTTTTCGCCCACTTGTATATAGATGGTTCCTTTGCCTTTACTGCTGTTCTGGCAAAAGCTAATGGTAACACGCCGAACGCCCTGAAAAGTCTGTACAGACGTAGCTCCGGCTCCGGAAGTACTGGTTTTAACACCAACTCCGCATGAATAAAGACGACCATCAGCAGCCGTACGACCCGCGCTATACTCATACGCCTCTTGGTCGCATTTCCAACCGTCCGTAATACCGTCACAAACCGTCGCACCCACCTTGCTTGCCCATGTCTTGGAAGTGAAGGTATAAGTCGTCACTCCTGCTGCTACAGACAGCGGGAAAAGAAACAAAAGGAATGTACAAAGACTCAAAGTACCCAGTACCAATTGATTGTGTGATTTCATGCTATTAACGATTTATCCATTTAACATTTTAACGATTTAACGTTTGCTTTAGCAAACCTATTTATACGCCGCCACGATCTTCTTAACAAGCGGATGACGGACGATATCTTTCTCGTTGAATTCGATGATTTTTATACCTTTGATGTCTCTGAACCGCTCCATAGCATCCCTCAAACCGGACTTCTGAGTCGGCGGCAGGTCAATCTGCGTCATATCGCCGGTAACAATCATCTTTCCTCCTAATCCCAAACGGGTGAGGAACATTTTCAGCTGCAAAGCAGTCGTGTTCTGTGCCTCATCCAAGATCACTACAGCATCGGAGAGTGTCCGTCCGCGCATGAATGCCAAAGGCGCTATCTGGATCGTTCCTTTCTCCATGAACTCCGCGAGTTTGGCTCCTGGAATCATGTCCTGCAAGGCATCGTATAGAGGTTGCAAATAGGGATCAATCTTCTCTTTCATGTCTCCGGGCAAGAAGCCTAATTTCTCTCCTGCCTCAACAGCCGGACGGGAAAGGATGATCCGCTTCACCTCTCTGTTCCGCAAGGCGCGTACCGCCAAAGCGATCGCTGTATAGGTCTTACCGCTACCGGCAGGACCGACTGCAAAGAGCAGATCGTTCTCTTCATACGCTTTGACCAAAGCCTGCTGATTTGCCGAACGGGCATAGATAGACTTGCCGTTCACACCATGAAGAATCAAGTTATCGGTAGCTTGCTCTTGGGGCTTGTCGCCGTGCAGCAAAAGGAGAATATCCTGCTCCGAGAGACGGTTGTTGCGTACGCAGAACTGCTCGCATAGATGCAGCGATTTCTCGAAATGCTCTATCGCTTTTTCTGCTCCTGTCACTTTCACCTGATAGCCGCGTGCAACCACACGGACATCGGGGTGTTGGTTCTTGAGACAGAGGATGTTTTTATTATTCACACCGTAAAAGGTCGGTGTATCGAGGGAATCCAGAAGTGTAATGATTTGTTCCATGAATACAAATAGTCTGCACTCCGTTATGGAGCATCAGAAAAGGTACATTGAGTTTTCTATTATACGTAATTGCCTGATCTAAAGTCTTTTGCGTCAGCGGCACAGTCTCTGCCTTACATTCGATAACCATGAGGGGATTCATCTGTCGGTCATAGACGACAGCATCGCATCGTTTCTTAGCTTCGCCGACGTTAATCGCCTGCTCCACAGCTATAAGTGAAGCCGGATAGTCAAGTTGCTCCACCAGACGGTGAAGCAACTGTTGACGAACCCATTCTTCCGGCGTCAGACGCACCCAACGATGCCTCCATTCGCAGAAAATCTGCTCCTTATTATTATACACGCGCGTACGCAAGACAATAAGATGTTAAAATGGTCACTTCGTGACGTTAAATTGTTATTTCAAGTAGTTATCCTTGAGGGAGCAAGTACGGTTGAGAACCAATTTGTCAGCGGTAGTATCCGGATCAACAACGAAATAACCTTGCTTGAGCAACTGATAGTGGTTCTCCTGCTCGATACCATCGACCAGAACCGGCTCGTGCAACTCGCTGCGCAGCGAACCTTCCACTTTGGCAGTCACCACCTTGAGGCTCTCCGGATTGAGCAAATCGCGGAAGTCACCTTCCTCTGCACTCGGGTTCTCGCAAGCAAAGAGACGGTCGTACAAACGTACCTCGGCATCGAGACAGGTATCGCATTCAACCCAGTTGATAGTCGCTTTGGTCTTGCGGTTACCGCCTTCTGTGCCCGACTTGGAGTTCGGATCATACGTTGCATAGACGGTAGTGATCTTTCCGTCTGCATCCTTCTCGCAACCGGTTGCCTGAATGATATAACTGCTCTTCAGACGCACCTCGCGACCACCTGGAGAGAGACGGTAGAACTTATTATCTGCCTCTTCGAGGAAGTCACCACGTTCAATCCACAGCTCACGACCAAAACGGATCTCACGCGTACCGAGTTCCTCGTGTCCGTCGATATTCTCAGCAGTAATGGTTTCGCCTTCGCCCTCATAGTTGGTGATAACCAACTTCACAGGATCGAAGATAGCGCATACACGCGGAGCTGTCTCCTTGAGATCCTCACGGATAGTATGCTCCAACAGACCTTGGTCAATCATTCCTTCTACTTTGGTATAACCAATACGATCCATGAAATTGCGGATTGCTGTTGGCGTATATCCACGCCGACGCAGACCGCATACAGTCGGCATACGCGGATCATCCCATCCTGCCACCAGACCTTCCTTGACGAGCTGTAACATCTTACGCTTCGACATGACTGTATAAGTGATATTGAGTCGGTTGAACTCACGCTGTTTCGGACGATAGTCCGGACCATAAGGACTCAATCCGCAGAAGTTAGCTCCGCTGAACTGGTCGATGAAATAGTCGTACAACGGACGATGCACCTCGAACTCAAGCGTACAGATTGAGTGCGTTACGCCTTCGAAATAATCGGATTGACCGTGTGCAAAGTCATACATCGGATAGACGTTCCATTTGCGTCCGGTACGATGATGCGGATGCGAGGTGATAATACGATACATGATCGGATCACGGAAATGCATGTTCGGGTTTGCCATGTCGATCTTCGCACGCAGAACCATCTTGCCTTCCTCTATCTCGCCTCGTTGCATTGCCTCGAAGAGACGCAGGTTCTCCTCGATGGGACGATCACGGTAAGGCGAAGCCACACCGGGCTCGGTCGGCGTACCTTTCTGCTCCGCTATCTGCTCGGCTGTCTGTTCATCCACATAGGCCTTGCCTTCTTTGATGAAACGGATAGCGAGATCATAGAGCTGCTGGAAATAATCGGAGGCATAGAAAATATGTCCCCATTTGAAACCAAGCCAACGAATATCGCGCTCGATGGTCTCTACGTATTCGGTATCCTCCTTGGCAGGGTTTGTGTCGTCAAAACGGAGGTTACAAACACCATTGTATTTCTCGGCAATACCGAAGTCCATACATATCGCCTTGACGTGTCCGATATGCAGGTATCCGTTCGGCTCAGGCGGGAAACGCGTCTGAATACGTCCACCGTTCACTCCCTCTGCAAGGTCTTTTTGTACTATTTGCTCAATAAAATTGAGACTTTTTTCCTCAACTTCCATATATTTGTTTTTTACTATAATTTTTATGCTCTTACGACTCCTCTGGTTGACGCACGAACGAAATCGACAATCAGGTCACGCTCAGCGGATGCCGGCATCGTCTCTACGATATGATCGAGTGCCTGAGTCGTGTTCATTCCGCCCTGATAGAGCTGACGATAGACTTCTTGGATCGTGTGGATCTGCTCAGCTGTAAACCCACGGCGGTTGAGACCGACCGAGTTCACGCCGCAATACGAGATAGGCTCACGGGCAGCGATGATGAACGGAGGCACGTCTTTGTTGATACGCGAACCACCTTGTACCATCACATGGCTACCGATATGACTGAACTGATGCACGAGTGTACCGCCGCCGATGATAGCGAAATCATCCACAACGACTTCACCTGCCAACTGTGTCGTGTTGGACATAATGATGTTATTACCCAAGACACAGTCGTGAGCCACATGGCAGTACGCCATGATCAGGTTGTTGTTTCCGATGACGGTCTTACCTTTGCTGAACGTACCACGATGCACCGTAACGAACTCACGCAGTACGCAGTTGTCGCCGATGATCGTCCAAGTCACCTCGCCGTGGAACTTGAGGTCCTGCGGGATAGCACCGATCACAGCGGAAGGGAACACATGGCAGTGTTTGCCCAACTTGGTGTACTGACAGATAGTGGCATTGGAGTCGATGATACAACCGTCTCCGATCTCTACGTCCTTGTCAATGAAGACAAACGGACCTATTTCTACATCCGCGCCGATCTTGGCTTCCGGATGAATACTTGCTAATGGACTAATCATATTAATTTACGATTTGACGATTTACGATTTATTATTCTTCGTTGATGATTTGGTTACGCAGACGACGGACGCACTGGGTATTGAAAGTATGTCCGGGTTTGTAGGCTTTGATACGTCCTTGGATACGCATTCCGAGCAGCGAGAGGTCGCCGATGACATCGAGCAACTTATGACGTGCCGGTTCGTTCTGGTAGTTCAGCGGCGAGAGGTAACCCAATTTCGTAGCATCGAAATGCGGCTGACCCATCTTGTCACAGAAATAATCCATTCCTTCTTGGCTCATCTCGGTCTCATAGATGACGAGTGCGTTCTTGAGATCACCACCTTTGATGAGTCCCACACGCAACAGCGGTTCTATCTCACGAACGAAACAGAACGTACGAGCCGCAGCGATCTCTTTGGGATATTTTGTCAAGTCTGTCAGCGTAGCATGTTGCTCACGCAGGAACATCGATCGGAAAGAGATGGTCACATCCACCTCGTAATGGTCGCAAGGCTCTATACGGAGGATGTTTCCGTGCTCGGAGATATACTCGATCGGCTCGGTCACTACATACACATTCTGCTCGGCATCCTGTTCTACCAGACCAACGCGCTCTATCTCCTTGACGAAATAACGTGCGCTACCGTCCAGAATAGGCATCTCCGGTGCATCCACATCGATGATACAGTTATCTACTCCCATAGCGTACAGCGCACTCAAGGCGTGCTCTACCGTGGAGATCTTCCATTTACCGCGCTCTAAGACCGTTCCGCGTTCTGTGCCCGATACATAGTCAGCCAATGCTTGGTGACAGGGTTTCTTCGGCAGGTCCACACGACGCAGACAGATACCTGTGTTCACAGGAGCCGGATGAAAAGTAGCTGTGATCTGAAGACCTGTATGCAGGCCCACCGATTGCAGCGTAAATTCTTCTTTTAATGTTTTTTGTTTCATGATATCTTATTTACTATTTTTCTCTAATTCTTGAAGGCGCTTGATCATATCCGGCAGCTGTTTGAAACCGACTACCGAACGTCTCCAGTTGGCAGCTTCGATAGCAGGGAAGCCAGAGTACTGACCAGGTTTGCGGATGTTTCCTGCGATACCGGTCTTAGCACCAAAGACGCAGTTGTCCGCTACTTCGATGTGTCCTGCTACGCCCACTTGTCCCGTAAGGATACAATGTTTGCCGATCTTACTGCTACCGGCTATTCCCACTTGCGCACAGAGGAACGTGGACTCGCCCACTTCCACGTTATGGGCTATCTGGACGAGGTTATCCACCTTGGCATTCTTGCGAACGATAGTCGAACCCATCATCGCTCTGTCCACACAAGTGTTTGCTCCAAGCTCTACATCATCTTCGATGATCACATTACCGATCTGCGGGATCTTACGGTTGATACCTTGTGCATCGGGCTCAAAGCCGAAACCATCGGCTCCGACTACCACGCCGCTATGAAGAATACATTGCTTGCCGACTTGACAGTTCGCATAGATCTTCACGCCCGAATAGAGGATCGTACCGTCGCCTATGGTGACATTATCGCCAATATAGACTTGCGGATAGATCTGCACTCCTGCTCCAAGATGTACGTTCTTGCCGATATACGCAAAAGCGCCCACGTACGCATCTTCGGGAACGGTCACTCCTTCGCTCACAAAACTCGGCTGCTCCACACCTTTCTTGGCAGGGAACATCGCCTGCGATACCATCTGCAGCAACTGTCCCATTGCTCCACGTGCGTTCTCCACTAAAATAACAGCTCCTCCTGCCTTTCCTTCACCTTCCGGAAATGTGATCTTTCCTTCCACCAAGCTGCGGGTGATGAGTATCACACCGGCCTTGGTTTTCTCCAAGAACGGCAGGTATTTCTCGTCCCTGATAAAGGTCAAGTGCTGCGCTTGAGCTTGCTCTATCGGCGCTACATCACTCACCATCGCGTTGGTGTTTCCATACAGGGCTCCGCCCAATACTGCTGCAATTTGCTGTGCACTAAATTTCATATCTAACGATTTAACAATTTTACAATTTAACGGTTTAACCGAAAGCGAAAGAGGTATAACTTCTTCGGTTTTCTCGTCAGCGCTGCAAGATCGAGTATCTCACTAGCTTCAGAGATGTCACGGATAGTACCATCCGAGTATAATATATCTATCGAGTCGGCTTTCTCCGAATAGGTATTGCTGGTAGAGACGTGCTCACTCCAACAATAGGAAGCCTCTTCTTCGCTTATTCCCAATGCCTGCGCGTAACACTCGTTGAGCGCTTTCTGCTGCTCCGCCGTCAAAGGTGCATCCAACTGCTCGCCTCGGAAGAGCTGACGGTTGATAAAACTGCAACTCAACGCACTCAGCACTTTGTCCTCGCTGCTGATCCATACCTTGATAGCGCACAGCACATCGTTGTCATCCAAGAGCGCATATTGCTCCAAGGCTTCGCTCGTCGGGCTAAACATATCGAACGTCACTTTCTGATACAGGAAATACCGCAAAGCCGGAGAGCAGAACAAAGGCATTCCGCCTCGTGCCAACTCTTTCGCTCTTGAGAGGATCTTGATCAGATGCTGCTCTGCCGCCACAGAAGTCTTATGCAGATAGACCTGCCAGTACATCAGACGACGAGCCACAAGGAATTTCTCCACCGAGTAGATACCTTTCACTTGTACCACCAGACGGTCGTCACGAACGTCTAACATCTTCAGCAAACGCTCACTCGCCACACGACCTTCCTGCACACCGGTAAAGAACGAATCACGGCAAAGGTAATCCATTCGATCCACATCCAGCTGACTCGAAATCAATTGATGCAGGAAATGTTTTGGATATTCGTTCTTGAATATAGAAATAGCCAAATCCAAGGGCTTTTGACTTTCGACTTTCGACTCTTCAACTTCTCTCAACTCTAAACTCTCAACTCTAAACTTATAGAGATCCTCATTGATCCGCTCCATCATCAGCAGCGATATATCTTCGTGCGTCACGCCGTCCACGAGGGTGTGTTCCAACACATGGGAGAAAGGTCCGTGACCGATGTCGTGCAGCAGAATAGCTATCATAGCTGCCGTTGCTTCCTCGTCCGTAATCTCCACACCTTTGAGCCGCAGCGAACTGATCGCCTCGTGCATCAGATGCATCGCTCCCAAGGAGTGTCCGAAACGGCTATGCAAGGCACCCGGATACACCAGATACGAGAGACCCAACTGACGAATTCGGTTCAAACGCTGCACATAAGGATGCTGTAACACATCGTAGATCAGCTCGTTCGGTATAGACAGAAAACCGAACACGGGGTCGTTAATTATCTTGCGTTTATTGGCCATGAATAGTCTTGTTTGTTATATAGGACACAAATCCGCTGCAAAGGTACAAAAAATTTCTCACATATGCAAGCGCGCGTGCATTTTTATGATGTTTTTGTTGGGATTTTGTTAAAAATTCCTCTCCCAAGTGCAGATTTTTTTTGTCTCTGCCCGAAAAAAAGAGAAATTTATTTGCATAATTCAGAAAAAAGTTGTACCTTTGCAACTGCAAAAATTTCATTCTCTCAATCAGCAATTATTAGCAGAGGTTTTTCAAGAGTAGTATTCCAATCCCTATTATTGGGCAGGATTTATTGTGTTGGACTGATCGATTTTGTGCAGTTTGGAATATGAGAAGTGCCGATTTTGTGCAGTTTAGAATATAAAAAATGCCGATTTTGTGCAGTTTAGAACGAATTTTCTTGCGTATATCAAAAAAAAGTTGTACCTTTGCAGCCAAAAGTTGCAAAGATTACAAAATATGGCATATAACAAGTATGACAAATTGGAATGGACGCTGATTTTTGTGACCGAGTTCGGTAAGCGTTTCGGGCTGTCACTCAAGCAGGCATTTAACTACTTGAGCCGCTACCAAGGTATCGCGTTTGTGGACAGCCATTATGATTACGTGCACACACAATCCTTTGCGTCTATGGTCAACGATATGGCGGAGTATTGCCATAAAAACGGAGGAGCACTTGTATGATTCTGTATCACGGCACTAACAAAGCGTTCGACACGATTGACTTGACCAAATCCAAGCCTAACAAGGATTTCGGTCAGGGTTTCTATTTGTCGCGTGAGTACAGCCAAGCCATGGAGATGGCAAAGACCAAATTTGACCAGATCAAAACCGGCTTCCCGACCGTACTGACCTACGAGGTGGACGAGCAGCAGATGAACCAACTCAAAGTGCTCCGTTTCGATGCCTATACTTTCGAGTGGGCGCAGTTCATCCTTATGAATCGCCGCAACGACACCAACAAGTCCATGCACGATTACGATATTGTTTACGGACCGATTGCGAACGATAAAGTCGGTGTACAATTATGGAAGTTTGAAAACCAGATGATTGATTTGGAGACGTTCACGAGAAATCTGCATCGAATGGAAGGTATCACATTCCAGTATTTCTTCGGTACCG
>Ga0256405_10004835_pt1 | contig 24456 bp, 20 predicted proteins | sample RumenRJG_02DNA_FD_189096 | JGI IMG/M metagenome (GOLD analysis project Ga0256405, IMG submission 189096) | Bovine rumen microbial communities from Lethbridge, Alberta, Canada - RJG_02 | ecosystem: Host-associated > Mammals > Digestive system > Stomach > Rumen | place: Canada: Alberta... | reverse complement strand
TTTTTTGAGCATGTTCATGAATGCGCTGTTGTACACACGGTGCATGCCGAGCGTGCGTACAAAATAGCCTTCCATCATCCAGAATGCTTCTGCAAGCAGCAGGGTGTCGGGCACTTCCTTTGCCACACGGTCCACCACCTGCCGCCAGAATTCCTCCGGAATGGCCTGCTCGAACTGCTGCTCGGAAAGTCCTGTTTCACTGCGCGTAGCTATGTCGCCGCCATGACCGGGCTGAGGGTACCAGAGCCGCCTGATGTGTTTTTTTGCGAGCACCATGGCCGCGTCAAACCTGATGATGGGAAAGTTTCGCGCCACATGCAGGATTTCCTGCATAACGGCTTCGCGGGCGGTCGGGTTCAGAAAATCGATCTGCGCGGTGTCGTTCCACGGCATGCCCGTACCGTCGTTTCCGTGGTAGATGTAGCGTACGTCGCCGGTGGTGTTGTCCACGCGCTTAAAAACTACGGCGCAGTCGGTTTTATCGTAATAGTGATCTTCAAGATAGACTGATGTCCGGCTGTCTTTGGAAAGGTTTTCGCCGGTAAAAGTGTACTGGGGGAACGGACAGTCCCTGCGCTGTATGAACAGATCAGGCTTTTCCATAACCCAGTTGGAATCAAGACCGGTATGGTTGGGAACCATGTCGGACGCGAGCCGTATGCCGCGCTGCCACAGCCGCCAGCGCAGGTTTTCAAGCGCGCTCCAGCCGCCCAGCGATGATGCGATGTTGTAGTCGAACAGACTGTATGCGCTTGCGGCGGCCTCGGGGTTGCCGCACAGCTGCTTGATACGGCGGCTGGCCGCACTGCGCTCCCACAGCCCGATGAGCCACAGGCCGGTAAAGCCCTGCTGGGCAAGCATGTCGAGCTCTTCATCGGGAATCTGGTCAAGCTGCGTGATGCTGCGCTTGTATTTTTTGCTCAGCTGATCAAGCCAGACGAGTACTGTTTTTGCCATAAGAATAACGCGCGGCATCCACTGCTGGTCGGGACTGTACCGCTCGTATTCCTTTGAAAGATGGTCATAGCTGTAGGGCGACATGTCAGGGCTGCCGCCGTTTGTGGGATGCCATGCGGCTTTTTCTTCTTCAGAAAGAACATCCATACCTGCAAGCAGCCGTTTGATCCATGGAGAATCAAGATCGTTCACATGACGCATACCTGCCAGGAACGTGGCCCAGTGTACTTTTATATAGTCAAGCTGGCCTTTCAAGCTGAACGGGCTGAACTGCATCGGTTCTCTGAGCAGTGAGATCAGGTCGTGGTGATAGGGGCCGTAGTGCGGCCTGGCAGCAAAGAAGTCCTGCAGAAATTTCCATGCCTGCTCATACAAGGGATTCTGCTGCAGACGGGCTTCATCGAACAGAATGGTGAAAGGCCGGAATGCGGGATTTTCATTGGCAAGATGCAGCAGCATCATCTCTTCCAACGTAGATTCCCTGTTGGTGCGCAGTCCGCCGGTTCCTGCGTCCGTTGCCTCCTGCTCCAGATATTGCTGTACGGTAAGGTTGTTTTTGTAGACGTCGGTTGGCGGGAATTCTGTATTGAACAGCTCCAGCAGTTCGTTCATGGCCTGTCTGCCGTACTGGCGGTCAAGCTCTGCAAGCGCCTGCGCCATTACCTGATGGTTTGTGTCGCGGCGGTACAGCATGCAGACAAAATGGAATATTTCATCAATGAGTCCCATGGCATTCAGATTACCTGCGGAAATTCTGCTGCTGTGCTGGCCGCGCTTTTCAAACAGATCGTTGAGCTTTTGTGCGAACTGCCGCACGTTGGTCATGCTGGTAAAAATAACGTTGCCGGAGGAGCTGAACAGTGCGCCGTTAAAACCGCAGAGGTCGCGGATGGTACGGCTGACATGGAACTCGTTGTAGGAATAATTCATTGTACGCCTCCTGCGCTGTCTTTGTGCAGCTTTGAAATATGTGCAATCTTTTCTATTATAGTGTCATCTGTCATCAGTCTGCTGATTGAAACCGGCATACGATATGTCCAGTTAAAATCGCTGACAGTGCCGGGAATGTTGATACGCTCCTGCGATTTATCCTTGAGCCAGTACTTTTTCTGCAGGTACAGGAAATCCTGCAGCGGGTGGATGCACCACATGCTTGCGGAGCCTGCGGCTGCTGTAAGTACTGATTCGGCAATGGCCGGTGAAAAGCTGTCCGCGGTGATAACGGTACCGGTGTCGGCTGCCTGTGCCGCGCTTTTTGTACGTGAACCGCGTGTGCGCGGAAAGTTTTCTTTGAATGCCTTTTTGAACAGCGCCGATGCTTCCGGCTCATCTTCCCACCACTGGCGCAGCGTGGGCGAGTCGTGCACGGACGTGGTTGTGACTGAAAGCGCGTCATAGTCTGAAAAGTCAATGAACGGCTGCTCAGGGGCTTCCCATCTGCGTTCCCAGCGCACTACCCGCAGTCCCAGTATGCCGTTTTCTTTGAGCACGCCGGGAACACAGGCAAGGCCGACACCAAGATCCTCTCCGCAGGGAACCATGGGAACGCTCTTGGTGAGCTCGGGCAGCAGCTCCTGCGCATGCGCTTTCCAGAGCTCGAGCTGCTGCGTGCTGTTTTTGACGAACAGCTTTTCAAGGCTCTGCTGCTCTTCCTGCGAAAGTGATTTCCATGAGATTGACGAAGTGTAGTACCATGCCGGCAGGAACTTTGTACATTCTTTGCCCGGTGTACGTGAAACAGCGAGCGGAATGAGCGTCCGGTTATTCCAGTAGTCCGCCAGCAGTTTTTTTATGCGTACGGCGGCATCTTCCGTGCACAGCCCCGTCAGGTCAAGTGCGTACAGCTCGCGGTCTCCCTGTACAGTCGGTTTGAAATTCCACAGTTCTTCGGAACCAATGCGGTCTGCCGCAAGCGAAAGAATGCGTACGGCGGCATCATGGTTCCAGGTGATATCTTCTATAACGCCGGTTGGTATGTGCGGCTCTGAAAGCCAGCGGATGCGACCGTTGTCGAATCCTGCTTTGACAAGCTGGGCTCTGGTGATCGGCTTGCATGGCTCTGGATGACCGAGCACCGCGCTGCAGTCGCCCTCCGGTACTGCCCAGATCCGGAAAAAACCGAGAATATGGTCAAGCCGGTAGGCCTGATAGTAATCTGAAGCCGTGATGAGGCGTGCTTTCCACCAGCGGTATCCGTCTTTCTGAAGGTTGTTCCACTGGTAGGTGGGGAATCCCCATGACTGGCCGCTGGGATTGGTCGCGTCGGGCGGAGAGCCCGCGCGCAGCGTGTGGTTGAATATGCCGGGTTCCGACCAAGAGTCACAGGAATCTTCGTTCATCATGATGGGAATGTCGCCTTTTAGAATGATGCCCATGGCCTGCACGGCCCGCGCTGCCTGCAGGAACTGGTTGTGGGCTGTCATCTGCATCCATGCATAGAACAGGTGCTTGGGGTGCAGCTCGGGATCATTCCATCTGGCCGTTATATCATCGGCCGTCACTATGCGGTCTTTTTTGGGCCATGACTTCCAGCTTGCCTGCATGTAGACGTACTTGAGGTGCTTGAAGACGGCGTAACTTTTAACCCACAGGTTCTTTGCGATCCAGTCGGCAAGCGCCTTGTCCGCCGCTGCGTCTGTTCCTTCCGGAAAGGCGCGGTAGAGCGTTTCGAGCAATGCCGTTTTCTGCTGCAGCAGACCGGCGTAATTAAAGCGCCGGTCTTTTGCGTGGGCGGTCATGTATATATGGTAGTTTTTTGCAAACGATTCATCATCGGCCAGCACCCGGTCGAATCCGGGAATGTCCTGTATTGAGATGTACAGGGGGTGAAGCGCAAAGGCCGACAGTCCGTTATAGGGGGAGGACTGGGTGCCGGTGTCATTGACAGGCAGCAGCTGTATGATTTCGAGACCTGCTTTTTTGCAGAACTCTGCCAGCGGAACCAGATCAGGAAATTCTCCAACGGGAGTGTTGCGGTCGGTTACGAGCGCTCCCAGTGGAACGGCAATCCCCGTGCGGGGAGATACAACGTTTATGCTATTGGCCTTATTCATAGTATAAAGTATACCATGAATAAGGGGAATGTACACCATTGGATTGCCTGCGGAATGCAAAATTATGGCTTGGGTCCGCCGGCGTTTTCTATGTGGTAATGAAGCCCTTTTCCCAGTGCCAGAATGGTTTTGCCAGTGCGTTTGAGAACGGCTGCTGCCGCTTGAAATCCGGCAGCCAGTCGGTGTCGGTGGAAAGATCCTGATAGAACAGGTAATCAAAATCGTATGCGTCTATGATGTCGCGCAGATCCTGATCTTCGGTGGTGCTGACAAGCCGGTTTTCTATGGCCTTAAGCGCCTGGGCTCTTCCCGCAAGCTCCTGGCTGCTGCCTTTGAACGGCACCGGAGTATACTGTGACATAAGGGAGATGATAGCTCTGCCGTCTACCGTATGCTTGAGCCAGTCAAGCGTGTCTACGGTTTCCTCAAATCTGCCGGGCAGAAACAGGTGACGGATGATGGTGCCGCTGAGCAGCTTATCTTTTGTCACGCCGTTTTTGGTGACCGGGGTTATGTGTATGGGATTGTTGCTGACCATCCATTGTATGGCCGCCTTTGCCGCTTCGGGATAGTCGGGTGCGCCGAACAGCTGCCCTGCCAGTGTGCTGCTGAGTGTTTTTAGATCCGGCAGCCAGATCGAGACCAACCCTTTGAGCAGCTCAAGCGTGCTTACGGTTTCGTAGCCGCTGGAATTCCAGCAGACGGGCAGTGTGAGTCCCGCAGCCTTTGCGTCGGCCAGATATTCTGCCAGCAGTGGAATGCAGTGGCTGCCGGTAACGATGTTAATGTTCTCCGCACCGGCCTGCTGCAGCGCCAGACAGAGCCTGCTGAATTCGACGGAGCTGACGGGCGCGCCCATGCCCTGCTGTGATATCTGGTAGTTCTGGCAGAATGAGCAGCGCAGCGTGCATCCGGTGATGAATATGGTACCGCTGCCTCCGTGCACTGTGATGAGAGGCTCCTCGCCGAAATGCAGACAGCCGGTTGCTATGCGTATATCCTGTCCTTCCCGGCAGAATCCGGTACGTCCGGCGGTGCGGTCGATGCCGCAGCGCCGGGGGCACTGGGTACATGCGCGGTAGAATGCTGAGGTTTGATCGTTCAATTGAGCGCCTGCTTGTCTACGATCATGGTCATGAGGGTGTTGAGCAGCTCAAGCGGCAGATCTTCCGCCTCGCAGCTGACTATGGTGCCGAGCTCCTTCCAGTCCTGCTCCGTAAGCTCCTGCGTGTCCTCAACGGTACCCTGCAGAAAAGCATAGAATGCGGTGAGCCTGCGGATACTTTCTTCTGTGGGCTCTGCGTCCGGGGCGGAAGATGCGTCGATACAGGTTTTGAGCCAGTATTCGCCTATGGAGGCTGTAAGTGAGTCGAGTCCCCTGCAGTAGGAGCTCAGCAGCTCCGCCGCTTTCTGGCCGGCGGTACGCGGATTATAGGCAGCGCCCGCCGCACGCTCATGTTTTATGGCTTTTTGTATGTCGGAATAGAATTTTTGTGTACTGTCCATGGCTGGGATAATAGCAGAAAATTGTGTGTATTTGAAGTGATTTGCAGTTTTTTTTTCTTGACATTTGTAAAAACTACTCATACACTGTAACTATGGATTTGAGAACTGTTTTAACACCTGATACTGTTGACCTTCATCTGAAGGGCAAAACTAAAGAAGAAATTATTGATGAAATGCTGGACATCCTGGTAAAGGCCGGTAAAGTTACTGATAAAGACGCAGCCCGTGAGTGTGTATTGGACCGCGAGCGCAAAATGTCCACCGGCATGAAGCACGGTATTGCCATTCCTCACGGAAAGACCGATACGGTTTCTGATCTGGTGGCATGTATCGGCATCTCTGACAGCCCTGTCGATTTCGATTCATTGGATCAGGAACCCTGCCGGATTTTTATTATGACGCTGTCTCCGGTGAACAAGACAGGTCCGCATCTGCAGTTCCTTGCAGAAGTCAGCCTGCTGTTCAAGAGCGCTGACAAGCGCCAGCAGATCCTGAATACTCAGGACAAAGCTGAAGTTATTAAGATTCTGACAGAATAGCGGTTGGTGCTGTATACCTCAGATGCAGTCTGCGGTATGTGCTGCCAGTCGCGGAGCATCATTATGACAGGTGCTCCCTGTTTAGTGAAAAGCCTTTGTGCTGCATGAATCCCGGCCTGTATACAGGCAGAGTTTGTGATTGCAGTATAGGGGCTTTTTTGTTTATACGGCTTATATGTAATAAAGGTGAAGTATGAAATTGGAAGCTGAATTTATAGCAAAGGATAATCTTCTGTATACGGTGTCTGGTGCTCCGGTGCCGGTGAGCGGTATAACGCTTGTGTCCGGCGAGGATATCTGTGCCGCCGGTTCTGACAGCGCGGAGGCGCAGCGCGTGCTTGATGACGGAGCGCTGCATGCCGGAATTCCGGTAGGCGTGACGGTGCCGTGGACGCTCGTAGAGCCCCAGCCCGAGCAGTATAACGAAGAGGCGCTTGCCGTGTTGCGTGACTTTCTTAAGCGCATGGAAGAGCTCGGTCAGCATGCGGTCATCGTGCCGGTTGCAGAGCAGGCTGATGATGAGGAGGAACGCGACCGGCTTACCGCCGCAATGAGGCATACGGCCCGCCGTATCAAGGACTGCCGTTCCGTTATCGGCTTTGCGGTTCCCGTCTGTCTGCTTGGCGCGCCTGAAGCGTTCGTGCAGGAGCTCAGCCATAAGCATGAGCACTATGTTTTCTTTGCAGAAAAAAAAGCGGCCGCCGCATCCGGCACAGAATCTGTGTGTCGCGAGAATGGGCTTATACTGTATTGAATGCGGGATTTTACATTGTTTTCTCATAAATGTGATGCCGGAGTGCTTGCAATAAAGGTAAAATTGTGTCACAATGCGGCAATTAAATACTGTCGTGTTGCAGCGGTTTTTCCTTGTTGCCGGAAGCCGCCTGCAAGGCCGCTTTATGCGGTTTTTTAGGAGCGTTTATGATGACGGAAATTTCAGAACGGGTTCAGCTTCTGAAATTATGCTGGGGAACGATTTTCTTCAGTATCTTTTTTATTGCGGCGGCAGTCCTTGTGTGTGTATTCCTGCCCGCTCAGCCTGCGGACACTGTTTCCGATATGCGGCAGCTGACCAAAGGCTTTCTTTTTACAGAAGAATGGACAGAAGAAACGGATGCTTCCGCGGATTCTTTTTTTGCGATGACCGTTGATTCTTCAACGATCGACAGAGGTCTTGAGCTGTACCGTGAGCCGAATTCCCGTGCGGCGGTAGAATGGTTCTACCTGCATGTGACGGGCAAGCGTGATGTAACCTATGCTATCCTTAACGAAGCAAACAGGAATGATATTCCGCTTTCGCTTGCGTTTGCACTGGCTTATACGGAAAGCCGCTATAAGCCTACCGCAGTTAACAATAATTCAAACAAGTCCGTTGACCGCGGTCTGTTTCAGCTGAACAGCTTTTCTTTCCCGTCATTGTCGGAGGAAGATTTCTTTAATCCTGAGACGAGCGCAAAGTATGGTATCCGCCATCTGCGCTTCTGCCTTGAGACTGCGGGCGATGAGGTGACTGCGCTGGCAATGTACAACGCCGGTACTTCACGGGTTCGTCTGAACCAGACTCCGCGCTCCACGCTGATATACGTGGACAACATTATGAAATACAAGAACCGTCTTGATGCGGCTTTTGCCGATGAGATTGCTTCGTTATATCCGGTTGAGCGTGACATGTCCGCCCGCCTTGCCTACGTGCAGTAATACGTACTGCATAAGGTGTTCGAGGTTCCTTAAAGCTTGTATATAAGCGCGCTTTCTGTGATTTAATTCACAGAAAGCGCTTTTTTTTTCTTTTTCTTCGCTATTTCCGTAAATCTCCCGCGTACCGTCGTTCTGGTCTTATTGACTGCATGTTTCAGGTATTTTATCATAGTATCACTTACTGTTATTTGTTTCACAGTAAGCACCCTGCGGTGAGCGTTTTGCAGGGTATGATACGGCAGGCATTCAAGATGCCCAAAGGCCGAAAGGAGCTGGATATGTTCCCGGAACCTACACGGCGGCGGCTGGTGCAGCTTGCCCAGCTTTTAGCCCGGTATGAAAAAGGCAGACGCATGACAAGCCGTGAGCTGCATGAGCTTACCGGATGGTCTGACTCCGTTATACGCCGGGATATTCTGCTGCTCGGCTACAAAAAAGGCGCGTCGAACGGGTATGATGCTGAGGATCTGCGTCATGCTATCTGCGCCGCGCTGCATATCGGCTGCGGCGAGTCCGGTCCCCGGAACTGCTGTATTGTGGGGCTCGGAAGGCTCGGCGCCGCGCTGCTTGAGAACAGTATCTTTGACGGTACGCCATTCAGAATTGTGGCGGGGTTTGACTCAAGCGTGAACCGTACCGAAGTGCTGCGCTCCTCGTTTCCGCTCTATCCGGCAGCGCGGCTTGAGAACGTTATACAGGAACTGCATATCAGCTTTGCGCTGCTGACGGTGCCTGAAAAAGAGGCACAGCCGATGGCCGCACGTCTTGCTGCTGTCGGCATACAGGGAATTGTGAACTATACGGCGGCGGTGCTTTCCGTGCCTGCATCCGTGGCGGTGGAGAATGTTTCTCCGGTAACGGCTTTGACCAATTTGTCTGCCCGTGGGGCAGATACATCAAATATAGAGTGAAAAAAGAGGTGCTTTATGAGCAGAGTGTACAATTTTTCGGCGGGTCCTTCCTGCCTGCCTGAAGAAGTGCTGAAAGAGGCTGCGGAGGAAATGCTTGACTACCAGGGATCCGGTCAGTCGGTTATGGAGATGAGCCACCGCTCCTCATACTATAAGCCGATCATTCAGCATGCTGAGGCCCAGGTACGCAAGCTGATGAATGTGCCTGACAACTATAAGGTGCTGTTCCTGCAGGGCGGCGGCTCCACGCAGTTTGCCATGGTTCCGCTGAATCTGGGAATCAAAAAGGGCCGTGCCGCATACATCAACACGGGCATCTGGTCGAACAAAGCTTTGAAAGAGGCCAAAAAGTTTATAGATGTGGACGTGATCGCTTCGTCAGAGGACAAGGGGTTCTGCTATATTCCGCAGGTACAGAAAGTGACGGGCGACTATGATTATGTATACGTATGCTTTAACAATACGATCAAGGGCACCCATTATGAGTATATTCCCGATACGGGCGATATTCCGCTTGTGGCGGATATTTCATCCTGCATCCTGTCTGAGCCGCTCGATATTTCCAAATTCGGTCTCGTGTTCGCCGGTGCACAGAAGAATCTTGGACCTGCCGGTGTAACGCTTGTGATCATCCGTGAGGATCTGATTACTGACACGCCGCTGAAGGGTACTCCCACCATGCTGTGCTATAAAACACATGCGGATGACGGCTCCATGTTCAACACGCCGCCGTGCTACTGCATCTACATGGTAGGCAAAGTGCTTGACTGGATTGAAAAGAACGGTGGCGCCGAAGGCATGGCAAAACGCAATCGTGAAAAGGCGGAGCTGTTCTATAATTACCTTGACGCAAGCCCGTATTACCATGCTACGGCTGAAAAAGGCAGCCGCTCGCTCATGAACATTCCGTTCCTGACAAAAGAGACTGATCCTGAAAAAGCCGATGCCATAAACAAAAAGTTTGTGGCCGCGGCTGCCGCCAAAGGTCTGATCAATCTTGCCGGACACCGTACGGTGGGCGGCATGCGGGCTTCCATCTACAATGCCATGGGGCTTGACGGTGTAAAAGCTTTGATTGCGTTCATGGACGAATTTGCAAAAGAGAATCTGGCATAAGGATATCTCGAAAAAAATCATATATACGGCGCCTTGAAAAACTGCCTGCGCGATTTTTCGAGGTGCCCTGCAATAAAACTGCTGAGGCTGGTACCACATGTATAAAGTACAGACATTGAATAAGATTTCTTCGGTGGGACTGAATGAATTCCCCCGCGATGATTATGAGGTTGCGTCCAGCATCCTGAATCCAGATGCGATTCTGGTGCGCTCGCAGGATATGCATACCATGGACATTCCGGTAACGGTGAAGGCTGTGGCACGCGCGGGTGCCGGTGTGAACAATATTCCGATCCAGAAAATGACGGAGCAGGGAATCGTTGTGTTCAACACCCCCGGCGCCAATGCGAACGCCGTAAAGGAGCTGGTGATTCTGGCGCTGCTGATGGCAAGCAGGCCTGTGATTGCCGCTAACGCATGGGTAAAAGGTCTGGCAGGAAACGGCGATGCGATCCCCGATATGGCGGAAAAGGGCAAGAGCCAGTTCGTAGGACCGGAGCTGCGCGGCAAAACGCTCGGTGTTATCGGCCTCGGCGCCATCGGCTCCATGGTCTGTAATACGGGTATTGCGCTCGGCATGGACGTGATCGGCTATGACCCCTATCTGTCTGTAGCCGCAGCCTGGTCGCTTGACCGTCAGGTACATCATGCTGAGACGCTTGATGCGCTGCTTACCAAATCTGACTATATTACGATCCATATTCCTCAGACTAATGACACCAAGGGATTTTTGAATGCGGACAAACTGCGCGTGATGAAAGACGGCGTGCGCATCATCAACATTGCGCGCGGCGGTCTGGTGGTCAACGCCGATATGATCGCGGCGGTAGAAAGCGGTAAGGTGGCGGCGTTTGTCACGGACTTTGCCGACGAAGATCTGCTGGCTTGTCCCAAAGTGATCTGTCTGCCCCATCTGGGCGCTTCTACGCCGGAGGCTGAGGATAACTGTGCCAGAATGGCGGTGGAGGAACTGCGCGAGTATCTTGAGGCCGGATGCATCAGAAACTCCGTGAACTTTCCGAAATGCAGCATCGAGGAACCGGTACCGGCCGGCGGCACAAGACTGTGCATAGCCCATAAGAATGTGCCCGGCATGGTGGCAAAGTTCACAACCGTGCTCGGCGATGCTAAGCTGAACATAAACCGGATGATAAACCAGAACCGCGGCGACCTTGCCTATAACATTATCGATGTGGAGGGAGTGGTGCCTGAAAACGCGCTGAGCGCGCTGGGCAAGATTCCTGACGTAATAAAAGTACGGCCGATTATGGGGTAAGCCTTCAGAATTGAAGTTCAGAACTGAAGGCATCCGGGTGCTTTAGCATCCGGGATGCCGGCAGCATCCGGGATGCTAAAGCATCCTTGATGCTTTTATGAAAGCTTCTGATCGGTTGTCTTGTCTGAGTGCAGGGCGCCGTCAGCAGCTGTTCCCGCGGTACCTGCGGCAGGCCGTCTGGCTGCCGTGCGCCTGCGGGACGCTTTTTTAGCGGGCACCGAAAAGCCGAAAACGCTTCCGCAGATGCCTCCCGCAATATGAGCGGCGGTGGAGATGGTTCCCTCTGTCCGCGCCGCAATCAATTCCCGTCCGAAATACAGCACTACAACCAGCAGAAAGGTGAGCGGAATTTCATGCTGGGACAACGATGCCAGTGATGCCAGCAGGATCATCATACAGGCTATGCCGCTGGCGCCCATGAGCGGAGTCGGCAGGAAGCAGGCATTGATAACACCGGTAACAAACGCAGTGATGATGATCATAAGCAGCAGCATGCGGGAACCGTATTTTGATTCCAGCAGCGGTCCCAGCAGCAGGATAAAGGAAAGATTCGCGAGCAGGTGCTCCCAGTCTGCGTGGCCGAGTACATGCGTAAAAAGCTTCAGATAGTCCAGGCCGCTTTTCCAGTTGAATGCGCAGAGCGTACCCTGCCTGCTGGGAGCTATGAACAGTGCCGGAATCAGATGCATGTCCAGAATATACATGTCTATGAGCAGTACAAGCGCCGCAAGCAGTGAAAACGTAAGCGTTACCGGCGCATTGTAGCTTATGTGGTAAGGAGTATTGTTTTTTGAAGCCATGCTGTTACTGTATCGGTTTTTTGCGATTATGTGAAGCAAAAAGAGCGATAAAACGGCTGCGGGTATGCTGCGGTACCCAAGGGCGGGGCAGGCTGATTCGTGCGGAGGGTTTCATACCTCGACGCTTTACGTCGAGGTATGTTGATTTCCAAGTTTTTTTTGCCGTGCGCCCTTTCCGTGCGGGGGAAAATAATAGTATATTGTACGTATGAGTGACTTGAATAATACTGCCGATCAAGTGGGCATCTGTGATGATACGGATCTTGCGGTACCGCCTGACTGCAACGTTCGTTTTTATAATGATGATTACACTACAAAAGATTTTGTAGTTGAAGTACTTTTGTCGATATTCCATAAATCACTTGATGAAGCGGTGACGCTCATGGAGACTGTACATAAAACAGGTTCTGCCGTGGTGGGTACCTATACATATGATATTGCGGTTACCCGTGCCAGAGCCACGATTATTCGTGCCAGAGATGAAGGGTTTCCGCTCAACGTGGAAGTTGAGCGGCAGTAGCGGCAGGTGTACGCGTTATACCTTGGCGGGTGCACGCTTTGTACCTGGCCGAAAGCAAGTGTTGTACCTGACCGAAAGCAAGTGTTGCACCTGACCGAAAGCAAGTGTTGCACCTTGCCGAAAGCAAGTGTTGCACCTTGCCGTGTGCATGTTTTACACCTTACCAGGAGAATATAGTATATGGTGACAATAAGTTCGCTGCTTTCAAAGATACTTACCAAGGCATATGATGATGCAAAGGCTTCTCATCATGAATTTGTTACGCCCGAGCATGTGCTGAAAGCGGCGCTTGACATTCCGGTGGTACGGGATCTGCTGATGGTGAGCGGTGCCGATGTGGATGCTATCAAAGCAAATGTCTGCTCGTATCTGGAAAAACAGGTTCCGGTGCTTTCCGCCGAAGAATTCGAAGCCGCAGGCTCTAAGCCGATGGAAACAGACGGCTTTCAGTCCGTGATGAGAAGGGCGGTAAAGCATTGCATGTCCTGTGACAAATCATTGGTAGATATAACCGATGTGCTCGTGAGCATGCTTGATGAGCGCCGCAATTACTGTTCTTATTATCTGCAGCAGGGCGGAATTGACCGCCTGCAGTTTATTGAGGGTATAAGTAATTTGATGCGCGATGGTGATGATGAATCACAGCCGCTTTCCGATTCGGATCCTGATGCTGCTGAATCTGATGCGGAGCCGGCAGCTGCCGGGTTGTCAGAAGCGGCTCATGGAACCAAAAAAAGCATTCTGGAGCGGTTTGTTGTTGATCTGACACAAGAAGCCCGTGAAGGCCGGCTTGAAGTGCTTGTGGGCCGTGAGCATGAGATTGAGCGCACTATACAGATCCTCTGCCGCCGTACAAAAAACAATCCCCTGCATGTAGGCGATGCGGGCGTAGGCAAGACAGCCATAACCGAAGGTCTTGCGATGCGCATAGCGGCAGGACAGGTGCCCGATAAGCTGAAGGGGGCGACCATCTACAGTCTGGACGTGGGCTCGCTCGTGGCCGGTACAAAATTCCGCGGTGATTTTGAGGAGCGCCTGCGCCGCATTATGGACGAGCTCAAGAAAAAGACCAATGCCATACTGTTCATTGATGAAATACATATGATCGTGGGGGCAGGCTCATCCGGCGGCTCCATGGATGCCGCGAACCTGCTCAAGCCCGCGCTTGCGGCGGGCAGGCTGCGCTGTATCGGCAGCACCACCTTTGAGGAGTATAAAAAAACTTTTGAAAAAGACCGGGCGCTGCAGCGGCGGTTCCAGAAGATCGATGTGCTCGAGCCTACTCCTGAAGAGTCGGTCAAGATTCTCCGCGGCCTGCGCGGTCATTATGAATCATTCCACAACGTAAAATACAGCAATGAAGCGCTTAAAGCTGCGGTGGAGCTGTCCGTTCAGTATCTGCCGGAGCTCAGGCTGCCCGACAAGGCCATAGACATTATGGATGAAGCGGGCGCCTACCTGCATATCCGCTCTTCAGGCGGGTTCATGGGAAAATCAGCTGCCCGTTCCGGCGCTGCATCGCCCGCTGCTGCTGAACCGGCTGTACCTGCTTCCGCTGCTCCTGCCGCTCCGGTTCCGGTGGTATCCGTGAGCCTGATCAGACAGGTTACGGCGCGCATGGCACGCGTGCCCGTGCAGACTGTGACTGTCGTTGAAAAAGAAAACCTGCGTACGCTTGAGGCGGATATAAAGGCTCAGCTGTTCGGACAGAATGCGGCGGTAGAAGCCGTGACGGCGGCGGTCAAGCGTGCCCGTGCGGGCTTCCGCGACACCGAAAAGCCCGAGGCATGCTTTTTGTTCGTGGGACCGACCGGCGTAGGAAAAACGGAGCTTGCCAAAATACTTGCCTCACGTCTTTCCGTAAAGCTGCTGCGCTACGATATGAGCGAATATCAGGAAAAGTATACGGTGAGCCGCCTGATCGGCTCGGCTCCCGGCTATGTGGGCTATGAGGAAGGCGGCCAGCTTACCGATGCGGTGCGCAAGGAGCCTCATGCCGTAGTGTTGTTTGATGAAATAGAAAAGGCGCACAGCGACATTTATAATATTCTGCTGCAGGTCATGGACTACGGCTTTTTGACGGATAATCAGGGGCGACGTGCGGACTTCCGCAACTGCATTATCATTATGACCAGCAACGCCGGCGCGCGCGACATAGGCAGGCCCGGCATCGGCTTCGGCGACCGTTCGCCGGGTGATGAACATGCGGTGATGCAGAATGCGGTGGAGCAGGTGTTCTCGCCTGAGTTCAGAAACCGGCTTGATGCGGTGGTGCCGTTCAGCCATCTGGATACAAGCATCATTCTGTCTATTGTAAACAAGGAGACCGGCCGGCTGGCGGAACGCCTTGCGGCAAAGAAAGTGTCGCTTACGGTGTCACCGCGCTGTGCGGAGTATCTGGCACAGAAAGGTTATTCACGGGAATTCGGCGCACGCAACATAGCGCGTACGGTTGATGAATTGATAGCAGCTCCGCTTGTGGACGAAGTACTGTTCGGCAGGCTTGCCTCCGGCGGTACCGTACTTGCCGATCTGGCAGAAAACGGCTCGGATGGTAAAGACTGTACGGACCGCATTGTGTTTACCTATGGCTGATACTGTCTATACGCTGCAGCAGCTGTACACTCAGCTTACCGGCAGCAGCCGGTGCTTTCTGTTCCCGTTTGTGGACGGCGGCAGGCGCGGCCTGCTTGGCATGACAAAAGATTTTTCGCCTGATCTGATCACTGCCGCCTATCTGCAGGGCGTGTTCCCATGGTTCGACGAGGAGCAGGATCCGGGCGTGCTGTGGTGGTCGCCTGATCCGCGCTTTGTACTGCCTGCGGACTCGGTGCATGTGTCTGAGCGGCTGGAGCGGTTTCTTAAGCATAGTCCGTTCACGCTTTCGGTGGACCGGGATTTCAGTGCTGTTATCCGCGGGTGCGCCGAGGCAAAGCGGAAAGGACAGGATGGTACGTGGATAGGCTCCGGCATGATCGAAGCATACAGCACGCTGCACGAGCGCGGAATCGCGCATTCGGTTGAGGCGTGGCAGAACGGTGTGCTTGCGGGCGGGTTTTACGGAGTGCTTATCGGCAGGGTGTTTTTCGGCGAGTCGATGTTTACGGTGCAGAGTAATGCCGCAAAAGAATGTTTTGTACGGTTTGCGCGGGCATTCGCCGCGTGCGGAGGACAGCTTATTGACTGCCAGGTGTACACTGACAACATGGCACGGTACGGCGCCCGGAACATCAGCCGCGAGGCGTTTTTGCATATGGAATCGGAGCTGCTGTTCGGAACGCAGCTCCGCATGGATGATATCAGCGGCATGATGGAGGCTGAATAGTATGTATTACCGGATTATTGATGAGACTGCGGAGCCGATGGAGCAGGAGCTGGACAGCAGGGTACAGTCTGCCGGCTCTGCGCGCAAAAAGCGGGCTTCCGCGCTGTACAAGCAGTTCGGCTTTATCTACGCCTTTGCTGAAAAGCACCAGATAAAACTTGATCAGGCGGCGGCCATTGCAGTGAATCCCGAGGTGTATATTCCCGTGATCAGGAATGCACACCGTTCCGGTCTGTCTGCGATTGCGCTTTCTGACATCGGCTGCTTTATGCCCGGCGATATCGCCTTGCAGGAGCTGGTGACGTACATGGGGCAGTACCAGAACCTGTGCTCACAAGCCGATACATGGATACGCGACAAAGGTTCCGACCAGTCGTATATGCAGGACTATGTGTGGGAAGCCGTTCGCCGCCGTATTTCGGCCGCGCTGCCGTCACGCTTTGAGTCGGTTTTTTTATTCGATGATTATTTTCTGGCCGAAAAGTATAACGACCAGCTCTATGATAATACGGGAGCGATCGCGGAGGTCGAGATAGTGACCCGCCGCGGATTCTGCAAAAGCGATATGGAGTGGTTCCTCGGCTTTTCTACCGGAACCACCGTGGATCAGGCGGCGGACGTTGCCCGCCGGTACTGGCGTGGAACAGGTTCCGACGAGCCGGTATGGGAATACCTGCTTGACGGAACCTATATCCTGCACGCCGCTATTCCATAAAGTATGTCTGGATGGGCGGGAAGCCGTTGAAGCATCTGGACGCATAGGTGCTTGTGTAGGCACCGGTGGTCAGGAAGTACAGCTTGTCGCCCTGCTTAAGGTCTGTGGGCAGCTTGTACTTGCTGTCCTCATACATAATGTCCATGCTGTCGCAGGTGGGACCTGCCAGAATGACTTCGCTTTCCTTGCATCCGGGCTTGTCTTTGGTGGTTACGATAGGGTACTTGATGGACTCATCAAGCGTTTCGATAAGCCCGTTGAATTTACCTGTGTCGCAGTACACCCAGCGGCAGAGCGCCGTGTTGTTCTTGCGCGAGATAAGCACTACTTCTGAAGTCAGAATACCGCTGTCGGCTACGAGCGAGCGGCCCGGCTCAAGAATGATCTCAGGTATTTCTTCCCCGAAGTCATCCTGCAGGTATCTGGTGATTTCAGACGCATATTCCTTAAGGTCGTTGGTGGGTTCCACATAGCTTGCGGGGAAGCCGCCGCCCATATTGATCATAGACAGCTTTATGTCCTCTTCTTCCTCAAGCGAGTTGAACAGGTATTTAGTCTTTGCGATGGCATCGTTCCACTGACCGATGTCACGCTGCTGGCTGCCCACATGGAAGCTGATGCCGTAGGGGGTAAGCCCTGAGTCCCGCGCCTGTACGAGCAGGTCGTATGCCATGTCGGGATGGCAGCCGAATTTGCGGGAAAGCGGCCAGTCCGCCGTAGTTGAGCTTTCAAGCAGGATACGGACATATACGCGGGCCGCGGGCGCGTATTTCGCAATGTTCTTCAGGTCGTCCTTGCTGTCCGTTGCGAACATCCGTACTCCCTTGTCATAGAAGTACTTGATATCCTTGGCCTTTTTAATCGTATTGCCGTAGGAAAGCCGGTCGGGCGAAACGCCGAGCGCAAGAATCTGATCCAGCTCATAGCGGGAGGCAATGTCAAAGTTGCTTCCTTCCGCCGCAAGCATTTTCAGTACCGGCTCGCCGGGATTCGCTTTCATGGCATAGTAGATACGTGCATACGGGAATGAATCCTTAAGCTTTAGATAATTCTTACGAATCGTATGCAGGTTGATAACAATATGTGGAGTCTCTAGGTCGCTTGAGAACTCCTGGAACCTTTTCCAATCAGCATTGGAAACATAATCTTCACGATTGGTCAAAATCGTTTCCGCCTGTAGATGTAGAAAATGCCAGAACAATAGTATTCTGCCCACATATGAACGGCTGCACCGCTGATAGGTTTCTGGAGCCGTTTTTTATGATAAAGCGATACTATCATATTCACCCCTGCATTTCTATACTTTATGAGCAAATTTATTGATAAATTTTCCTGTTTCTGCCATACTTTTCGCCATGGAAGCACGTAACATATTTGAAAATTTGTCTGCGATAGATCACCGCTATTCGATTTCGGAGGCTGCCGTTTTTGACGGCCTGAGCGCCTATATTTCAGAAGCCGCTTCTGTGCGGTCCTGCGCAAAAGCTGAGGCCGCGCTGGTCAAAGCTCATCTGAGCGTACGCGGCGCATTGACCGACCAGACGGCAAAACTGCTTGACGATGTAGCGGCTGCCGTTGATCCTGAGGAAGTGTATGCTGAGGAACAGAAAACGCAGCATAATATCCGCGCGCTGGTAAACGTGCTTAAAACAAAAGTTCCTGCGGACATTGCCCCGCTCGTGCATCTTGGTGCTACGAGCGTTGATATTCTTGATACCGCGCTTTCCATGCGGGTGCGCGACGCAGTGCAGCAGGTGGTGCTGCCCGAGCTGAAAGGCCTTGAGCAGGAGCTGTGCCGCATAGCGGCGCGCGATGCAGAGACGCCGCAGGTGGGACGTACCCACGGTCAGCATGCGGTGCCCATCACCTTCGGCTGGTCCGTGGCCGAATTCGTAAGCAGACTGGGCAAATCAATCCTTGAGATAGACCGGCTGTCAAAGCAGCTGAAAGGCAAGCTTGCAGGACCTGTCGGTGCATATAATGGTCCTTCCATGATCGTGCAGGATCCTGAGGCGCTTGAGCGCGCATACCTGCAGTTCCTTGGTCTGGAGCCGAGCGAATATTCCAACCAGCTGGTGGAGCCGGAATACCTGCTGCGCCTGCTGCTTGAGCTGAACGTAGCGTTCGGTATCATAGCAAATCTGGCGGATGATCTGCGCAACCTGCAGCGCAGTGAAATCGGCGAGGTGTTCGAGTATTTCAGCGCCACGCAGGTAGGCTCCAGCACCATGCCGCAGAAGCGGAATCCGTGGAACAGCGAGCACGTAAAATCTTTGTGGAAGGCCATGTCACCGCGCGTTCTGACGTTCTATATGGATCAGATCTCCGAGCATCAGCGTGATCTGACCAACAGCGCCAGCCAGCGGTTCATAGCCGACTATATAGCGGGCTTTACCATGGCGGCCGCCCGCATGCACAAAGTGGTGAGCGGCCTGCAGGCCGACAGCGCGGCCATGGAGCGCAACCTGCAGAACGCTGGCGGAAAGGTCCGTGGCGGCGTGCTTGCAGAGCCTGCTTATATCCTGCTCGGTGAGTCCGGTGAAAACAACGGCCATGAGATTATCCGTAAGATTACGCTTGAGTGCGAGCAGACGGGCGCGACGTTCTTTGAAGTACTGAAAAAGCATACTGATGTGTATGAAAAGATAACCGCACAGCTTAAAAAGCTCGGCGTAAAGGATGCCGAGACCTTCTTTGAGAACCCTGCCCGGTACCGCGGCCTTGCGGCTGAAAAGTCACGCAGGCTTGCCGAAAAGTACGCGGAGCTCATGAAAAAGCTGTAGGCTGCGGAATCAGTTCTTACGTCCGGAAGCCGCTTTCGCCGGGGGCTGCCCTGCAAAACGGCTTCCGGACGCAAAATTATTTTCCGGTGCTGTAGACCTGATGGGCTCTTACTCTATAATAATATTCTCAGGCGGCTCCGTGCCGATCCTGAGGAGTGCGCTTATGTCGCCTGACAGCACTTTGTTGCACCGCGCTTTTTCCATAGGCATGCCGCGCAGAAACCCCTGCATGGTTTTGCACTTCATTTTGCGCAGCAGCTCCAGCTGCTCTGGATGCTCCACGCCTTCCGCTATAGTATCAATTCCCATCTTTGAAACAAGCGAGATGATCGCCGCGGTGATGTTCGATTCTATGGAAACTTTATTGTCGAGCGTTGAGATGAACGACTTGTCGATCTTGAGTGTATTCACCGGCAGATACTGCAGGTATTTGAACGAAGAATAGCCCGTGCCGAAATCATCGAGCGCAAGCAGGATGCCGAGTTTACGGATCTGCTGCAGCAGCGTCACGGTGCTCTTGATATTGTCTATGAGCAGGCCTTCGGTGATCTCAATCTCCAGCGTGTTCGGCTGTATGTCGTATTTCTTAATAAGCTCCTCAAGCTGCGCAAGGAATGTAATATCCTTGAGCTGCGTGGGTGACACGTTTATGGACATAATGCCCTTGAACCCGTAGTCCGTCTGCCACTGCTTGAGCGTGGCGCAGCCGGTTTCCAGAATCCATCTGCCGAGCGCGGCGATAAGGTGTATTTCTTCGGCCACCGTAATAAAATCATCCGGCGGAATCCATGTGTCGGTCACTTCATCATGCCATCTGATAAGCGCTTCGAATCCGCGCAGACGGTTTGAGTCAATGTAGAACTGCGGCTGGTAGTACAGCTTGAACGAATTGTTCTGGAACGCTACGAGCAGCTTTTCCTGCAGCAGCGTGCGGTGCACGAAGCTCTGGTACATGTTGGGTGTAAAGAACACCACCGAATTCTTGCCGTTCTTTTTAGCGGTTTTCATGGCCAGATCCGCGTATTTGAGCAGGTTGGAACTCTGGTTGTTGTCGTCGGGGCAGATGGCTATGCCTGCCGATATACTGATGTTGTTATGCTGGAACGTCTCAAAGACCGCGCCGCTGATAACGGACATGCGGTCTTTGGAAGGCAGATTGATGATGAGCATCAGGAATTCATCATCGCCGAGCCTGAATATCTGCGTGTTCTCGTCCTCGAACTTTTCCAGAATATGCGCGCTGCGCCGCAGCACGCTGTCGCCGGTGATATGGCCCGATACGTCGTTGATGGACTTCATGTTGTCCACGTCGATGACCATAATGCCCACGCTTGTGTGGTCATTGTTCGCCTGTTCTATGACGTTGTTGAATATCTGGTTAAAGTAGGTTCGGTTCGCTATGCCGGTGAGCGTGTCGGTGTACATAAGCCGGGTGAACTTCTGCTCGGCTTTTTTAAGGGAGTTGACGTTGGTGAAGATGAACACGCACTTGTCGTTTTTGGTGCGGTCTACGGTCATGTGGAACCATGTCACCGCCCAATCGGCGTAGAACGTAATGTCAAAGCCGCGCTCTTTTTCTATGGACTCAAGCGCGTAGTTGAACCAGTCAAGGCTTTCTGGAATCGTATCGTGCAGATTGCTGAACCGTACGCCGTTGTCGGCGGTGTAGTCGGTGATGCGGCACAGTGTCGGGTTAGCATATTCAATAGTAAAATCCACGATTTTATTGGCGCCATCATAGACGGGGGCCGCTATGAACGCAGGATTCGAGGTAGAATTCAGAGCCTGTTTATACTCAACATCTGATAACATTATGTCTGCACCAATTTATATTCCGGCGTCCGAAAACGTACGGCCTCCGGAATCACCCTCTATAAGTATATCATATTGTATAGAAAAAACAAATGTAAAGTGCAGTTTTCAGTGGAAATTAATTATAGGCATATGGAAATCAACATACTTCGACGCAGCTTCACAACGCAGTTTCAAACGGCGTCGGGGTATGAAAACCTCCGCACGAATCAATTTTTGCCGCCGGCAGCCGCTCCTGCCGGGGACTGCCAGCGGCAATTTAGATATCTGTACTAAACACAAGGTTTCCCTGGCTTAGTACAGATATGGTTCTGAATATTCCGGCTACAGTTCGGAAAGCTTCTGTGAAGCTTTGTCCGCCATATACTTGGCCAGATAGAACTTGTACGGTGACTCGGAGCTGACGGCCAGATACTGCACGTCGTCGGCGCTGCCGGTGTGGTAGACCGTTACCGTAATGTCGCGGCCGCCCGCGGTGACCGTGATGGTACCTGCCGGGGTGTCGGGAAGCTCCGTGCCGTCCTCAGCCCATGACTGCACGCCCATGTGCGCGAGCGATGAGGCGAAGGTGGAAAGCTTTTCCTGCGCGGGCTCTTCGCCGGCCGTCGTGCCGGCGGTGACCGCCCAGACTGCCGGGGCGCCGTTCTGCGGGGCGCTCTTTTCCATCTGCCAGCTTGCGTCAGGCGAGGCAACCGCCACTTTGGTTATCTCTTCCGCATTCACATTGTACAGCTCACGGCTGCGCAGGTCATCCGTGTTCTTGCCGCAGGTATTCTTATATGAGCCTGAGGCCAGATAGATTTCCTTGCCGCCGTCAACTTTTATATACGTCTGCGACATGGTGGATGACGCCTTGCCCACGGTGATGGTGCGCAGCGTTTTGCCGCCTGCCGATGCCGTAACAGTAAATGAATCCGCGCCGGTAAGACCGTAACGCTCCAGCTCCGCCTCAGAGTCAGCGTGCGAGACCGTGTCCAGCACTTTGATCTCTTTTACCGCGTTTGCCACGGACACGGCTGAAGTTTCATTGGCGGCGTAGTCCTTGTCGCCGACGGTCCAGCCGTCCGGCGTCTTTTTCAGCACGGTAGTACCGTCAGACGCTGCTATGGTATAGGTGTCAGGCTCCGTTTTGAGCGTGAGCGTCTTTACCGAACTTCTGCCCGCAAGCACAAGCTGTATGATGTATATGCCCAGCAGGACTGCTATGGATGCAAGCAATGCTGTTTTACGTGCTTTCATTTGGTACCCTCTTTTTTCATAGTGGTGATGTCGCGCTCGTCATCAGGATTATAGCGGGCGTGTATGCGTCTGCGGCGCTTGTTGCGGTTCTGCCATACAAGCAGGCCTGCCAGCGCCGTAAGCAGCGCCAGACCGAACTGGTTGAAATATTTGGCAAAGACCACGCTCGCGGCGCTGCTGATCTCGATGGAGCTCAGCGAAAGTCCCTTGGTGCGCATCTGGCACAGCTCCTCGTGTCCGTTCAGATAGTCTGTTGCGTTGCGCAGCAGGATGGCGACGGGCTGCTGTCCCTGATCGTCAATGAGCTGCGTCGTGGGCGCGGACGAGGCGGTGATAAAGATTCTGCCGTGCCGGACGCCCTTTGCAATATGGTTGCTTACGGACAGCACGGTGCCGGATGAATCCTGTGTGCCCTGCTGTACTGTATCGCCTGCGTTTGTATCCGCGGCCGGAGCCTCGGTGAACGCGCTTGTGAAGGTTCCTTCCACGAGCACCGCCAGATTCTGGGGCTTAAGCTGCGCGGGGTCGGACGGCGGCGTTATCATCATAGGATTCAGCATGATGTTGTCTTTCATGAGCCATGAGCGGTTCGATGAAGTCACAAGTTTGGTAACCTGCAGGTCGGGATTCTTTTCCGCCTGCTCGGTGTCGATGGAACCGTTCTGGAAGAAAATGACGTAGCCCAGATTCTTTGACACCGGGTGCTTCTGGTTTATGTACTTTTTCTGTACCATGGGCGCCCAGTTCAGTGAAAGCAGGCCGTAGCCGCCTTCGGTTGTCTTATAGCATGATTCGTCAAGAATATAGTCCTTGCCGAGCGTAAGTCCCCATGCGTCGAACAGCTTTGCCAGTCCCGTGTCGTTGGGCTGGTACTGCACCTGCCGCGTGTACTGGTTCGCCTGCTCAAGGAACGGATCCACAAAGAACATCACGTTGCCGCCCTTCATAAGGAACTGGTCAAGCTTGTACAGCTCCGTTTCGGTGAACGGCGTGCGCGGGCCGTTCACCACCACCGTGCTCATGTTCGCGGGAATATCGTCCGCGGCAAGATCGAGCGGCTTAAAGGTGTAGGTGTCGGCAACCAGATGTTTGAATGCCGCGGCGCCTGAATTGCTGTTCTCCAGATCCGGCTCCTGATGCCCGGTCACATAGCCGATTTCCGAGGGGCTGGAAATAAATGATTCCACCGCCTGGTCGATGGCCTGCTCAAGCTTGTCTACGCCTGCCAGAATATAGCCGAAGCCTACGTTCTGTATGGCCAGCGGAATCTGCTTGAAACCGCCTTCATATTCCAGCACCAGACCCACGGTGCTCACGCCTTTTTCGCCGGTGCGTGACTGCCACGGAATGGATGACAGGCCGTATTTTGCCGCCAGTTCAGGCACTTCGGCGGCTGACGGAGATGTTTTTGTATAGGCAAGGCGGCCGCCGTTCTTTTTATTCGCGCTGTCATAGGCGGCCTGCACGGCTTTCTCAAGTCCGGACATACCCATGATGCCGGCGCCCTTGAGGTCTTCCGACAGGTACAGCGTCAGGTTGAACGTCTTGCCCTGCGGCAATGCGGACAGCGTATCCGTGGTGGAGATCATCTTTGATATGGCGGTGGTGAGCTTGTACTCAAAGCCGTCTGACGTGGTGAGCGAGTCGAGCGTCTGGATGGCATCGGCGTACAGGATTGCGGCTCCCATCCACACCTGCTTGAAGCCTACCTCGCTGTCACCGTACTGCTGGATCTGCGCCTGCTGCAGGCCGTAGGAAGAAGCCAGCTGCTGGTTTTCCTGCCTGGTCATGTCAAAGAACGAATAGTTGAATTTGCCCTTTGACGCGCCTTTGTACTCAGCAAGAATGTCGCGCAAGTACTGCTCTATGCTGTTGTAGGGTGCGGGCAGTCCTTCTGAGAAGAACACCTGCACGGTAACTGATTTGTCCAGCGTTTTTACGAGCTGGCGGCTGGCGGGCGAAAGTGAGTATGACTTGGGCGCGGTCAGGTCAAGCCGGAGGAACGCCCTGCCGCCTACCAGATTGATCAGGATAAGAAGAATAACAAAAAGGCTGAAGTCGCTCGCGGGACTTTTAAGCCACTGTATGAATCGTTTCATAATGATTATCTCCTGTCGTTCTGTGCGGTCTGAACGGTAAGCCCGATAAAGAGCGCCGTAAGCGACACAAAGTAAAGCAGATCCCTGGTATCGATGATACCACGGGC
>Ga0256405_10004834_pt1 | contig 24462 bp, 21 predicted proteins | sample RumenRJG_02DNA_FD_189096 | JGI IMG/M metagenome (GOLD analysis project Ga0256405, IMG submission 189096) | Bovine rumen microbial communities from Lethbridge, Alberta, Canada - RJG_02 | ecosystem: Host-associated > Mammals > Digestive system > Stomach > Rumen | place: Canada: Alberta... | reverse complement strand
GACGCAAGAATGAAGAAATTCAATCCAGATTGAGGTTTGGGACACAAAATCTTCGCAAAATTTATCACAAAATCCAGATTTTGTGAACGATTTTATGACAATTTTGTATCCAAAACTTAAAAACTCAAAAACTAATATGTTAATCGAGCAGCCCAGTAAATGGTTACGTTGGATCTATCCAAGCGCTATATGGCGTATGGACAGGAACGAACGGGCTGTTTACGTAACCTTCGACGACGGCCCCATACCAGAGGCGACGCCGTGGATTCTTGACACGCTCGATAAATATGGTGTGAAGGCTACATTCTTTATGGTTGGTGACAACGTGGTGAAGCATCCTGAGCTTTATGAGGATATTATCCACCGTGGGCACAGCATTGGCAATCACACACACAACCACATACGCTTCACCAGCACCACGCCAGGCAAGTACCTGAACAATGTGCGTCTGGCTGCACAGGTCATCCACTCCAACTTGTTCCGTCCGCCACATGGATGGATGTGGAACCAGCAGTATATCCGCCTGCGTCACCGCTTCACCATCGTGATGTGGGACCTCGTAACGCGCGACTACTCCAAATGGATGACCGCAGAGGATGTCTATAACAATGTGAAGCGCTATGCCCGCAACGGTTCAATCATCACTTTCCATGATTCAATCAAGAGTATAGACAAACTCCGCATAGCCTTGCCTAAATGCATAGAATGGCTGTTAAAGGAAGGCTACGAGTTCAAGGTTTTCGATGAAAACATGCCGTGGAACCGACATTTAAAATAAACGACCTTAGGGATGCTGCCGCTGCCGCGGGTTTTGTAGCCTGCGGAGTAGCCAAGGCAGACGTTGTGGACGAGCACCATGCCAGTGCGCTGCACAACTGGACGGATTCCGGGATGTACGGCACTATGGAATACATGGTGAATAATGCCGACAAACGTCTTGACCCCCGTTTGTTGCTTGAAGGTGCAAAGAGTGTCATTGCAGTAGCCATGAACTACTACCCTCAACGCCTTCTCGACGATTCCCGACTGCAGTTTTCCTATTATGCCTACGGACAGGACTACCATGAAGTGGTGCGTGGACGGCTTCGCCAACTTGTCCGCATGATGTGTGACGGAAGCGACATTCAGACAAAGGAAGATATTGACCGTCATTTCAAGATTTGCTGCGACACAGTGCCTATGCTCGAACGCTACTGGGCAAAGCAGGCTGGTTTGGGATGGACAGGCAAGAACTGCAATCTCATCATTCCCAACATAGGCAGCTATGTCTTTCTTGGCTCAATAATCACAAGTCTGGAATTCGACTCCTATGACAGCCCCGTAAAGGAACAGTGCGGGCAATGTACACAATGTCTGCAAGCCTGTCCCACAAAGGCTTTGCGCTCACCCCACTCCATTGACGCACGACGTTGCCTCTCCTATCTGACCATAGAACACCGAGGTCCTATTCCAGAGGAGTTCCACAAAGCTCTCGGTACGTGCATCTACGGCTGCGACCGCTGCCAGAAAGCATGTCCTTATAACCGAAACGTAAGACCTACAGATGTGGAAGAGCTGGCAGCCAGTGAAGACTTCCTTTCTATGACGAAGGACGACTGGGCACAACTGACAGAGGAAGAATTCCGCCGTCTGTTCCGTCATTCCGCTGTAAAACGCACCAAATTTGAAGGTCTTAGCCGCAATATTGAAATAGTTTTGAATAATATTTCACGTTAAATTGCAGCCTAACAGAAAAATTTTGTCTATCTTTGCCAAGTTAGAAAATATTAAAACATACATAAACTACATTACACAACTAAATCAACTCCACTATTATGGCAAATCCATTCTCTCTCGAAGGAAAAAATGCTTGGATTACCGGTGCTTCCTACGGTATCGGATTCAACATTGCAAAGGCTTTTGTAGCTGCAGGCATCAAGAACATCATCTTCAACGACATCAACGAAGCTGCCCTGGAGCGCGGACTCAACAACTATAAGGAAGCTGGCATCAAGAACGTTCACGGCTACGTTTGCGACGTAACCAACGAAGATCAGGTGAAGGAACTCGTTGAGAAGATCCACGCTGAAGTAGGTCAGATCGACATCCTCGTAAACAACGCAGGTATTATTAAGCGTATTCCAATGCACGAAATGAAGCGTGCTGAATTCCAGCAGGTTATTGACGTCGACCTCGTTGGTCCGTTCATCTGTTCAAGTGCAGTTATCCCCGAAATGATGGAACGTCGTGCCGGCAAGATTATTAACATCTGCTCGATGATGTCTGAACTCGGTCGCGAAACCGTAAGTGCTTACGCTGCTGCCAAGGGTGGTCTGAAGATGCTCACACGTAATATCTGCTCTGAGTACGGTGAATACAACATCCAGTGCAACGGTATCGGTCCCGGTTATATCGCAACTCCTCAGACTGCACCGCTTCGTGAACGTCAGGCTGACGGCTCACGCCATCCATTCGACTCCTTCATCTGCGCTAAGACTCCAGCCGGACGCTGGCTCGAACCAGAAGAACTCGGTGGTCCTGCTGTGTTCCTCGCATCATCAGCTTCAGATGCTGTAAACGGACACGTGCTCTATGTTGACGGAGGTATCCTCGCATATATCGGCAAACAGCCACAATAATCCGACATTCCAATCGCAAATAAGGAAGAATAACCATAGAGTTGGCTCTGACATATTCGGTGCCAACTCTAATTTATTAAAGTTCAATTTTCCAAAGTGGGCATAAGATACGAACGCCGCAAAGACGACGATGACAACAAAAATACAGCCGACCCTTGGCATGTTTTCGGACTCGGTTTCGGAGCACCAATAAGCAGTAGCGAACCTCCTCGCATTTCACTCACCGGCAACACCGGAGACACAGAGGTCACAATGCTTATGGAAGACCCCGCCCCATCACTGTTGACCGAAAGTGCGACGACGGCAGACGTGAAGTACATGCGCCGTTGCATCGACTTGGCTCTATGCGGCAAGTATCATGCAGCACCGAACCCAATGGTCGGAGCTGTGATTGTAGCTCCCGACGGACGCATTATCGGTGAGGGCTATCATGTGCGTTGCGGAGAAGGCCATGCAGAAGTCAACGCCTTTGCATCCGTGAAGCCAGAAGACGAGCATCTGCTCAGCGAATCAACGATTTACGTGAGTCTCGAACCCTGCGCCCACTACGGAAAGACCCCACCATGTGCCGACCTCATTGTGAGAAAGCACATCAAACGATGCGTGGTGGGGTGTATAGACCCCTTCGCAAAAGTTCAGGGAAGAGGCATTGAAATACTGCGCACTGCCGGCATCAGCGTTACAGTCGGTGTGCTTGAAAAGGAATGTCAGTGGCTTAACCGCAGGTTCTTCACCTACCATCAGAAGCATCGCCCTTACATTACCCTGAAATGGGCTCAGACAGCCGATCAAGTCATCGGAGTTAGTGATGACAGGCTGCTTATCTCCAATTCTCACACTCAGATGCTTTGCCATAAACTCAGGTCTGAAAGCCATGCAATTCTGGTGGGCAGAGGTACAGCCGAAGCTGACCAGCCGAGTCTCAATGTAAGATGCTGGAGCGGACCATCTCCCCGCATATTTATACTCAGCCACGCCACAGGCACCATAGAAACACTTCTGCGCCAGATGTATGACGAAGGCATCCAAACCCTTCTCGTCGAAGGAGGAAGCACCACACTTCAGAGTTTTATCGACTTTGGACTGTGGGACGAAGCACACGTGGAAACGTCTCCGAAGACCAGGCTGCAGCTCACTTCATCTACAGGGGAGATTGTGAAAGCTCCAATCCTGAACAATGCACTATTAATCAACAAGAAAACCGTCTGTGGGCATAAAATTGAGACCTACATCAACAAAAACAATCAAAAATAACCTTAAAACCAGAAAAAATCATATAAAAATCATTAAAAGTGGCAATTCAAGTAGCATAGTGCAAAAAATGTTCGTAATTTTGCAGAATATTCGGTAATTGTGGACGTATGTCCACTGTCTTGAACCGTCAAAACAAAAAAATTATCAACAGCAAAATTACAGATGAGACATTTCCTCTGCACAATACTACTTGCAGCAGTAACTGCAATCACTATAACATCCTGCTTAAAGGACGATAATGTCAGCACAGCACCGCAATGCGCAATCACTTCATTCACCGTTGCCGACATCAAGACACAGCGAACCACATCTTCCGACTCCACTTCATCAACCTATACGGCAACCATATCTGGCAGCGAAATCTATTTCAACATTGACCAGATAAACAACCGCATATACACTGTTGACTCACTGCCTGAGTGGGTAAATATCTCACGTGTGGTTCCTACCGTGAAATACTCAGGCTATATTTTCGTAAGACTCGGAGGTGAGGGACTTTTCACTTCATTCAACAGCGGAAAGGACTCCATCGACTTCACTCAGAAAGTGGAATTCCGTGTAGTGGCAACCGATGGAGAATCATACAAGACTTACACAGCGGTAATCAACAAGGCAGAAAACAATTCCGACACACTCATCTGGAATCAAGAAACTGGTTTCCCTGCACGCAATCCACATCGTACCGTAGCTATCGACAACACCATCTACGTTTTCGAGCAAACAGAAGGTCAGCCTGTGGTTTACACTGCTGATGCCGCTGCTGAATCCACCACTTGGTCTGCAGCAACAGCTCTCAGCGGCAGCACTGCCACGCTCGACTATTCACAAGTAACTCTTTTCCAGGGCAACCTTTACACCCTCTCTGCCGACGGTAACATCTATCGTGCAGCAGACGCTACAGGTGCCAATTGGGAAAAGGTAAGCGACCTCACATTCACACAATTGCTTGCTGCTGACAACAATTTCATTTACGCACTTGACGGCACAGGCATCATGCAGACAAGCGACTTCAGCACATGGACTCTGGCAGGCAAGAGCAACCTGCAGATGCTGCCACAGTCTCCTGTAAGCTGTGCTACATACTCACTGCGAACCAACGCTACCATGCAGCACACCATCATGATGGGACTTAGCAGCAACAACGCAGACAACGCTGTTGTATGGTACAGAATCTCTTCGAAGGAAGAGAAGAGCGCCCAGCAGTTTAGCTACATCGCAATCACAAACGACAACTCCTACCCTATGCCCGCACTCAACAACCTCCAGATGGTACACTACGATGGTGCACTGCTTGCATGGGGAGAACCATATAGCACACTTTACCGCTCCGAGGACAACGGTATCACTTGGCACGAAGTCACCAGCCGTATGCAGCTGCCGGAAGACCTCGCCTCTGAGACTACTCAATACACCTCATCCGTAGTAGCTGCAGGTAAAATATGGATAATGAGCACTACAGGCACAGTGTGGAACGGTGAAATCCAAAACCAGAAATAATCATCAATGACACTCCTTTCCTTCCATACTATCCACAGGCTGCGTAGAGCAACAGTCATGCTTCTGCTGCTGTTGAGCTGCACTTATTCCAGATCCCAGGAACTGGAATATGCCCTTGAGCTTGGAGCGATGGGGGGAACGAGTTTCTATCTGGGTGACGCCAACTACACTTCATTCTATAAGAACCAACATCTTGCTGGTGCCCTCTTTGCACGCTACAACCTCAATCCGAGAATGAGTCTGAAAGCAAATCTCGCCTACAGCAAAATCGGAGGAGATGCCACACTGCAAGAGAACAAATTTCCGTCTAACCCCGACACACAATGGAAATTCAGCCATTCGCTGGTTGACTTCTCCTGTCAGTATGAGATTTCATTCTGGGGCTACGGAACAGGAACAGGATACAAGGGGCATAAGCGCCTCACACCTTATATTCAGCTCGGACTTGGAACCACGGTAGCCGGAGGCACATTCACCGCCAACCTGCCCATAGGATTCGGCATCAAGTACAAATTCAAGCCAAGATGGAATGTCGGACTGGACTGGACCATGAGATTCACGTTCAGCGACAAGCTCGACAAGATATCCGATCCGTACTACATCCCGAGCGGAACACTTAAGAACAAAGACTCTTATTGTCTTACAATGCTGTATATTAGTTACGACCTGTGTCCTAAATACAGGAAGTGTAACAATGATTAACCATCACAACTGCATCGGAAAATGTATATAGACCAAATAGACCGTAATCGCATTCCCCGTCATGTTGCAATCATCATGGACGGAAACGGACGCTGGGCAAAACAGCGTGGATGGGAACGTACCATGGGTCATCAGGAAGGAGCGCAGAAAGCACATGAAATCATGGAATCTGCCGTTCGGCTTGGAGTGGACTATCTCACTCTCTACACCTTCTCCACAGAGAACTGGAATCGCCCTGCAGATGAGATAACAGCACTGATGACACTGCTTCTCCAGCATCTTGAGGAAGAGCTGTTCATGAAGTACAATGCCCGTTTCCGTGTCATTGGCGACATCGGAAGACTGCCCCAGCCGGTGCAGGACGCCATCGCCCAACTTGAGGACAAGACACGTAACAACAAAGCCACATGCATGGTACTGGCACTCAGTTACTCCTCGCAATGGGAACTGCAGCGCGCTGTTCAGAACATGGCACAGGATGCAGTTGACGGCAAACTGAAACCTTCAGAAATAACAAACCAGACTATAAACCAGTATCTGCAAACCAACTTCATGCCCGAACCGGAACTTCTCATCCGTACCGGCGGTGAGCAGAGACTTAGTAATTTCCTTCTGCTTCAGTCAGCATATTCCGAACTCTACTTCACACAAACGTTCTGGCCCGACTTCGACGAGGACGAATTCTGCAAAGCCATTTATGACTATCAGCAGCGTGAACGCAGATTCGGAAAGACCAGCGAACAAGTAGAAAACCAGTAATCAAGGTAACACTCGAACAATGAACAAAATCATAAGAACACTGCTCATTGCCCTCGCCACATTTGCAGGCACCAGCCGGATGTGTGCACAGGACACAGATTCAGTTAAGCCCAATATCATCTACGGACTGAATCCGCCACGCTACACCATCGGCGGAATAAGCGTGGAAGGGGCAAAGAACTATGAAGACTACCTGCTTGTAGGCATATCAGGCCTGACAGTAGGTCAGAGCATCTCTGTGCCTGGTGACGAAATCACAGCAGCAGTGAAAAACTTCTGGAACCACAAATTATTCTCTTCAGTCCGCATTGAAGCCGACAAAATCAAGGGCGACAGCATTTTCCTCAAGATTGTGCTTAACATGCGTCCCCGTGTTTCTCAGGTAAACATCAACGGTGTCAAGAAAAGCGAGAAAGAGGATATTGAGCAGAAGATAGGCATCATTAAAGGCAATCAGATAACACCTAACATGATTGACCGTGCCAAAATCGTTATCAAGAACTATTTCGACGAGAAGGGTTTCAAGAATGCAGAAGTGGAGATACTGCAGCGCGACGACCTTAGCAAGGAAGACCAGATGATTATTGATGTAAACATCGACAAGAAAGAGAAAGTAAGAGTCAATCACATCTACATCACAGGTAACGACAACCTTGCACGTAAAAAGTTCACAGGCGGTTTCTTCGGTGGAGGACTTCTGAAGAAAACCAATGAAAAGGGTTTCAAGAGCTTGTTCAAAACCAAGAAGTTCATTGACGAGAAATACGAAGAAGACAAAGAGCGTATAATCGAAAAATACAACGAACTCGGCTACCGCGACGCTTCAATCATAAGCGACAGCGTGGTTAATATCGGCAACAACCTCGTTGATGTATATATCAATATCGACGAAGGCCAGAAATACTACGTGCGCAACATCAACTGGGTGGGAAACACCATTTACACCACAGACGCTCTCAACAAGGTGCTTGGTATGAACTGTGGCGACGTCTATAACATGAAACTCCTTGAGAAGCGACTCAAGAGCAGTGGTGACGACGACGCTGTAAGCAACTACTATTTCAATGAGGGTTATGTCTTCAACCAAGTTGTACCTGTGGAAATCAAGACCGACGGTGACTCCATCGACCTCGAGATACGTATCACCGAAGGAACACAAGCTTCCATCGACAAGATAAAAATCTATGGTAACACCCGCGTCTATGAAGACGTCATCCGTCGAGAACTGAAACTAAAACCAGGCGACCTCTTCTCTATGGACGCCTTCAAGCGCAGTTATCAGGAACTCGCACAGATGGGACATTTCGACCCTGAACAGTTAGAGTTCACCCCAGTGCCAAACGAAGCCACGGGAATGGTGGACCTTAACCTCGGTCTTACTCCAAAGGCAAGCGACCAGGTTGAGCTTTCGCTTGGATGGGGCTACACCGGTGTCATCCTCAAGGCAGGACTCAAGTTCACCAACTTCTCAATGCGCAATCTCTTCGGCAAAAACAAAATCCGCCGCGGAATCCTTCCACAAGGTGAAGGACAGCAGGTTGAGCTTAGCGCTTCTACAAACGGAAGCTACTACCAGTCCTACAGCCTCTCGTTCTATGACCCATGGTTTGGAGGAAAGCGACCGAACTCCTTCTCGGTTTCAGGTTTCTACAGCCGCTACACCGACATCAGTTCACGCTACTACAACAACTCCTACATGAACTCCTACTATTCATTGCTGTATGGATATGGTACTTACAACAACTCCTACTACAACAACTACAGTTCATACTACGACCCCGACAAGTTCCTTCAGGTCTATGGATTCTCACTCGGATGGGGTAAGCGTTTGAACTGGCCCGACAACTCCTTCAGCCTGTCTGCCACACTCTCATACACCAGATATTCGCTCAAGGACTGGGAATACTTCATCATAACCAACGGAGCATGTAACAACATCAGCCTCACACTCCAGCTCTCACGCTATTCACTTGACAATCCGATCTTCCCACGAAGAGGATCACAGATATCACTCTCCGTGGCATTCACACCACCATACTCACTTTTCGACAATCTCGACTACAAGGAACTCTCAAGCCACACATCAGCAGCAGATGCTGATCGTCAGGAGAACCTCCAGAAGATTCACCGCTGGCTTGAATACCATAAATGGAAATTCCAGTCAAAATACTTCGTTCCGCTCTCATCCAATCCTAAGTGTTTTGTCCTGATGGGACGATTCGACATGGGTATTCTCGGACACTATAATAAATATAAGAAGTCGCCATTCGAGACCTTCCAGGTCGGTGGTGACGGCATGTCGGGCTACTCGTCAAGCTACTATAGCGAAATCATCGCACTGCGCGGATACGAGAACAGCGCACTCACACAAGGCACTAACTACGGTTACGCCTACACACGTCTCGGAATGGAACTCCGTTACCCACTCATGCTGCAAGGCTCGACAAACATCTATGCACTTGCATTTGTTGAAGGAGGTAACGCCTGGAACAACGTCCGCGACTTCAATCCGTTCGACATGAAACGCTCAGCCGGAGTCGGTGTGCGCATCATGCTGCCAATGGTAGGACTTATGGGTATTGACTGGGCTTATGGTTTCGACAAAATCAACGGTTCAAGGTCAATGAGCGGCTCACAATTCCACTTCGTCCTCGGACAAGAGTTCTAAAAACTCTAAACAAAGTAGGGATTTCATCCTGTTATTTAGGGAAACAACCTTTTCAAGTTAAAACCAACCCCCTATCTTTGCAGCGAGAAACTCAAAAACTCAAGAACTCAATCATCGTGCGATACCTAATATAATAAATAATCAAAAGAGCACGCTTGGGGCAACGCTCCCAAGAAACTCAAAAACTTAAAAACTCATTAATTATGAAGAAGATTATATTGTCATTGGTAGTAGCGCTTTCAGCACTTACCAGCGCTAATGCACAGAAATTTGCGCTCGTCGATATGGAATATATACTCAAGAACATTCCTGCATACGAACGAGCTAACGAGCAACTCAACCAGATTTCCAAGAAGTGGGAAGGCGAAATAGACGCTATCCTCAAGGAGGTTGAAGCGCAGTACAAGAAATATCAGTCCGAAGCAGTCTTCCTCAGTGATGCTCAGAAGACTAAGACCGAGGAAGATATTATGAACAAGGAGAAGCAGGCAAGCGAACTGAAGAAAAAGTATTTCGGCAGCGAAGGCGAACTGTTCAAGAAGCGTCAGAGCCTCATGGCACCTATTCAGGACGAGATATACAACGCCGTAAAGGACATTTGCGAACAGAAAGGCTATCAGCTCGTTCTCGACCGTGCCAGCGGCGGCAGCATCATTTATGCTTCACCAAAGATAGACATCAGCGACGAGGTTCTCCTCAAGCTCGGCTATTCTAAGTAAAAACTAAAGAACTTAAAAACTCAAGAACTTAAGAACTCAAAAACTTAAAAACTTAAAAGCTCAAAAACTTAAAAACTAATAAATAACAAAGAAAGATGAAAAAACTAATTCTTACGCTCCTCGTGGCATTGCCAATGAGCGTGTTTGCACAGAAATTTGCACATTTCAACTCTGGTGACGTTATCCAGGCAATGCCTGAATACACCGCAGCTATTGCAGAAATTCAGAAAACAGAGAAAGACTACACAGATGAGCTGAAGCGCATGCAGGACGAACTCCGCACCAAGATTGACGAATACAGCAAGAACGAGGCAACTATGGTAGAAGCAGTCAAGACACGTCGTCAGACTGAAATCCAGGACCTCAACAAGCGTTTCGAAGAGTACTATCGCCTCAGTCAGGAAGAAATTGAAAAACTTCGTAACACCAAGATGAACGAAATCTCAGAGAAAGTTGGCAAGGTGGTAAAGGAAATCGGTGATGCAGGCGGTTATGTCTATATCATGGACCTCACTCAGGGCATTCCTTATATCAGCACAACCCTCTCTACTGACATTACCGCACAAATCAAGGCAAAACTCGGTTTGAAATAACAACACCTCACCTCCATGAGCGACGGAAATTTCAACCGTGCACTCCTGCCAAAAAACGAACTATCGGCAGGAATCCGTGCAGGAAAATCACAAATGCGTAGCAAAGCCGAACGAGCTTTGCTACGCATTCTTGATGAGTATTTCAGCAACACCGACGCCACCACTCGTCAATCCATCCACTACCGCTTCATGCAACTCCTCAGAGATTCGCAGTAGCAAGTATTTGCTTTTCGGCTTCGTCAAGGATGCTGAACAGTTCGTCAACAGTTTCGGCACGAAGCATACGGATGCGAGTCTGGCGGAAGTCGGGAATCCCCTTGAATACTGGTGAGGAAGCAAGATGACGGCGTACATGGATGATTCCTCCCAACTCGGTGGCCTTGCGTGCACAGTCCGTGCGCTGCATGGACAGAGCCACACTGCGGCGGATCTGCTCTCTCAGTACATTGATTTTCCACTCTGTAGTTAATGATGTATCTACCTGACCAGTGTCAAGGTAAGTACGTATCTCCCGGAATATCCAGGGGCGACCGAAGGTGGCACGACCTACCATCACTGCATCCACGCCGTAGCGGTCGAACATCTCTGCTGCCTTCTCTGCGCTGTCGATATCTCCGTTTCCGATGATGGGGATGTGCATACGGGAATTGTTCTTAACCTCTCCTATCAATGTCCAGTCGGCTGTTCCCGTGTACATCTGGCTGCGGGTACGTCCGTGGATAGTCAGAGCCTGAATACCGCAATCCTGCAACTGTTCGGCAAGATCCACGATAATCATGTTGTTGCAGTCCCATCCGAGTCGCGTCTTGACTGTCACAGGACATTTCACTGCGTTAACCACAGCCCGGGTTATATCGAGCATCAGTGGCACGTTGCGCAAGAGTCCTGCTCCTGCTCCCTTGCCTGCGACTTTCTTCACAGGGCAACCGAAATTGATGTCGAGGATGTCAGGGTGGGCTTCAGCCTCAACCATACGCGCAGCCTCAACCATTGAATCCACATCCCTGCCGTATATCTGCACAGCCACAGGACGCTCGTCGTCGCTCACACGTATCTTCTCCAGTGAACGATTGACTGAACGTATCAGGGCATCCGCACTGACGAATTCGCTATAGACCATAGATGCTCCGAACTCACGGCAGAGCAGGCGAAACGCATGATCCGTTACGTCTTCCATCGGTGCCAGAAACACCGGACGGTTACCAAAATCTATATCGTTTATTTTCATTCTCTTTCCAATAAGGCTTGCTTGATGCAACGGTTGAAGTCATCTGCGGAGAAACCGCGTCCGGCAGCAAAGCGAATCAGTTTGGTGAGCAGTTCGTATTCGTTGCGGTATTTGACTGTCTTCGCCTTTTGCCTCAGCAGATTGATCAGCATGTCGTCGGTGTCGAGTTCCTGCAGTTCGGTCAGAGCGTCGCGAATGTCGTCATCATCGATATGGCGTTTGCGCAATTCAAACTCTATGCGTTTCGCTCCCCATTTATTGTAACGGCTCTTGTCGCGGACGAAAGCGTGGGCATAACGGTTTTCATCCACATATTTCTCCGCAACGAGGCGTTTAAGCAGACGTGCCTTTTGCTGGTCGGTCAAATCCCAACGCTCCATCTTCCGGCGCATGTCGAAGAGACAGTACTCCGCAGTTGCACAGAGCGACGAGAGTCGCTGGAAAGCAGCATCCTCACTGATTTTCTTCAATATCTGTTCCATTTGGCACGTATCATTCTCGGGTTATCAAACTGGTCCCTGCGCAACTCTACCTCAGCATAACCTTCGTTTCTGAGCAGTTGCACCGTTTCTTCACCATAATTGCGGTTTATCTCAAACATGAGCAGACCGCCTGGCTTCAATACTTGTTTTGCCCATCGGGCTATTTCGCGATAGAAGAGCAATGGATCTGTATCAGGCACGAACAAAGCGCTGTCAGGCTCATGTTCCAGTACATTCTTATTCATTTCAGCTGCCTCGCTATTGCAGATATATGGTGGATTGCTGACAATGAGGTCGTAAAAGCCTTGTTCTTCCACCTTTGTCTGCACCATCTCCTTAAGCACATCAGCCGCAGAGTTCGTCAACGCATCAGCCTGATGGAATTTCACGTCTAAATGCAAACGTTCAGCATTGTGCTTCGCTATTTCGAGAGCATCGGTACTGATGTCTATGGCGTTTACCTGCGATTGAGGAAGAGCATGCTTAAGCGCCAATGCTATGCAGCCACTGCCTGTTCCGATGTCGGCTATATTAAATTGTCCATCAGTCTTTGCTTTCAGACTTTCTACCGCCCATGCCACGAGTTCTTCTGTCTCAGGGCGGGGAATAAGCACTCCTGGTCCGACCTCGAACGAAAGTCCGCAGAATTCGGCTTCTCCAAGCACATACTGCACAGGCTCACCCTCTCCTACTCTTTCCGCCATCGCCTTCAATTCAGCCTTCTGCTCATAAGTCAGTTCATCAGCAGCCCCACAAAGTATTTCCGTCGCAGTCAGTCCTGCCCTCTTCTCCAAGAGCAGCATGGCAATAGCACGAGCTTCACGCTCTTCTGTGCCTTGCGCAATGACGTTCTGCAACTGTCTGCGAAAATCCATTAATCTTTCAGCCTCAAAGCAACCTTTGCTTTTGGATATATCCATTGAGTAAGGTAGAAGAATCCGATTCCAACTGCAAATCCGCTAATAGAGTCAATCACATAGTGAGCCTTAAGGTAAACTGTAGCCACACATAGCAGCAGATAGAGTGGCAAGAGAGCGAAAAACAGAATTTTGTTGCGAGCCTGAATAGCAAGAATCATCAGCACAGTGGCAATTCCAACATGACTGCTTGGAAAGGCAGCTGTTGGTCTCTCACCTATCTCCTGAGCATCCAGCACCCACTGGCTGAATATACCTCTTACGTCTATTGGCAGCACTTCGGTGTGCTCAACGAAATAATTGCCCATTTCAGGGAATTCAGCCGTCTGTGCTGCATCCACTCCCAATGCGCAATAGTAGTATTGAGGTCCTGCAACAGGCAGGAATTCGAAGATGAAATAGAAGAAGAAGAAACTGAGAAGGAAGACGAACGCCGCCCTTTCCAGGTCTTCATAGCGGAAGAAGAAATAGAATGCAATGACTGCTATCATCATGTAGTAGTATGAATAGTAGCCGCAACTGAATGCCTCATGCCAGAAGGTTGAGGTAATCCATGTGCTCATCTCAAGCGATGGCTGACATCCGAACAGGTTGTAGTCGATTGAGGCAAACACATGATCCTGGTATGCGAAATGCTTGCAGAACTCATACGTCTCAGGATACCACTGAATCAAGCACAGCAGCAGCGGAACGGTACGCACCATTATCATAGCCCTGCAGGGGTAGAAGTGATAGATAAAGTTTGCCAGGACGATGAAAACCAGCACTCCCACACGCCAGATTATCATGTCTGAAGGATTATTTATGCTGGGCCACCACACAAATATCATTATGCTGGTAATAAACATGTATAGAAGTGTTAGCACTTCCACACTTGTCAATCCATTTTCCGATTCTCTACGAAAGATATTATACACTTTAGTAATTATAAATTATAATCCATCCGGATGGTTATTCTTCACTCTTAATTATTACAGCCACCCCTCTTTCTTGTACCACTCTGCGGCGGCTTTGGTGCCACGTTCCAACTGCCACTCTGGTTCATAACCCAATTCCTTGCGCATGGGTTCTATGTCGCAGTTCCAATTGCGCTGACTGAGGATTTTGTATTTATCACTATTGAGGGTTGCTGTCTTGCCCATCCATCGGGACACAGTCCCCGACACTGCGCAGACGCAACGCAGGAACCACAGCGGAGCACGCAGATGAATCACCCGCTTCACTCCGAGGAACTTCTGAATGAGGTCGCTGAACGCACGTGAGTCATAGCTCTGTCCATCGCTCACATGATAGACATGCCCCAGTATTCCGGCTTCGTTGCCTTGTGCAGCCTTGTCAACGGCAGCATAGATGGCACCGACTAGGTCGGCAACATAGACGAAGGTGATTTCCTGACGGCGGTAACCCACTGCGAAGTCAATATGCTGCTTGATGCTCTTGAACTGCAGGAAATAGTCACGTTCACGAGGTCCGTAAACGCCTGTAGGACGGAATATGACGTAAGGGAATTCACCTTGAATCTTCTTCAGGTATTCCTCGCTGCGCACCTTACTACGTCCGTAAGCTGTATTCGGTTGTGGAATGTCGTCAGCCTTCATCTCAGAGTAATCCTTCTCACGGATAGCACCGAGCACACTCAGGCTGCTCACATACACAAACAGGCGAGGCTGCATGTCGAGCTTACGCAGACACTCAACCAGATTCACCGTACACTCGAAGTTGTTGCGGTCGAAGTCACTTGCATGCAGACATTTCGTTGCGCCGGCAGCATGAATCACGATATCCCATTTGCCATGTTCCTTGGCAAAATCGCTCAGTTCGCTCCGAAGCAGTTCGGCATTGGTGAGATCCAAGGTCTGGAACTGCAGTCCTTCATACTTCAACCAATTGCGGCTGCTGCTTTTGCGCATTCCTGCCCATACCTGCATCCCACGTTTCAAACCCTCCTCGCAGAGGTAGCTTCCAATGAATCCGCTCGCTCCTGTAACAAGTATTTTTAAGCCTTTTTCCATCATAAATCATGAAATTTCGCGCAAAGTTACAGATTTTCAACCACTTTTTACACATTTTAACCCAGAGAAAGCACTTTTCTAAAAGAAAATCACTAATTTGCGCCCTGAAATGAGAGCCCCCCTTACCCCTCCCTATTGAGAAGGGGAGTGGTTACCAACTCCGGTACTATCACTTCACACTTCACATTCTCCTTCCAGTACTATCACTTCACAACCAACACTTCACACTTCACTTTATATGGCAAAATCTAAGAAAGAAAAATCACGCTCATATCTTAACAAAAAGGAAATGCAGCTCCAAGTCGAGACCTATCTTGCCAATAGGCCTGGACAGTACTTCACTCTGAAACAACTCTTCAAGGCACTTAAGTACAACACCAGTCCTCTGAAAATGCTGTGCATCGACGTGCTCAACGCCATGATTGAGGACGACACCATTGTCCGCAACGAGGACGGTGAGATTTCTCTCAATTCCACTCCTCAGATCTGCGAGGGCGTCTTCCATCGCACCAGCGGAGGACGCAATTTCGTTGACCTGCCCGACGGCATCGGCATCAGCGTTTACGACGAAGACACCCTCCATGCACTTCCTGGAGACAAGGTGAAAGTATCGCTCTTTGCCAAACGCCGTTCATCGATGAAACTGCATGGACAAGTCATCGAAATCGTTGAGCGCAATCAGAAGCCGCTCATCGGAACGCTGCAGATAACACCCCATTCAGCCTTCCTCATTTCCAATGACGGCTCACTTCCCCACGACATTCTCATTCCCAAGGAACAACTTCGTGGAGGCAAGAACGGCGAAAAGGCACTCGTGAAAATCACCGACTGGCCCACTACAGCCCGCAATCCTATTGGCAAAGTGGTTGAGGTGCTCGGTCCGAGCGGTGAGAACGAAACCGAGATGCACGCCATACTCGCTGAGTTTCAGCTGCCTTACCGCTACCCCAAGGCCGTGGAAGACGCTGCGGAGAAGATCAATGCTGAAATCACTCCTGCCGACTTTGCCCAGCGTGAAGACTACCGCGATGTCACCACCTTCACCATCGATCCTCGCGATGCCAAGGACTTCGACGACGCCCTGTCCATCAAGCAGATACGCGAAGGACTGTGGGAAGTAGGAGTACACATCGCCGACGTTTCGCATTACGTCACCGAGGGCAGCATCATCGACAAGGAAGCACAGCAGCGTGCCACATCCGTCTATCTCGTAGACCGCACCATCCCCATGCTCCCTGAACGACTCTGCAACTATATATGCTCACTCCGTCCCGACGAGGACAAACTCGCCTTCAGCGTAATCTTTGAGATAAATGAAGATGCGGAAGTGCGCAAGCATCGCATTGTCCACACCGTCATCCGTTCCAATCGCCGTTTCGTGTACGAGGAAGTTCAGACACTCTTTGAGCAGTGCGGAGAAGCCTCGCCAGAAGACCTCGCCACAGAAACCAAGCCGTTCATTCCCAAAGAACCAGTTGCTCCGGTTGAAAACTTCAAGAACGAACTCATAACACTCAACCGACTTGCCAAGAAGATGCGTGCACAGCGTTTCCACAATGGAGCCATCGACTTCGACCACGAGGAAGTACGTTTCGAAATTGACGATAAAGGCAAGCCCCTCAGCGTGTATTTCAAACGCGCCAAGGACGCCAACAAACTCGTAGAGGAATTCATGCTCCTCGCCAACCGCACCGTGGCTGAATCCATCGGCAAGGTGAAGAAGGGAGATCCAAAACCCAAGGTACTACCCTACCGAATCCACGACGTTCCCGATCCAGGCAAACTCGACAACCTCAGCCAGTACGTTGCACGTTTCGGCTACAACATCCGCACACAAGGGTCGAAGACAGACATCGCAAAGAGCATCAACCGCCTGCTTCGCGACGTGAAGAACTCACCCATTGAGCCACTTGTCCAGACTGTCTCCGTCCGTGCGATGATGAAGGCCCGCTACAGCACCTACAACATCGGTCACTACGGACTTGCCTTCGACTATTACACCCATTTCACATCACCTATCCGCCGCTATCCCGACCTTATGGTTCACCGTCTGCTCACCCGCTATGCCGAAGGAGCGAAGAGTGCCAACCAGCGCAAATACGAAGCCCTGTGCGACCACTCATCCGATATGGAGCAAGTGGCAGCAAATGCAGAAAGAGCCAGCATCAAGTATAAACAAGTGGAATTCATGGCCGACAAGATAGGTGAAGAATTTGATGCGCGAATCTCCGGAGTCACCGATGCAGGACTCTATGCAGAGATAGAAGAGAACCACTGCGAGGGCTTTATCGCAGTCCGCTATCTAGCCAACGAGCCGTTTGACTTCGACGAGCGCAACTACTGCCTCACCGGCCGCAGTTCACACCACAAGTTCACCCTTGGCGATAAGATCCGCATTCGTGTGGCCAAAGCCAACCTCTACCGCAAGCAGCTCGACTTCGATTTCGTCTCCAAGCTTTCCTCATCTCCTGCCGAGACCCTTCCCCAGCAGAAGAAATTCTTTGAGCAGATAAAGAGCCGCAAGAAACGAGAAGGCTGATGTCCTGTCAGCAAAATGTTTAAAACAAAAAACCTCCTGTTCGGCAGTTCAGTGCTGAACAGGAGGTTTTTTGTTTTGGTTTACAAGGTTAGAACGTTAAGGCTACGCCACCCATGACGCTGGTGCGGAGAGACTGGTACATCATGTAGGAGTCGAAATCTGCTCCGAAGAGATTGTCACCACGGACGAAGAAGGAGAGGTTGGAGCCTTTGCTTATGCGTGGCATTGCGATGGTGTAGGTGACCGATGCACCGAGGTTGTTGGTATTAGGACGCTCGTAGGTGAGATTCTCATCCTTATTGAAGCCCTGAAGCATGTAGTCAAGTCCTGCACGAAGTCCGGGCAGCAGTTCGTATGTGGCTTCACCACGGAGTTCTCCCCAGGGACGCCAAGCCAAGACATTGTCCTCTATGTTGTCACCTGCCTTGGTTGTCCAATTATTAAGCTGAACATTCAGTTTGGCGTTGAATTTACTGCCGTTGGAATAGTTAAGCCCTGCCTTGACATAGAGCTGATTGCCGTCGGCTGCCATGATGGTGCGGTAGGGATCGATTTCCGCTCTGTTCTTGGAAATGACATATCCTCCGCTGATGGTGGTGTACAGCCCTCGTGATATTTTCCAATCCACTCCTGCTGCAGCATGAAGCGCATCAATCTGATTCTGCACCTGTACTAAACCGTCAAGACCGAAATAGGGGGTCATCTGGTTGAAGTGGCGCAGGTTGTTGGCAACGCAATTACCTTCGGCGCTGGCAAACAGGTCTAATGCTTCTGTGGCATGGTAGCGCAGACGGACATCGGGAGTGATGTAGAACTTGCTTTCAACTCCACTGTCATAGATCATTCTCACACCGAGGCGTGCAAAGAATTTATTGGAATCCCATTCGTAATACGGATTGATTTCCACATCGGAAAGGCTTTTGTATTCATCTACATTATACATGAGTGTCTGCCATCCGAGGTTGAGTCCTATGGTGCTGGACTCGGACAAGGTGAATGCAGACGCTGCCTTCACCCACAGACTGGATTCCCTGACAGCCTTGCTTAGGTCGCTGAAAATGGGAAGACGGCCTTGACTGAAGAGGCTGTACCCCACTTCACCTCCAAGGCTGAACTTGTCGAACTGCCAAGGAGTGAGTGCGGCTGAGAAGTCTACGAGTGTGTTGTGCTGCTTGTCGGAATTGAATGCGTAGGGATTCACGCCTAAGTATATACGTGGCTGGTAGTTGAATACCTGACTTTCAAACGAGCCATTGAGAAGCAACGCTGAATTGTTGCTGAAACGGTGTTCGTAGTCGAGGGCTGCACGTGTTGTATAAAAGCGTGATTTCCAATCATCCATTGCGGCTGATGTGTTATCCACTGTGCCGTTATGTCCACGAAGTGAGAGGTCGATATTCAGTTCGTCGCTCTGGCCAAGCCTCAGCCCGTAGGCTCCACGGAGGTTGAGAAGTCCGTACATTCCGCCTCCCAGGGTGGCGAATCCTCGTGGTGCTCCCTTGTCGGCAAGGTCGCTCAGTGCAGCGTTCATTGGTTGGAACTGATAGTCTGTCGTCGGCAATTGGGTAGCATCGTAGTTCACACTGTAATGGTTTACTTTTGTTTCCTTTACAGGTGGAACCACATTGATTTTGCCAGCATCCTTAACTTCGGGCTTGTAGGTGTTTTCCACTTCCACCACATTGTCCAGCTGCGCATAGGCGGTGGAGATGCCAAATAAAGTCAAAAGACTTATAATGATTCTTTCTTTCGTCATAAATTCTTCAGTCTTTCTTCAATCATTTTGTTGATTTCTTCACTCTCGGTATAGTTGCTCTTCAGCGAAAGGAGGTACTGGCGGGCTTCGATGGTGCGGTCGGTCTGTGCAAACACGTCGGAGAGCAACACAAACGCACGAGCGAGCCAGTAGGTGTGGCTTGTTCCTGAATTCACGAAGCGGTTGAGAATTTCCTCTGCTGATTTATACTGTTTGGTGTCGTAGGCATATTGCGAGAGTTCGACGATGGCCTGGGCACCATATTGTGTGCTGGTGTCGTGGGTCAGCACCTGATAGTCGGCTACCGCAGCATCGGTATTGCCGAGTTTCATATATGTCTGTGCCCGTATGAGTCGTGTCTGAGCAGCTACATCGGCTGAGAGTTTAGCCTCCTGTGCAAGGAGTTTGGTAGCGATGTTGACAACTGAATTGTTGTCCTGCAAAGCCGACGCTGCATGGAGCTGTCCGTTGAGTGAGGATATTCGCATAGTCTCCGACATTGTCTGAGCTTCAAGCTGTGTGTAGTATTTCAGTGCTTCGTTGTAGTTTTTCGCGTTATTGGCACGCAATGCTGCCTCGAGAACCATGTTGTCGAGTTCCTGCGGAGAGAGTTTCTGTCCCGCCTTAAGAGCAAGTGCAGCGTATTCGTTCACTCGTCCCTGTTCGGTGTAGATGTCCTTCAGGTTGGCGAGAGCCGTTGCTGCCTCTGTCGTGTTGGGATAAGCCTCAATGACCTTAGTATATGCATTGGCTGCTTTGTCATAGTCCTTGAGTTCATAGTTAATCATACCTATTTCGTTGAGAGCACGTCGAGCCACAGGTGACTGTGGATAGTTGTCAACGAGTTTTTGAAGTGTGGCAAGTGCTTCGGTACGCTTATCCTGATGCACGAGTGCACGAGCCTTCTCAAAGAGAGCATCGGCAGTGTACTCGGAATCGGAATAGTCGTTTCCTATACTATTGAGCAGTTCGATTTTCTGCGACTGATTGCCTTGAAGTCCGTTGATGAGAGCCAGTTGCAGCAGCGAATAGTCTCCGTTTGCCTTGTTTGCCTTGATTGCTGAGTTGTAAGCGGCTGTTGCTTCGCCATACTGTCGCAGGGTAAACTGACAGTCGCCAAGTCGGTTGTAGGCATCAGCGAGGAGCAGCGACTGATCAGCCACGGTGCCGGAGGCAAGTGTTGGAACAGTTGTTATGAATGTCTGGAAGTTGGGTAACGCCTCGGAGTATTTCTTCTGCTTGAAGAGGGAATAGCCCAGGGTGTAGTATGCCAATGGCTTCCATTGACTGGCATCATCCTTGTCGGCAAGCTTTACTGCACTCTGCAGAGCTTTCGCTGCAGCGGCATAGTTACCAAGACGGTACTCGGATTCTCCCAGAGAGTAGTATGCTTCCGCGGAGGGGGTGATTGACAGGCTTTGCTGCAGGTAACGGCGTGCCTCGGTATAGTTGCCGTTGGCATATTGCTGAGTTCCGAGATGATAGAGCACGTGTTGTGAAGCCGAGAGTATTTCCTTGCTTGGACGCTTGATCTTATTGATTGATGCAAGGGCAGCCTCATAGTTCTTGGTTGTGAAATACACTTCGGTGAGGTGCTGGCTCACCTTGCTGCGATATTTGGAGTTGGGGTATTTGTTGAGGAAGGTTTCAAATGCAGTCACGCTCTCTCCGAATCCCATGGTTGCTCCGTCGTGCAGGGTAAGTGCGTAGTTATAGAATGCCTCCTCCTGCACCGTAGCATCGAAGGCCATTTCGCTGGCACGTTCAAAAGACATTCGTGCCTGCGCTTTGTTTCCAGAGTTGATATATGCTATACCAGCATGCAACCAGGCGTTTTGAGCAAGTTTGTCAGTATATCCGCTGGCACATTGGCTGAGAGTGGCGGCAGCATCGGCATTGGAACTGATCTGCAGCAAACTCATGCCGTATTTGTAGAGGGCGGTACGCTGTGGGGTATCTGCCGACTTAACGTACTCACCAAGTGATTTAATGGCATTGCTGTAGTTTCCCTGGTCATAGTAAGCTTCACCACAGATGCGGTTTATCTCCTGCCGAAGCGGTGTGTTGGGGAAATTGCGCAGATGGTTGGCAGCGATTTCGTAGGCACGCTGGGGTTTGTTGCTCTGAAGGAAGCAATCTGCAATGTACACCGGTGCTGTGCTCTGATATTCCTCGCTGTGCTGAACAGCACTGAAGAGAGGCAGTGCTTCCTCGTATTTGCCTTCGGAGTAGAGCACATAGGCTGTGTAGTAGTCCACATCGGTGCGGTGCTCCTTGTTTTCTTTAAGCTGGCGCAACAACGGCATGGCATCGTCTGCCTGATTGGTGTTGATGAGCGAAATAGCCTGCGACAGACGTAAGTCGGCAAGCTCGTTGTCGGGCAACACACGATTGCCGGTATGGCGGTAAATGCCAAGCGCATCCCAGTAGGCACCCTCTTTCACCAAAAGAATTTCGTTTGCTGACATCAGACGGTCATACATAGGATGCACGGGGTGCATCTTCAACCACTTGTTGATTTCCTCACTTGCTCCCTTCTTTGCAAGGAAATACTTTGTCAGGAGCGTGGCAGCCTCGTCGTCGGTGTGCTTCAGAAGCTGATTCGACGCGAAATAGTGACGCTCATCCAGCAACATTAGTCCCTCTTCGTGAAGAAGTTCTGAACGGTTGGGATCAGCATAGCGTTGTGCCTGTAACGATAGTGGCAAACAAGCGGTCACCATCGCAACAATAATAGTTTTTCTCATATATGAGTTTTTAAGTTCTATCGTTATATCTTCTTTAACTTCTTAACTCCTTAACTTCATTATTAGTTCTTGAGTTGTCGGCAAAATTACGAAAAAAAGATAAATAACCTCCGAAACTAAAAGAACTTTTTCGAAGTAGAATTATAAGAATGTAAGTATTTATGGATTTTTAAGTATCTTGGGCAATATATTTAAAACAGGAAAGCCCTACTGCTGTACCACGTAATTGGTTCTGCAGTAGGGCATACCTTTGTTTAGAGAGAGAATTGAAACTTCGCAGCTTCGTTGATTTTAAGAACAGTGTATTGTTTTATGAAAAAAGAAAAAATCGTTTTTAGTCCTCTTCACTAATCATGAGTGGAAGGCTTTGGCGGATTGTATCAGCCTGTGCCGTCCTTATGGCATCGATAGACTGGGCGGCTTGCTCCATGATGTTCTGCACCTGATTTGTACGAACATAAGTATTGACCATTGGAGTTCTGGGGGTCTCTGCTGCCGGCATGTTGTACGTGCTTGCATGTTCAACCGCCACACCCACGCTGACTATCATAGCTATCATAGCAGCTGCCTTGAACAGAGGCGAGAGGCTACGACGCAAGCTGATGCGCTTTGCGGTAACACGCAGAGTGTTGTCGCTTTCTTTCTCTGCAAGTACGGCTACGCGGTTCTTCCACTCATCGCTAAGTCCCTCGTTGGCTGACGTTTCCTGGTAGCGGAACAACGGTGCATAGGTTTGCAGATGACAAGGTATGTCAGACTGGCTGAAGAAAGAGCGGAGAATCCTCTCTTCCTCAACACTGGTCTCACATTCCCAGTAGCGTTCAAGCAGTTGTTCTATGTATTTGTAGTCCATGAAAAGATTCAAGGGTTTAAGGGTTCAAGGGTTTAAGGATGTTCTTTATTGTTTGGCGTGCTCGGTGAATGTTGACTTTCACGTCGCTTTCGCTTATATTCATTATTTGAGCGATGTCGCGGTAGGAATGACCTTCGATGTCGCGTAGCTGGATTGCGGTTCTCTGCTTTTCAGGCAGTTGATCAATCAGTCTGCTGATGCTTTCGTATTTCTCATCCGCCTCCATCTGCTCATCGGGTGTAGGATCTGATGACAAGCTCTCGTGCTGGGCAGGGTCGAACGTGATGTCGTGATGTTGCTGTCGTTCTATCAAGTCGAGACAAAGGTTACGACAGGTAGTCACTGCAAACGCCTCAACATTATCAATTTCATCGCCTTGCTGCATGGTTCGCCAGACTCTTAGAAGTGCCTCTTGAACCATGTCCTCAGCATCCTCGCGCACCATAGTTATACGCAAAGCCAAGCGGAATAGTTTATCGCTCAGCGGCAACACTTCGGTGCGAAAATTGTGTTCTTTCATTGCGCTAACTGTTTTATAAGACGGACAAGTGACAAAAAAGTTACAAAAATGTAAGAAAAATTATTGAAGAAAAAACATCTTCCTTTTTTCCTGGTTGCAAATATACAAAAAAGTCCGGAAAATCTTATCTTTGCAAAGTATAAATAACACCAAATATAAAACGACAGTATGGTATTTAGACTATTGGTTACAGCACTTCTCATGCTTGCAGCCAGTGCCAAAGCACAGAATGAGTCCGCCATCACGCCTTGTGGCCCCGTTCCCACAAAGCAACAATTGCAGTGGCAGGACATGGAAATGTATGCGTTTATCCACTACTCCCTCAACACCTATACCGATGCGGAGTGGGGATTTGGAAATGAAGACCTTAATCTGTTCAACCCCTCAGATCTTGACTGCAAACAATGGGCAAGGGTATGCAAGCAGTCTGGCATGAAGGGCATCATCTTCACTGCCAAGCACCACTGCGGCTTCTGCATGTGGCCGTCGGCATACACCGAGTATTCTGTGAAGAACACACCATGGAAAGAAGGTAAAGGCGACGTGGTTCGTGAACTGGCAGACGCCTGCCGTGAGGAAGGCCTGAAATTTGCGGTTT
>Ga0256405_10004830_pt1 | contig 24484 bp, 26 predicted proteins | sample RumenRJG_02DNA_FD_189096 | JGI IMG/M metagenome (GOLD analysis project Ga0256405, IMG submission 189096) | Bovine rumen microbial communities from Lethbridge, Alberta, Canada - RJG_02 | ecosystem: Host-associated > Mammals > Digestive system > Stomach > Rumen | place: Canada: Alberta... | reverse complement strand
CGCGAGGGCTGACGCTACATGGCAGATTCTTTGAATCTGCCACCAGTCATGTGGGGCGTGTCATGAAGTCTATCTCCCACTTTTGTGCAAGCACACGTGGGAGAAGACTTATGACACTAATATCATATAATAAAAAATCTATTTAGCTTAAGTGATCAACAACAGGGATCATGCTGACATAGATATTACGGGTCTTACGGTATTTCAGAGGGGACATATTCATATAAGACTTAAATATCTTTTCAAAATGTGTGGCAGAATTGTAGCCAACCCTGGCAGCAACCTGGTCTATGCTGTCCTCAGTTTCCTCTAAAAGCTGCTTGGCAGCACGGATGCGATAGATGTTGATATACTCGCGAATGTTATAGCCCGTCACCTCGTGGAATATGCGGCATAGATAGTATTTGCTCAGGAAAAAGTTCCTGGCGAGAAAATCCAGATCTATATCATCGCGGTAATGATCTGAAAGATAATCTGCAATTTCATACGCATGCTGATAGTTTTTATTGTCTCTGGTAGAGGAATCATCATCAGAAGATCTTTTTAAGTCCCTGGTCATGTAAATCAGTAATTCCAGGACACTCAATTCCATAGCTAGCTTATAATTTGTATTTTTATCCTGGTATTCCGTTTTGAACTTATAGTAGAAATCCATAAAATGATTTTGCTGTTCATTATTGAGGTGATAAACTCCATAGTTAAGTCTGAAAAATCTGGTGAGGCTTAGTGATGGAAAACGAGATTCCATATCTTTTATTTTATCAGGAGTTATATAGAGGATGATACGATTATGACCGAGGTCATTGACACCGGTGGATTTGGTCATATGTATAAGGTTTGAGTCAATGAGTATAAGATCACCTTTTGAAGCATGATATATACGGTTATCAAAGAAAAAATCACGTTGTCCGTCAAGGATATAAAAGATTTCATATTCTGGATGGAAATGTTTGATCTTCATATTGTATTGACCATAGCGGACCTTATGCTCAATAGCCAGTCCATCGATGGAACAAAATAGGGTTAGTTTTTCGTTAGCTTCAATTACCGGTTCTACCATATTGACCTCGCAAGTGTAAGTAAGTGTGACAAGTTGCTGCGCATTAAAGCATTTAAAATAGATTATAAAATGAGATTGTAAACCTGTAAACTTACTAAGTTAATAAAAGATATTTACGGGATAAATATTATAGATTGATGTGAGGATGATCACAAACACACATCATGACTAAATTCATGAGGGGAGATTTTAGAAGAAATGGAATTAAATAGGGAAGAAATACAGAATAAGCTTAGGTTAGTAATTGATAAGCTTATCAATCTTGATGGTCCGGAGAATGAGTCTGAGTTAAAGGATAAGGGAGAGTCCATAGGCTATTTCAAAAGAGATTTTGGAATCAAGGAGTGGGACTGGCCACAGGGGATCGGGTTATATGGTCTGATCAAAAAGATGGATATAGATGGATCAGATGATTATCTCAAGTTCCTAAAAGACTGGTTTGATAAAAATATGGAGGCCGGACTTCCCTCCAGAAACATTAATACCACCACCCCCCTACTTACGCTTACTGAGTTAAATGAAAGGGTGAAAGACAAGAAATATGAGGATCTGTGCCTTAGTTGGGCCGACTGGCTCATGAATTGTCTGCCGCGTACCAAAGAAGGAGGTTTTCAGCATGTCACAAGTGCCAATGGTGACAGGCAGGGTGTAAGACTCAATGAAAATGAAATGTGGATTGATACCATATTTATGACGGTGCTTTTCCTTAATCGTATGGGTCAGAAATATCATAATGACGAGTGGATAAACGAGGGGATACATCAGGTGCTTATGCATATAAAGTATCTTTATGATAAAAAGACCGGCCTGTTCTATCATGGTTGGACCTTTAACGAAAATAACAATTTTGGCGGTATATTCTGGTGCAGAGGAAATAGCTGGTTCACTCTTGGTATTCTTGATTATCTTGAGGATTTTAAGGAGCCTTTGAATGCTGGCGTAAAGCAAATAATCCTGGATTGCTATAAGGCGCAAGTGGCAGCATTAAAGAGACTACAGGCTCCTAGCGGCCTTTGGCATACCGTGCTGGATGATCCTGAGAGTTATGAGGAGGTTTCCGGGTCGGCAGCATTCGCAGCAGGTATATTAAAGGGGATTAAACTGGGCATCCTTGATGACTCTTACAAGTGTGTCGCAGAAAAAGCTATCAAGGGCATTTTATCAAATATAGACAAAGATGGAACAGTTTTGAATGTCTCCGGCGGAACAGGTATGGGCATGGATAAGGAACATTATAAAAATATACTTATTGCGCCAATGGCTTACGGACAGTCACTTACTATCCTTGCACTTGTGGAAGCTCTGAGCTGTGTAAAATAAAATATTTAGGAGGGATATCATGGAACGTATGGCGTGGAGAGGCCGTATAAAACCTGGATGCAAGGCTGAATATGTAAAAAGACATAATGAAATATGGCCTGAAATGGTGGAGGTGCTTAAGGCAGCAGGTATAGTAAATTACACCATATTTGCAGACGGGGATGAATTGTTTGGATATTATGAGTGTGAGAAGGGAGTAGCATTCGCAGAAAAAACACAGGCCGGGAGTCCGGTGGTTGATAAGTGGAATGACTATATGAAGGATGTACTGGAGCTTGTTATGGACCCTGTCACTGGGGCACAGCCTAAGTTGGAGCCAGTATTCAGACTTGATTAAATCATAAAAAAGAGGCTGGAGTTTAAACGTTTTCGGGACAATCCGACAGGTATAAACTCAACCTCTTTTTGGTATATGTTGTTAGATTTTATCTACATTTCATGATAAGACCATCTCAGATATTTATTCGGAGATGAAGATTCACTTATTAGTTGTTAGTTGGCAAAATCACAATAGTCGTTGCACCAGTTGTCCGATCCGTCGTAGTAAGCTGGGCAATTGTTGTAGTCATGACAGTTGTAATTAGCATAGTTGTTGTAGCATCTGCTGTTATTATAGCTTGTGTATGCAGAGCGATTATATGATCCATAACATCCTCTGCCATATCCACCATGACAGCCAGCTAAAGAAGTAAAAGCTGAAGCAGAAATCAAAGCTGCAGCACTTAAAATAATTCCGAATTTTTTCATGTTTTATTATCTCCAATACTAATCCTGAACGTGTTCCAATGCTTAAATCTCATCAGCATTGTGAACGAGTTTTGCATCAACAGATCTGGCACCATTTAAGAATGGTTTTAATTTATCTGAAGATTTACTTGCATGTGCATATATTACGCACAATCAAGTTGTGAGCAATATACATTATAATACAAACTTCAATAAAATCAATAGATATTTTCAAAATTGACTTGAGCGGTTGGTATTTTATTGTGTGACTGCACACGCAGCAAGATTATATGTAGTCTGATTATCTATAGGGTTAGAGAGTTCCTGCATTGCAAAAATTTAATTAACACCGTATACTTAAAAACTATGTATAAGAGGTATTAAATTAGATTTAGTGTGTTGGTATCATTATCTGAGTATTATAAGAATTGAGGTTTATTAATGAAGATTGCAGTAACTTATGAAAATGGCGATGTATTTCAGCATTTTGGAAAAACAAAGGAATTTAAGTTATACACAGTAGAGGATGGTCAGATTACATCAAGCGAGATTTTGAGTTCTGGCTTAGCCGGACACGAGGCACTGGCGGATGTTCTCAAGGATGCGCAGGTTGAGACTTTAATATGTGGAGGTTTAGGTGATGGAGCTCAGGCAGCTTTAGCGTCTCTGGGCATTAAAGTTATTTCTGGAGCATCTGGAAATACAGATACGGCGGTTCAGGAGTATCTTTCTGGTAAGCTCGTATCTCAGGGGGTTAATTGTGATCACCATGACCATCATCATGAGGATGGTGGCTGTGGCGGAGGCTGCGGACATCATGATGATAGTGAGGGCGGCTGTGGCGGCTGCGGTGGCGGCTGCGGAGGCTGTGGCAGTCACGAGATGCAGATCATATATGAGGGTAAGAATGCTGGTAAGGCTGTAAATGTTCATTACACAGGAACTCTTGATGATGGAACTAAGTTTGATTCCTCTTATGATCGTAATGAGCCACTTTCGTTTATAGCAGGAGTTGGCATGATGATTCCTGGATTTGATCAGGCAGTTGTCAATATGGAGGCAGGTGAGAGCAAAAAGATCCACATTGAGCCGGCAGAGGCATACGGTGAGTATAGCGAAAAGAAGGTTCTCGATGCCAAGATTGCTGATATTCCGGGATCAGAAAAACTTGAGATAGGTCAGAACATTATGCTTATGGATGAATCGGGCATGAGATTTCCTGTTACTGTAACAGCCAAGGATGATGTAAATATTACATTTGATGGAAATCATAGGCTGGCTGGTAAAGCATTAAATTTTGAGATCACTCTCATAGATGTAGCAGATTAATGTGAAGTAGGGATGAGCGGTATCTCTGCAAGTCGGTATTGGGCGTTTCCTCAAAAGTAGATAAAAAGCTGATAGCTTCTGTATGATACAGAGGTTATCAGCTTTTTTATGTTTATGTATAGATAAGTTAAGGTATCGACCTTATATTACAAAGACTATTAAAAGAGCATGGCTAAACATTACTTACAACTATCTAAAATATCTGCTAATGCATCTATCTGGGCGCTTGTGGTTGCCCAGGAGGTGCAAAATCTCACTACCATGTTATCCTCATCGTATGGCTCCCAGGTGCTGTATATGACGTCTTTTGCATCAAGAGCTGCAAGGATCTTTTTAGGCATGATAATAAACTGCTGATTAGTAGGAGAGTCGATGAAAAATTTATATCCATGATCAGCAAACAGCTTTTTTAATTTCTCAGCTCGGTCAATGGCATTGTCAGCGATTCTGGTATATAGATTGTCTGTAAACAGAGCATCAAATTGTACGCCGTTTAAACGTCCCTTTGCAACCAGGGCACCGTGCTGCTTGATCATAGTGACCATCTGTTTAGGAGCATTTCCCTTAGGGTAAACCACGGCCTCACCACAAAGAGCTCCAACTTTAGTACCGCCTATGTAGAACACATCTGTAAGCTCTGCAATATCCTTTATGGAAACATCGGTTGATTTACTCTCGAGACCATAACCAAGTCTGGCACCATCCAGGAATAAAGGAAGCTTCCATTTTTTACATACCTTAGATATAGCAATTAACTCGGATCTGCTATAGAGAGTTCCATATTCCGTTGGATGACTAATATATACCATGCCAGGGAAAACCATATGATCATGGTCTGCATCAGCATAAAAACCATCAACCAGGTGATCAAGCTCATCGGCATCTATTTTACCGTCATGGCTAGGAAGAGGCATGACCTTATGACCTGTATACTCTATGGCACCTGCCTCGTGGCAGTTTACATGACCGGATTGTGCTGATACCACACCCTCGTACATACGAAGTGTAGTGTCTATAACAGTCTGATTGGTTTGAGTGCCACCAGTAAGAAAAAACACATCTGCAGCAGGGCATCCTATGAACTCACGTATTTTATCCTTGGCACGTTCTGTATAGGTATCAGTACCATAACCTGTCAGCTGCTCCATGTTGGATTTAGTTAGTGCCTCTAAAACTGCTGGATGGCAGCCCTCTGTATAATCACTTGCAAAGTTTAGCATTTTGTCACCTCGTATTATATATTTTTGTGGGTGTATAGGTGACTCCTATATACCATTTAGGAAACATTGTAACTCTTGCAACCCTTATTGAGAAATAATAAAATTACATATAATGATTTAAGGAGCATGAGTTATGGTGATTGTAAGAAAATATACTAAGAGTGATGTCAGTGATCTGATAAGGATATGGAATGAAGTAGTTATGGAGGGAGTGGCATTCCCGCAGGAAGAGTGCCTGGATCTGGCTAGAGGGATTGCTTTTTTTGAAGCGCAAAGCTATGTAGGCGTTGCTGAGTCGGATGGCAAAATGGTGGGATTATATATTTTACATCCTAATAACATAGGGAGATGTGGACATATTTGTAATGCAAGCTATGCAGTATCCTCTGATGTAAGAGGACAGCATATAGGTGAGGCATTGGTGACTGATTGTCTGCAAAGAGGTAAGGAACTCGGATTTAAAGTACTTCAGTTTAATGCAGTTGTTGAGAGTAATCAAAGGGCGAGACGTTTATACAAGAAATTGGGATTTGTCCAGTTAGGAACAATACCTGGAGGATTCCGCATGGATGACGGGCATTATGAGAATATATGTCCTTATTATCATGAGTTGTAAATAATGTGGCTAAAATAATGAGACGGTGTAACAGATATAATCGTTACATCGTCTCATTGCTTTATATTAAAAAGTTTTGCAATCATTTGTTGATACGATTAATTGTGAAATTTATACGGCGTCTTCTATGCAGGAGTATAGTGATTTTACTATGTCAGCTTTTTCATAACCTTTTCCGATAAATACCACCTGATTACATCTGTCTCCATAGGTTACGTCCCAGTCGTCCTTTAAATCTGGAAAATCATTTATAACTGGAGCCAGTTCCTCCTCCGGCCATGAGGAAACCCAGTTAGAGACCTCAGTAACTGAAGCGTTTCTGCCAGCCTGCTCAAACAGTTGGACATGATCCCAATCATCTGAGAACCAGATATATCCTTTGGAACGGATCAGTGTTTCAGGGTAAGCTTCTACAAATTTATTAAATGACTCTCGGTTAAATGGACGTTTTTCCTCAAAAACAAATGAGGATATTCCGTATTCGTCAACACAGGCTTTTTTGTCTTTGCTTGTTGCTTTTTTACAGTCACGGCACAAACCTATAAGAACGGTTTTCCCATAATCAATATCTATTCCGTACTCTATGCGTAGTTTTCGGTCTGCGGTTTTAAAAATGTCATTGTTTAAGTGAAATATTTTGCCACATACAGAGCACTGAGCATGTATATGTTGTTTGCAGGAATCATGCCCCTCTGAATACTGGTAACAGGTGGCATTTATATCACTTTCTTTGTACTTGACCAATTTTCCTTCGTTACAAAGTCGCTCCAGATTTCTGTATATAGTTGATCTATTGATACTTTCATTGCCTTTTGCAAGGGCACTTACGATGTCTCCAGCAGTAAAACGCATATCTGAGTTTTCTTTTAGATACTCGATTATCAAATTTCTGGATTTTGTCTTGTATTCACCCTTCATTCCGTTTGCTCCATCTATTAATATTTGCATCTCGTATTTACAAGTCTTGTGTCTCAAATCAAAGTATAAAACTATAATGCTGTAGCAGAGATTACATTATTATACAGCATCATAAATGTTTTGATACAACGGATTCGTGTGTACTAAAGTTCATTTGCCACGGCATGGTATTAACCAATAGCTAGAAATCCCTTATTTTCAAGTATTTGACGGAATAAAGAAGTGAATTTACAACTAGTTTTCAACTTCTAAAATTGCTACGATACGAATTATAAAAAATGAATATGAAGGACACTTATCCTTAAGTGGCCTTGGCTATAAATAAACGAACCCGTCCTAGGGTGTCAAAAGCAGAAAAATGATTTCTGTTGATTGATGCACTGAGGTGGGTTTGTTGTTGGTTAGAAACTATGGTTTCTATCGAAACTATTCCTCGAAAGGAATATAATAAAATAGTCAGTTTTTCGACTTTTTATGGAGGATTTGATATGGAGTATGTATCTACATCGGAAATTGCAAAAATCTGGGATATTTCACGTCGTCGAGTTACGACATTATGCAGAGAAGGTCGCGTTGAAGGAGCTGTTTTTGCTGCTAATACATGGCTTGTGCCTAAAGATGCAAAAAAACCGGAAGATCCGAGAAGAGTCCGTAAAATGGAAAAGAGTAAAAAGTGATTGTGGATTCAGTGAGTCCACAATCTAAAAATGGTTACTTTAAAATAAATTTGGAGGCAAATATAAATGGCAACAAGAAGTGCAAAGATTGATCAAAAGGCAGGCCTTATTTGGGCAATTGCAGATAAATTGACTGGAGTATATAAACCACATGAATATGGGGATGTAATCTTACCGTTAACCGTTATACGAAGATTTGATTGTATCCTGTTTGATACAAAGGATGTAGTATTAAAGAAGTATGAAGAGGTTAAGAATCTTCCGATGAAGGATGTGCTTCTTCGCAAGGCTTCCGGTTTTGATTTTTATAATACAAGTAAATATACCCTTGAGAGATTAATGGATGACCCGGATCATGTTGAAGAAAAGAAGTCCAAGGTGGGATATGAGATACCATTTACAAGATACTTTTATAAGTATGAAGCACCGAGACCGTCAGAGGAGATTATGGCGGAAATTATGGAACTTGAAAAAGAATTGTCCGGTAGTCTTGAGGAGGTATTTCGCTAATGGCTAAGAAAAAAGAGATTACCATCAGATCTTCTGCGGCAGAGTATCTGACGTTTATTACTGCTACAGGTGAAGGCGGGATAGAAGCAATTTATGCTGATGAAAATGTTTGGTTAAGTCAAAAAATGATGGGTGTTCTTTATGATGTTGGGAAGAGCACAATTAATTATCATTTACATAAGCTGTATGAAGATGGCGAAATAGAAGAGAATTCAGTTGTTCGAAAATTTCGAACAACTGCGGATGATGGAAAAGACTACGATACATTACATTATAATCTTAAGGCTATTATTGCAGTTGGTCATAAAGTAGATTCGGAAAAAGCAGTCCAATTTCGTAAATGGGCAAATACAATAATCGAAGAATACACGATAAAAGGCTATGCCATGGATGATGAAAGGCTCAAAAAAGGCGGTAGTATTTTAACGAAAGAGTATTTTGAGCAGTTATTGGAACGTATTCGAGAAATACGTTTGTCGGAACGAAAATTCTATCAGAAAATAACGGATATTTACGCGACTTCAGTCGATTATGATTCGACAGCAAAGGAAACAAAGAGATTTTTTGCAGCTGTACAAAACAAGCTTCACTATGCTGTTCATGGTCAGACCGCAGTAGAAGTGATTTATAACAGAGCTGATGCCGAGAAAGAGCATATGGGACTCACGACATGGGAAGGGTCTCCGAATAGCAAGATTCATAAGTATGATGTTATCGTGGCAAAAAATTATTTGACGGAAGAAGAATTAGCTATCCTTAGTAGAATGGTTACGGCCTATCTGGATTTGGCAGAAAGTATGGCAATGCGAAACATTCCTATGACTATGGCAGATTGGGAAATTAGGTTGGATGGTTTTCTTACTCTGATGGATCATGAGGTCCTAAAGGACAAGGGAAAAATCAGTGCAGAGCAGGCTAAGATTCATGCGGAGACGGAATTCGAAAAATATAGGGTGATTCAGGATCGATTATTCCAAAGCGATTTTGATCGATTCATGGAGTTGGAAGAACATCTAAAGGATGAATGTAAATAAAAGAAAAGGAAGAATACTCTAAATGAGAGAGATGTGCCTTATCTTTATTCTGACGATGAAACAGAAAAATATTTGAAATTCAGTGGAAACTACTTTGAAGATGTGCTTTCTAAATTTGATGATTATTCAGGTGAATTATTTCCGGAGGTGACCATTAATGAGGATGAGTATTCCGGACTGGATTACACCGCCTGTCCGGTCATAGGAAACCGGTATTCCGGAGCAGGAAACCGCAAATTTATTTTTTTAGTCAATCCGGTGGTCTGGTTAGTTATGGACGGGGTAACAAAAAGCGCTTACTTTATTTTTTACGAGAAGCCCACCTCCGACACAATTGATTGGGTGGTAGAGCTTCACTGTACTAAAAAAGCAGCCTTATACGTGATTTCGTATAAGACTGCCAATGTCTATAATTCTGCCATTGTTAACAGGTATTCTTTTACAGCTTCAAGTTTGGATTGTTCCCAGGCTTGGAGCTTTGCTTTTTCGGCATGAGGTATTATAAGAGCCAGATCCATGTGGGCATCCTTAAAATATCCGTCAGGCTCCTCACTAAAGAAATAATCATTCCATACATCTATAGGAGCATCATTAAAACGATCCGGTTCCAGATAGATCATTTTTTTTCGTTCCTCTGCGATGAAAGCATTCGCAGAAAGAGGAGAGAGAAGTGCATACTCCTCTGCATCAATATCGGTAAAAATGTCAGGTAAAGCATCCTCAACAATAATCTCCTTACCACGCAGGATCCTAGTGCCTAATGCCTCAAAAGTCATTTTGTCTTTGGACAGATTTAGCTTTAAAAGTACGCCTCTATCGGTGTATGGATGGGCTCTCTGATAATCAGTGTCAAAAATAAAATTACCGAGTGAGTAGAAAATAGCTTTTCCATCGGCGAATGTCTCATAGTTTTCAATAACGTGAGGGTGGTGCGCCACAACTATATCAGCTCCCAATTCCAAATATTTGATATAACGATCTCTGGTGTAGGGATTAGGCATGGCGGCAAACTCCTCGCCTCCGTGGGCAACAACTATACACCAACGGCAGGTTTCCTTGATCTCGCGGATACGTGCTGCGATTTTGTCCATATCATCCCATCTGAATACGCCAGGCTCACTGTCTGTTGCAGGTATGCACTCAGCCATATAAGCGACACCAAACATACCTATACCGCCCGCCGCAGAGAAATATACAGGCTCAGAAGCCTCTATATCGTTGAGACCGGCACCTATGGTAAAAGCACCATTTTGGGCAGCTAGACGTCGTGTATTTGTGAGACCATCCTCCCCGGCATCCATGATGTGGTTGTTTGATATATTCCACACATCAGCGTGGATTTTGTTTAACAACGAAACTGCATCGGGGTTCATTGCATGGAAAAATACGCCGTGACTGCCATTATCCTTTTGATCTGTGAGCGGGGCCTCAACATTTGCAATCACATGGTCTCCAGTGTCAAAAAAGTTTTGTACGGCAGGAGACAAAAGCCCGGCATCAAGCCAGCGGTCTTGCATATATTTGTCAAAGCCGATGTCTCCTGTAAAAATAAGAGAAACATCTTTGGATTTCTTTTTATTATCCATAATTAAAATAACTCTCCGGTTTTAGTCTAATGTTTATGCCAGAGCTTCCATGATGTGAGCAACTGTAACAGCAAGCGGAGTTCCTACTACGTAACCCATAAGAGCCATAAGGATACCAACAGGAACCAATGAACCACTGTAAGCACCGGCAAGTACAGGGGCAGATGCTGTTCCGCCAATGTTTGCAAGAGAAGCTACTCCGGCTGTAAAAAGATCAAGTTTTAGAACCTTGCATATGATAAGCATCAGAACTGCATGTATAGCAAGAATTATAAAACCTGTGAGTATCCATGCTGGCGCATCGGTGAGCTCCAGGAGACTGGCACGGCTTGCTAAGAGTCCAATAACAGCATATAAAAGCAGATTGGATACCTCGGATGAACCTGCAACTTTTCCCAGTGGGGTAACTGCCGCAATCAATGACACAGCTGTGATGAAAAGGACAGTCCATGTAGCTTTATCTGAAAAGTTAGTAGCACTATATAAAGCGGCACCAACATTTGAGGCTATAGCACTTGCAAGGAATGCAGAACCAATGAGTAGCAGCAGGCTCTGGAATGAAATATTGCCAGTATTACTCTTTGCTTCCTCCTCAAGGCTACCTGAAACTTCATCAAGAGTCTTGGTATTTGCCTTAGTCCATTTATTGAATTTTGGTGCGAGCTGTATAGCCCAAAGCAGAAACATTACCCAGAGTGAATAGTCAATTGAGTCGATTACCAGAGCATAGCCCATATCTGCCTCGCTGATATTTAATGCTGCCTGCACGGCAACCATATTACCAGAGCCGCCTATCCATGAGCCACAGAGAGCACTAAGCCCCATCCATGAATCGCTGCCGATAACACCCTTCATGAGGAGGAATGCCGTAATAAAACCAATCATGATGGTCAAAGATGCAGAAAAGAAGCCAATAAGCATCTTTGGTCCAAGTTTAAGGACTTTACGTATGTCACATCTCAGAAGCATGGCAAAGATCATTGCATAAGTAAGATTGTTCTTTAAAGCGCTGTAGGCCGGTTTGGTCTCTGCCATATCCCAGACCTTAAGCGTGCAGAAAAGCATAGCAAACAGGTAGCATAGAACTACAGGAGGTACATAACTAAAAAATTTTTTCAGTCCTCCTGTTGCGTGCTTTTGCATGGTGACAAGAACCGCTGCCATAAATAAAAGTACAGCAACATAAGTAAAGCCATTAGTAATCATAACATCCCCTAACCTTTCTTAAATTTTGTTTTTAATGATATTAATTTAATTGTACCACTTTAAGATAAAAATTATATCCTGTTAGACAATTAAAGAAATACAAAAATATTATGGGTAGGATAATATCAAGTTCTGATAAGATGGTAATATAGTATGGAAGAAGTAATGTTGGTGAAATAAAAGTGTACATTATATTGAGGTTATTATGATTAGGATAATGATTGTTGAGGATGAAGCTCCAGTACGTCTTTTGCTTAAGGCAAGATTAAAGGATAAGTATGAGATTTATGAAGCGGCAAATGGACAGGAGGCTCTTGATATCTTGGATAAGGGCCCTGTAGATCTTATGATAGTTGATATTATGATGCCTCACATGGACGGTTATGAGTTGGTGCAGAGTATTAGAGATGTGGGGGATATGACCCCGGTCATAATGCTTACAGCCATGAATACTTTTGATTATAAAAAGAAGGGCTTTGCCCTGGGAATAGATGATTATCTTACTAAACCTATAGATCATGAGGAGCTCATCTGGCATATTGAGGCGATCCTCAGGAGATCGCAGATCAGCAGTGAGAAGCAGATACAAATAGGCGATTTTACATTATCAGAGGACACAAAGTGTGCGGAATATGGTGGCAAATCAGTAGAGCTGACAGAAAAAGAGTATCTTTTGCTACATAAATTTTTGTCATATCCAGGACAGCTTTTCACTAAACAGCAGATAATGGATGATATATGGGGTTATGATACGGACAGTGATTACAACACCATAAAAACATATATAAGCAGATTACGTAACAAGTTCAGTGATTGTAATGCATTCACAATAAATTCTCTCAGGGGATTGGGCTATAAGGCGGTAATAAATGATTAATGATGCTAAAACCTCAAAAAAGATATTTGACAGACGTAAGATGAAGTGGGTGTACATCATGGGCATAGTCATTATCATAGGTGGTGTCATGGCATTTGGATTTGTCGGACACTATGTTTATGACATAGAAGACTATGATTATCTGCCTATGGTGTATATGATACTGCCTCTTGTAATCGTATATGCAATTGCAATACGTGGTGCATTAGGCGGTATGGAGGAGAGGATGCGCCGATTGACAGATGGAATTCAGGCAGTTACAGATGGGGATCTTGATTATCGTATAGAGATGAAAGATGCCGAGGAGTATTACAATGTCTATGAGGGATTTAATCGTATGGCGGCGGAGCTGTCACAGACCCGTCGCGAAATGCAGGATTTTACCAATACATTTGCTCACGAGTTTAAAACGCCTATAACGTCTATTAACGGATTTGCCGAGCTACTCCATGATAACTGGGAGACTATAGATGATAATGACAGAGAGCAATATCTATCACTCATTGCTGAGCAGTCATTGAGACTTTCAAAGTTGTCACAGAATACACTGCTTTTATCAAAAGTAAATGCCATGCAGATCATAACAGATCGTGAGGATTATGATCTAAGTGAGCAGATGAGGTCTTGTGTGATACTTCTTATGCAAGATATAGATAAGAAGAAACTGGAGATAGTTATTCCGGAGGACTCCAGTATCATGTTCAATGGTAATAAGGAGCTTATGGAACATGTATGGATCAATATTATTTCCAATGCTATAAAATACACTCCAGTTGGTGGCACCATAAGTATCGGACAATCAGAAGACGATGAGACGATCACGGTCACTGTCAGTGATACCGGCGTTGGTATGGACAGTGATGTCGCCGCACATATTTTTGAAAAGTATTATAGATATGATACTGCTGTTTCATCTTCCGGGAATGGTATAGGATTGTCAGTGGCGGCCAGGATCGTTGCGCTTTGTGGAGGTGAGATAACAGTTGACAGTGCACCAGGCAAAGGAAGTACATTTACTATTAAACTGAAAAAAACACCAAAAAAATAAAAAGCAAAAAATAAAAACCTCATATTTTTATTTTCGATTTACTTTTGCATAACCTCTCTTTAGTCAATAGATTAAAGGGAGGTTTTTACATGAACTCATTAGTACTTAATTTTTTGGTTTGCCTTTTGTTTCTCAATTTGCATTTTGGTATTATGGCTGGAATTATAGTTTATGTGAATAAGAGATTTGGACTGCCCAAGGAGCTTTATCGTAAGTTATTACATATGGTGGCAGTTTTTTCAATTATGCCCATTGTTGTACCATCCTAATTTATTTGCGCTGCCAATGGTTAAAATGCTTGGAGCAGCAGACAGCTACAGTTCATTTGCGATAGTTTATCTTAGGATTTTATCCATAGGATGTCCGGTAATGATGCTATCCAATGCTTTTGTTAATATTGCAAGAGCTGATGGCTCTGTGAAAGAATCTATGATAGCCAATCTTACCGGAACAGTAGTGAATATGATTTTGGATCCTGTTTTTATCCTCCTGTTTGGATTTGGCGTAGCTGGTGCGGCTGTGGCAACTGTCATTGGTAACATTGTATCTATTATCATATTGTTTAGAGGATTAAATCATAAAGAGAGTTTTCTTTCATTCAAACTCAAGGATATTTCTTATAAAAAAGAGGTTTTAATCAAACCACTGATATTGGGATTACCTGTTTCAGCAGGAACTCTATTAATGAGTGTATCCTATATGGTGATAAATAATATGCTTCTCAAGGTACTGCCAGTAATATGCTGAGCAGGGCAATAGAGTCATATTCCTCCTTTAAAGAGGAGATACCTGATAAAAATGACCATTACTATGCATTCATCCCAGGGGATACAATGATGCATTTTGAGAAATTTATTATAGGTGATGAGGATTGCCCTATAGAGGCTGGTAAATATAGTATTGATCTCCCGGGATTCCATGGAATCATACATGTCACAGATCCAGAGGATAATACAATAATCAGGATGGACGCATATTATAGAGATGGATATGTTGATGAAATGTATGATTATGCTGCACTTCCGGCTGAGGTCGAGCTAAAAGAAGGGGATATCATGTATATGACAAATGCAATATCAACCTTTGATAAAATCGACTAATGTATTAAAGAGAGTGAAGCTCCATACCCCGAACAAGTCGGAGGTGGTCTTCTCGTCAAAATATATAAAAAATAGCTGCATTCACTTAAATTAAAAAGTTTCATATGTTTTTACTTTCATTTTACCTATTTAACATATCATTTACAGTGTCAGAGGAAAACAATACGACATACAACATAAAAAGATATATATAGGAAAAGGGTGAAAATAATGAAAAATTTGAAAAAAACAGCAATGATAGGTCTTACAGCTACAATGGTGATCACATCCTTTGCAGGATGTGGAAGTAAATCAGATACTACAACTGAGACTACTATGGCATCATCAACAACTGAGACAGAATCAACAACTGAAGCTGTAGTATCAACAGGTAGTGCTGCAGAAATTACAGCAGCAGCCAAAGAGGCAGATGTAGCTGAGGTGGATATTGTAAATGATTACAAAAACACAGCAGAGCTCCTTAAAAAATTCCCTGTAGTGAATCAGACACCGGTTTCTGCAGGCATAGGTGAGCAGATTGAGAACAGACTACTTACAGGATTTGAAAACTGGAATCGTGGCTTTGATGCATGGAAAGCCTGGGGAGACATTCTTTATACAGAGGATTCAATCTATAATGTACATGGTGCAAGACTCACACTTAATGAATATCAGGATGCTATGGATGTGATGCTTAAGCAGATGGATATGATTATGGGTGATTTTAATAACATGGTCATATGCGATGACTGGGCGGCAATACATTATGATATTACCACTGTAACTGGAGACAAACAAAAGCCAGGTACAGTTATGGAATTTGTACAGTTCAAGGACTATGGTGATGAGCTTGGTACTCGTGTAGTAGAGGGCTGGGGCGGACCAAAGGATGCAAGCTTTGATAGTATGACTCATTTTCAGTCCGATGAGGAGAAGGCACTTCAGCAGGAACAGATAGATGAGATTCTTAATTATGAAATCCCGGATACAGACGATCTTGAGGAAAAGTATCCGGTTAAGAACAAGACCACAGATAACAGTAATAAAGCAGATATGATGAGAGCTGCAATTCTTAAAGATTTTGATGAATACAATAATGGTATTGATGCTTATGCAATGGAAGCACAGGCTCTTTTTACAGATGATGCATTGATAACAGTCAGTGGTGATGAGTATGATAAGGCAAGCTATATTGATCTTGAAAAGACAAAAGCTGAAGCTACAAAGACCACAAAACTATATTTTGATAATATGCTTATAAGTGGGGACTGGGCGGCAATTCATTATCGTGTGACTAATGAGGATCTAGCGACTGGAGAAAAGGAAGCAGCTGATAAAATGGAGTTCTTTAGATTTACAGAGGATGGCAAGGTAGATATTTGCTACAAAAAGTAATCCAGAGGAGTTCTACTTCCGATTAAATCAGAGTTGACCTTCTAAATTGAGGCAAATAAATCCTTATGATTTCCCTAAGATATTAAAAGTCCTTTTGACTCACAGCAATTACAGCTTGAGGTGAAAGGACTTTTTTATGATCAAGGTTTGAATACAAAGCAGCAGGCTTTTCCATTTTCTTTAGCTTTGTATAGTGCAGTATCTGTTCTGTCAAAAGACTCTTTAAGGGTGGCTTTTGGGTCCAGATCAGAAATTCCACAACTAAATGTCACTACGGATTTAGTGTCCTGTGTATTAAGCTTTTTTTGGACACTGTTTAGTATTTCCAGGGCTTTGCCTGATTTGTGATATATAATACCGACAAACTCGTCACCACCCCATCTTGCAACAAGTCCATCCGAACCTATAGCTGCCGTCAGTTCGCTTGCAACTAGATGAAGTACGGTATTGCCATATAAATGACCGTATGAATCATTGAAATTTTTAAAATTATCAATATCAAGTATGAATAAAGATGAGTTGCCCTTATTAATATGGGATAATTTGGAATATCTCTCCTTAAATAACTTATTGTTCATAAGACCCGTCATATCATCAGTGTTTTCGTTGAGGTGATCCATTTGCAGTATCTTTAAAAGAAAAGTAAAACTGATCAAAATGTATATCAGAATTAGTATTACGAGAAAGAATACACGTTTATATGATTGATGGAGTAAACGATTAATAATGTCAGTTGTATCCTTTCTTACAAGTATATTCCAGTTTAAATTATTATTATGTTTTAAGGAGAAACAGTTATCGTTATCTGTCCATGTGACACCTTTTTCATCAACAGATCGGAGTACATCTTCTACAGAAATACCTAGTTCATTTGCGGCGTCTTCACTGGTTTTGTAATAACCACTACTTGATTTAAATGAATTATGAGCATTTCCGGTATTTACAACACATATATCAACACCGAAAGTTTCTACCAGATTTGATAGAGATTCCTGGAATTCATCAATTTTTTTTCCAGCACCAACAACGCCTAATATCTCATCGTTTTCTCCTTTGACAAGATAGTTCACAAATAAACTGACACTATTTTGGTTTACCTCATCATGATCTATCTGTATATCGTAATTCTTATTTAAACCTAGGAAATTGAAATACCATACGTCAAAATCATCGTCCGGAGAAATGACTTTATTAAGGCCTCCATCGTAGTAGTAATTATAAGTTTTGTTAGATACAAAAAATACAACATCATAGTCGTAGGCCTTTTTATATTCTGCTAAATACGTGCATAACATTTGTGACAAATCTGATGTTGAATCAGAGGTTTCGTTCTCGCACCAATGCTTAAGAAAGATGTCATTAGCCATCATCTGTGAGGCTACTAACTGTTCTGTTGCTATTGAAGTTATTTTGGCATTTATATCGGTGGCTGTTAGATTTACGTCATTTTCAGCCTGCTCATGTGCAAGTTGTTTATAAAATGATAATTCATTAGCCTGGATGCTTCCGAATATGACACAGATCATCACTATGATAACTATATTTGTAATTAAATAAAGATATCCTTTTTTCATTAATATACCTTCTGACGGTCAAAAAGTTGCGCATAACAAACTATACATATTATTTCGACCATATTTTAAGGAATAATACTATTAATTTAGAAATAAGTACGTAATGACCTGTTTATATACGATACTTGTCAATAAAAAATACAAGAGCTAAAATAAAGTTTAAAAGTATACAGTATTATTTCGCAATGAGGCGGGTGATTTAGTATGACAGTATATTGTCGACAAAGGTAATTGACGTTCTTACCGTGCCTCATGGAGCAGGATTTAAAGGGGTGAAGAGATCAGATGGACCGTAAAACGACAAATTTAAAGGAATTTGTATATAATTCTATATTAGAGGATATTTATGCGTCTGTTTATGCTCCAGGAGAGATTTTAAATGAAAAAGCCCTGATAGAAAAATATAAATGTAGCAAGTCTCCGGTAAGAGAGGGGCTTTTATCATTATGTGCTGATGGCGTTTTAAAAAATATACCAAGATATGGGTATGAAGTTATAAGACTTACTAAAGATGATATTTATGAGATGCTGCAGTTTAGATTAGCTCTTGAGGGAGGCATATTAAAAGAACGATTTAAGTATATAACGCAGGATGACTATGATGAGTTGGACAAGATCGATGAGTTATGTAAAATCAATGACACAGATGCCAGAACTCATTTTGAGTATAATATCAGATTTCATTTAAAACTTGTGGAAAGTTGCGGTAACAAATATGTCACTGATCAACTCAAGAAGTGTATGATAAGGCTGAAAAGGGCGTACGCACAGTTTTATTGGAATCCGCGTGTTGACATTATGTTTTCTATGGATACCAGACATCATAAAGAGATACTTAAAAATCTAAAAAATAATAATATTGATCAGGCTCTTTTTTATCTTAGAGAGGATCTTAGTGATTTCGGCGGAACATCAATGTTTTTTAGTGATTCCAACATTTAAAATGAGTTTTTATATATTTTTGACGAGAAGACCTCCTTCGACATTTGTTTGTCGGGGGGCTTCTTTTTTTGTGTTTGATTTGATGCATTGTATATATTTTGTAGACAAAGAAGGTTGCGAAAGATATAATTTTATAAAATCTATTTACGAAAGGAATTGGTTATGACTGAAGAACACAGAAGTGAACTACTTAAATTTCAACAGGGTGAGATGAATGGAGTGGAGACTTATCTCATGCTTGCAAAGACTGTACATAATGAGACTGATGTACGTACATTTAAGTCACTTGCAGCAGATGAGGGCAGACATGCTTCAGTCTTTAAAAAATATACAGGAGAGGTTGTTACTCCAAACAAGACACAGGCATATCTTGTTGCAGCTCTTTATCATCTTTTAGGCAAAAAAATGGTATATCCTCTTATAGGAAAGGGAGAATACTCTACTGTGCCGGAATATGAGGAGTGGGCGAAGACATATCCTGAAGTTGAGGCTGTAAAAAATGATGAAAAGCGTCATGGAGATACACTTAACGAACTTTTGGATAATGGTGAATACAATGACACACCTAAATTACCTATAATTGTACTTGCTGTTTCAGCTATGATTTTGTTATTCAAAATTATAAAACGAAATCATTGAGATCTAGGTGATAAGCTTATAAGAATTATATAAGACTGTCTACTTATGGATATATTTTGGCGTTTCCAAAATTATTGATGGGTCTACGTGCTTATTGATGGGCAAATTTGATGGTATTCCTAATTCCACACAATCTTAAAGGAACTTTGACTAGAATAATCGCTAATAAAGCGATTATTTTTTTGTTGATTTTTAAGAATGACAGTTGATATTATCAGTGATAATATCAGTAATATGAACAGAGGGGATTTCACTGTTTTGGAGTAGGAGGGAATTATGTCAGAGACTAAACTCAGTAAGGAACTAATGGATAATTACACGGATATCCTTAGGAATGAACTGATCCCTGCAATGGGGTGTACAGAACCGATCGCCATTGCTTATGCAGCGGCCATGGCACGTAAGGTTCTTGCGGATGAGCCGGTTCATATTACTATCAATTGTTCGGGTAATATGATTAAAAATGTTAAGGGCGTAAAGGTACCTAACTCAGGCGGTCAAAGAGGCATTGAGGTTGCTGCAACTCTTGGCGTTGTAGGCGGTGATTCTGACAAAAAGCTGGAGGTCATAGCCGGAGTAACAGATGAGGACCGTGAGAAAACAAGAGAGCTTGTTGCTCAGAAATTCTGCGATTGCAATTACGTAGAAAATGTTCCTAATTTGTATATTCAGGCAATTATAAAGAGCGCATCCCATGAGGCAGAGGTAATTATCTCTGAGCATCATACAGATATTTCCCTTATAAAGAGAGATGGTGAGGTTCTTTTGCAACATGGTGTAAAAAATGAATACTCTGATGCCATTAGTACCGGTAACCGGAGCCTTATGAGTTTAGAGGGGCTGCTTGATTATGCAAATCAGGTGGATTTAAAGGATGTTGAGGATATATTAAATCGTCAGATACAGATGAACTCAGCTATATCTCAGGAGGGGCTGGATAATCCATGGGGTGCCAGTGTAGGAAAAACTATACTTGAGAATTTTGGACACAATGTTAAGTCTTGTGCATGTGCAGCTGCAGCAGCGGGTTCAGATGCCAGGATGTCAGGATGCCCGATGCCGGTTGTTATCAATTCAGGGTCAGGCAATCAAGGTATAACTGTTACCATGCCGGTAGTTGTATATGCCAAGGAGCTTATGGTATCAGATGAGAAACGCATGAGAGCACTTATTATCTCTAATCTGGTTTCTATTTACATTAAACATTATATCGGAGCTTTGTCAGCATTCTGCGGCGCAGTAAGTGCATCCTGTGGAGCAGGAGCGGCTATCACATACATGAGTGGTGGAGATTATGCTCATATTGCCAAGACAATAACCAATACTCTCGCCAATGTTGGAGGCATAGTTTGTGATGGAGCTAAGCCTAGTTGTGCGGCCAAAATCGCGGCATCTGTAAATGCAGCAATGCTCGCGCATTATATGAGTATGAATGATAAGTCATTCCAGCCTGGAGAGGGTATCGTAGAGGCTGATGTGGAACAAACTATCAAGAATATGGGCTATATTGGAAAGATTGGCATGATGCCTACAGATAAGGAAATACTCAATGTAATGACATCACGTGTCGATGTCAGTGCTTGTCTCTAAAACAGACATACAGTCTAGATAAGCATATAGTTTTGGAGTAAAATATCAATTAATCTATAAATCAGCACATAATTTAATTATATGCAGGTGCTGTATACTTCCGGTTAGGGTCATTGGGGAGTTCGGCATACTGCATAGTACGAGTCATGGATTATGTACTGAAAGATATAGAACGTTATTATTTCAAAAATTTTATTAACGGAGGACAAGGGGATGGAAAAGAAAGGCTTTTTTAACAGCTTGCCATTTAGGCTTTTATGTGCGCTGGCAATAGGTATTATTGTTGGACTTATGCTTAATGCAAGTGATGGCTCAGCATTATCAATGGCAGTACTTAACATACTTGTTTGTGTAAAGTATGTTGTTGGACAGTTCATTAGTTTCTGCGTGCCACTTATTATTATTGGTTTTATAGCACCTTCTATTACAAGACTCGGTAATAATGCTTCAAGGATGCTTATGGTTGCTTTGTGCATAGCATATGTATCATCAATTGGTGCAGCTTTTTTTGCAACTGCAGCAGGTTTTACTATTCTTCCACATATGGCTATCAGCCCAGAGGTTGATGGATTGAAGGAGATTCCCGCACCTGTATTTGCGCTTGATATACCACAGATCATGCCTGTTATGTCGGCGCTGTTTTTCTCAGTACTTGTAGGACTTGCAGCTGCATGGAATTCAAGTAAGTATATTACAAATATACTTGAGGAGTTCCAGAAGATAGTTCTCAGTATAGTTACTAAGTTTGTAATTCCTGTATTGCCTTTACTTATTGGTACTACATTCTGTACACTTTCATATGAGGGCACAATCACAAAGCAGCTTCCTATATTCATTGCAATTATTATTTTGGTAATGGCAGGACATTATATCTGGCTTGCACTTTTATATGGAATTGCTGGTGCATATTCAGGTAGAAATCCATTTGATATCATTAAGAATTATGGACCTGCATATATGACAGCGGTTGGTACTATGTCATCTGCTGCTACCTTGTCAGTAGCCCTTCAGTGTGCAAAGAAATCAGAGCCTACACTTCGTGATGATATGGTAAGTTTTGGTATACCACTTTTTGCTAATATTCATCTTTGCGGATCTGTTATGACTGAGACATTTTTCGTCATGGCCGTATCCAAGATGCTTTATGGTTCATTCCCACCTGCATCAAAGATGATAATCTTCTGCTTACTTCTTGGAGTATTTGCCATCGGTGCACCTGGAGTACCTGGCGGAACTGTTATGGCTTCATTGGGACTTATAATTAGTGTACTTGGTTTCGATGATACAGGAACCGCACTTATGCTTACTATTTTCGCACTTCAGGATTCATTTGGAACTGCATGTAACGTAACTGGTGATGGTGCGCTTACACTTATTCTTACTGGATATGCTGAGAAGCACGGTATTACAGAGAATTCTGATGAGATGAAAAAAGCAGCAGATGCAAAGCTTGCTTAATGTATAAGTTATTACTTGGTAGTTAGAGTTGGGGTATATGAGTTAAAATACTCAGGATTGTTAAAGTCCTGAGGATTTTTTGATATGGAATATCACAAGAAGAGGAACAATTTAGCAGTAAGAATGAGTAATGCTGTGGCATTTATAGGGATATGATATAAATACCACGTTTTATTATAAATCGATATTAGTGCAAGTGGTTTTATTACTATAATTAATTGTAAGCGCGCTTATACGATGCTAAACTATTTGAGCGGAGGATTAATAATTATGAGAAGACAAATTTTAAAAACAACAGGAACAATTATGGCCGCAGCAATGGTATTAGCAGGCTGTGGTGCAAAGCAGGATACTGCAGCAACAACTGCGGCATCAACTCAGGCCGCTACTGAGGCAGCAAGTGAAACAACAGCAGCCGCTACAGAAGCTGCCACAGAGACAGCAAGTGAAGCTGCAACAGAAGCAGCATCAACTGAGGGCGGAGCTTTGGAGATTGTTGCAACAAGTGAGGATTATGTAAAGCTTTTTGACAGCTTTACAGCGGACACAGGTATTGAGACAGAGATGCTTTCAATGTCATCAGGAGAGGTACTTTCAAAGATTCGTGCAGAGGGCGGTACACCGATGGCAGACCTTTGGTTCGGAGGCGGAATTGATGCATTTATGAATGCAAAGTCTGATGATCTCATTGAGGAAATCAAGCTTGATACATGGGATGAGCTCAATCCTACATATGTAGATCCAGATCACTATTGGCTCACAAAGGGACTTACAGTTGTAGGTTTCATTGTTAATGATGACATCCTTCAGGAAAAGGGACTTAAGGCTCCTGAGACATGGGATGATTTAACAGATGATTCTTACAAGAGTGAGATCCTTATGTCAAACCCAGCTATTTCTGGTACAAATTATGGCGTTGTAAATGCTATTCTGCAGAAAAAGGGCGAGGATGATGGTTGGAAGTATTTTGAGACTCTCAACAACAATATAGACTACTATTCAAAGCGTGGTGGTGACCCACGTGAGAAGACTGCTCAGGGTGAGATTGCTATAGGTATCACACCTATGGACAAAAAGACAGAGAAGCTTACAGAGGAGCAGAATTGCAGTCTTATATATCCTGCAGATGGTATTCCATATATCCCAGAGGGTGTAGCAGTATTCAAAAACGCTGCACATACTGAGGAGGCTATGCAGTTCCTTAATTGGCTCTACAGCAGTGATGACCATTTAAAGATGCTTGCTGAGATTGATGGCAAGGATACAGTAAAGGTTGTAAAGCCAAATATTGATGGGCTTGAGCTTACCTTTGATACAGAGACTCTTATGGAAGAGGATCTTTCACTCTTTGGCTCTAAGAGAGATGAGATTCTTGAGAAGTGGGATGCTCTTGCAGGTGATAAGTCAGAGGCTTAAACTTTTATAGTTAGCTGTGATTTGTTTAATTAAATTATTTTAACCGTAATAGGTATTTGAGCTGCCGCTAGGATGGCTGATGACTGCATGTAATATGACAGTACCGTTTAATCCTTCAGGCAGCTCTTTTTTTAGATATATTATGATGTGAGTGTCAAAAGTCGATATCGGACCGCTTCGCGCTTTGCGCTTCTGGGAACACCAGCCCATTGGAATTCGCTTCGCGAGGGCTGGTGCTATATGCCAGATTCCTGCGGAATCTGC
>Ga0256405_10004829_pt1 | contig 24490 bp, 26 predicted proteins | sample RumenRJG_02DNA_FD_189096 | JGI IMG/M metagenome (GOLD analysis project Ga0256405, IMG submission 189096) | Bovine rumen microbial communities from Lethbridge, Alberta, Canada - RJG_02 | ecosystem: Host-associated > Mammals > Digestive system > Stomach > Rumen | place: Canada: Alberta... | reverse complement strand
ATCGAGGGCGGCGAGGTACATATCGACATCGCGTTCATCGCCGCGCCCACCAGCGACTGCGTGGGCAACTGCCGCGGCATCGGCGGCAAGAGCGACTGCGGCTCCATGGGCTACGCCATGACCGACGCGAAGTACGCCGACCATGTGGTCGTCGTCACGGACTGCCTCGTGGACTTCCCGAACATGCCCGCGAGCGTTGAGGCGATCGACGTGGACGCGGTGGTGGTCGTGGACTCCATCGGCAACCCGAAGAAGATCGCATCCGCCGCGGCACGTATCTCCCAGAATCCCCGCGACCTGATGATGGCGGAGGACGTGGCGAAGGTCATCGCGGCGACGCCGTACTTCAAGGACGGCTTCTCGTTCCAGACCGGCGTCGGCGGCCCCTCGCTTGCCGCGAATCTGTTCCTGGAGCAGTACATGGACGAGCGGAACATCAAGATGGGCTGGGCCATTGGCGGCATCTGCGGCCCGATGGTGGAGCTGCTCAAAAAGGGCAAGGTGGGCAAGGTCATCGACGTGCAGGACTTCGACCTCGACGCCGTGCGCTCGATCAACCAGACGCCCAACCACTTTGAGATGTCCGCGAGCCAGTACGCGAACCCGGCCAACAAGGGCGCGTTCGTCAACAAGCTGGACTTCGTGGTGCTGGCGGCGCTCGAGATCGACACGGGCTTCAACGTCAACGTGCTCACCGGCTCCGACGGCGTGCTGCGCGGCGCGCCGGGTGGGCATCCCGACACCGCGGCGGGCAGCAAGGTCTGCATCATCGTGACGCCGCTGGTGCGCGGGCGCATGGCGACGGTGTGCGAGCACGTCGTGACGGTCACGACCCCGGGCGACTGCGTGGACGTGCTGGTGACGGACTACGGCATCGCGGTCAACCCGCTGCGCCCCGACCTCATCGAGTGCCTCGACAAGGCAGGCATCCGGCACGTTACCATCGAAGAGCTCAAGGAAAAAGCGTATTCCCTCGTCGGCCGTCCCGACGATCTCCAGTGGGAGGACGAGGTGGTCGCGGTGCTCGAAGCCCGCGACGGCACGATCCTCGACGTTGTGCGCAAGATCAAACCGTATCAGATCGACGGCTGATTTTGAATAGAAGAGAGAAAATCAAACAAGAAAGGAAACCAATCCCATGAGTGAAGCAGTAGTCGGAATCCTCGGCCTGCTGTGTATCGTGGCCATCGTCGTCACGCTGTTCCAGAGCAGAACACAGCCCGCCATCGCGTTCATCGTCTACCCGACCATCCTCGGCCTGATCCTCGTCCTCGCCGGCCGCCACAGCTTTGATGACCTCGCCGCCATGATCAAGGCGGGCTTCAACAGCACCGGCCCGACCGCCGCCCTGTTCGTGTTCTCGGTGCTGTACTTTGGCATCATGACCGACGCGGGCATGTTCGACGTCATCATCGGCAAGCTGATGAAGCTCGTCGGCGACAACGTCATCGGCGTCACGGTCATGACCACGGTCATCGCCCTGATCGGCCACCTTGACGGCGGCGGCGCGTCCACGTTCTGCATCGTCGTACCCGCCATGCTGCCGGTCTATCAGCGCATGCACATGCGCAAGACCACGCTGCTGCGCGTGTCCGTCCTCGCGATGGGCGTTCTGAACCTGATGCCGTGGGCGGGCCCGACCATGCGCGCGGCCTCCGTCCTCGGCGTCGAGGCGGGCAGCCTGTGGCGCACGCTGCTGCCGGTGCAGCTGTTCGGTATCGTCCTCTCGCTTGCGCATGCCGTCCTCGCGGGCGTGCAGGAGAAGGCGCGCGGCGCGGGTCTCAACGGCAAGCTCGCCCAGCAGGAGGGCACCGTCACCATCACCGAGACGGCGCAGACCACCGAGAACAACGACCTCGCCCGTCCCAAGCTGTTCCTGTTCAACGTCGCGCTGACGCTCGCCGTCATCGCCATGCTGATCTGGGACGTGTTCCCGAGCTACTTCCCGTTCATGCTCGGCGTCGCTTGCGCGCTGTTCGTGAACTATGGCTTCACCGCCAAGATGCACAAGAAGATCATCAACCTCCACGCGGGACCGGCGCTCATGATGTGCTCCACGCTGATGGGCGCGGCGGTGCTCATGGGTATCCTGACCTCCAGCATGGGCGCGGACGGCAAGGTCATCTCCGCCAAGGTCATGGAGCTGCCGGCTGACGCGCTGCCCTCCGTGGTGCGCTGCCTCGCGGGTCTCGTGTCCAGCATCCTGCCCGCGGCGCTTGGTCAGCACCTGCCGCTGGTCATCGGCGTTCTGTCCGTGCCTCTGGCGCTGGCGTTTGACACCGACAGCTACTTCTACGGTATGCTCCCGGTGGTCATCTCCATCGGTCAGGCGTTCGGCGTCGAGGCGCTGCCCATCGCCATCGCGATGGTCGTGTGCCGCAACTGCGCCACGTTCATCAGCCCTATGGTTCCGGCGACCCTGCTGGGTACCGGCCTTGCGGAAGTGGACATCAAGGACCACATCAAGGCGTCCTTCCTGTACGTCTGGGCGTTCTCCATCCTGTGCATGGTCTTTGCCGCGATCATCGGCATCATGCCCATCTGACAATTTCAAACGAAAGGGCGCTATAAAACAGATGAAAACCGGCTTTGGACTTTCCAAAGCCGGTTTTCTGTGTTATGATGGCAGAAAAAGGGAGGTGATCGCCGTGTCGGATACGCTGACGTCGATTTCCGCATCCGATACGCGGGCGCAGAAGCAACTGGACGCGCTGCTGGAGGGCGAGGGCATCCGCCGCGACGGGCACCTTGACTACACCTGCGGCATCTTTGACGACGACTGGCGGCTCATCGCCACGGGAAGCTGCTTCAAGAACACGATCCGCTGCCTCGCCGTGTCAAGCGACCATCAGGGCGAGGGGCTGCTCAATCGCGTGGTGACGCACCTCATGGAGGTGCAGGTGGAGCGCGGGAATCTGCATGTGTTCCTCTACACCAAGCCCAAGAGCGCGAAGTTCTTCGGTGACCTCGGCTTTGCCGAGATCGCGCGGCTGGATAATTTGGTGTTCATGGAAAATCGCCGCAGCGGCTTTGTGTCATACTTAAACGCGTTGGAGCGCGCGCCGCAGGGCAGGACCGCGGCGATCGTGATGAACGCCAACCCCTTCACACTGGGCCACCGCTATTTGGTGGAGAAAGCCGCGGGGGAGAACGACTATGTCCATCTGTTCCTCATCAGTGAGGAGGCAGGGCCGATCCCATTCGTCGTGCGCAAAAAGCTGGTGCAGGAGGGGATCACAGACCTCAAAAATGTGAGCCTGCACGACTCCGGCCCCTACATCATCAGCGCTGCCACGTTCCCCAGCTACTTTTTGAAGGACGCCGACACGGTGATCCGCGCCCACGCGGCGCTGGACTTGTCCGTGTTCGGACGCATCGCCGAGACGTTGCAGATCACGGTGCGCTATGTGGGCGACGAGCCGACGAGCCATGTGACCGCGCTCTATAACGAGATCATGGCGGAGAAGCTCCCCGAACAGGGCGTGCGGTGCGTCATTGTGCCGCGCCTGGAGCGGAGCGGACGCGTGGTCAGCGCCAGCACCGTGCGTCAGGCGATCCACGACGACGCCTTGGACAGCGTGCGGGACATGCTGCCGGAGACGACATACCGCTTTTTTGCGTCAAACGAGGCCGAGAGCGTGGTCAAAGCGATCCGCGCCATGGAAGATCCGAAACACTATTGAGGTGGGATACGATGGAAGAAGTCACATTGGAACAGGTGCTCGGCGCGCGGGACGCGCGCACGCAGCGCCAGAACGCGCTGCTGGAGCGGTATCACATGCCGGTGATCTCGTTCTCCATGAACATCCCGGGGCCGGTGAAGGACACGCCGCTGATCCGCCGCGCGTATTATACCGGGCGCGACGCGCTGCTCGGCACCCTCAAGGACGAGTGCGTCAAGGTGCTGCGCAAGGAAGAAACCCTCGCCGCGACCGGCTGTGAGATCCAGATTGCCGTCAAGGAAGATGCCTTGACAGTCAAGAAGCTGTGCGTTCAGATCGAGGACGCGACCACGCTGGGTCGGCTCTTTGACATGGACGTGCTGACGAGCGATGGCGAGAAGCTCGACCGCGAGACGGTGGGCGGAATCGAGCGCGGCTGCATCGTCTGCGGCGCGGCGGGACGGGGCTGCGCCTCTCGACGCGTGCACAGCGTGGAGGAGCTGCAAGCGGCGGCGCGGCGCATCATGGTGGAATACTACGCCAAAGCCGATCGTCAGGACGTGGCGGAGAAGGTGACAGCGGCGCTGCTGGAGGAGGTCTACACCACGCCGAAGCCCGGTCTGGTGGATCGCTCCAACACCGGCAGCCACAGCGATATGACCATCGAGACCTTTGAGCGCAGCGCCAAGGCGCTCAAGCCCTACTGGGCGCGCTGCATGGAGGTGGGGCAAAAGACCGCGGGCGGAGCGCCGGCGGAAACCTTCGCGCAGCTGCGCGAACTGGGCAAGGCGGCGGAGCGGGATATGCTTGCCGCCACCGGCGGCGTCAACACCCACAAGGGTGCGATCTTCACCCTCGGCACGATCTGCGGCGCCATCGGGCGGCTCTGGAGCGCCGAGACGCCATATCAGGACGTGGAGACCGTCACCCGTGAGTGCGCGGCGATGACCAAGGCGGCGGTCAAGGCGGACTTCGCCGCGCTCACGCCGGAGACGGCGCGGACAACGGGCGAAAAGCTCTATCTCGAGTCCGGACTGCGGGGCATCCGCGGCGAGATGGCGGACGGGCTTTTGAGCGTCAAGAACATCGCGCTGCCCATGATCCACGAGGCGATGGAGGCGGGCTACAACCACAACCGCGCGGGCGTCTACGCGCTGCTGGCGCTGATCGCGCGAGGGCGCGATACCAACATGATCGCGCGCGGCGGACGCAAGCGGGCGGCGGTCGCCTCCAAGTGGGCGGAGGAGCTGCTGTACTGCTGCAATTTCCCGCCGCTGACCGCGGTGGAGGTGCTCAACCGCAAGTTTGTGGCGGAGAACCTGTCGCCCGGCGGCTGCGCCGATCTGCTGGCGGCGGCGTATTTCTTCGATTCGATTTGAAAAAAGAGTGGAAGAACGGTGTTCTTCCACTCTTTTTCTCATCTGAAGTTCTGCGCGGCGTAGGCGGACAATTCCTCCCGGAACGCCGGATGGGCAATTGCGATGAGCGCCTCGGCGCGCTCGCGGAGCGTCTTGCCCGCAAGGTTCGCCACGCCGTACTCGGTGGCGACGTACTGCGTCAGCGTGCGCGGCGCAGAGGCGGTGCTGCCGCTTGGGATACAGGGGACGATGTTGGACTTGAGCGTGCCGTCCTTCTTCGCGTGGGTGGAGGCAAGGCAGATGAAGCCCTTGCCGCCGCGGGAGCGGAACGCGCCTTCCAAAAAGTCCAGCTGACCGCCGGTGCCGGAGAGCTGGCGCGTACCGGCGGACTCGGCGTTTTCCTGCCCCATGAGGTCGACCTCCACGCCGCCGTTGATCGAGATGACGTTATCCAGCCGCGCGATGCGATAGGGGTCGTGGACGTAGTCGAGGTCGTCGGGATGGAAGAGGTCAGGGTGTTCGCCCAGCCAGTCGTACAGCTCCTGCGAGCCCATGGCAAGGTTCCACGTCGTGCGCCCCGTGTCGAAGCTCTTGCGCGCGTTGGTCAGCTTGCCCGCCTTCCAGAGCGCGAGAAACGCGTCGCTGATGGTGCCGGTGTGGCAGCCAAGGTCGCGGAGATCGGACTCCGCGATCATGCTCGCGATCGTGAACGGGATGCCGCCCACGCCCAGTGACAGCGTCGCGCCGTCTGGGATCTCCCGCACCACGTTTGCCGCGATCTGCTTTTCCACCGCGCCCGGCTCCTTATAGCCCCGCGTCGGCAGGGGAGAATGCTCGCCCTCCACCACATAGTCCGCCTGCGAGAGGTGGACGCGGTGCGATCCATCCACGCCGTAGAGAACAGGGAAGCGCTCGTTGATCTCAAAGACCACGGTTCGGGCGCAGTCGATGATGGTTTTCCACGTGTAGTTGCAAAGCCCCAGGCTGCAATAGCCCGCGTCGTCGGGCTTGGATACCGGCACGAACGCCACGTCGGTGCGCAGGTGATTGCGGTACAGCACCGGCACCGAGCGCAGAAGCGCCGGGACGAAGCGCACCAGCCCCTGCGCTTGCAGCTTGCGCTCCAGATCGCCGACGTGCCAGCTGTGCCAATGGAAAGAGCGCTGCTCCGGATCGTTCTCGATCGCCTCGATGTGCGGCGCGATGACCAGTCCGCCGCGGAGGTTCACATCGCGAAGCTCGCCCGCACGCGCGGCAAGCGCGCGGTCGAGCTGCTCCGGAAAGGCTGCGCCGAAGCCGTAATCCACCCAGTCGCCGTCGTGTACGGCGAGACGCACCGCTTCCTCCGGCGTGACAAACTTGCTGCGATACTGCTCCAACATGGCGTAACTCCTTATCATTTGATGGCTTTATTATAGTTGTACTTGGCGACGCGGTCAACCAAAATAGTACGACAAAGGGAGCGCCGCAGAGCGCTCCCTTTTGCTGTTTAGCGATCGAAGCTGGGGTTGAGGTAGTAGACGTTTTTCTGGTCCATCTTTTCCTTCGCAAGGCGCAGGGCTTCGCCGAAGCGCTGGAAGTGCACGACTTCGCGCTCGCGCAGGAACTTGATGACGTCGTTAACGTCGGGATCGTCGGAAAGGCGCAAAATGTTGTCATAGGTCACGCGCGCCTTCTGCTCTGCGGCGAGGTCCTCGGTGAGGTCAGCGATCACGTCGCCCTTGACCGCCATGCTGGCGGCGCTCCACGGAAAGCCCGAGGCAGCGGTGGGATAGACGCCTGCGGTGTGATCGACGAAATAGGCGTCGAAGCCCGCGGTCTTGATCTGCTCATCATTGAGGTCGCGCGTGAGCTGGTGAATGATTGCGCCCACCATTTCGAGGTGCCCCAGTTCCTCCGTACCTAGCGGGGAGCAGCAACGGCGCAAAAATCCGATACGGCGTCCTATCGCCGCTGCTGGCGCGTCCGAGGGGTGAGGGCTACGAATTGGTGTCCGGGCATCGACGCCGCGCCGCGGCGATCAAGCTGGGCTTGCAGACCGTTCCCGTGCTGGTGCGCGACATGAGCGACGACGAGGCGGTCATATTGATGGTGGACAGCAACTTGCAGTGGGAAAACCTGCTGCCAAGTGAGAAAGCGTTCGCCTACAAGATGAAGCTGGAGGCGTTGAAAAGGCAAGGAAAACGATCTGATTTAACTTCCGACCAAGTTGGGCGGAGGTTGGAAACGGCTGAAATCATTGGAGATGAAACAGGAGAAAGCAGAAATCAAGTTAGGCGCTACATTCGCCTCACCAACCTCGTCAAGCCGCTTTTGAACATGGTGGACGAGGGGCGCATTGCGTTTTCTCCCGCGGTCGAGCTATCCTATCTCACGCGGGAGCAGCAAGCCTATCTTTTGGACTCCATCGAACAGGAGGACGCCACACCGTCGCTCTCGCAGGCAATCCGCATGAAAAAGCTCTCGCAGCAAGGGAAGCTGACGCCGGAGGTTATTTACGCCGTTCTGACCGAGGAAAAGCCCAATCAAAAGGAGCAGGTGCGCATCAAGACGGAATCGCTGCGCAAATACTTTCCGAGCAGCTACACCGCCGAGCAGATGGAGCGCGCGATCCTGAAGATGTTGGAGGAACGCTACCGCGCCAAACACCGCGGGCAGGAGCGATAGCCCCGCACAGTAGCGCTATACGGCTTGTCCCCGTAAAATAAGGTCGAAAGGGGGACAAGGCAATGGAGCAAGTGATCTGCGAGCGGGGTATCCGCTACGAGCTGCGCGGCGAGCGATGGGACGTGCCACCTATGTGCGGATGCTGCTTTGCGAAAAGTGGAACGAAGAGGAGGCCGAGAAGGAGGCAGCGAAGGAGGAAACCGAGGCCGGAAACGACTGATTTCTTTCTTCGGCGGGTGAGGGCAGCATTGCTGTGCGATGTTGCACTCGCAAGCATAGCATTTGGATAGCCAAATGCGCTTGTTAAGGCACAAGCCCCTTAAAATCCCCAATAACACACGAGGAGGCTCAACATGAGAAAACGACCTATTACAATCACGGTACGGTTCAACGAGGAAGAATACAAGTGGCTGATGGATAATGTGAACAAGAGCTGCCTGCGCCGCGAGCCGTACATCCGCGCACTGATCGCCGGCGAGGAAATCTATCCCGGCCCCACAGAGGAATGGCTTGCACTGACGAGGCTGCTGCTTGGCATGGGCAACAACCTGAACCAGCTTGCTGCGCGGGCACATTGGAGCCACAGCTTAACGCAGAAAGATATGGATGAGCTTCGGCAGATGCACGATGAGTTCTGGGAAGTGGTCGAACGGGTCAAGCGGCATAAGTCGATTACAGATGAGAATTGACGGTGCAAAAAGTATTAAAAATGCAAAAGTTTGTGCAATCAAATGCAAAAACTTTGACGTACCATTACAAGGTGTTTGATTGACATTATTCGCACCATAGCATATAATATAGACAAAATCTGACAGCTACGCACCGGGCCGAAAAAGGCCAATGCGAAAGCCCTGCGGCGTACCCGCAGGGCTTTTTCACAAGACAGGAGAAGCGTATGGAGTATATGTCGATCTCACAGGCAGCGGAGAAGTGGGGGATCACGCCGCGACGCATCCAGGTGCTCTGCGCCCAGGAACGCATTCCCGGCACCACGCGCATCGGCTATGTCTGGGCAATCCCAAGTGATGCCGAGAAGCCAAAGGACGCGCGGGTTAAGAGTGGGAAGTATGTGAAAGCGAGATGCAGACATGAGTAAAACAAAGCTTAACCGAGCGTTTTATCAGTTCCAAATCCCGAAGCATTCCTTCGTTTAGCAAAATTTATGAGTGAACATTGGCCAAAGATACTCGAATATGCAAAAAGTAAGCAGAGAATGAAGAGATAATTTAACAAGCTCGTGGAGGATGGTTATAGGTGGAATACTACGCCCACAACGCCGACAATGGCAGAAGGCAAACAGTAATCGGCCATTTGAGAAACACATCAGCTTTGTGCGCAGAGTACGCAGATGCCTTTGACGCAGAGCAGCAGGGACGCCTAATCGGCCTCGCCCATGACATCGGCAAGTGCTCTTTGGAGTTTCAAGAACGGCTGCGCGGCGGACAAATTGTTGACCATGCGTCAGCGGGCGCGTTGGAATGTGCAAAGCAGGATGCCGAGTGGGCCGCTTGCTGCGTTGCAGGGCATCATGGAGGCTTGCCTGACGTGGGAAATCTGACGAGCGATTCGTCAGATTCTCCCACGCTGTATGGCAGACTGAGAAAAGCGATAGGCGGAGGCATCCCGGCTTACGAGATGCCTTTGTCCTTGCCGCGTACGAAAGCTCCACACGGATATGGAAAGGACATGCTCGTCAATTCCTATATCATTCGTATGTTGTACTCCTGCCTTGTTGACGCGGATTACCTCGATACAGAGCGGTTTATGTCCGATGGTGAGGTAGAACGCGGTACCGGCGAACCGCTTCCGCAGCTGCTGAACAAGCTGGAATGCTATATTGAGCCGTGGTGGAAGCCCACAAACGACCTGAACGAACGGCGCTGCAAAATCCTGAAAGCATGTATGGACGGAGGCGAGAAGCCCAGAGGGATCTACACGCTGACTGTTCCGACAGGTGGCGGGAAAACAGTAGCGTCGATGGCGTTTGCGCTGCGTCATGCAGTTCAGAACGGGATGCAGCGAATCATATATGTGATTCCCTATACCTCCATCATCGAACAGACGGCGGACGTGTTTCGCGGCATCTTCGGGGAGGAAAACGTAGTCGAGCACCACTCCAACGCATCTTACGAAGTGGACGAGGGCGGAAGCGCGGCGCAGTATCGCCTTGCAAGGGCGACCGAGAATTGGGACGCGCCAATCATCGTGACAACGGCGGTGCAATTCTTTGAATCCCTCTATGCCAACCGACCTTCCAAATGCCGAAAGCTGCACAACATTGCCAACAGCGTGATGATCTTTGACGAGGCGCAGATGCTGCCGACCGCGCATTTGAGACCGTGCGTGGCCGCAATTGCTGAACTGGCGGCACATTTTCGCTCGACTGCGGTGCTTTGCACAGCCACTCAACCGGTTTTGAACGATATGTTCAACCAATATGCACCGGGGATAAGCATTAACGAACTATGCCCGAATCCATCCGAGTTGTTTTCACAGTTCCGCAGGGTGAAGTTTGAGAACATCGGTGCTGTCGATACAGATGCGCTTGCGGCACAGCTAGCCGAACGCCAGCAGGTTCTCTGCATCGTCAACAGCCGCAAAGCGGCACAGGAGATTTATCGGGAACTGCCGCAGGAAGGCGGCTACCATCTCTCCACCCTCATGTACCCGGCACATCGCCGCACGGTGCTCGCCGAGATTAGGCATAGACTCAAGGACGGATTGCCCTGCCGCGTGGTCTCCACTTCTCTGATCGAGGCGGGCGTGGACGTCGATTTTCCCGCCGTCTACCGCGAAATGGCAGGCTTGGACTCGATCCTGCAGGCAGCGGGGCGGTGCAACCGCGAGGGCAAACGCAATTCGGAGGAAAGCATTGTCACGATCTTTGAGGGTGTATCTGTCGCGCCACAAATGCTGAAGATCAACATCGGCGCGGCGAAGGAGACCTTGACGGACAGCGTTGACCTGACGGCACCGGAGACGGTCGAGCGCTACTTTCGCGCCTATCGCTCTTTGATGCAGGGGGCTTCGTTGGATCAAGCGGGTGTCATTTCCGCGTTTGAAAACGGCATCTCCGGCTGTCAGCTGCCGTTTCGGACGGTCGCTGAACGATTCCACCTGATTGACGACGACACCAAAACGGTCTACATCCCGGAGGGCGAGGGAGCGAATCTTGTGAAGCGTCTGCGCGACGGGGAGCATACCCGCAGCCTGTTCCGCAAACTGGGCCAATACGGAGTCAATCTCTACGACAGGCAGTTTCAGGAGCTTCTGGACAGCGGCAGCTTGGAGCTTCTGGAGGACGGCAGTGCAATTCTGACAGATTTAAGCCGATATGTCCTGAATATGGGACTGGTTCTGCGCGATAATCAGAATACCGGGTTCTTTGCTTGATTTCTGACAGAAAGGAGTGATTTGGTGTCGATTTCTTTAGAGGTTTGGGGCGATTATGCTTGCTTCAGCCGCCCGGAGATGAAGGTGGAGCGCGTAAGCTATGACGTGATGATCCCATCCGCGGCCCGAGGATTGATCGAGGCAATCTTCTGGCATCCGGGGCTGCGATGGGTGATTGACCGCATTCAGGTATGCGCGCCGATCCGATTTACCAACATCCGGCGCAATGAGGTAATGGGAGCTATTCCCAAAGACAAGGTAAAAAAGGCGATGAAGGGAAATCTTGACGAATTGTATTATGACACATCAGATCCTAAGCAACGAGCGCAGCGTGCGGCGATGGTTCTGAAGGACGTCCGCTATGTCATCGACGCACATTTTGAGCTGACGGACAAGACTGCTCCCGGAGATAACGCCGGAAAGTTTCAGGAGATGACGCGCCGACGCATCGAAAAGGGGCAGTTTTACCACCAGCCCTGTTTTGGCGTCCGGGAGTTTCCCGCTCATTTTCAAATGTGTGCAGTGCGTCCTGCTTGCCCTGATGAGTTGAAAGGGGAGCGCGATCTGGGCTGGATGCTGCTGGATATGGATTATTCCGATCCTGCCAATATCCGCCCGAAGTTCTTCCGCGCCGTCATGCGAGATGGCGTCATCGAGGTTCCGCCGCTGCACAGCGAGGGGGTGACGGGATGATCCTGCAAGCATTGGTGCGGTATTACGAGGATTTGGCAAAGCAAGGCAAAATCGCTCGTCACGGCTGGGCAAAGGCGAAAATCAACTATGCCTTGTGCATCAATGAGCGTGGGGAGCTGGAGCAGGTGATTCCGCTGCTGGAACAGAAGGATGGTGCTAAAAAAACACAGCCGCAGCAATTTGATCTGCCCGCGTCGGCATCTCGGCACGGAAAAGTACTGAAGCCGAATTTTCTGTGGGACAACGCAACATATCTGTTAGGCATTAATGGAAAAAAGCCCCTTTCTGAAACTACGGAGTATTTCAAGGAAAGCGGAAGATTTCACGCGGAGCTGCTTTCAGGGATCGAATCGCCCACAGCGAAAGCAATCCTTGCTTTTTACAGGAACTGGGATCCATGCTTGGCAGAGAATGATCCTGTCTTGTCGGGAGAATACTCCAAAATCATTCAAGGTGCGACCTTGCTTTTTCGCGTAAATGGTTTGTTTGCCCATGATGATCCTTTACTTCAACAGGCATGGCAAAAGTATTATAATGCAAACTCCGAGGATGGCATAATACGGCAATGCCTTGTCAGTGGAGAGCAGGAACCGATAGCAAAAACCCATCCGGATATTCATGGAATCGGCGAAAAATCAAGCTCCACGCTTGTCGGATTCAACGCGCCCGCGTTTTGCTCCTATGGGCAGGAGCAGAGCTACAACGCGCCTGTAGGAAAATACGCCGCCTTTGCCTACACTTCTGCGCTCAACTATCTACTGGCCGCCCGGGAGGGTGACCACAGGGTTGCGCAGAAAATCGGCGATACCACCGTGGTGTGCTGGGCGGAGGGCGCAGAACCGCAATACCAGACGTTTACGCTCGCGGCGCTGATGGGGACCCAAGAAAAGACGATCAGCGAGGATGACGTGCGGAGCGCCGTCAAACGCCTTGCAGAGGGACTGCCGGTGGAGGAGCTGCATCTGAAGCCGAATCAGCCGTTTTATATCCTTGGTCTGTCGCCCAACGCGGCGAGGCTGTCTGTGCGGTTCTTCTATCAAGGGTCGTTCGGAGATCTGATGAAAAACATCAACGCGCACCATGAGCGCATGGAGATCGTCCGGCCATCTTTCGACAAGTATGAGACGATCCCGCTCTGGGCGATGCTGAAAGAGACGGTCAACCCCAAATCGCGGGATAAAACCGCAAGCCCCGTTCTGGCCGGCGCAACCGCAAGATCCATCTTCACCGGCGGCCTGTATCCCGCGGCGCTGCTGGAGCAGACGATGCTGCGTATCCGCGCGGAACGGAATATCAACCGCGGCAAGGCGGCTATTATCAAGGCGTATTATCTGAGAAATCCAAATGAAGATTGCCCGAAGGAGGTATTGACGGTGGCACTGAACGAAGCGAGCACCAACCCCGCGTACACACTCGGCAGGCTGTTCTCTGTGTATGAGGCGATACAGGAGTCTGCGAACCCCGGCATCAACACGACCATCAAGGACAAGTATTTCAACTCGGCGTCATCGACGCCGGCGAGCATCTTTCCTGTGCTGGATAATCTGTGCCAGAAGCACCTGCGCAAGCTCAGCACGGGAAGCAGGATCTGGTATGAGAAGCAGATCATGGAGCTGACGAACGTATTGGGCGAGGAATATCCCGCGCGCATGACGCTGCCGCAGCAAGGCTCGTTCAACCTTGGCTACTATCATCAGACGCAGAAGCGCTACGAGAAGAAGGAGGAAAAGTAACATGGAGCCTATCAAGAATCGCTATGAATTCGTGATCCTTTACGATGTGGAGAACGGCAACCCCAACGGTGACCCGGATGCGGGCAATATGCCGCGCGTCGATCCGGAGTCCGGCTATGGCTTGGTAACGGACGTCTGCCTCAAACGCAAGATCCGCAACTACGTGGAGACGGTGAAGGAGGACAGCGCCGGCTATCGCATCTACGTCAAGGACGGCGTTCCCCTGAACCGCAGCGACAAGGAAGCCTGTGAGTATGTCGGTGTGGACGCGGACAAGCTCAAGGACGCCAAGAAGAAGGACGACAAGCTGGATGAAAAGCTGCGCGACTTCATGTGCCGGAACTTCTATGACGTTCGCACCTTCGGCGCCGTGATGACCACCTTTATGAAGGGCGCACTCAACTGCGGGCAGCTCCGCGGCCCGGTGCAGCTTGGCTTCTCCCGCAGTATCGATCCGGTTCTGCCGCAGGAGGTAACCATCACCCGCACGGCGATCACCACCGAGGCGGACGCGGAGAAAAAGGGCACCGAAATGGGGCGCAAGTACATCATTCCCTACGCGCTCTATCGCTGCGAGGGTTACATCTCCGCCAACCTTGCCCGCAAGACTACCGGCTTTTCCGAGGATGACTTGGCTCTGCTGTGGGAGGCCATCATCAACATGTTTGAAAACGACCGTGCCGCCGGACGCGGCAAGATGGCGGTGCGCGAGCTGATCGTGTTCAAGCACGACTCCGAGCTGGGCAACGCCCCGGCGCACAAGCTGTTTGAACTGGTGAAGGCGGAGAAGAAAGACGGCGTGACTGCACCGAGAGCGTACACGGACTATGTTGTGACAGTAGAGAACGACAAGCTCCCGCAGGGCGTGACCTGCAAGCGCATGGCGCAATCATAGCGGCTGTCCCGCCCCGCACGGGGTGGGTGGATTGAAATTTTGTGTAGGTGCTGCTACCGTAGTATGCGCGGATGTCCCACCCCGCACGGGGTGGGTGGATTGAAATATCACTTCGCGCGTGATGGTATCGAGGGTGCGGACGTCCCGCCCCGCACGGGGTGGGTGGATTGAAATAATGTTGGTGACGTTGTGCCGTTTTACTTGGACCAGGGTCCCACCCCGCACGGGGTGGGTGGATTGAAATTATGCTTTCTGCGCTCGAATACGCTATGACGCTGACGTCCCACCCCGCACGGGGTGGGTGGATTGAAATAAGTTATATCCCTCCTTAATTGAGGATTGTGCCCGGTCCCACCCCGCACGGGGTGGGTGGATTAAATGCCAACATCAATACCAGTGGCAACGTCAACAGTTGAAAAAACATTGACATTCACATGAATAATGACTAATATAAAGTTACACTTTATATTAGCCATTATCTTTTCCGGGAGGGCTGCCATGTATTCTATCAAACGCCATATTGAGCCCATCGCCCTGCGGCGGGCGCGGAACAGCAAGGCAATTCTGCTGACGGGGCCGCGGCAGGTCGGCAAATCCACGCTGTTTCAGCATCTATTCAAGGATGCCAACCAAGTGACCTTCGACGATGACCTGCTTCTCGCGCAGGCGACAGACGATCCGGGGCTGTTCCTGCTGAACAATCCCTGTCCGCTGATGATCGACGAGGTGCAGAAATGCCCGTCGATCTTCAACCGCGTCAAGATCGAGCTTGATAAAACCGATGAAAAGGCGAACTTCTTCTTTACCGGCTCACAAAAGCTCCAGCTCATGGAGCAGGTCAGTGAGTCGCTGTCCGGTCGCGTTTCCATCGTGGAGTTGGACGGGCTTTCGCTGCGCGAGATCCACGAGGTGGACTTCAATCGTCATTTCGTGCCTTCCGCAGAGTATCTGGCAGAGAGGGAAAAGGCAAGAAAGCCCTATGAGCGGGACATCTGGAAGATCATCCACCGCGGCAGCTATCCCGAACTGTACGTCAACGAAGACAAAGAGTGGATCGACTTCTATCAGTCCTACGTCAAGACCTATCTGGAGCGCGACGTGAACCGCGTCATCAAGGTCACAAATCACTTGACCTTCGTGAAGTTCATGACCGCTGTGGCGGCACGGACGGGGCAGATCGTGAACTATTCCGCCATTGCGTCCGAAGTTGGCGTATCCGAGCCGACCATCAAGGAATGGCTTTCTATTCTGGAACGCAGCGGATTGGTCTATATCCTCAAGCCCTATACGCCGAGCGTCCTCTCGCGGGCGATCAGGACGCCAAAGCTCTATTTCCGCGATACCGGCCTTGCGTGCTATCTGACGCGCTGGTTGACGCCGGAAACGCTGAAAAACGGCGCTATGGCGGGCGCGATGTTTGAAACCTTTGTCATCAATGAAATACTGAAATCGTACTCCAACGAGGGGTTGGAATACGATTTCAATGTGTTCTATTACAATGGAAAGGACAAGAAGAAGCGCAGGGAGAACGGGGAAGAGGTTGAAGTTGATGGAGAAATCGACTTAATCATCCTCGAAAACGGCATCTTGTACCCCATCGAGATCAAAATGTCCGCAAATCCCAAAGCGGATATGACGTCCGAGTTCGATGTGCTGGACAAGGTCAAGGAGTATCAGCGCGGCACGGGCGCAATCGTCTGTCTCTACGACCGAAAGCTCTTTTTGCGCGAGAATTTGGTCGCGCTGCCAATCGACTATATCTGATTTTCGACAGATTTTTACCATATTGCGATTACCTGTAATTTCATTGTTTGGCGAAAATCTGATCTTCGGAGCGCGGGAAACGCGCATCAATATATCCGGTATATCCGGTATATCCGGTGATACCGCCGACAAGAGGTAATGCCTCTGTCGGCGGTGTTTTTGCCTCAAAAATGGCATTTCGACGAGATTCGACCGAATATGACAAGCTAATTGTAAACAATTTGTGAACAGCAATACGACATCCGAGAACAGGGGAGGTTAGGAACTGCACGCAGGAAAAACGGCAAGTTCGCCTGTCGCTCCGCATAATCTGCAAGGAAGGGAGTGAACAGGATGGCTAAGAGCGCCGAGCTGCTGGCAACCGAGGGCAACGCCGCGGCAAGCCGGGATTATTTGCTTGCCTATCAGAAAGCCGTCCTGTTCACCTTATATCAGGACGGCCTTTTGAATCAGAATCAGCTGGAGCAGAGCATCAAGAAGCTGGAACAGCAGTTTAGAACAAGCACATAGCAAGTCATTTTGCTTTACATCATTCACACAGTTGAAACAACCTGCATTTCGCCTTACACTGACGTAAAGGAGGCAATCACGATGAAACGAGTGGCGGCATACTGCCGCGTATCCACCGACAAGGACGATCAGGCGAACTCATTTGAAAGTCAGCAGCGGTACTTCCGCGAGTACATCGAACGGCATCCCAACATGGAATTGCAGGAAATCTATGCCGATGAGGGCATTTCCGGCACCAGCACCCGCAAGCGCAAGCGGTTCAACGCCATGATACGGGCCGCAAAAGAAGGGAAGATCGACCTGATCGTAACCAAGGAGGTCAGCCGTTTCGCGCGCAATACCGTCGATACGCTCCAATACACCCGCGAGCTGAAGGCCATCGGCGTCGGCATCTGCTTCATCCTCGACAACATCGACACTATGAACTCCGAGGGCGAGTTCCGGCTCACGATCATGTCCTCGGTGGCGCAGGAGGAGAGCCATAAGACCTCCGAGCGCGTCAAGTGGGGGCAGACCCAACGCATGAAGCAGGGCGTGGTCTTTGGGGGCTCGCTGCTGGGTTACGACGTCGTGTGCGGCAAGATGACCGTCAATCCGGAGGGCGCGGCAGTCGTGCGCGAGATCTTCCGCAAGTACACAGACGAGCGCAAAGGCGCACCCACGATTGCCAAGGAGCTTCGGGACGCGGGGGTGCTGTCCAGCACCGGAAAATGCCTGTGGTCGGCTGCGACCGTCATCAAAATTCTCAAAAACGAGAAGTATTGTGGCGATTTGGTGCAGAAAAAGACTTACACGCCGGATTTTCTGACCCACTGCAAGAAGTACAACCGCGGGCAGGAGGAAAAGGTCATACTGCGCGACCACCACGAGCCGATCATCGACCGCGACACCTTTGAATGGGTGCAGCGGGAGCTGAACCGGCGTCACACGGAGGCGCAGAGCAGCGGACACGGGAACCGCTACCCCTTATCGGGCAAAATCAAGTGCGGCTGCTGTGGTGCGAGCTTCCAAGCCCGCAAACGGCACTACAAGGGCAAGGACGGGTACTGGAAGGTCTGGCGCTGCGGCAAGGCGACGTCGGAGGGCAAGGCGCGCGTCAACGCGAACGGCGAGCCGGTCGGCTGCGACGTCGGGCGGCAGCTCCGCGAGGAGGTGGCGCAGGACATCTTGAAACGCTCCGTGCAGGCGGTGCAGCTCGACGCGAACATGATTACGGCGAATCTCACGCGCATCGTAGAAGACGTGCTGAATGCCTCACGGGACGACGGCAGCGGTGAAAAACGCCGCATCAAGCGCGAGCTGGAGGCGGCGAAGGACAAGAAGATGGCGGCGATGGACGCTTTTCTGGAGAGAACCATCAGCAAAGAGGACTTCCAGTTCGTCAACGAACGCTGCGACCGGGAGATCGCCGCCTGTCAGGATCGGCTGGCCGCCATCGAACAGCGCCAAAAGCTCGACACCGAGGGCAAAACGGTCAAGCGCGACGTGCGCGCCGCGATCCGTGCCATCGTCAACGGCGAGCACGCGGACGAAGCCTTCTACGGGCGGCTGCTCGACCACATGACCGTCCACGAGGACGGCAGGGTAGAGGTCTACCTCGCGCTGCTGCCCACGCATTGGACGTATGTACTGGGCGGCATCGCGGATTATGAGGCGAAAATGGTGGCGCATTGCTATTCCTCCGTGCCGATATCGGTCAGCAGGCCCTTGACCTCCGCGTAGGGCATGGAGTAGCGCTGGCTGAGATAGCGCATGGACGCGCCGAGCTCCCCGTCCGGGCCTCCGTACTGGCTGATGATCACCGCCGCCAGCTTGGGATTCGGCGTGGCGATCTTGACCGGGTACTGTAACTTCTTCTCATAGACAAACATCAGTCATTGCCCTCCCATTCCCACGGCCACGGATCGTCCAGCCATTTGAAGCTTCCGGGCGTGATGTCGGTTTCGCACAGCGGGCCGTACTGTTCGACGTACTTCTCGCGCCCCTGCTTTCCCAAGCGTACATAAGACCAGTAAAGCTCTAATACTTCACGGTCCTCCCGATGCGTGTTGAGGTAGAGCCCCAGCTCCTGAATGGCAAAATCCAGCGCCATGAGTTCCGTCAGGGCGTTGTTGGCGCGCGGAAAGCGGGATTGGATCTCCTTATGGAACGGCAGGTTTAGGCCCGGGAACAGCGTACCGGCGCGCATGGCGTCGTCGTTGGAGTAGCGCTGCGGGTCATTGTCCTGCATGGCAATATAGGGAAAGGCCATCGACGCGCAGGCGCCGGGCAGGGAACCGTCCATGACGCCGCAGCGGTTCATGGCGGCGGCAGCGCCCGTGGTCACGCCCGCGCTCGCGTTGGTGTTGGCCTTGGTGGCAGCTTCCACGAAAGTATTCCTCCTTCAAGAATCGTTGAGCGTTTGCTCATTCCATCCTATGCGCCTTTGGAAAATTGGGAACGGGGCTTTTATTTTTCCCGCAGGGCTGTTATAATCGGAATAGCGGACAAAATCCCACTCATAGGCTGGTTTTCGGGGGTGGGATCATGTTTTTTGTGGTAAAACGCCATACGCTGCTGCTTTTCGCCTGCGCTGCGGTGGCACTGACGGCGGCGATCAGCCTATTTACCGGCCCCGCGCTGCCCGCGTTTGCGCCAACGCAAGAGGAACTGACCGTGTACGTCCTCGACGCCGGGCACGGCGGGGAGGACGGCGGCGCGCTGTCTGCGGCAGGAGACAAGGAGAGCGACGTCAACCTGGCGATCACGCTGCGGCTGGACGCGCTGCTGCGGCTGCTCGGCAAAGAAACCGTGCTGACGCGGGACGCCGACGTGTCGATCTACACCGACGGCGCGGATACGCTGCGGCAGAAGAAGGTCTCCGACCTGCGCAACCGCGTGGCGCTGGTCAACGCGATCCCGAACGCGGTGCTCATCAGCGTCCATCAGAACAGCCTGCCGGGCGTGCCGAGCGTCCACGGCGCGCAGGCGTTCTACAACACCGTCGAGCCGAGCGGGCAGCTGGCACAGTCAGTGCAAGCGGCGCTGAATCATAGCATCAACACCGGCGAAAAGTCGGAAAAACAGATCGACAAGACCATCTATCTGATGAAAAACGTCACCTGTCCGGCAGTTCTGGTGGAGTGCGGCTTCCTGTCCAACGCGGACGAGGCGGCACGGCTCCAGACGCCGGAGCATCAAAAAAAGCTCGCTGCAGCGATCGCGGCGGGCATCTTGAACGAGAGGGAAGAACCATGAAAGCAAAGACGAGCGTATTTTACTGCACCGAGTGCGGGAATGAGACCTCCAAATGGGCGGGGCGCTGCCCGGCCTGCGGCGCGTGGAATACGATCGTGGAGCAGGCAGCGCCCAAGAGCGCACCGAAGGGGAGAGGCGGCATGCTGCCCCGCGCGAAGGCGCACCCCATCGACGATTTGAGCGTAGAGGAGGAGCTTCGCTTCCCGACCGGCATGGGCGAGCTGGATCGCGTGCTGGGCGGCGGCGCGGTGAAGGGCTCGCTGGTGCTCGTCGGCGGCGCACCGGGCATCGGCAAGTCCACGCTGATGCTCCAGATCTGCGGAAAGCTCTGCGAGACGAACAAGGTGCTGTATGTATCGGGCGAGGAGTCGCCCCACCAGCTCAAAATGCGCGCAAAGCGCCTGAACGTCGCCTCTGACAAGCTGTTTGTCCTGTCAGAGACCTGCCTTGGAGACGTGCTGGAAAGCGTCAACGAGGAGCAGCCCGACGTGCTGATCATCGACTCGATCCAGACGCTCTACAACGAAACGCTGGACTCGCCCGCGGGCAGCGTGGGGCAAGTGAAGGACTGCACCATGTCGCTGATGCAGCTTGCCAAGGGGCAGGGGATCACCGTGTTCGTCATCGGCCACGTCAACAAGGAGGGCTCCATCGCGGGACCGAAGGTCTTGGAACATATGGTGGACTGCGTGCTGTACTTTGAGGGCGACCAGCACATGACCTACCGCATCCTGCGCGCGGCGAAGAACCGCTTCGGCGCAACCAACGAGATCGGCGTCTTTGAGATGCGCAGCGAGGGGCTTGCCGAGGTGCCGAACCCGTCGGAAATGCTGCTCTCGGGCCGTCCGGAGGACGCGCCGGGCACCTGCGTCACCTGCGTGATGGAGGGCGCGCGCCCGGTGCTCGCGGAGGTGCAGGCGCTGCTCGCGCCCGCGGCACAGAACGTTCCGCGCCGCACCAGCAACGGCTTTGATTACAACCGCGCCGCGATGCTCATGGCGGTGCTGGAAAAGCGCGGCGCGCTGAAGATCTCGTCCTGCGACGCGTTTTTGAACGTCATCGGCGGCCTGACGCTGGACGAGCCGGCTGCCGATCTCGCCGCGATCCTGGCGCTGGCGTCCAGCTATCTGGACAAACCCATTGGCAACCGTGTGGCGGCGGTGGGGGAAGTGGGCCTCACCGGCGAGGTACGCAGCGTCAGCCATCTGGGCCAGCGCCTCAGCGAGGTGCAGCGGCTCGGATTTGAGCGCTGCATCATCCCCAAGCATCACGCCGACCGTCTGGAGAGCATCAAAGGTCTGACACTGATTCCGGTATCGAATATCGCTGACGCGCTTCGTGAAATTGTGCGCTCTTGAGCACACTGTTGCGCGGCACATAATGCAAGCAGCCGTTGTCGTTGCTGCCGGTCGCCATGGCGACGGTGCCGGCGTAGTTCAAATCGCACAAGCCGTCGTTTTGGTAGCGGCAATTGGCGCTGCACGGGATATAGCTCATCTCGATCACGATCCTTTCGGATCGTAGTTTGTGCGAGTGTAGAGGGTTTTATGAGGGCACATGGAGGCAATTTGACGGATATATGAAATTGAACAAAATAAAAAGTTGTTTTGTTCAGTCTGCGGCAGGCAGTAGGACGGCAGATATAATTGAATAAAGCTGTAATTCGCACCTTAACTCAAATTTTGAGTTGAGGTGCTTTTTTCGCATCTCGGAAAGGTGTCATCATGGAAAACTTCAACGAATTCAAATTCACCGGAAACCTCGTTCGTAAGCCGTGGGTAGGGCAGACAAAGCCCCAGAACGGCAAGCCCCGCACCGTCGCCCGCTTCACCGTGGCAAATAACGGCAACGGCGGCGCAAACTTCGTCGGCTTTACCGCATACGGCCTGTGCGCGGAGGGTATCGCGCAGCTGGAAGTTGGCACTCCTGTCGGCCTCATCGGACATATCCGCGAATCCAGCGTCAAGCAGGAAGGTAAGAAGGACAAGAACGGCAAAGATGTCTATATCAACTACAAAGACCTCATCGTAGACCGCTACACCGTGTTCGAGCGCGGTTCCGGCTCCGGACGCTCCATCGACGCTTCGGCAGACTTCGGGCAGCAGTCTATGCCCATGCCCGCCGAACCGGCCACGCCGTGGAATTGAGGAGGTGCAGACATGGGACTCGGTTTTGATTTCAATGCCATGAAGCAGGAAGCGGCAAAGGCGGCATCCGATGAAAAGTCGGCTGTTCTCGGCTACATGAAGCGCTATTGCGAGGCGCTGCATGGTGCATTGCGCGGCTCGGAGACTGCGGAAGCCTGTGACGCGATTATCAAAGAAGCGGAGCATGACCCGCTGATCTCCCCGCAGACTTTTGTTGCGTTCTGCGTCTGGGCGTTCGCCCGATGCTCCGTCCGGAGGTTTCCTTGGGTAGTTGTAACACCCAAGGAAACTTCACAAATATTGTGATGTGAGGTTTCAGAAATCATGCCAAAAGTGCTTCGCATGAAGTCACCGCCAAAAGCAGGGGAGATCCCCTACTACAGATGCATAGCAGATGAGAACGGCACATATAGCATCGACCGCTTCACATTCAACTTCCGTGTCGATGACCTCTTTTATAAGCTGTTGGAACTGGAATTGCTCCGCCCGGAATGGCGAGCGGTCGAGCATTTCGCCGCTCACCGATTCAGCGATAAGGTCGAGGTTTATCAATACCTCGGCCTGCACATCGAAATGTGGAGGGGTAGACCCAGCAGCATGACCGGCGACATCTGCAACTGCATCAAGCTGGACTTCAATCCCAACAAATGCGGTGACAATCCGCTTCTTTCCAAGATATTCAAGGCTATCCGCGAAAAGGCCACATTCACGGTTGATCTCTCTCGCGTGGACTATGCCTTTGATATTCCGCTCCCGCTCTCTGACGTGTATGTGCTCTCCCGCAAGTCCGAGGGCAACTACGGCACGACGCGCTATTACGGCAAGCCCGGTAGCAACGGCCATATGCGAGTCTATGACAAGCGCATGGAGCTTTTGCAAAAGGGAAATACCGAGATCGGCAGGGAGGTAACGCGTCTCGAATGGGAGCAGCGCGGCGGTAAAGACTTGAAATTCACCTTTGACCGCTTCTGTGTCGCCGACTTCTCCGGCCTACAGTTTCCCGCATCGGTCATTCCGTACATTCAGCCGGAGAATATCAACAGCGCGTTCAGCTCAATGCATTACAATACCCGTCCAAAATATAAGAAGCTGTTCACACCTTATCCGTTCTATCCCGAACGTTTCCTATCGCTTCTGGACGCCTACGCCGAGGAATACGGTGTACTGGGCAACCGGTGGAGTTATACCGAGTGGGGAACTGCAAAGGCCCTTGTTGAGCGTTCGGAAACGGTCTCGATCTCTCTCCTTTCTCCCTCGTTGGTCGATCTTTAGCGAATAGCGGCGTTCTCGCCGCTATGGAGCGCCGCGAGGTCGCGTGTATGGGTAGGCACCTTTCCGCGCGAGGCCGGTGCAACTCCGGCCCGCTCCACCAACAAGAAAAGCCGCAAGCATATGCTCACGGCTAGGCACCTTTCAAATTTTCGCGCTGTGCGATGGCTTGTCAGCCGTTCGCCCATCTTTTCATCCGGACAAAACCGGCGAGACAGACAAGGCACAACAAGCCCATAATCGTATCAGACAAGACAAAACCTCCTTTGCCGTAGATTCCAACATCTGGGGAGACTATGGTATCTGCATTATAGCAAGGGGCGCGAACCGCTGTCAAGCCGTCGCAGAGCGCGTAAAGCAAAGCCGTAAGCTTCGCGGCTCACGGCTCTTTTGATTTCATTTTCTTTTCGGCTTCGATGATTGCCTCCGTAATGATCTCAATCTGATTTTTGCGTTCTCTTTTTGCTATTTTGTAGGCGATTAGTACTAATAAGTACATGAATACAACGAACCCAAAGTATATTGGGCTTAACGGTAGCGCTATAATCGCCATAATCAAAAATACTATATTTATTTTTTTCACGTTGCGTCCCTCCTTTGATGCCATAATAACAGAAAGTAGGTAAATGTCAATGAAAAAGCGCGTTGCATCTATGATTCTTGTGCTGTCTATGGTCAGCGCTCTTCTTGCTTTGCCTGTTTCCGCTGCATATGTTTACTCTCGCGATACTTCCGCGAGGGATTCTTTGACTCAATTGTTTTCATCTGGATCATGGGATGCTGAATTTTTAGACGCAGTTAATGATGTTATTCCGGCTGTTACTGGCGTTCAAGGCGCGTCTGTTGCTACAAAATGGAGTATCGTTAATTGGGTTTTTGATCGTTGCAAGAATACTTATGGAAACTATGGCGCTGTTTCTTATTCACAACTTCAATCTATTTGCGATCAATTCAATTCCAATTTTCGCAAGACTAGCAATGAATCAGCCCTTTATTACTATCTTTCCGGTCATATGGCCCGAGGATTGCTCAATAATTTTGGCTCAACTCCAATTCTTGTTGATGGAATCTAAAATGGGCGCGGCACAGCAAGCTCCAATTTGCCTGCAATGAGATAAATCATGGAGGCATATCCCTTGAAGGTGTTAAAGCCGCGAGCTTT
>Ga0256405_10004827_pt1 | contig 24502 bp, 16 predicted proteins | sample RumenRJG_02DNA_FD_189096 | JGI IMG/M metagenome (GOLD analysis project Ga0256405, IMG submission 189096) | Bovine rumen microbial communities from Lethbridge, Alberta, Canada - RJG_02 | ecosystem: Host-associated > Mammals > Digestive system > Stomach > Rumen | place: Canada: Alberta... | reverse complement strand
TTTCCAATAGTACCAGTGGATAGTCGGATCGCGGCGCAGCCACGTCAGCTGCCGCTTGGCGTACTGCCGCGAGCGGAGCTTGATCTCGTTGATGGCCTCGTCGCGCGTTGCCGCGCCGTCGAGGTACGCGAGGCACTCCTTGTAGCCGATGGCCTGAAGCGCCGTGGAGTCCCGGGGCACACCAGTATCCAGCAGTGCGCGCACCTCGTCAAAGAGTCCCTGCTCCACCATCACATCCACACGGCGGTCGATGAGCGCCTTCATGTCGTCGCGATCCTCGAACGCGAGGCCCAGCTTGACGGCGTCGTAGCGCGGCGGGACGGTACGCGTTTCGCGGTCGTGCTCCGTCATGGTCTTGCCGGTCTCATACCAGATCTCCAGCGCCCGGACAATGCGCTTGTGGTCGCGCACTTCCAGCTTCGCCGTGCGCTCCGGGTCAATACGCCGCAGCTCCGCGAGCAGCGTCTCCGCGCCCTCGGCAGAGAGCCGCGCTTCGAGATTTCTGCGCACCTCACCGCCGAACTGTCCCGCGGCGAAGCCGTGACCGGCAAGCAGCGCGTCCAGGTACAATCCTGTGCCGCCCACGACAATGGGCTGCTTGCCGCGAGCGAGGATGTCGTCCACGCACTTGCCCGCGTCGTCCGCGTAGCGGGCGACGGAGCAGGCCTCCCGCGGGTCGTACACGCCCACCATGTGATGGGGAACGCCCCCGGTCTCGTCGGGTGTGGGCGCGGCGGTGCCGATGACCATGCCGCGGTAGAGCTGCATGGAGTCACAGGAGACTACCTCGCCGTCGCATTGTTGCGCGAGCAGCACACCCATCTTCGTCTTGCCGCAGGCCGTTGGCCCGACGACGCAAATGAGCTTCTTATCGTTCATACGATACGCTTGAACATTTTTTCGATCTCCCGCTGCGTCAGCCTGACCTTGACGGGCCGACCGTGGGGGCAGTATTCGATCTCGCCGCTCTGCACCTTGTCCACCAGCACCCGCAGCTCCCGCTCGTCGGACTTCCAGCCGCCCTTGATGGACGCCTTGCAGGCCAGTGTCGCCAGCAGCGCGTCCCGGGCGGAGGCCGGATCGGCGTGTTTGCCGTTTGCCAGCTTGTCCGCGATCTCCTCCAGCGTCGCCACGGCGTCGCCCTCGTCAATGTCGGCGGGGATGTCGCGGAGCAGCACGGCGTTGCCGCCGAAGTCCTCACAGGTGAAGCCGAGGTCCCGCAGCGCGTCGAAGCGCTCCGCCACCGCCGCGTACTCCGCCGCGCCCAGTTGCGCCACCAGCGGAGTGAGCAGCGTCTGCGCCATGATGGGTTCGCTTTGCGCCTTGAAGCGGTCGAAGTTCACCCGCTCATGGGCAGCATGCTTGTCGATGAGCCACACGTTTTTATCCGCGTCCTCGCAGACGATGTAGGTGTCCAGCACCTCGCCCGCGATGCGCCAGGGAATGACGGTCTCGGGGATAAGCGTGACCTGCTCCGGTTCAGGAGCGGGCTGCTCGACCGGCTGCGGCATGGGCGTTTCCTGTGTCGCCGTTGCGCCAGCCGCTTCTCGCTTCCTCTCGGTCACGACAGGCGGGGCGATGCCCGCTTCATCCGCCACAGGCGGCGCGGGCGCCGCCTCCCGCCGCACATAGTCGGACACGCGGGCCTTGCCGCCCAGCTCGCCGATGTTGACGGCGGGGATACGGGTCTGAAACACAGGTGCTTTTGCCGGCTGCGGCGCGGCGGGCTTTTCCACGGGCACAGCGGGTTTTGCGCCGCCCTGCGATGCGCGGAACTGCTCCGCCGTCATGGTCTGATAGAAGCCGCCGCGCGGGTTCCGCGCCTGCTGGACGCTCTTCGGCGCAGCCACGGTCTCCGGCTTCGCCTCCCGATCGAGGGCGTCCATGACGCCGTGATAGACAAGGTCGAAGATCTGCTTTTCACTCACGAATTTGACGATGGTTTTCGCCGGGTGGACGTTCACGTCCACCATGTCGAAGGGCAGCGTCACGAACAGCACACACCCGGGGAACTTGCCCTTCATGATGCGGTTGGCGTAGGCCTCCTCCAGCGCGGCGGTGAGCAGCTGCGACTTGACGAGGCGGCCGTTGACAAAAAACGTCTGCATGGCGCGGGTGCCGCGGCCACTGAGCGGGCGGGTCACGAAGCCGTCCGCCGCCAGCGCGCCGTCCCGGCCCCTGACCTCGACGAGCGAGAGCGTGAACTCGCGCCCCAGCGCGGCGTAGACCGCGGACTTGAGCGTGCCGTCGCCGGGGGTGTGGAGCACCTCCTCGCCGTCTTTCAAGAGCTTGAAGGATATATCGGGGTGCGAGAGCGCCAGATGGTTGACGATGCCGGAGATGGCGGTGGCCTCGGCGCTGTCCCGCTTCATGAACTTGAGCCGGGCGGGAGTGTTGTAAAACAGATCGCGCACGATGACGCTGGTGCCCTCCGGACAGCCCGCCTCCTGCACCTCGCCGGGTACGCCGCCGTCCAGGTGCAGCGTCGCTCCGCTGTCCGCGCCGCGCTCTCGGGTAAACACATCCAGCCGGGACACAGACGAGATCGCCGCCAGCGCCTCGCCGCGAAAGCCCAGCGTACCGATGGCGGCAAGGTCGGCGGCGGTGCGCAGCTTGCTGGTGGCATGGCGCAAAAACGCCGTGGGCAGCTCAGCGGGCGCGATGCCGCAGCCGTCGTCGCTGACGCGAAGATAGGTCATGCCGCCGTCCTGGATCTCCACCGTGACGGCGGACGCTCCCGCGTCGATGGCGTTTTCCAGCAGCTCCTTGGCGACGCTGGCGGGACGCTCCACCACCTCGCCCGCGGCGATCAGATCGGCGACGTGGGAGGATAGTTGTTGAATATGGGGCATGGGATATGCCTCCTTGTCTTACGTTAAAATGACATACAGCGCCAGCGCGTTGACGATGGCGTGGAGCAGGATCGTCGTCCAGAGTGTGCCGGAGCGGTCGAACGTCCACGAGAACACGACGCCGGGCACCAGATATTGCAGCATCAGGATCAGATAGCTCATATCCCACGACGAGACCGCAAACGTCCAGACGTGCAAAAACGCGAACAGCAGCGCCGACACGATGTAGGCCACCACGCGGCTCTTTTCCTTGATGCAGCCGAACACCAGACCGCGGAACAGCACCTCCTCCACGAACGGCGCGAGGAAAATGACGATCAGCGCCGTGGTGCGCGGCGCGGCGTTCACCTGCGCGGCGATGGTGGTGTCGTTGAGGTTGACGCGGCTGTGGAAGAAGAAGCGGAACACGCGGTAGATCAGCTCATTCGCGCCGTAGAACAGCAGCAGCGCGGTAAACAGTGTCGTCAGCGAACGGTTGAGGTTGTCGAGCAGCTTGCTGGTGGTGGCGCCGATAAAGCGGTGGAAAATGAGCAGCGTCACCGCGAACAGCACATAGTAGTAGAGCGCGTTTTGCAGTCCCGCGTCGATTTTGACCCCCAGCAGCACCTCCAGAAGCGCAAACAGGCGGCTGGCCAGCAGCGGCATCACCAGCAGGTACACAAGGAAAAAGATCGTACCCGCCAGCCGCTCGGTATGATCCATGGATGTGGTTGAGGCTCTCTTTGCCATGATGTCTCCTTACTGCAATTTCTGCTTCAATTCGTAGAGCAGCTGCATCGCCTCAATGGGCGTCATGGTCTCCGGCTGGGAACGGCGCAGGGCATCGAGCGCCTCCGCCTCGCCGATGGCGGTCATGCTGATCTGATCCTCCTCCCGGCGGGGAGCGACCTGATACGCGCCACCCTTTTCCAGCTCCGCGAGGATCGCCTTGGCGCGGGAAACGACCTCTTTCGGCAGGCCCGCCAGCGTCGCGACCTCGATGCCGTAGCTGCGATCCGCGCCGCCGGGGACGATCTTGCGCAGGAAGATCAGCTCCTCGCCGCGCTTTTTGATGGAGATGTTGTAATTTTTCACGCCAGGGAGCGTATTTTCCAGCTCCGTGAGTTCATGGTAGTGCGTCGCGAAAAGCGTCTTTGCCCCCAGCTTGCGGGGATTCGCGCAGTATTCCAGCACCGCGCGCGCGATGCTCATGCCGTCGAACGTAGACGTGCCGCGTCCGATCTCGTCGAGGATCAGCAGCGAGCGCGGCGTAGCCTGACGCATGATCTCCGCCACCTCGCTCATCTCCACCATGAAGGTGGACTGTCCGCCGGCTAAGTCGTCGCTGGCGCCGATGCGGGTGAAGATGCGATCCACCACGCCGATGTGGGCGCTTTTCGCCGGGACGAAGGAGCCGATCTGCGCCATGAGCGTGATGAGCGCCACCTGGCGCATATACGTCGATTTGCCCGCCATGTTCGGACCTGTGATGATGGAAACGCGGTTCTCCTTTTCCCCTATGTAGGTGTCATTGGGGACGAACAGCGCGTCCTTCAGCACCCGCTCCACCACGGGGTGCCGCCCGTCGTGGATCTCGATCACGCCCGAGTCGTCCACCGTGGGGCAGCAGTAGTTGTTCTTCACCGCGACCGTCGCGAACGAGCAGAGCGTGTCCAGCTCCGCGAGCGCAGCGGCGGTCTTTTGGATGCGCTCCGCCTCGGCGCAGACGGAGTCCCGCAGGGCGGAGAACAGCTCATATTCCAGCGCATTGAGCCGGTCGCCGGAGGTCAGGATGTCGGTTTCCAGATCCTTGAGCTCCTGCGTGACAAAGCGCTCGCCGTTGACCAGCGTCTGCTTGCGGATGTAGTCCTCCGGCACCTGATCCTTAAAGGAGTTCGACACCTCGATGTAGTAGCCGAACACCTTGTTGTAGCCGATGCGGAGCGTTCGTATTCCCGTGCGCTCCTTCTCCCGCTCGACGATGGCGGGGATCAGGTCTTTGCCGCCGTCGTGGATGCCGCGCAGTCGATCCACCTCGGCGTTGAAGCCGGGGCGGATGAACCCGCCCTCACGCACGGAGAACGGCGGCTCGTCGATCAGCGTCTCCCGAATCTGGGTCGCAATATCGACAAGAGAATCCAAATTGTTATAAATTTCAGCAAGTTTACTGTTTGTAAACGGCTTGAGCTGCTCCTTGACCGCGCCCAGCTTCTCAATGGAGGTGCGCAGCGACGCGAAGTCGCGCCCGCCCGCCGTGCCGTAGACGATGCGCCCGATGAGGCGCTCCATATCGGCGATGCCGGTCATGGCAAGGGTCAGCTCCTCGCGCGCCATGGTCAGCTTAGTAAGCGCCTCCACCGCGCTCTGACGGCGGTTGATCTCCGATGCGTCGCGGAGCGGGCGCTCCAGGTACGAGCGCAGGCAGCGCGCGCCCATGGCGGTCTTGGTCTTATCCAGCACCCACAGCAGGCTCCCGCGCTTCTCCTTGCCGCGCATGGTCTCGGTCAGCTCCAAATTGCGCCGCGCGGAGAGATCCAGCTCCATGAAGCGGCCCAGCTCGTAATATTCCAGCTTGTTGATGTACGCGAGGTCGGTTTTCTGCGTCTCGTGCAGATACGAAAGCAGCCCGCCCAACGAGAGCACCGCGGCGGGATTGCTGCGGGGCAGACTGGCGTACGCCTCCTCGCCGTACTGCGCAAGCACAGATTTTTCGGCAACACGCAAGTCAAACCGCTTGTCACCGTTTTCCACCATGCAGCCCAGCTTCTGCCGCAGCAGCTCCATGAGCGCGGCGTCCTGATACGCGCCGCCGCTGAGCACCGCCTCGGCGGGGGTAAAGCGCACCAGCTCGTTCATCAGGTGCTCCGCCCGGTCGTCGCCGGTGAACGCGGTGACGTGGGTGTGACCCGTGGACATATCGCAAAACGCGACGCCCGCGTTGTTTTCATCGAGGAACACGCCCGCGAGGAAGTTGCCCCGATTGGCGTCGAGGCTCTGGCTGTCGATGACCGTTCCGGGGGTGACGACGCGGATGATGTCGCGCTTGACGAGACCCTTGGCGAGCGCCGGGTCCTCGGTCTGCTCGCAGATGGCAACCTTGTAGCCCTTGGCGATGAGCCGCGCGATATACCCGTCGCTCGAGTGGTACGGCACACCGCACATCGGCGTCTGATCTTCTTTCGCCTTGCTCCGGTCGCGGGTGGTGAGCGTCAGGTCAAGCTCGCGGGACGCGGTGATGGCGTCCTTGTCAAACATCTCGTAGAAGTCACCGAGACGGAAGAACAGAATCTCGTCGGGATGCTGCTCCTTGATCTCGAGGTATTGCTTCATCATGGGGGTGAGTTCCGCCATGGCTGTTTCTCTCTTTCTCTAAATCTCGAACACGCTGCCGCCGGACATATATTGCAGCCGGTCGCCCAGCGTCTCTTTCAAAATGCCAAAGGCCTCCTGCCCGGTACAGTGCCCGGTGTAAAAGCAAGTGCCTTTACGCGCGTCCAGCTCTTTGGCGATGGCCTCCACCAGCTCCCGCGGCTCGCTTTGCGCCAGCGAGGGATTGTAGAGGTGGAAGCCCGCGAACACCGCGTCGGGGGCGCGGCCCAATATCTCCTCCGCGCGGCGGAGGATGTTGACGATGCCGTTGTGGGCGCAGCCGCCGAACAGCGCCGTTTTGCCGTTTTCCGTTACCAGCAGGCTCTGCTCGTGGCGAAAGGCGTCCTTGGGGTACGCCTCGCCGACCTTTTCACGCAGGGTGTCGTTGGCGTGGGACCAGTAGTCGCGGCCCATGCCGCCGGAAAACAGCGTCAGCTCCTCGTCGATGACGGTGACGCCCTCCGCGAAGCGAAAGCGGGACTCGTACTTGCGCAGCACCTTGTCAAGGCCGATGTAGGCGCACTTTTTCGGCGTCACCACGTAGTATTCGCCCCACGCCTCCTTTTGGAGGTACACGCTCGCGCGGTCGTTGCGCTTGCAGAACAGCTCCAGCCCGCCGCAGTGATCGTCGTGGGCGTGGGAGAGGAACGCGACGTCCACCGCCTTGACGTCCACGCCCAGCGTCTCGGCGTTCTCCAAAAACATGGCGTTGGGGCCCATGTCGAACAGGATGTTGTGCCTGTCCGTCGCGACGTGCATGGACAATCCATGCTCCTGCTTCACGTCCGCGCGGCAGACGTTGTTTTCCAGCAAAACAGTGATCTTCACGCCCGAACCTCCCCATAGAGCGCCCAGGTGTTGCTGTCGGTGATCGCCGCCTCGGCAAAACTGCCGATGAGCGCCCGGTCGCCCTTGGCGCGCACGAGGCGGTTGCCCTCCGTGCGGCAGTTGAGCGGATAGTCCGCGTCGTCGCTCTCGCCGTCGATCAGCACACGGACGGTCTTGCCGATGTAGGCGGCGTGTTTTTCGGCGCTGTACCCATTCTGCACGTCCAGCAGACGGTCGAACCATTTCTGCTTCTCGCTCCGCGGCACGGGGTCGTCCATCTCCGCCGCCGGGGTGCCGGGGCGGGGCGAGAAAATGAACGTGAACAGCGCGTCAAACTTCGCCCCCTGGACGAGGGACACGGTGTCCATCGCCTCCGCCTCTGTCTCGCCGGGGAAGCCGATGATCACGTCGCTGGTCAGCACCAGATCCGGCATGACCTTGCGGGCGTAGTCGATCAGCTCCATATACCCTTTCCGGGTGTAGGGGCGGCGCATGGCCTTGAGCACCCGGTCGTTGCCGCTCTGCACGGGCAGGTGCAGATTTTTCGCGACGTGGGCGCAGCGCGCCATGGTGTCAAACAGCTTGGGCGTGGCGTCCTTGGGCTGGCTGGACATGAACCGCAGCCAGTAGTCGCCCGGAATCGCGTCGATGGCGGTCAGCAGGTCGGCGAAGTCATAGTCGATGGGAAGATCGTTGCCGTAGCTGTTGACGTTCTGCCCGAGCAGGTAGATCTCCTTATACCCCGCCTCGATCAGCTCGCGGCACTCCGCGATGATCTTCTCGGGGTCGCGGCTGCGCTCGCGGCCGCGGACGTAGGGCACGATGCAGTACGAGCAGAAATTATTGCAGCCGTACATGATGCTCACCCACGCGCGCACCGTACCGTCGCGCTTCACGGGCAAGTCCTCCGCGATGCGCCCGTGTTCGTCGTCGATGGAAAACGCGCGCTTGTGGGTGGTCAGCACGCCGTAGAGCAGCTCCGGCAGCCGCCATTCCGCCTGCGGGCCGAGAACGAGGTCGACGTGGCGGTAGGATTCCTTCACCTTGTCCGCGATGCGCTTTTGCTGCGCCATGCAGCCGCACAGCACGATGACCTGCTCCGGCTTCGCCTCCTTGGCGTGGGTCAGCTCGCCCAGCTCGCCGAACACGCGCTTTTCCGCGTGCTCGCGGATGGCGCAGGTGTTGAGCAGCACCACGTCGGCGGCATTCGCGTCAGTGGTCGGCTCATAGCCCATCTCGGTGAGCATCCCCGCCAGGCGCTCGCCGTCGGCGACGTTCTGCTGACAGCCGAAGGTGTCCACCAGCGCCGTCGGCGCGCGGGTCAGCACGTCGTTCATGGCGCGCACCTTGCGCATATATTCCTTCTGGCGCGCCAGCTCCTCGGCGCTGACCAGGTTGTCCTTGCGTTCCAAAGGGTCTTCCTCCTGATGCACATACTTTAACTTATATAATTTACCACAAAACCTTTGCCGTCGCAACAGAAAAATCCTCCGGCTCACAGCAGAGCCGGAGGATTTCGGAAACGTAACGGTTACAGCGTCAGATAGCGGTGCAGCAGCGTGGCGATCTGGGCGCGGTTCGCCTTGTCGGCGGGAGAGAGCGTCGTGGGGCTGGTGCCGTTGATGTAGCCCTTGCTGACGGCCCAGGCCATGGCGTCCCGGGCGTAGGCCGCGATCTGGCCCGCGTCGGAGTAGCCGCTCAGGCTGGCGGAGCCGGTGAGACTGCCGCCCATGGCCGCCGTGTAGTTGTAGAGAACACGGGCAAACTCCTGACGCGTCACGGCTGCGTCGGGGTTGTAGGTCGTGCCGGTCACCACGCCCGCCAGGATGCCGTTGTTCGCCGCCCAAAGCGCGCTGTCGCGGTAATAGGCATTGGCGGGCACGTCGGTGTAGGGCAGCGTTCCGTAGACCGTCGGCATACCGGCGTTGCGATAGAGGATCAACACAAGATCACAACGGCGCATGGTGCTGCCGGGGGCAAAGATGCCCGTGTCCATGCCGTTGACCAGACCCCACTTGGCGGCAAAGTCGATGGCGGAGGCCGCCCAGGTTCCACCGGTGGTGGGCGTGACGTCCTTGAACCTGGCGGAGGCCGTTTTCTTGTCGATCTTCAGCGTCAGCTTGTCGGAGTAAGAGCGACTGGCGGTGTAGACAGTAAAGCCCTGCGAGATCTCGCCCTCCATGTCGGAGCGCGGGACGTAGGTCAGCGCCGAAACCGGGTAGCTCCCATTCGAGGCGGAGGACACATAAAGCTTTGTGTTGGCGGGCAGCGCTGTGCCGCGGCCGTTGGCGTAATTCAGGTACAGCTTGCCCAGCAGGGGCTGGTCAAAGATCACGTAGCGGACGCTGGAGGCGCTGATATTGCCGCAGACGTCCTCCGCGCGGAAGGTGTAGCCGTCGGTGACGTTGACCGTGGAAACCTCAGCGCTGTAACGGAAGGTCACCGTCCCCACGTAGAGCGCGTTCCCGTCTCGGGAGAAAGCGGCGTAGCGGATGGAGTAGGTGCCGATACCCCGCGAGGAGGGCACGTAGGCCAGATCTTCCACGGAATCCAACGCGGAGGAGCCGTTGACGTAGAAGGGATAGAGCGACACCGTGGAGGAGGTCAGCGTCGTGCCGCGTCCGGTGGAGTCGTTGTAATTGCTGTAGAGCGTACCGGCGTCCGGCAGCTCCAGAAGCTGGATATAGAACGCGGGCGAAGCGGTATTGACCGCCATGGCGGAGCGATAGACGCCCTCAAAATCGTCCTTCTGCAACAGCAGCGCGGAGGCGGAGCCGCCAAAGACGTAGGAAATATCGGGCACACTGCCGGAGGTGACAAAAATGCGCAGCGTTCCGCTGTTGGAGCGCACACTGCCGTTGCTGCCGCTGCGGCCGTAGCAGGTGAAGGTGATCTCCTGGTACCCGGTGGTCGAGGGCGCGACATAGGAAACGTCGCTCAGCCTGCGGGCGTTGGTGGTCTTGGCGTTGTAGTAATCGGCGGTGTAGTACGAATAGCTGCCGCCGGTGGTGAGCCGGGAATTGCTGTGGTACAGTGTGCCGAAGCTGCGGACGACGCTGTTGAACTGGACGTATTCCAGATGGTAGCCGGAGCTGCGCTGATCGACGTACCACGCCTCAAAATCACTGTCCTGAAATTCCAGCGTGTCCCGCGGCGTCAGGGTGTAATACAGCGCCGCGGTGTCGGAGCTGAGGCTGGAGACCACAATGCGCAGTCTGCCGCTCACCAGCGGCGCGGCGTTGAGATCCTCCCCGCAGACGCTGTAACCGATCTCATAGACACCGCTCTGTGTGGGAACAAAGTAGAGATCGTCAATATCCGACGCGGCGACGTAGGTATTGGCGTTCACGGCGTAGGCGCGGGTGGAGTCGGTATAGAGGGTGCCGTCGCAGGTGTTGGCGGACGGGGCGCTGTCAAACTTGATGTACTTCCACGTCGACGAGCTGACGTTGGCGTTGATGGCGCTGCGAAGCTGGCTGTCCGCCGAGCCGGCGCCGCCGCGGGTGGAGGAGCCGAAGCGATAGGGCTCCATGCCGTCGGGATTGATCGTGATGCTGAGCGAATCTGAGCCCGTGCCGAGGGTGAGCGTTCCGGTGGAGAGCAGGGCGCCCGACGCGTTGGTGCCGCTGTACGCGCTGTACTCGATCTGATAGGACGCGTCCCGGTTGACGACATAGTAGAGCTGGGGCACGTTGCCGCGGTTGACCGTCGTCCCGCTGCGCACCGTGGCGCTGCCGGAGCTGCTGTCGGTGTAGAGCGTACCGGCGCTGCTGCCGGAGATCACGGAGCCGAAGCGGAGCGAACCATAGGTACCCAGCGCGGCGGAGATGATCTCCGCGCCGGTGGAGCTGCCGGAGGCAGTCTCGCTGAACTGGTACTCCGAGGCGGAACCGATGCCGATGTGGATGTTCTTCGTCGCGCCCTTCACCTCAATGGTGATGGTGCCGGTCAAAATCGCCGTCTGCCCGGAGTTGCTGATGGTGTAGGTGGCGATATAGCGCCCGGTGGACGCCGGGGCGAACACCATGTTCTCCAGCAGGGAGAGGCTGCCGTAATAGGTGCTGTCCACGGCGGCTGTCTTGGCGGAGGTCGTGTAGAGCGTACCAACGGCGCTGTTGCCGACGGAGTTGAACGCGATGGTGGGATTGCCCGAGCCGCCGGACTTGCTATACCGGTCGGCAATAGCGGTATAGGCGTCCTTCAGGGAGAGATCCGTTCCGACGCTGGCATTTTCCGTGATGTCGCCCGTCACGGCGGCGACGCTCACGGTACAGGTATCGGTGTATTCGGCGCCGCTGCTATCCGTCACCCGGGCGGTGATGGTCGCCGCGCCGGAGCGCAGCGCCGTGACCTTGCCATCGGCGGAAACGGAGGCAACGGAGGCGTTGCTGGTGGTGAATACCGGTTTATAATCGAGGCCCGCCGGGCGGATCGTCGCGCTCAGCGCCACAGGCTCGTCGCCCACCGACATATTCAGCGAGTTGCGGTTGAGCGAGATCCCCTCCATGCCGACGACGTTCACCTTCGCGCTGAGCGACTCGCCGCCGAAGGTGGCGTGGATCGTCGTGCTTCCCTTGGCAACGCCCGTGAGCATACCCTGGCTGCTCACCTCGGCGATCGAGGGATCGTCCACATAATAGCTGGTCGCGGCGTTGTCCGTGGCGCCGCTGAGCCACACAACGTCGGGCTGTCCGGAGGACTCCCGGCCCACTTCAACGGTGAACGGACCGAAGGACTTGGACTTGATGCTGTCGGTCGCGACGGAGACCGTACAGGTGGCCGTCAGTGTCTTGCTCGTCGTCTTGGCGGTGACCGTTACCACGCCGCTCGCGCCCGCTCTGGTATCCGCCGCGGCAGAGATCGTCGCGCCGGTGCTGTCCGTCTGCCGCACCAGCAGCTTGGACTCCGCGGGTACGCTCCACTCCACGGTGCCGTTAAAGTCCGAGGGCTGGACGATGGCGGTCAGGCGGACGGGGATGGGCGTCCCCCCGTGGAGATAGACGGTCGCCGCAGTCTTATCGAGCGTGATGCGAGTGGGGGCGACCTCATTCACCGCCAGCGCGGGCGTGACCATGGTGCAAAGCATGATCAGCGCGAGAGAGACAGAGAGAAGTCGCGAAGAAAGTTGCTTCATAGCTGCTACCTCATTTGTTAAAATTGGACTGCGCCGCGGCAGGAGTATGTCGCGGGACGAAATAATTCATGATTTAGTATAGCACAACATTTGCGAAATGCCACCCCTTGTTTTCTGTTTTCGCCGAATATCTTGTGGTTTTCCTCAACTTCGCGCCGTTTCCCGCGATCAGCAAAATGGGGCTTGCCTCACCTGAGCGCGTATGATAAAATAATGTGTACTGTGGACAATTCCAAAAAACGTCGAAAGAAGGCACTTCTCTTATGAAATTAGGCATCGTGGGCCTGCCCAACGTGGGCAAGAGCACACTGTTCAACGCCATCACCAACGCCGGCGCGGAGAGCGCCAACTACCCCTTCTGCACCATCGAGCCGAACATGGGCATGGTCGCCGTGCCGGACGAGCGGCTTGACAAGCTCGCGGAGATGTACCAGCCGAAGAAAAAGACCCCCGCCGTCATCGAATTTGTGGACATCGCGGGACTGGTCAAGGGCGCGAGCAACGGCGCGGGCCTCGGCAACAAGTTCCTCGAGAACATCCGCCGCACGGACGCCATTGTCCATGTCGTGCGCTGCTTTGACGACGAGAACATCATGCACGTCGTTGCGGACGCGACGCAGAACGTCCCCGTCGACCCGCTGGGCGACATCGAGACCATCGACCTCGAGCTCATCATGGCCGACCTCGAGATGGTCAACCGCCGGGTGGAAAAGGCGTCGAAAAACGCCAAGTCCGGCAACAAGCAGTTCGCCCACGAGGCCGAGCTGTTCGCGGAGCTGGCAAAGCACCTCGACGCGGGCAAGTCCGCGCGCACGTTCGAGTGCTCGGACGAGGACGCGAAGCTCATCGCCTCCGCCGATCTGCTGAGCCTCAAGCCGGTGATCTACGCCGCCAACATGGACGAGGACGGCTTTGCCGACCAGAGCGGCAACCAGTACCTCAAGCTGGTGCGGGAGAAGGCCGCCGCCGAGGGCGCGCAGGTGCTGCCCATCTGCGCCAAGCTGGAGCAGGAGATCGCGGCGCTGGAGCCGGACGAGCGCGCCATGTTTTTAGAGGAGCTGGGCGTGGAAGCCTCCGGCCTCGACCGGCTGATCCAGTGCTCCTACACCCTGCTGGGACTCATCTCGTTTCTCACCTACGGCGAGGACGAGTGCCGCGCGTGGACGATCCAGAACGGCACCAAGGCCCCGCAGGCCGCGGGCAAGATCCACAGCGACATCGAGCGCGGCTTCATCCGCGCCGAGACCATCAATTTTGCCGACATGATCGCCTGCGGCAGCGTACAGGCCGCCAAGGAAAAGGGCCTGCTCCGCTCCGAGGGCAAGGACTACGTCGTCCGCGACGGCGACATGATCTACTTCCGCTTCAACGTGTAAAAACGGAGGGCAGCCGTGAAGGCCGACAAGCTCAACTATCCGCGCACAGTGCTGGTGGGACTGGCGTTTTTGTCCATCTGCGCGTTCTGGCAGCTCTACGACAACATTGTGCCGCTGATCCTGACCGGGACGTTTCGCATGAACGAGACCCTCTCCGGCGCCATCATGGCGGCGGACAACGTGCTGGCGCTCATTCTGCTGCCCCTGTTCGGCGCGCTGTCCGACCGCACGGAGACAAAGCTGGGCAGGCGTATGCCCTACATCCTCGGCGGCACCGCGGCCGCCGTGCTGCTGATGAACCTGCTGCCGGCGCTGGACAACGCCTACGCCGCCGCGCCGGGCGCGGGAAAGACCGCGGCCTTTGTCGCGGTGCTGGGGCTGCTGCTCGTCGCCATGGGCGCGTACCGCTCCCCGGCGGTGGCGCTGATGCCGGACGTGACGCCCAAGCCCCTGCGCTCCGCGGGCAACGCCGTCATCAACCTGATGGGCGCCCTCGGTGGCATCCTCTGCCTCGCGGCGGCGGCGGCGCTGTACCCCGAGGGCGCGCAGAGCGCCGGGCATGTGAACTGCCGGCCGCTGTTTCTCATCGTCTCCGGCGTCATGGTCGTTTCCGTGGCAGTGATGCTGTTCACCGTGCGGGAGCCGCAGCTCAGCGCGGCGAACCGCGCGCTGGAGGCGGCGCACCCCGAATGGAACCTCGCCGAAGCCAACGACAGCGGCCACGAGGTGCTGCCGCCGGAGGTCAGGCGCAGCCTCGGCTTTCTGCTCTCCTCCATCGCGCTGTGGTTCATCGGCTACAACGGCGTGACGACCTGGTTCACCACCTACGTCAGCGTGGTGATGGGACAGGGGCTCGGCGGCGCGTCCGCCTGTCTGCTCATCGCCAGCGGCGGCGCGGTGGTATCCTACATCCCCATCGGCCTTCTGGCCTCCCGCATTGGGCGCAGAAAGACCATTCTCGGCGGCTGCGCGCTGCTGGCGCTCTGCTTTTTGCTGAGTTTCCAGCTGACCGTGCGCTACCACAGCGTCAACGCCGCCATGTTCATCGTATTTGCCTGCATCGGCTTCGCCTGGGCCGCCATCAACGTCAACTCGCTGCCCATGGTGGTCGAGATGTGCCGGGGCAGCGACGTGGGCAAGTTCACCGGCTACTACTACGCCGCGTCCATGGCCGCGCAGGTGGTGACGCCCGTGCTGGCGGGGACGCTGCTGCGGCATGTGAGCTATCGCGCGCTGTTCCCCTACGCGGCGTTTTTTGTGGCCTGCTCCTTTATCACCATGCTGTTTGTGCGTCACGGCGACGCGCGGATCGCGCCCAAGTCCGGCCTCGGCGCCTTTGAGGACATGGGCGACTGATATTACCAGGAAAGACGAGGAACCCCTATGGCAGAGAACACCCGGCGCTGGGGCGACCGGCGCGACGCCGCGCTATTGCGCGATGCGGACTCGATGCACTTCATCATGGGCGTGGTGTACCCCAACCGCCCGGACAACGAGGCCTACATCTCCCAGCGCATCGACCTGACCGCCATCAACGCGTATCTGGCGGAGAAGAATTACGAGGGCATCGACTTCAAATACACGTTCTTCCATGTGGTGCTGACGGCGCTGCTCAAGACCATCACGCTGCGCCCGAAGCTCAACCGCTTCTACAAGAACGAGAATTATTACCAGCGCCACGAGATCACCGCGGGCTTCGCCATGAAAAAGCAGTTCGACGACCACGCCGAGGAGGGCCTCGCGTTCATCCACGGCAAGCCCGACGCCACCATCGACACCGTCCACGACGAGATCAAGGCGCAGGTCACGGGCTATCGCGGCGGCAAGCACGACTCCACCGGCGACGCCATGGATCTCTTTAACCGCCTGCCCCGGTGGCTGAGCAAGACCATCGTCCACTTTCTCATGTGGATGGACAAGCACGGCTGGGTGCCGCAGAGCCTGATCGCCAACGACGCCAATTACGCCAGCGTGTTCATCAGCAACCTCGGCTCCATCAAGCTCAAGTGCGGCTACCACCACCTCTCCACCTGGGGCACCACGTCCCTGTTCGTCATCATCGGCGAAAAGAAGTGGACGCCGCTTTACGACGAGCACGGCTTCGTGCGCATGTACGAATCCCTCGACCTCGGATTGACCGTGGACGAGCGCATCGCCGACGGCTACTATTACTCCAAGAGCGTCCGGCTGCTCAAATACCTGCTCGAGCACCCGCAGGAGCTGGAAAAATCGCTGAGCGCGGAAATTTCGTTTGAATGAGAGGAAACACTATGTCTGAAATCACCGCAAAGGCCCCGTGGAAGGACTCGCTGGGCGACATTCCCTTCCATCTGGATTATTTTGACGGCTCCATGTTTGAGAAGCTGGAGTCCATCGCCAAACAGTACCCCAACTATATCGCCTTCGACTTCATGGGCAAGTCCACGACCTACCGCCAGCTCATCACCGAGATCGAACGCTGCGCGAAGGCCCTCAAGACCATCGGCATCCGCGAGAACGACAAGGTCACCATCGCCATGCCCAACTGCCCGCAGGCCATCTACCTGTTCTATGCCGTCAATCTGGTGGGCGGCATCGCCAACATGATCCATCCGCTCAGCGCGGAAAAGGAGATCGAGTTCTACTTGAATGAATCCGAGAGTGTGCTGGCCATCACGTTGGATCAGTTCTACGACAAATTTGAGCGCATCCGCCAGAACACCAAGGTCATCAACATCATCATCGCCTCGGTGAAGGACGCGCTCTCCCGCCCCATCCGCGCGGGCTACATGCTCACCGAGGGCCGCAAGATCCAGAAGATCCCCGACGACGCGCCGGTGCTGATGTGGAAGGACTTCCTGCGCCTCGCCAAATCCTGCTTCTACAAGACCTACAAGGTCAAGCGGAAAAACGACGATCCCGCCGTGATCCTCTACTCCGGCGGCACCACGGGCACCACCAAGGGCATTGTGCTGACCAACCGCAACTTCAACGCGCTGGCCCAGCAGCTCGCCGCGACGAATCCCATGCTGCGCCCCGGCGACCGGATGCTGGCCGCCATGCCGCTGTTCCACGGCTTCGGCCTCGGCGTGTGCATCCACGGGATGCTCTGCAATGGCGCGCGCTGCATCCTGATCCCCCGCTTCACCGCCAAGAGCTACGCCAGGCAGATCGTCAAGTACAAGTGCAACTTCATCGCCGGTGTGCCCACGCTCTATGAAGCGCTGCTGCGCCTGCCCAGCATGAACGGCGCCGACCTGTCCAGCCTCAAGGGTGTGTTCTCCGGCGGCGACAGTCTCAGCATCGAGCTGAAAAAGAAATTCGACAAATTCCTCTATGACCACAAGGCGGTCATTCAGGTGCGCGAGGGCTACGGCACCACCGAGACGGTCACGGCCTGCTGCCTCACCCCGCCCCATATGCATAAAGAAGGCAGCATCGGCCTGCCCTTCCCGGACACCTACATCAAGATCGTCGAGCCGGGCACGGACAAAGAGCTGCCCTACGGCGAGGAGGGCGAGATCCTGCTCGCCGGCCCCACCGCCATGAAGGAGTACATGAAGCACCCGGACGAGACGGCGAACACGCTGCGCACCCACGCCGACGGCCTCACCTGGGTCTACACCGGCGACCTCGGCACCATGGACAGCGAGGGCTTTGTGTTCTTCCGCGGCCGCGCCAAGCGCATGATCATCTCGTCGGGCTACAACGTCTACCCCGCGCAGATCGAGAACATTCTCGACGCCCATGAGGCGGTGCAGATGAGCTGCGTCATCGGTGTGCCGGACGCGTACAAGATGCAGAAGGTCAAGGCCTTCGTCAAGCTCAACGAAGGCTTTGCGGCGGACGAGGCCACCAAGCAGTCCATTCTGGACTATTGCGCGAAGCACGTGGCGAAGTACGCCATGCCCTACGACGTGGAGTTCCGCGACGAGCTGCCCAAGACGCTGGTGGGCAAGGTGGCCTACCGCATTCTCGAAGAGGAAGAGCTTGCCAAACAAGCGGGTTAAATCAAAGAAACGGAGGGACGACGATGCAGGCGAAGGAATTGCTGCGCGCGCTGCGCGGCGGAGCGTTTGACGATACGCTGCGCACCGTGTACGGCGCAAAGAAGCTGCCGGGCGTGTACGAGCGGATCGAGTCGGTGGTTCGGGGCTATTGCCAGAACTTTGACCCCGACGAGACCGCCGAGCTGATGATCTTCAGCGCCCCGGGCCGCACGGAGCTGGGCGGCAACCACACCGACCACCAGCACGGCTGGGGTCTTGCCGGCAGCGTGGACATGGATACGCTGGCCTGCGTCGCGCGCTGCGCCGAGCCGACGATCTGTGTGCTGTCCAAGGGCCACAACCCCGTGCGCGTGGACGTGAGCGACACCGCCGTCCACCGCGAGGCGTGGAGCAATTCCTCCGAGCTGGTGCGCGGCGTGGCGGCCCGCCTCGGCGAGCTGGGCGGCAGCATCGGCGGCTTCAACGCCTACACCGAGACCCGTGTGCTGCGCGGCTCCGGACTCTCCAGCTCCGCCGCCTTTGAGGTGCTGATCGGACAGATCATGAACCAGCTGTTCTGCGGCGGCAAATTCGACTCCACGGAGCTGGCCAAGGCCGGACAGTACGCCGAGAACGTCTACTACGGCAAGCCCTGCGGATTGTTGGATCAGATGGCCTGCGCCACCGGCGGCGTCATCGCCATCGACTTCGCCGACCCGCAGAATCCCGCCGTGGAGCGCTGCGCGGTGGACTTTGCCGGGGAGGGCTACGCGCTGGTCATCATCGACAGCGGCGCCAACCACTCCGATCTGGACGATGAATACGCCGCCATTCCGCGCGAGATGGGCGCGGTGGCGAAGTTCTTCGGCAAGGAGGTCCTGCACGACGTGGACGAGGCGGAATTTCTGCGCCGCGTTGACGAGGTGCGCGCCGCCTGTGGCGAGCGTCCCGCGCTCCGCGCGGAGCATTTCTTCGCGGAGAACAAGCGGGCGGTTGCCCAGTACGAAGCGCTCAGGCGCGGCGACTTCGCGGGCTTTCTCGCGCTGGTGCGGGAGTCCGGCGCGTCGTCGGAAGCCAAGCTGCAAAACGTGTCCATCGACCGTCCCGACGGCGACCGGCTGCTGCGGGTGATCCACCGGGCGCAGGAGCTGGCGGGCCCCACGGGCGCGGCCCGCGTCCACGGCGGCGGCTTCGCCGGCACCGCGCAGGCCTACGTCCCGTTGGCGCTGCTGGACGGCTTCGTCCCCGCCATTGAGGATGAGTTCGGCAAGGGCTGCTGCCACATCGTACAGATCCGCAACGTGGGCAGCGTACAGCTGATATAAGGCAAGAAAAAGAGAGCAGATGTTACGATCTGCTCTCTTTTTGTCATTCATCAAGCTTCAATACCGCCAAGAATGCCTCCGTGGGCACCTGCACCGTGCCGAGGGAACGCATCTTCTTCTTGCCCTCTTTCTGCTTTTCAAGCAGCTTCTTCTTGCGCGTGATGTCGCCGCCGTAGCACTTCGCCAGCACGTCCTTGCGCATGGCCTTGACCGTCTCGCGGGCAATGACGCGCCCGCCGATGGCCGCCTGCACCGGCACCTCGAAGAGCTGGCGGGGGATGTTCTCCTTGAGCTTTTCGCACAGCTTCCGCGCCCGGGGATAGGCCTTGTCCTTGTGGGCGATGAAGCTCAGCGCGTCCACCTGGTCGCCGTTCAAAAGCAAGTCCACCTTCACCAGCTCACTGGGGCGGTAGCCCGACAGCTCATAATCCAGCGAGGCGTAGCCCTTGGTGTTGGCCTTGAGCGTGTCAAAGAAATCGTAGATGATCTCGTTGAGGGGCATCTCGTAGTGCATCTCCACCAAAAAGGTGTCGAGATACTGCATATCCTTGAACTCGCCGCGGCGATCCTGACACATGGGCATGATGTTGCCGACGTAGTCCGGCGGGGTGACGATGGTCACCTTGACGAACGGCTCCTCGGCGTGTTCGATGATGCTGGGGTCGGGGTAGTTGTGGGGGTTGTCCACCTTCACCATCGTGCCGTCGGTCTTGTAGACCTCATAGATGACGCTCGGCAGCGTGGTGACGAGGTCGAGGTCAAACTCGCGCTCCAGACGCTCCTGAATGACCTCCATGTGCAGCATCCCCAAAAAGCCGCAGCGGAAGCCAAATCCCAGCGCCACGGAGCTTTCCGGCTCAAAGGTCAGGGACGCGTCGTTGAGCTGCAATTTTTCCAGCGCGTCGCGAAGATCCGGGTACTTGCTGCCGTCCTCGGTGTAGATGCCGCAGTACACCATCGAACGCACCTTGCGGTAGCCCGGCAGCGGCTCCGCCGCGGGATTCTCCGCGCTCGTCACCGTATCGCCGATCTGCGTGTCGTGCACGTCCTTGATGCTGGCGATGAACCAGCCCACCTGCCCGGCCTTCAGCTCACTGGCGGATTCCAGACCCAGCGGGCGCATGAGGCCGCAGTCCACCACCTGGAACTCCGAGCCGGCGGCCATCATCCTGACCCGCATCCCCGGCTTGAGTGTGCCCTCCATCAGGCGCATGTACACGATGACGCCCTTGTACGCGTCGTAGTAGCTGTCGAAGATCAGCGCGCGCAGCGGCGCGTCGGCGTCGCCCGTGGGCGCGGGGAGGTTGTGGACAATGTCCTCCAAAACCGCGTCGATGTTCGTGCCGAGCTTGGCGGAGATCTCCGGCGCGTCTGAAGCGGGGATGGCGAGAATATTCTCGATCTCCTCCTTAACGCGCTTCGGGTCGGCGGCGGGCAGGTCGATCTTGTTGACCACGGGGCGAATTTCGAGATCGTGCTCCATGGCGAGATACGTATTTGCCAGCGTCTGCGCCTCGATGCCCTGGGACGCGTCCACGATCAATATCGCACCCTCGCAGGCAGCGAGGGAACGGGACACCTCGTAGTTGAAGTCCACATGACCCGGCGTGTCGATGAGGTTGAGGGTGTAGACCTGCCCGTCCTGCGCGGTGTAGTCGAACGTGACGGCGCGGGCCTTGATGGTGATGCCGCGCTCACGCTCCAAATCCATGTTGTCGAGGATCTGATCCTCCATCTCGCGTGCGCTGACCGCGTTGCACTTTTCCAGCAGGCGATCCGCCAGCGTGGACTTGCCGTGGTCAATGTGGGCGATGATGCTGAAATTGCGAATGTTTTCCTGTTTCATATGTTATCTTCCCAGCAGTTTATTGGTTTCTTCTTCCGTGTTGTGCAGCACCTGCGTCAGGCTCTGCGTCAGGCCCGGATAGGTGTCGGCGAGCGCCGCGCTGTCCACCGCGGGCAGCGCCACGTCCGCGTCCTCCAGCGCGTCGAGCGACTGGGCGAACGCCACGCGGGCGAGACGCATCTCCGCGTCCACCGCGTCCATGGAGAACGCCGTACCGCCGAGTGCGAAGAACTTGTCCTTCCCGCCCGCCGTGCGGTGCAGCATCCGATAGAGCTGATACAGCGCGCCGGAGAGATAGCGCCCCGCGGCGTTCACCGCCTCGCGCGACCCCGTACGCCCCAGCAGCTCAAAGAGCAGACTGATGGTGTTGACCAGCAGCTTCTTTTGCAGCGTGGCGGCGATGCTGCCCTTGAGGCTGCCCTTTTCGTTGCTGGCATCGTACAGCTCGTCCGCGGTGATGACCGTGCCGTCGCGATCCAGTGTGCGGCCCAGCAGATAGTCCGCGCTGACGTTGTAGTAATCGCAGGCCTTGCGGACAAAGGCAAGACCCGGCTCACGCACACCGTTTTCATAGTGACTGAGCAGCGCCTGGGAGATGCCGAGCTCTCTGGCGGCCTGGCGCTGCGAGATCTCCTTCTCCTGCCGCAGCAGGGCGAGGGTTCTCGAAAAATCTGCGTTCATGGTTGCTTTCCCCTGTATTATCAAATTACGGTGCGTATTATTATAATTTGTCGAATACGATTTGTAAATGGTTTTTGCAAAAAAAGAGACGCTATCGCGCAATGTCATTAAGTTAACCATTTTTACCCGTCACATAAAAAGACCACCCTATTTGCAATTGGGTGGTCTTTTTATTTCGGAAAAAGCGCAGTTTCGCTACGAAAAATAAACTTTTTTGCGATTGAAAAATTTTAGAATCCATGTATAATTGACGACATAAAGCGTAGCCAAATAAGTGGATTTTGGTGGGATGATGCGGCGATGCAAAAGGAGGGAGGTGTCGAAGATGGAAGAAAACTGTGGCGTCCCGTATGAACTCGAATTACGCATCCGCGTTGGTGAGTTCGAGAAGATTTCCAGATTTTATCGGGTAACTAGTGAAGAGAAGAAGTTCGATGAGGACTTACAATTTCAGACAAATAACGCCCGCGAAATGTTTATTGCCTGTTATCGCGCAATTTTAGCGCGACAACACGCTAAGAGCTTTATCAAATAAGACACAGATAACAGCAAGCCCCGCGCCGACGGCGCGGGGCTTTGTCTTGCCGTTATCCTCTTGTCAAGCAGCGTCCGAGAGCACAAGTAGCTCCGTCCGCATGGCGTACTGCTCCGAGCCTTGTAAGCCCGCTGTGTTGACGCGGAACTCCAAAACGTGCTCGCCCGCCGTCAAACGTTCGCCGTTGAGCGTGATTTGACTTTGGCGGTATTCGCCGCCCGTCATGCGGAACGCGCTGTTTTGCCAGCCCGCGATCGGCTCGCCGTCCAAGTACCACCCGCACGGAAGAAGCAACGTCGCGCCCGCTTGCCCGCACGTTACCCGACAGGCGACGGTCACGCTTGCGTCGGGGTAAAACTCCGCGCGGCGAACGCTCAGACGCCCCGTGAACGTGTACGGCTCGACGCGCTCCGCTTGCCGTGCAAAGCCGTATTCCAAGAGCTTCGCCGCTTCGCTCGCCCGCGCTTCGCCGTTCTTCGCGCCCATAATGACCGCGAGGACGCGCCGCCCGTTTCGCGCCGCCGTCGCCGTGAAGCAGTAGCCCGCGCCGAGCGTGTAGCCCGTCTTTAAGCCGTCTATGCCGTCAAAGTGGTCGTCCCGCAACAGCAGATTGGTCGTCTTGTAGGTCTTGTCGTGGAAGTCTACGGTTTTCAGAGCGGAATAGGACAAGATTTCGGGATAGTCCACGATAACGCGCCGCGCCAGATACGCCATTGCATACGGCGTCACGGCGTTACCTCCATCCTCAAAGCCGCAACAGTCCGCAAAACGCGCGGAAATACCCCACGCGGCGGCGCGCTCGTTCATGCACCGGACAAATGCCGCTTCGTCGCCGCTGATGTGCTCCGCGAGCGCCACGACGGAGGCGTTGCCCGACGCGCACAGGATAAGCCGCAAAAGCGCATCGACGGGGACGCCTTCCCCCGCGCGGAACTGTTCCAGTCCCGAATACCGCTTGTCGTTCGACATGGCGGCGGCATTCGTGCTGATTGTGACGGGCGTATCGAGCGCCAGACGCCCCGCGCTGACTTCTTCCAGCGCGAGATATACCGCCATCAGCTTTGTCATGCTCGCGGCGGGACGGGCTTCGTCGGCGTTCATAGAGTAGTAGACCTCGCCCGTGTCCGCGTCCATCACGACAGCGCCCGCGGCGTTGACCGCGGGCGCTTCGACTGCGTAAACGGGGATGGACAAGAGGACGGCAAGCAGGACGCAAAGAACGCGCCCGATGTGTCGTTGTCTTGCCATCGTACCAGCCCTCGCGGGATTACTTCGCGGGCAGGACGATGATTTGACCCTCGTAGATGGTGTTTGCGTTCTTCAAGCGGTCAGCGTTGCGCTCGAAAATCGCCTTGTACTGCGCGGAATTGCCGAAGTACGCCTTGGCAATCGTGCCGAGCGTGTCGCCCGCAAGAATGGTATAGAGTTGTTCGCCCTCGCCCGCAACGGCGGGAGCAATACGCGCTACCTTACCCAGCGTGTCGGGGAGCGTGACGGCAACGCCAGCCTTGAGCGTCTTGTAGTTGTTCGCCTTCTGGAGCGCCTTCGTCACAGCGTAGGTGCCATAGTTGTTGACCGCGAGCTTGCCGTAGGTGTCGTACTTCTGCGCGGTGTAGGTCCCAGAACCGGCGGGAGCGGCAGAAGCCGTCGTCGTGGGCGCGGTGGTCTGCGCGGGCTTGTCCGTTGTAACAGTGGGGGCAGGCGCAGGAGTTTCATCGGGCTTCTCCGTTGTCGTTGCAGGTGCGGAGGTCTTTACCTTTCCATCAAGAGCAATAAGGAGTGTATGTCTGTTGCCTTCACTGTCAAACGCAGAGAAGTACTCTTTCGACACCCAAATAAGAGAAATATCGCGATTGTCCGCGCCATTCTTAAAATAAGAAGCATCATAAAACAACTCGGTGTATAATGCGTCCTTATTGTCTCCAAAGAGGTCGTCCACATTGCCGTCCAGCGTTCCCAAAGGCACTGTCGCTACATGATAGAGTTTCCCGTCATCACCGACGGCAAAACCCGTGCCCTCTAAACTTGTGCTGGTAATGGTGCTATCCGTCGTTGAGAAAGTGCTGCCGGGTTGTACCGTAATTACGATAGCATTATCGAATTTTTGTTGGTTATGGTATAGATCCACTGCTCCTTCAAAATTTGTAATTTCCATCTTAGCCGCAGTGAAGTTAACGTGTGCTGTACCAAACTGATACTCATACTCCAATGTAACTTCACCAAAGTCGTCTGCCGCCATTGCAGGGATTACCAACGCCATGCACAGCGTCAGCGCGAGGATGAGGGATGCGAGTTTCTTCATGGGTTTTCTCTCCTTTTCAAAATGTATTTCCGACGAACAGGATACGGAACGCGCCGTCCGCCGCAGTATGAAGAACGGAGGACGGCGGGACGGCTCGCCCCGCGCGGGTTTCGTCGGAAACGCAGAAAAGGCGGTGTTGAGCGCATAACTCAACACCGCCTTGAAGCATCAAAGCGTAACACAATCTTCCCATTATCCCGCCCACGTTTTCCAATGTGCAGACTTGCAAACGGACGCAAAACGGGTATAATAGGACTACGGTGTGGTCAATGACCATTGTGTTGAGTGGAGGTATCACTCAGCATAG
>Ga0256405_10004826_pt1 | contig 24503 bp, 23 predicted proteins | sample RumenRJG_02DNA_FD_189096 | JGI IMG/M metagenome (GOLD analysis project Ga0256405, IMG submission 189096) | Bovine rumen microbial communities from Lethbridge, Alberta, Canada - RJG_02 | ecosystem: Host-associated > Mammals > Digestive system > Stomach > Rumen | place: Canada: Alberta... | reverse complement strand
CTGAATCGAGCCATGGTCGGTGATGGCAATCGCATCCATGCCCATATGAGATGCAAGTTCTACATATTGAGTGATATCAGGGATACCATCCATCGTCGACATATTGGAATGTAAATGCAGCTCGACACGCTTTAATGGGGCGTTATCCCCACGCATCTCAGGTTTTGAAATCGGATCGATGAAATGGGCCAAGACAATACGCTGACCGGTATAGCTATCGGTATCGATCGCTCCACGAATACGGAAATACTCCCCTGCTTTTAAGGCACGGATTTTTTCTTCGGTGATGCGTTTAGAAGTAATGACACGAACATTGACCGCATCACTATCATCGCCAATGCCAAAAGTACCATACAGGTTGCCTTTTCTAGATAGCTTGGCTTCGCCTTCAAAGACAACGCCAGAGAAGTCGACGTTACAAAGTGGCAAATCAAAGATCTCATGAATGGTCACTGGCTTATAGTCGCCCGTGCTCCACACCCTTTTACGGTTCCGTTCCTCTTCCATGAGGCGGCGGTTCTCTGCTTTTTGTTTGAGGATGACTTCCTCCGCAATTTCTAAGGATGAGTCACGGTCTCGTTCAATCATCTCTTCGCCAGTGAGTTGTTCTTCTGGCATGACTTCTGGGACAGATTCAACGACAGGATTATCCTGAAGGCTCTCTTCAACTTCCTCAACGATAAGATGTTCTTCTTCTGCCGATAAAGGTTCCTCCATTGGAACTTCTTCTGCTATAACAGAAGTTTCTTCATCGACTGGAACTTCTTCTATTTCAGGCTCATTAGGCTCTGCGATCATAGGCTCTTCTTCCATAGGAAGAGGTTCTTCTATCGGGGTTTCCGCCTCAAAATGATGGGTTTCTGCAGGGATTTCTGAAATTTCAGGAACTTTTTCCACTTCTACTGGAGGAATTTCCACTTGGGATGAAGTCTCTTGAACCGGAGCTTCCTCACGCACTTCAACCTTCGCCATAAGGACATAAGGATAATTGATGTAATTGAATAATTCCGTTAAGGAAGAAATCTTAGAAGTGGCGGCTTGTTTTGCCTGTTCGCTTGCAAAGACAAGGGTTAATACGCCTGGACGATCACATTCGGTAATGAAATCAGGAATATCATGATAGATGGCTAAATGCCAATCGATCAATAAATGCGCGACATCATCAGGAGTGATTTCTCTACCATAGGAAAAGCGGATGGAGAAGGGATAACGGATATTGGCTAAAGCGGTTAGGAATTCATCCAATAACCCATATTCCCATGGCTCGAGCTTCTCGATAGCCATATCGATTTTCTCTTTCTGATAAGGGTTACGAGCCACCAAAACAAAGTCGAGGTCAAAACGCTCGATGTCAGAAATGCCTATCGACATTAAGAATTGCTGCATCTTGTTTTGCATGTTCTTGCTCCTTTCAGAATAATAAAACGATATCTTTGATGATGACGAATACACCGATGGCCAATAAGGCTACAATGCCGATAATTGACACGATGCCTTGCACCTTTGGAGGTATTCTCTTCCTAGAGATGCCTTCGACAATAGTCGTTAATAACTGCCATCCATCTAATCCAGGGAATGGTAACAGATTGAAGAATGCTAAGTTGATGGAGATGAGCCCCGCGAAGAAGAAGATATTGGCTGCTCCACCGCTTGCGGCAACTTGAGGAAGCGCAGCGGTCATGCCAACGACCGAGGACATATTTTTTAATCCCTCAGTGAATAAGGCTTTGAACCCTAAACCGATCGCGGTGATGGAATTCAAGGTCTTATTGCCCCAATCCTGCCATCCTTTCTCCCAACCAAGGAAGCGTTCTTTGATGACGGGCATTTTGAATCCGGCATCGCTGCATTTGCCATCTTTGATAGAGAATTTAATCTCATCGGAAGCAGATAGATAAGTACCGGCTTTATATAAATCGTAGACGATACTTCTTTCAGAGCCTTTTGGAGGCAAGATGAAATTGAGGTTCAGGCTGAAGGAAGTGTTATTGAAACTGGATGAGGAATAATCTAGATAGCCGCTGGTATCGGGCATGTAATGGAAACCTAGTTGCTGCAACTCTTCACTAGGTGCAACATAATTGCCTTGCTCGTCTTTCGCGGCTGGATATAGCCGTAAGAATTCCGTTAAACTCGCCTCTTTGGTGACGTCGCTAGGATAATAAACGGCAATACGCGGGAAATCTTCGACGCGGTCGCCATTCACGTTGACGATATAGACTTCATCATCTAGCACCGCGACATTATCGCCAATAGAGACAATCGGTAGATAGAAATCCTGAACACTACTATCTGCTGGTTTCACGCTTTCTAGATAAGCTAAAGCTTGTCCAGAATATTCTGGGCAAACATATTCGATGGAATAAGTCTCGCCGTTATATCCACTATATGCCCAATAATAATGGGAACAAGCAAAAGATGAGATTGCGATCAATACCAAGCCAAGGATGAAATTGACCACAATACCAGCCGATAAGATCGCGCACTTTTTGGCTTTATGGATATTGTTTAACGAACGTTCAGCAGGGGGTTCTTCAAACCCTTCTGGAACCGCGCCAGTCTCGCCATACATGGAGACGAATCCACCAAGAGGTATCGCGCGAATCGAGAAATAGGTTTCGCCTTTTTTACGCTTTACATGCAAAAACGCCGGACCGAAGCCAATGGAATAATCAAAGCAATAGACATTGAAAATCTTAGCCATGACCAAGTGTCCTGCTTCATGAAGGGAAATCAAAACGCCCAAAATAACAGCCATGATGGCAATCCATTTAAGCACCTCATACCAAGGCATCAGCACTGCCTCCTCGTTAAGCGATAGACAAGCTCACGGGCTTGCTTATCGGTATCAATCAAATCCTCTAGACTTGGATTTGCAATATATGGGACATAATCTAAAGCCACACTGACAAGCTCTTCAATCGATAGGAACGGCGTGTAGCCATCTAAGAAAGCATAGACCGCTTCTTCGTTCGCCCCATTTAATACCGCTGGGGCGTTGCCACCGCGGTTAAATGCATCTAGGGCAATACCAACCGCAGGATAACGGCCTGGCACGAATTCGCCAAAATCAAAGGGGCCGAATTCCTTTAACGCTTTGGCCTCGAATAACTGAAAGTCCACTTCCCCTTCAAATAAGGCATATTCAATAGGAACATGCATATCCGGTTTTGAAATATCCGCCACGAAAGTGCCATCTTTTTTCTGCACTAGCGAATGCACATAAGATTGCTTATGCATCAAGATCTTCGTTCTTTCTAGCGGGAAATCATAAAGCCATTTGGCCTCGATAACCTCAAAGCCTTTATTCATCATGGTCGCAGAATCAATCGTGATCTTCGCCCCCATCGACCAGGTAGGATGAGCAAGGGCGTCTGATTTAGTAACATGGACAAGTTCCTCGCGCTTTTTATCGCGGAAAGAGCCACCTGAAGCGGTGATATATAAGGTCTCCACTTCATCCATCGGAACACGGGTGAAAAGCTTACGGATCGCGACATGCTCGGAATCGATTGGATAGAGTTTGCCATGTCCTAAAGCAAGTTCTTGATTAATCAAAGCGCCACCGACAACAAGAGATTCTTTATTGGCCAAACAGAGGATTCTATTTTGTTGCAAGGCCATGATAGAAGGCACAAGACCAGCAAAACCCACTAAAGCATTGACGACCATATCGGCATCTGAAATTCCAAATAACCCTGCAAATCCGTCCTTTTCTGAATAAAAGCGAACATTAGGATACTCTTCTTGATACGCTTTTGCTTTTTCTTCGGATTTCAGGTAAACAGCTTTTACGCTTGGGAAATCGTGTAGGATTTCTGGGATAACATAGTCTCTATTGCCAAGGCAAAAACCGGTTAATGTAAACCGGTCTGGATATTGTTTGAGGATATCCAGGGTCTGAGTTCCGATGGAGCCCGATGCACCTAGCAATAGCACTTTCCTCATATAAAGAAATTCCATCCAACGGTCACGGAGACCGAGAAAATCGCGGCGAAGATGCAGGTGAAGATCAATGAATCTGCGCGATCCAATGCACCACCATGGGCGCCTAATAATTTCGAATAGTCCTTGATGTTGAAGCTACGCTTAATGAAGGAGAAGGCAAGATCTCCGACATCGCCAACAAGTGGGATGGTAAGGGAGAAAAGCGCTGCCCACCACCACTGGGTGTTCTCACCGAAGATCTTCATCGTTGGGAGCATCGGGAAGCCACAGGCATCCGTGATCATGATGAATCCTAAGCCGGTTAAGCCACCTAATATCCAGCCACCGAAGAAACCTTCCCAGGTCTTATTCGGAGAGATCCTAGGAATCATCTTATGCTTGCCAAATAGCATGCCGACGAAATAGGCCCAGATATCATTGAAGATGGTCGTGATGATCACAAATCCCACGAAGACAAAGGAATGCCAATAACGGAAGATACCGCTATTCTTATCGACGCTAGCATCCCATAATAAGCGATAAGTCATCGCTGCATTACTCGTGGTCTCGCCATAAGCAAATGGGTAATAACGGCAGAACAATAAGGCCTGGAAGCCTAAGCCAACAAGCATCGTCATCAAGAAGAAGTATCCAGCATCGGTAACCGTGAAATCCTTATTGATGAGCGAGAATAGGAAATAGCCACCTAAGGCAACGGCAATGGAGAATACGGAAAGATACAAACTATCGAAATGCATCTCTAAGGTGAATGTCCAGTCTTCTAACGTCCCCGCTGCTCTAGCGGATAAATAAGAAGCGACATTATCTTTGACGAAGACCCAATAGGCGAAGACGATCGCGATCAAATAGGTGAATACCCAAATATACCATGGGTATTTCTTTCTCGAGGTATGGATGATCTCATAGATTGCAGCCATCAAGAAAGCCGAGATCAATGCAAAATAGAACCAGCCACCTAGAAATAAGCAAGGCACGCAGACGACGATCAAAATCGCCGCGACCAATAAGCGGTTCTTCAACGAAGATTTCTTCTTCTCGTCTAATTCATTGACTTCAATATGTTGTTTATTGCTATTCATTCTTCAAACCTCCATATCTGCGGTTGCGGTCTTGATATTCTTTAAGGCAATCAATGACCTGCTGCCGCTTGAAATCTGGCCAACGCACGGGAGTGAAAACGAATTCCGCATAAGCATTTTGATATAGCAGGTAATTAGATAAACGCTGCTCACCCGAGGTGCGGACCATCAAATCAACATCTGGCAGTCCTTGGGTATATAAATGCTTGGCAAAGTTCTCCTCGGTGAAATCATCCATGGTGATCTTGCCCTGCTTATACTCCTCAGCCATGAGTTTCGCGGCCCTTAAGATATCGTCACGCCCACCGTAATTGAGGCAGATGTTAAGGACAAAAGTGTTGTTCACGCTGCTGCGTGCAATAACTTCATCGCAGACCTTACGGGTGGATTCACGAAGTTTGGAATAATCACCGGAGATGATGACATGGGCGCCAATGGACATCAAATAGTCCATCTCGCGATGGAAATAATCCTCGAGATAATCCATCAAATGGTCGATCTCATCCTGAGGACGGTTCCAGTTCTCAGTTGAGAAGGCATAAAAAGAAAGCACCTTGATATCGAATTCACGGCAGGTATCCACGACTTCTCTTAGCCTTCTGCAGGCTTCTAAATGTCCTAGATGACGAGGCAAGCCACGGGCATTGGCCCATCTGCCGTTGCCATCCATGATGAAGGCGATGTGCGTCAGTTTTTTTGTTAAAACAAAAGTCTCTTTTTTTGGCATGGGATTATTATATCTTATCTTGCTAAATTACGAAGAATAAAAAGCCCTGCGACTATGACAATGTAACATAACCGCCGAAAGAAGTCCGATAATGCCCTTACGTAATATAAAAACAGGACCATCGGCCCTGTTTCTAGGTTGGCTTGATTAGATCGACATGATCTCTTTGGTTTTCTCAGCGATGATGTCTTCGATGAGTTTATTGGAGGCGTCGACTTCCTTCTGGATTTCCTTCTCGACGAGCTCTTTATAGTCATCAGACATGGAATCATCGTCCTTAACCAAAGAAAGCATATCGCGTCTGACGTTGCGGATGGCAACTTTGGCTTCCTCGCCAAGGGCTTTCGCCTTTTTGGCGATCTCCTTACGAATCTCTTCGGTCATTGGAGGGATGATGATGCGGATGGCATCAGCTTCAACCTGTGGGTTAATACCAAGATTGGCAGCCTGAATGGCGGTTGCAACGGCTTTGATGTCTTCTCTGGAATATGGCTTAACCAAAAGCTGACGTGGCTCTGGCATGGAGATGGAGCATAGGGAAGTGATATCCATCTTATCGCCATAATAGTCGCACTTGATGCCACTAAGCATGGCTGGGTTCGCCCTGCCGGAGCGAAGTTTGCCAAGGTTCTGCTTCAAAGCGGAAATGGTCTTCTCGAATTTGTCTTTGCACTCTAGAACATATGCGTCGTCCATGATATTTCTCCTTTATTTTAATTAATCATTAGTGATAACGGTGCCGATTTCTTCACCGCTTAAGACTTTCATAACGTTATCGGGATTATCCATGTTGAAGACACGGATCTCAATCTTCTTGCCTTCTAACATGGCTGCCGCGGTCAGATCCATGACGTTCAGCTTTTTGGCAATCAGCTCGCGGTAACTAAGATGGCTGATGAGTTTCGCATCTTTGTTGGTGCGTGGGTCATCATCGAAGACGCCATCCACGCCGTTTTTAGCCATCAAGATGGCTTCGGCACTGACTTCCAAGGCGCGGAGCGTCGCGGTGGTATCGGTCGTGAAGTATGGATTGCCAGTGCCGCCAGCGAAGATGACCACCCTGCCTTCATCTAAGTGATGGAGGGCTTTTCTGCGCAGATATGGCTCGCAGACCTGATTGACGTTGATCGAGCTCATGACGCGGCAAGTGATACCCGCTTGCTCCAACGCGCTTTGCACCGCCATCGCATTGATAATCGTGCCAAGCATCCCCATATAGTCTGCCGTAGCCTGTTCGATGCCGATCTTCTCAGCAAGGCGTCCACGCCAGATATTGCCTGCGCCGACGACGATGCCGACCTGTACACCAGCATCCACGACGCTTTTGACGGCTTTCGCGACCTTGGCTAATTTCTCTTGGTCTAAAATTGACCCTTTTGCCGTATCGGCTAAAGCTTCGCCCGAGAATTTGATGACGATTCTTTTATAGATGGTTTTCATAGCCTCTTAATTATAGGGAAGAATGCGCGCAAAACAAGATAAGCATGCAAAAGCAGGAGCATTTTCATGCCTCAACTTATTGTTAATAAGTTAACCAACCATTGATGATGGGTCAATGTTGCAAGGTATAACCAGGGTGATCTTCTTGATAGCAGGCGTTGATATAGTCACCCATGATCTCGCCCATCCAATTGTATCCGGTGCGGTTAGGATGAATATCATCGGACATCATCGCCGATAATTCCTCTTTCGATAAGGGCTCCATGTCCTTGTAATTCCAGAAATCGATGATGCCAATATCCCATTTCTCTTGCACTTCATATAAAGCATCCACTAAAAGTTGATAACGTGAGCTATTATAAGGCGGGTTGGTATAGAAACTAACCCTGCATCCCCAGATGGATTTAGCAAAAGCGATCAGGTATTCCATCGCCCCGACAGTTGTCGATGGATCATAGTCATTCGGATCAGGATCTTCGGCAGAGGCCGTATAATCCACATCACCATATTGCTTACCCTGCGAGGCATCGTTCGTGGATAACTGAATGATTAAATGCTCCACTTCCTGATTCTTGATGGTAGAGGAAAGAAAGCGGCTCACATAGGAACGGTCGGTGGAAGAAGCTTGAGCTAAGGTTGTGCCTGATACTGCTTCTTTATGGGTTTCACAGTAATAATGATCACCGATGTAATTGACGAAGGAATAGCCTCCCGTTGTATGGCCATAGGTTACCGATGAGCCCAAAAATGCCAGGGTTGGGCGTTCTTTTGGAAAACGTGGTTCTTGATAAGTGGATAAAGAAGATTCGCTAGAAGCGCTTGGTGCGCTGCAGGAAGCAAGCAATAACGACGTTAGTAGTAACGGCAATCTCTGTTTGATCATAATGGTTCCCCTTTTCTTTATTGTACAAGAAAAAATGCAATTCGGAATAAGCAGAGCAAAAGCGCCCTCGCGGGGCGCCTATTGGTTATCCAAAACTTATGCTTCTTGAATATGCAGTTGCTTGATATGACAGATGACTTCGTTCGTGACGAAGGTGAAGAGGATCATCGCCGTCGCACCGGTAGAGACGTCGCTTAAGAAGTGGGCCGCTGCTAAGATACGGGCGAAGGCAACTAATAAGACAAGACCACAGGAACCTAAGAATAACGGAAGCTGGATCTTCTCTAACTTCTTGCTAGCAAGTGGGAATAAGGTAGAGGCCACGATCAAGATACTCGCTTCCGCGGTATGTCCACTTGGATAGGATTTGAAGTTATCAGAAGCAAAGTTATAAGGCGCTAAGGTATAGGTCTTATAATCCGCGAATGGCTCCCACCAGTTATGGAAAGAGACCGCATCGGTAACCGCTAAGAGGCGATACCTTGGACGATGCATGACGCCCTTTAAACCAGAGATAATTGGCAATAAAACAATGCCAAGAGTGACAATGACCGCACAGAAGACAATCCACATATTCTTGTTCTCGGTATCCTTAAATAGGAAATAGCCACCGACCATCGCTGCGGCTTCGGGAAGAAGAACAATCAAATAGCCAACCCATTCTGGGGCCGCACCATAAAAACCATTGATGCCAAACCACTCTCCTCCTGGATAGAAAATGGATACACCAAGGCAAGCGGCCGCTAGGCCATAGAAGAGTACCTTTAATATAATAGGATATTGCCCTTTGATGGCAAACGCGATAAAACCACCGCCCATCAATGCAATCGCAGCAAAGGCAATGGTTGGACCAAGAGCAGAAATAGCTAAGCCAAAGTAATTTGTAGATGATGCAATCGCAGTAGAGATTTGTAGATCAAAGAATGATCCAAAAATAATGCCAAGGATTGCAACACCTAATGCAATAAGCAAAGGAATGCGCATGTTCTTCATATGTAGATGCCTCCGACAGGTATTATACATATTTTCCAAAGGGGAACGGAAAAGAAACCTAATCGAGCGACAAATGAGATTGCGAGATTTATACATCCCTACCCTAGAATCTTTGCAATATCCTGCTTTGAAGCCTTCTTATTTTCTAAAAGAAACTCGGAAAGACGCAGAATATCCTTCTCAATCGTCCGCATTAAGCGTTTCGTCGCCTTATACTGACGACGTACATACTTTGCCGCTGCGTTTTCAAATCGGCGCATCATTATCTGCGACATCTCTTGCGATGGACGACAATATTGGGAAGTCTGGCAATGGAAGCTCGCGCCATGAAGCGCCTGCATGTTAACGAGTTTATAGGCGCGGCTATGGGCGTCATCAAGGTCTTCATGAACACCAAAGTCGTGACGACCTAAGAGCAGTTCCTCTGCAATCAATCCAGCCAAATCGCATTGAATGATTTCATTATTCGATTCAATAGAAGCTAGTTTCGTGCTGTGCTGAATCGTTGTGAATCCGCCGGTCTTGGTGAAATAGATCCTTCCGTAGGTAATAAACTTGGCAAAGAAATGCAAATAGGCAGCATGGCCAGCTTCGTGAATCGCCGTACGTCGGTCCACTTCTAACATCGTCCTATTAGGCATCGTGCCACATTGAAGGAAATAAGAGGAATCGATGATATCATCCGCCGTACATTCCTTGCCCTTCCTTAATAATGCTCCATTGATCGCACTGCGAATATGGATTGGAGGGCAGCGATAGAATTCGTCCACAAGGTCATAGATATCCATCTCGTCGATGGCGAGATGAACTAATGATAAGAACCCTCTAACAACCTCTTCTGTTTCTTCTTTGCCTTGCAGCTCAACATTGAAGCAACGATCAAATCGTCCTTCTCTAAGAAGCGCTTCAGGGATGCATTCTGTGGTGTTCGCCGTAGCTAGAGTCAAAACATGTGGCCGTTCCTTATATCCATCTAATTGGGTCTGCAAAATACGAGCGAGTTTATCATCATCTCGAACGAGCTTATCCATCTCTTCAATAATGACAATGGCCATCTTCTCTTTAGAGGCCCTATCGTAGATATCGATGATTTCTTTATTCAAGTCCTCTAAATCGCCTTCGATCTCATAGATGGGGCAATTGAATAATTTAGAGTATTCTCTAATGATAAGCGTTTTGCCACACCCAGAATTGCCGTAGAATAAAAGTCCACGTGGAAGCATCATTCCCACTTCTTTTTGATACCATGTGTAGATTAATTCAAGTTCTTCTTTGATTCCAAATAAGCCAAATACCCTAGGCAAGAATACATTCGCGTTATGTTTCATAGTCAATCATCCTTATAAGGAAATGATACCTATCTGGATGTACGGTTCTTCGGACACAAGCAAAAAGATGCTCCGATTTTGGAACATCTCTTTCTAGTTATTTCGTTACGACTTTGAAGTCTTCTCCATATGTGACTTCTTTGAGTTTGATATCCTCACCATAGGTCACATATTTGACTTTGATGGTCACATTTACCGCGCCATATCGTACCTTTTTGAACTTCATGTCCTCGCCGTAGGTCACAAGCCGTACCCGGATATCTTCTCCATAAGTCACGGTTTTAAAGGATACACTTTTGCTTTTAAGGGCTTTAAAGCCCGCTTTTGTCATCCTAGCCATAACTCCTCCTTTCATTTATAAGATAGAGAAAGTTATGGGCATAATTTAGGACACTAGCTATTCAACTTCCTTAAAAAGCGGGAATATCTCGCAAATACTAGAACGTGCTGTTTCAAAACGAACGCGAATTACTTGTTGCAGCCAAGTATTTGCATCGTCCATATTGGCTAAATCGCTTGTTGTTTTAAGTAATTTTTTGACCAATGCCATTTTTGAATCCAAAAAGAATTTTTTGCCTTCGTTTCCATGAATTTTAATTGAGGGTACCTTATCTTTAAGCGCATTTTTATTCGTTGACTCTTCAAGTAGAACAAAATTTCCAAGGCCATTGAATTCCTGCTTTTCCTCTATAGAAAGACTTTTATTCTCAGAAAAGATTTTATAGGCATAAATGTGTTCGATTTGTGGACGTTTTATGCTCTTTTTCCAGGGAAATAAATAACCTATCTTTTGATAGAAATTATCGCCTTGTTTCATCTCTTCATCTATTTCGAGCGCCGCAAGAAACATATAGGCAGAGCCATAAGAATCGTAAAGATCATATTTCATGCATTTCCAAAAAGATGAATAATGACCGGACCGATTCTTGTCTGCTTCGATAATTCTTTCTTTACAAAAGGCATCTATATCGCCATAAGCTATTTTTTCAAGCGCATCTTTGATAAACGAAGTTTTAACGTATTTAATGCCTTTTTGATAAATAAGAGAATAGAAGGAAAGCACCTGCAACAAAGGGCGGGATCTTACTACAGATTTGTTATAGGCATCCGCTGGATTATTGCTACAACGAAAATAAACATAAGCTGAAATTGGCACCGCCCAACAAGTTGAATAGCGCGTCCAAGAAAGAAAATCTGAAAGAGTACGATCGATCGCATCGGTAGCATTTGCTATCGATTCTAGTGCCATTTGAGAATAGTACAAATCATAGTACTCAATGTATAGTTTCAAGAATTCTTGGAACTTTCCAAGCGTCAAAGATTCATCACAACAATTCTCTTTTTGAAAGAGCGTTTCAAAAAAGTTTAAAGAGCCTAAAGATAAATCCGTGCCATCAAACAAACCATCCTTTGAATGTTTCATGATCAGAAATGTACGGTAAGCCCAAAGGCAATCGCGCATAGCGATTTTAATGCCATCCTCCGAAGTATTACGATTATACTGCTCGACCAAATCGTAAGAAGCGTTAATCGAATTCATAATATAAGAGGATTCCAAATTTGAATTTTTAAAACTGATATATGAATGATAACGAATCTTAAACATCGCTTCATCGCTCAATGCTTGGCCAGTAGAATTAAGGGTGTCAAAGATACGAATAACTCGCGACATCTCCTGTCCCATAATTTCCACAGTGATGAAAAAGGTATTCTCAACCATATCCCTAGCATGGGCGTATTCCATTTTTTCGAAATGCTTAGATACTTTAAGCAACGTGTAAATCAGATTTGCGTTGCGATGATAGATATTTGTCTCGCTATGCATTTTTTCTTTTCCTGCGCGGCTCAAACGAGTTATATCTCCCCTGCTCCCTATAGTGCCGTAGATTTCCAATTGTATTGATTCATCAACGATGCCGGCCAGCGTCTCATTAAGATTCTGATCATCGATAATATGCATGATTTTATGATCGGTCTTATTAGAAAACATTTGGCAACAAACAGCATAAATCAAAGCTAGCGTTGTCAATCGCTGACGACCATCAACAATTTGACAACTCGTTAATTCACTTTTTGATGCGATTTGAATCGTGCCCAGAAAGGTTTCATTTTCCATATCATCATAAAGCGAATAAACCAATCGCTGAACATTGTAAGCATTCCATTCATAGCCACGCTAGAACGACGGAATTTCAAATGTTGTATATTTTTCGCATAGTTCACTTAAACTTGTCGATGAGGAAACAATCCATTTGTCTTTTTTCATTATTTATCCTCCGTATTTCTCACTTTGTTGTTTGATATGTTCTCTTAACCTTTGCACCAACGATTCTGGTTCAAGCAATGTGAATTCATCTCCATATTGCAATATCCAGAAGAATAATGAATTCTCATTGCACTTGATTTTTCCAAACAAGGTACCATCTTTTTCAAATAACTTTGCCTTATTACCAAACCAATCATGCAAGTATTGAATCGCCCATGGTTTATCAATTCTAAGCACAGCATCCACGCTTTCTCCATCTAACATATAAATGTGTTCATTCAAATATCTTGCGATATCGAAGTTCTCCGCGCCTTTGATCGTTTCAAGTGGCTTGATGTCCCACTCCTCCTCAATTTCAAGGTTGGTCATACAATCAACACGGAATACATTGATCGGGCGATATTTCTCACGGTAGTTACAAATGAGATAATAGAACCCATTGTTACTCACGAGATAATAAGGGGATACGATGTAGCGATATCCATCCTTACGTAATGTTTCCTTGCCGTGTTCATCATAGGTTTTATATTGGAAAGATATCCTTTTCCCTTTCTTAATGGCTTCATGCATCGTATCAATCGCCCAGAAGACCTCCTTGGAATTCGTGCGGTTAATCTGTGGGGTCTTATAGATATAGTTATAATTCGCCCGTTGATGCACACTTAAGGTGGATTGGATATTTCTAGCTAGCTCTGCTGCTTCTTTGCCAGGAATTGCTTTAGAAGCGAATAAAGCATCGGTTGCAAACTGGACTTCCGTCGGATCAAGAAGTCGCCCAATCAAAGCATATCCGCCTCTAGGGCCTTTCTCGATTTCATAATCCAGCTCTTGCAGTAACTTAATAGAATCCGCGATGGATTTACGTTCAAATGTTAGGCCATAACGAGATTCAATCTTATCAATGATATTTTGCTGCGTTAGAAAATGATCCTTATCGGAATACTCTTTAAGGATTTCTAGCACCAATAAGATGGAACACTTCTTCCCGTCTAGCATGTCTCATATCTCCTTGCTGCTTCTAGGTGAATATGCTTTCCTTTTGCATATTATCTTCCTATTTGCAGGCATATCATAGGAAAAGTAATGTACGATTTTTTGGACATAATTACAAAAAGGCATCCGAAGATGCCGATTCATTGAACTAGCGTTTATCTTAAGCAACTACCGATTGTTTCTCCCCTCTTTTGCTCGCGGCATCGAAGTGAGAAGAATCGTATCCATAATCCTTTACCTCATCATGGCCATCGCTATAGCCGTAATAGGCAGTGCCACTGACCCTACTGCCAAATGCATTATTGCCAGAAAACACGATTTTGTATTGGTATGCATATCCATAGGATTGCTTATCCCAATAGCATTCCACCTTCTCCCCTTTATAGGATGAAGGATCACGCATAGATGATTTGATATCCTCCTTGATCCTGTTATATCCTTTCTGGGCAGTCGGGTTGAAAGAACAGGATGATAACACCATCATCACCGTGAATAGGCTCACAGCTAACCTTCTTTGAATTCTCATCATGGTAACCTCCACCATAATGATAAAAACTAGCATGAAGCGATTTCAGGACATGACAATAGGTATTTTAACGCAAGACGCGCCATTCGCCTACTTTGGAGCCTTAAAGCTAGCCTTTCAATTATCAATGTTTTAAGGATTGAGTCTAATTATTTCATCAAAAACGTGCTTCAAATCTTCAATATACGAGTCCGAAGAAATGCACAAAGAAACATATTTACCATCGTTAACAAATCCATCCGGAAGTCTAATAGTTCTTTTGGGTTGAGGATATGCAAACAATTTGCGTGTATTCCCCGTTTTATAAATCCATAATTTGTTGTTGCAATGGTTTCCTTTAATGTTGGATCCAACAAAGATTGACGGAAATAAATATAAGAATGTGTCCCTTTCTTGAACCATAATCGAAGGGTCAGCTAATGCGGTCAACAATTCTTCCGCCAAAGGAGAAAGCGTACCCGATACAATAGATCCGCGGCACAGTCTATTCTCGACAATACTTTTCATATCCGTTGAAAACAAATTGCCTTCAGTTATCTGCCAAAAGAATCCGGGCAGATAGAATTCCCATTGGTCGTCACACTCTTTATTATTTGTGAACAATCGTTCTTCAGTCCCCAAATAGATTCCTTCAACTTCCTGAAACAAAGAATGATCACGCCAGCTTTGATAGATAACGTCATTAACGGTAGGATTTTTTAATGGCCAGATCGCTCCTAAAATCAGACCAAATTTTGTATATGATTCAAGCTCAGCGATAGATAGTCTTAACCAATGGCTTAGCAATTGATCGTTTGAGAGAACGCATTGTATTCTTAAAGCATCATCGATTGATTCTTTGATTTTTTCGACTTTCTCTTTCTGAGACCTGCCCTCATAACGCTTAGATTCTACAAGCAGGATGCATTTTGCATCCTTTAGTATTAGCACGCCGTCTATTCTTTCATCATTCTTAAATTTCACAATATCGGAGTTCAAGTTGAACGGTAGGGCAAGTTCATACCACGCAATTGTATTGTTAAAGCCTAAGATACTTTCAGCCGCATTTATAAAGCCAACCGTTTGATTTGCTTCGTTAAAGCCACCGCTGTATTCTTCTTTTTTATTCTTGCATAATGGAAAAATTATCTTAAGCGTATCCTTAAACCGTCTAAGGTACATGCTATATACGGCATCTATTATTGATTCCATCTTAATTGCCTTCAATTATCCAAATATTATTGGCGATCAATCTTGGTTTTTAAAAGAACATTGCTCACAAATCTAGGCACAAACTTTAATACCCTTTTAACAAAAGTTTGGTCTGGAATTTGCTTCCAAGTTAAGATAGATGGTCTTTCTTTTTCAGGCATACTATCAACCTTAAGTTTTCTATCAAGGTGTAATTTAGCAATGCTATAACAGTGTTTCCTAAACGCTTCATCGTTGGAATACACGTTCATATGGAGACCAATTGACGCCTCAGAGGCATTAATATTTTCCCATTCATCCTTAAAAGTAAAATATATAACGTCCTTTATCTTGCCCCAAGGTTCGGGGCGTTGATTAGGCATCTCATTATTAGCAGCCCATTCCTTTAAACCCGGGACGCTGAAAGCGCATTGGCCAAATGCTCGGCTGTGACCTTCAATTTCAATTTTAATGACAGTGCCTTCGCTTGCTGCTTGTTTAATTAATTGATCCCATATTTTAGGCATTTATTTATCCCCCATATTTTTCTAAGTATTGCTTTAAATACTCTTTTATTTCCTCTACCCTTTCTTTTGGCTCTATCAAGGTGAATTCCTCGCTATATTGCATAATCCAGTAGAACAATGAACTTGCGTCGCAGCGAATCTTCGCATAGACCTTGCCGTCTTTAGGATCCTTATAAACCTTGGCCTTGTTCCCAAACCAGTCTCGTAAGAACCTAACACCAGTTCCAACCTGCGATCCTTTTCTACCTTCGATATGCTCCTCGATGCGAATCGATGCATCAATAATATCCCCATGAAGCAAATGAATATGCTCATCTAGGTATTTGGCAATGCTGAACCCCTTACCAAGTACCCCTTCAGACTCAATATAGTTTGCTTCTATTTCTATTCTAGTGGAAACCATATAGTCTATGCGATAGTCAACCATCTTTGGCTCACCATAATCGGGGCAGCCCAATAGATAATAACGCCCAAGGTTATTAACGATGCAATAAGGAGAGATGGTATAACGCTTACCATCTTTTCTTAAACATGGCTCACCATCATCGTTATAACCTCTTAGCTGAAATGAGACGCATTTGCCTTTCGAGATGGCGTCGCTGATGATCTCGATGCTTAACAAGACATCGTAGTTATCGCTTCTAGATAACTCAGCGCTTTTGGCGATGTAGCTATAGTCCCTGCGAGCATAACGACTGAATCCCTGTTGAATTTTAGATGATAATACCCTAGCTGTTTTAGCAGGAATCACCCTAGAAGAGAATACAGCATCAATTAAGAAGCGAGCCTCACTCGGACTGAATTGACGGTCATATAAGGCCCATCCACCTTTGCCAGAAGGGTTAGGGTTGATATCATAATCGAGATCGATGAGTAATTGGATGGAATAAGCCACGCTTTTACGTTCTAATTCAATCCCATAATCCATGTAAACTCTCTCGATGATATCACGATACGTGAGGAAATGATCCTCATCGGAGTATTCCTCTAATACTTTAAGTACGAGGATGATAGAAGATTTCTTGTTTTGAACTGTCATAGCTTAATTCTAATATACATCAAGTCCGTTTTTCGGTACATGCAAGATTCGTGAATTTCGTTAGCTTAATGAGAAAATAGACCATTAATTCGAAGGTATATTCTCCCGTTATATAATATGCCCGTTTTTAGGATTTAGCACTAGAAATCTTTAGGCTCAAAGTTTCGTTTTGATGACAATTGAGAAATTTATCTTCTATGAAGATATTTTTTTATTTTAGAAGCTTGACAAACTTATTTTTTCTTAATTTTTATCTAGTGTAATAAAGTGTAATATGCTATAATGATTACATCATTATCAAGGAGGATGCTTCCTATGGCGTATTTTCTGAAGCAGACGAAGGTCCGCGGAAGGGTTTACCTGCAGATTTCCGAGACCGTCTATAACAAGAAAACAAAAAAGAGCAGCAACAGGTGCTATAGAAAACTCGGCTATTTAGACGATCTGACCAGCGATAAGATTCCCGATCCCGTCTCTTACTATAAGAAAGAGGCGAAAAAGCTTAATGACAAAAGAAACAAGGAACTCGAGGAAATGAAAGTCCGGAAAATAGGCGAGGACCCGACGAGGAACTTCGGCTATTTCATCGTGAAAGACTTATATAACGCCTTGGAATTGGAAAAGGAATTGTACCCATTCAAATACATGTGCGATCTCACCTATCCCATCTCCTCCTTGATCGAAGCCCTCACCTATTCCAGGATCGTCAGCCCCTGCAGCAAATTGAGGACGTTCAGCGAAGTCATCCCCTATCTGTATGAGGAATACGGTTTCTCGTTGGATCAAATATACGATGGGTTGAATTACATCGGCGGCGAGTACGGAAAATTCATTGAGGTGATCAATTACTGCATCGATAAGAAATACGGGAGAAACACATCCAAATCCTATTTCGATTGTACTAATTATTATTTTGAAATTGATTTTGAAAAAGACGATAAACAAAAGGGGCCGAGCAAGGAAAACAGACCCAATCCGATCATAGGGCAGGCCCTTCTATTGGACGGGGATGGCATCCCGCTCAACATGAGGATGTACCCGGGGAACGAATCCGAGAAGCCGAAGATAAGGGAGCTCATAAAGGAGATGAAGGAGCAAAACAGCATAAAGGGCAAAACCATCCAGGTCGCGGACAAGGGGTTGAACTGCGGGGACAACATCTACGACGCCTTGCTCCATAAGGACGGCTATATATTCTCCCAATCCGTCCTCCAATTGGAGGAAAAGGAGAGAAGCTGGGTCCTTTTGGATGACGGTTACGAGGAGGTGAGGGACGGCGAAGGGAACCTCCTATACAGAATCAAGGCGTGCGTCGACGAGTTTCCGATCAGAGTAACAGATGATAAAGGAAGGAAAGTAATAGTCAAAGTCAAGCAAAAACGGGTGGCCACCTATAATCCGTCTTTGGCGAACAAAAAGAAAATAGAGATTGCCCGTTTGGTGGAAAAGGCAAAAAGCCTATGCCATTCGAAAGCCAAGAAAGAGGAATACGGGGAGTCGTCCAAATACGTCAGGTTCGTCGGCGAAGACGGCAAAAAGGCAAGCGTCCTGATCAACCAGGAAAAGATAGACAAGGACCTCAAATACGCCGGATATAACCTCATCGTGTCTAGCGAAATCGATATGTCCAAGCACGAAATATATCGCGCTTATCATCAGCTTTGGAAGATAGAGAACACGTTCAGGATCATGAAATCGGAGTTGGATGCCAGACCAATATATTTGCAGAAAAGGGAATCCATTTACGGGCATTTCCTGATTTGCTATTACGCGATCACCCTCCTTAGGCTTTTGGAGGAAAAGGTCTATAAAAACGTTTTTTCCGCTTATGAATTGATCGATTTGATCAGGGGATTCAAATTATTCAAAGGCGAGGACAGGAACATTAACCTAACCAAGAAAACGGCAAACGTGACCAAACTATGCGAGATGTATAAATTCAATGCCGATTATATGTATCTATCGTCTTCTCAGACCAAAAAACTATTCAATCTCAAATATAAGATCAAACAGCCATTACACTAGATTTTGGCTTTAAATCCCAAAGTCAGGTAATATACATCAAGTCCGTTTTTCGGTACATGCAAGATTCGTGAATTTCGTTAGCTTAATGAGAAAATAGACCATTAATTCGAAGGTATATTCTCCCGTTATATAATATGCACTTACCCCGTCCGTTTTTCGGTACATCATTCAGTCTATATTATTCATAAACAAGCGAGGAAAAACATGGATGATGCAACAACCATAAGAACACCTTACGAGGAGATGCACCGCTCCTTCATCATTAGGCTATTAGAACTCAAAGACAAAAGAGGCTATCTAAGAGAAGCCAGTAGCTTCTTGCGTTGCTTTGCCGGGATGCACAGTGGGATACATAAGTGGCAAATGCTCGAAGCGCCATATAGCAATATGCTTCGCGTGCGCTTCGCTTTAGAGCCGATCATCATTCTAAATAACGGACAAGAACAAACAAGAAATCAATCCGATTGGATCATCGACTTCTTATTCTGCGATAGCGTCAGAAATATTAAGGATATCTTAGGGTATCTATCAACCATAGAATTCGATGATCAGCCCACTAAACATGCTCTAATTCATTTTGGTTGCAGCCCCTATTCCTATAGCTGGGATATCGCTCACGCTGCATTTATGATGCAAACGAGCCATTACGATAGTTTCCACTCCATCAGCCCATATGAAATGGCGAATTACCTTTCATTCGACGATAGGTTCTTCGAAGTCTATGCAGGTATTATCAGTGGATACGCTAAAAGCAAAGCCATTGCGAATTGGCAAAGAGATAGCCAGGCATTCTACTACTTTTGTAGCCATGTCGTCGCAGAAGCGCTTGAAAAGAAACTCGGCCGGAACGTTATTGTCAATGTTAACGAATCAACTCCACGTGGTGTAAGAGTAAGCGTCTCGCTTCCTGACTATGAATGGCAATTCGGCGAGTTGGTCAAGCCAATAAACGCGATTCATGGTCTGACGCTTAACATCCATTTCCTCAGCGGAGAGCCTGTCGCACATCTTGGGCTATCCTTCCACTGCAAGGAAAGCTATATATCAGATGATGAAGAATTAGAAATGATAAAGGCCTTTTATAAAGAGTCGTTCTTCCAGAAGTATAACTTAGGCAAGTCTGGGTTCTATTGGGCAAAAGAGAGCGTTAATCCTGCCGTAGATGAGTTCGCCTACGCATTCAAGCCTTTATGGATATATAACCCATGGGAGATAGAGCAACCTGAAATGCGCTTGGATTGTAGCGCGCAGGAACAATGTGCCACTTTCATCGATGACATCGCAGATATCATCAAAAGCATTTAAAATAGTGAGTGAGGAAAGCAACATGGAAAAACAATATCTCGTCGGACCGTTCTTCTATATCCAAGGAAAAATCTATTTGGATGGCTACGAAATCGAGAAAGCTAATCAGAATCTTGCTGGCAAATTCGACGGGCCTGGCAATCATAAAAGATTATATTCGCATATCAAACCTCAGCTTAAATTCACCGCTGCATTGCACCCATATGAATATTGGCCTAGGGGCAGAGTTGTATTTAACCAAGTGGACAATATCTTTGAGATATCCCTAGATGAATGCATCAAAGATAAGCAAAGCGTACAGACAAAGATCATCAAAGCATTCCATCTAGAAGGGGCGACAATCCAATGGGGATTAGACGGGCATTATCTCTGCCACCGCTGCAATCCGTTCTTCACTGATATCGACTAGGGGGACATTATGAGAACGAACCTATATCTCTGCGCTAAGCCAGGAGAGGCGAATCACCTGGCACTGCGTTATCTTTTCGTTAACGCAAAATACAATGATGAACTTGCGTCTATCGCATATTCCCTAATCCAAACAATCACAGGCTTTGATCCATTTCAGAAACGATTAAAAATCACCCATATCTGGCCAACACCCCTCCAAAGCGTTGGGCTTAATGTCGAGATTCATTATGGGGATGATCTCTATCTCCTCTCCTTCTTTTTCTTCGAATATGATAATAAAGAACCTATCGTAGATGAGATGCTCTCAAGCACCGTTTCCATCCGTGGGATGTATGGCTCAAAAGGCTGCTTTCTCATTCATTATCGACCTGAGGATAGTAGTTTAATATCCTTCCGCGAATATGGAAAAATGCCTACAGGAGTGATTCAATTCGTTCATATTGATTCCACAACAATATTCAATGCTATCGGCAAGATGAGCTGCGCAGATCCTTATATCGCGGAATATCTTCAATATATCAGCATTATCAATGATTGGAAGACAACCGAAGAATGGGACCGTGTATGGTTGACGTCTCCAGTTGGCTTAGAGAATTACGTTGATAATTATTTAAGATATCTCTTCCAGCGGAAATATGAATGGCAAGACATCCCGCTCCGATTTGTTCGTAGCGACTGGAAAACATGCCGCATCCAGATTGCTATAGATACAAACTTCAAAGATTATGACTCAAACGAAAACAATATTCAGTCCTGGTTCGTTATTGAGTTTTTGATGGAATTTCCACGCCCCGTTATGTCTATTAGCCTTAAAGGCGATTGCTTCTGTTTAGACGATCCTGATCTTCTAGTCAAAGAAGAAATTGATAGCAAAGCATTCGATCGCATGAGAAAACTGATAGACCAAGAAGGATCTTTATTCATTTCAGAAGATAAAACAACTATAAATGATTCAATTATTGGCACATACAGAGAAGGCGGCGTTATGTTAAACAGCGAACATGGCTGGTCCGTCTTGTTCCCTGAAATAATCTTTAACCTAACTGACAATATCATTTCGCTGACGCATTAACTCCATACATATTTTGCCAGGAGTTAATAGGAATGAAACACTCAATGAAGACCGAGCAGGAAATCCGTAATATTCAGAATTTCATAACCTTCTTCAGTTTTTGAAGGAGGGATAGGATCTGCAACAACAATCACTTTTCTGCGTGAATCATGTAACAAATCGAAAGGGCGTTTTTCACGCGCTTTGACGTTTGCATCGCCGATAGAATAGCAAGATTGAATGTAAAGGTCGCCATCTGGGCGTTTCGCGTAGAAATCCACTTCATGAGACACTCGAACACTTTCCCCGTTTTTCTTCTCCACGGTATCAAAGCATCCAATCGAAACCTGATATCCATGATATAAGAGCTCATTGAAGATGATATTCTCCATCACTTGTCCCATATCTGGGAAGGCAAAACCAAGTCTAGCGTTCCTTAGACCCGTATCGGCAAAGTAATACTTCCTCGTCGCACCGATGATGGCCCCACCCTTAAGATCAAAGCGCTCCGCCTTGCGAATCAAAAAGGCATCTTCAAAGGCATCAACATAGTCAGAAATAGCGACCCTAGAGATGCTAGCCTTCTTCTCCGAGCGCATCCGATCGGCTAATTTAACCACATTAAGAAGTTGGCCAACGGTCTGACTTAAAAAGGTACAGGCCTCGTCAAGCACTTCATCTTTTCGGAAATGATGATGCTCAAGGATATCTTTGAAATAGGTTTTCTTAAATAAGGATGAGAGATATTCTTCTTTTTCGCTTCCGTTTTTCAAGACCGCAAGAGGCATGCCGCCATGTAAGGCATACTCAAAATAATCCACGAGTGGGTCTTGCTTTGAATAGGTATGATATTCGGCAAAAGAAAGCGGTTGAACATGAATCTCCGTTGCCTTATCGCGGAACTCCGAAATGATATCCGAAGATAACATCTTAGAATTGCTGCCTGTAACATAAAGATCAATATTCTTTTCTCTAGATAGACCAAGAACAACATCAACGAAGGAAATAACCTCGCTGTCTTTCTCGGTCGCTAAAACGTGTTTCCCATCCGTAAGTTTTGGGTTAACGATGGTGAATACCTTTTGGATCTCATCGAGGAAAACATAGTACCTCTTATTCTTATCCGCGGTCATAGAACGGATACGAGATCCAAGCTCGATTGGATCACGAAGTTCTTCGTTCTTATCATCGTCCAAAGCAATGTAAAGAATAAAATCTTCTTCAATCCCTTCTTCGTCGCGTAGGTATAGAGGATAGATATCTGTCAAAAGATAGGATTTCCCGCAACGGCGAAGTCCCGTGATCACCTTAGGGAAGCCATTGTCTTTGCTGTTGATTAGTTTTTGGAGATAAATCGGGCGATCAATCATATCTAATTTCATTTTTTGTAGAATTCTACATTTTTTGTAACTAGATTCTATCTTGATTAGATTTGGAAAACAAGGATTCCACATCTAAAGATCACGCATTTCTAAATATATAAGTTATCAAAGAGGGCCTCCAAATGTGTCAACGGTAGCAAAAAGCCCGCTCAAACGAGCAGGCTTAAGGGTTAGATTAGAGGCTTATTCCTCTTCGGCTGGTTTCTCAACGCCGTCGCCAACCATGTAGCGGACGAATTTGAGGACCTTGAGGTCTTTGTCTTTGCAAAGCTGGGCAATAAGGAGCTTGCCTTCTGGATCGAGGGCATATGGCTTCTGGTCGAGGCAGTTCTCGCCAAGACGGGAAGCGACTTTGCGCTCGGCGATCATCGCACGGACATTCTCTGGCTTGGCCTGGAGCTTTGGATCTTCCTCAACTTCCTTTTTGGCAAGGGCGAGTTCACGCTCACGGGCTTCGGCTGGAACATCCTCAAGGGTGAGGAAGTATGGGTCTGCGGAAGCAACAGTCATGGCAATGCCACGATTGACTTCGCCAAGATCCTTGGAGAGAAGGACCAAAGCGGAGATCTTGCCACCCATGTGCATATAGGAGCCGAATGCTTCTTCGCCTTTGGCTTCGAGGATTTCGAAGCGGCGTAAGACGAAGTTCTCACGCATGGCAACGACAGCATCGGTGAAGAGGTCTTGGGTAAGTTCTTTGGCTTCTTCAAGGGTCGCTGGTGCATTCTTGAGCAATCTTTCGGAGACGGCTTCAACGAATTCACGGAATTTTGGAGAACCGGAAACGAAGTCGGTTTCGCAGTTGACCTCAACGATGACAGCCTTGTGGCATTCGTTGCAGATCTTGACGTTGCAGAGACCTTCTGCAGCGACACGGCCCGCTTTGGAAGCGGCTTTAGCGATGCCCTTCTCACGAAGGATATCGATGGCCTTTTCCTCATCACCATCAGCTTCGATCAAGGCCTTTTTGCAGTCCATGATACCAGCACCGGTACGGGTCTGGAGATTCTTAATTTGAGCAATTGTGACAGCCATTATTTTTCCTCCTGCTCAGCTGGCTTCTGTTCTGGAGCCTCAGCTGGCTTTTCATTTGGGGTTTCCGCTGGCTTCTCGCCACCCTGCTGCTGGGCAGCCTTGCGGGCAGCATAGCGAGCCTGGCGTTCAGCCTGCATCTTGGCAAAGCGCTCTTCACGGGCCTTTCTAGCGGCACGGATCGCAGCGCGATGCTGTTCAGCGGCGATATCGGCAACGCGGATGGCATCGGCCATGGTTGCTTCTTCGCCTTCGTCGACGGTGTAGGCGATTTCGGTGACGCCGTTACGGGCTTCGACGATGGCATCGGCGAGAACACCGACGATGAGTTTGATGGCGCTGGTGGCGTCATTGTTGGTTGGGATTGGGAAGTCAACG
>Ga0256405_10004825_pt1 | contig 24510 bp, 40 predicted proteins | sample RumenRJG_02DNA_FD_189096 | JGI IMG/M metagenome (GOLD analysis project Ga0256405, IMG submission 189096) | Bovine rumen microbial communities from Lethbridge, Alberta, Canada - RJG_02 | ecosystem: Host-associated > Mammals > Digestive system > Stomach > Rumen | place: Canada: Alberta... | reverse complement strand
CGAATCTGTACTCGGGGAAGATGGGCATACCGTTGCCGTTCTTTTTGGCACCCAGAGCTGCACCGAATGCAGGAGCCATAGCAATACCGTTTACATCGCCATCAGCTATCTGGATAAGGCCGATAGCAGCATCAACGTTATCGTCAGGTGTTGCCTGAACGTAGGTCACGGTCTGTGTTACTGCTGTGTCGAAGTTGTTAGCTCCGACAGTTGCAGAAGCAGTACCATCATAGGGGTTTACGCCGTGGAACGCGGCGATATCAAGTGCTCTTGCTATCTTCTTCGCAAAGCCGTCCGCCATAGCTGCCAGATAGGGGACCTGTTTTTCCTCTGTCATGCGAAGGAACTCGTCTGTTACTCTGTGCTGATAAATGAACTTGATGGGCTTGATGGTCACAGTGCCAACGCCTGCATCACCCGCAGGCTTGTTTTCACCCTCACCTACAATGCAAGCCTCACCATCCATTGAGAACACGAATGTGTCGATGCCTGCGAAGGGGATAGGTGTGCTGCCGCAGAGTTTAGCCAGTGCGGAATGTCCCTTTACCTTGCTGAAGATCTCATTCACGAGCTCGGGCTTGAAATGAGTGCTCGAAGTAGTTATTGTACCCATAGTGTACCTCCTTAGTTGGTTTTCAGCTCACTAAGCATATCCATGTAAGCTGCATTTGTATTATTTGCCTGTCCTTTGCCACTGGGCTCCGCGCTGAACATCGGAGCAGTAGGTTTACCAGCTGCTACGAACTTAGCCAGGTTCTCGGCATCTGCCTTGTACTCGTCCTCGTTCGTGCCGCTTATCCTGTCAGCCAGTTCCGCAGGAATACCATACTCACGGGCTATCTTCGCCTTTACCGCGGCGGTCTCGTATGCCGTGTTCTTAGCAGTGATATCTGCTATCTTTGTATCCTTCTCGGTTATCTGTGCTGTCAACTTTGATATCTCATCTTCAAGAGCCTTCTTACTCTTTGCAGCATCATCGGGTGAGATATAGCCCTCAAACTGCTTTGTCACCTCTGCGGTGATCTTCTTGGTGTTGCGGTCGAGCCTGTCCTTGATGATGTTGTCAAGCTCTTCCTGTGTTTCGATAGTTTTAAATTCAGACATTATAGTTTCCTACCTTTCCTCGTAGTCGAGTATATATGTAAACGCTGACAAAGGTCAGCAGCTTACTCTTTGCTTTTTCTTTTCAGTCTTGGTGGTGGCGCATATCCAGTGCGCAAGGAGTGCCGCATCCAGCAGGCTCACATCTGCGCCTTCCAGTATGCTGACATAGCCGAAGCCGCCGTTATTGCCGATAGCACGATGTTCAACGTTTGCTGCTATCTGCTCAAGGCTTGGCTGGTCTGAGTGACACAGCGTACCCGAGAGCACAGCTGTCTCAAACATGGAGTTTGCTTCGATGATCTCAGCCACTTTCGGCAGGATAGGCTTTTTCTTGACACCTGCATCTTTCATCTCATCGGCGAGTATCGTCTGACCGTTTGCACCGTCTATGACTATCTCACGGATATGTGGATTCTTCAGATACGGCATCATCCAGCTGTTGCCCTCTCGTGTCGGTCGGCAGTCAATGGCTTCAACGAATATCCTGCCATCTGACAAGCGTACAGCCGCCGCTAGTGACACGTTGGATGTGTTCTTGGCAAACTTAACGCCCATGAAGATAGACGGCTTATCGGGGAGCTCTGTGCGCTCTGCGAGTACTTTCCGCCATTCGTCACGGCTGATAGCTGACTTCTGGTTATAGCTTATCCACAAACCTAGTCGCTGAATGTTGTAGTCAACTTCGTCCTTGCGGTTCTCGCCTCTGACGGAACGTTCCGAGAGTATCAATCCTAGCGAGGGATTGCACTGATACCAGAGGTCAACATCTTCCACATCGGACATCTTGTTAACGCCCCACTCAGCCCAACCGTTGTCCTGTGTCCTGCCTGTCAGTACATCCTGACGGTAGTTCATAAAGACAGTGCCCTTTGATACTGCTGTCGGCGGTGTGCCGAACATGAGTGTCTGTGGGTTCCGGCTGTCAGTGACGACGTATTGCAGAGCCGTCTCCTGGTCTGACGTGTACTCCTGAGCCTCGTCGATGATGAGCAGATCGTAGCCCTCACCAAGACCGCCTGTGCCTGTTCGGGTTCGGAAGTTGATGTATCCCTTGTTTTCACCTTTGAGCATCTCGATACGTTCTCCACCCTTTTGCCGGGTGACTTTGATATCGTCATTCTCGACAAATCCCATCTCGTCAAGTATCTTGACTATCTTCAAGAACGCCGTTGTCGATGTGTTGGTCAGGTGGGCGGTATAGAGTACAGCTTCATCGTGGAGCAGACCCCAGATAGCCCTTGCAACAGCTATCTCCGACTTACCGTTTCGGCGGGGTATCGAGTATCCGAATTTGATGTGTACCCACAGCCCGTCATCGTCGGTCGCCATGATGTCATATAGCATTGACTGCTGCCATTCCATAGTCTTACGACTGGACTGGTCATAAAGCAGTATAGCTTCGCCGCCTTTTGTCTGGGTATACGGCAGTACCACCGATTGTGTAGGAAACTGTCTGCCGATGCGCTTTTCAGCTTCGGGCATACAGTTCTACCTCCCTTATAGGTATAAAAAAAGCACCTTGCTTTCGCTTGGTGCTAGTCGTCTATGAGCCCGCTTTTATCATGCTCGATGGTGTCAAGCATAGCGGTTATTTCCTCATCAGCCGCAGGAGGTGGCTTTGAGGTCGGTTCGGGTGATCTTGGCATTGCCTTTACCTCCGTTCGGGTATGAAAAAACCGCCTAACTTAGTTAAGCGGTCACTTTGTATTCGTACCGAGTACCTGTCTTTCTATCCTGTCCTCAACTCTGCGGTTCATCCACATCAAGGCTTCTTCTATGTGAGTGAGAGCGCAGGCATTTTCACGGCAGGAAAATTCGCCGCTCTGGAAGCCTTTGAGCCTGTCACGAACTATCTCCAACAGGTCAGTGTCCAGTACACCCGAAATGCTGTTAGGGTCTTTCCTCGGCCCGTTCTGGAAAGCTATCTCAACAGGTATCGCCACATCGGGCTCGTCCGTAGGCAGTAACACCAAGTACTCATGACTTGCGTTGCCTACACCCGCTTCATCAACAGCGTAGACGGTGTTCAACTTTTCACGTTTCTGTATCGTGCTTAATTCTCTCATTATCATCAGTTCCTTTCTGTTTTTGAGCATAATAAAACCGCTCTCGGGTGAGGGCGGTTTAGTCTTCGTCTAAATAACTAAATTCATCGGACATCGAACGTTCTATTTCTTCTTCTGAAAGGCTCGCGATCCAAGTTTTAGAAGCCTCATTTTGATCGCCATCAAGCTGCCATTTTTTATTTTCATTCATTCCATATCACCCCCGATTTAGTTGTTACAAGAAGTTTATTGATTAATTTGTCGTATTCGTCACTAGTCCCTTTTTTTATCATTTTTTTGTGCATCCTCGCAAATTCAAGTGATAAAATTTTCGGGTTGAAACTTTCAGACTTTGTAATATATTCAACTTGCCCATTATTTTTTACAATCGTCAATGTCTTAACTTGATCACATTGGCAGAAAAATTTAAGGTCATTTGCAGAAAAACCACTTCCTCTTGGGTGATTGTGCAGAATTGTTAAATTTGTTCCATTGAGCAATCCGAATTCAACATCATTGTCACGCCCGAACAAAGGATTTCCTGCTTCCAAATTATTATTCAAAACCAAAGCTACTTCAAAATTATTATTTTTGTCACGAGCAATCTTAAGCAATTCTTTGTGTTGCCGCTGGATTGCTTTGCTTTGTTCTTCCGTATAACCGTAAATGCCAACATACTGAACATTTTGAATTGCACTATTGGTTATTGCAATAATAGGTTTATTACTTTTCTCGTTTATTATACCACGTTTTCTATCATAAGTCAACCGTCTTTGAGCCAAAATCTCGGACTCTTTCGCCATCGCCTCTGCCTTAGTCAGCTTCATAGGCTTAGGCAGACTAGCCGCATACGCTATCCGCTGAGCCTTAGCCTGTTCATTAGCCCACCGCTTACTGTGGACGTTCTGCCGACCTTTCTCCGAAACGTAGGACACATCGCAGGTGCAGTTATCATGCCGTCTGTACACATCTTTCGGGACTTCATCAGGATAACGATACTTTCCTGACAGCTTTGCACACCAGTCACAGCAGTTGTGACCGTCCTTACGTTCGATGTAGCAGTTAAGCCCTGCCTTGTTCCTAAACTCTGCGTTCTTCTTGATGTAGTCGGTCTGAAAACTGCCTGTAATGTTCTCGGCGGTTCTGCCTAACACCTGTATGGCGTGCTCTGCCGTTTCTTTGACAGCCGCACCGCCTATCGCCGCCCTGATGCGTTCGGCAGGGAAGTCAGCTTTCTGCGGTTTAAGACCTATGCCCTTCTTAGTATCGAGGGCGGACTGGACTTCTTCGCATATGGTATTCACATCATCGTAGTTGTTTCGCAGGAGCGGCTCGAGTATGCTCTGGGCGATGTTGAAGTACATCTTCTCACCGGGAAGATCGTCGGGCTTGGTCGTGCTCTCGATGGACTTCCGCAGGAGCTCACCCAGACGGCGGGCGTACACCGAAGTATCTTCCATCGTGGCGGTACCGTTCTCTATCTTACGCTTGATGCGGGTGAGGGTACTGTCCTTTTCACATCTCACGTCGAAAGCCTGCTTGATTTTGTCATGCAGTTCTATGCCGATATCCTCAGCCATAGCATCACCGCCTTACAGCCCTGTGAGACTATGCAGTTTTTCCTCGTCGAAGTAGTCAGGGAAGGACTGCTGTATTTTGTTGACTGCATCGCCAATGCCCGAGAGCTGACCTGCATCAGGCTCGAACAGCGGTTCATACATGACCTTAGTCTGCGAGATGATCCTGCGTTCATACTCATGGTTATCTCGCAGACAAGCCGCCAGATATCCCGCATTGAGAAAGCCCACAGCAAAATCCCTCTGCGCCTTTCTAGCCGCCAGACGGAGCGTTTCATGGCTTGCTCTGATAGCTTCGGGAGTAGTGGGGTTCGCTGTGGAGAATCCCAGATCGTCAAGCGTCAGACCTGTTTCGCCTGCGAACATACTCGCTATAGTCTTCAGCTGTTCATTGAACGGGGTCATACTCTGCTGCTGGAACTGCCCGAGAACAGGATGTTCGCCCTCGCTGTCTTTATCGAAACGCAGAAAGCTGGAAATAGTCGCCTCCCACTTGTCGGGCATTTCGGCTTCGGGATCCAGACCAAGCAGATACTTCTGTGGGAAGCTGTAGAACTCCGCAGATACCTCCGAACGTTTCAGTGTCCTCATCGCCGTGTCAACCAGATCCATGCACGCCCTGGATATCCTTGACCGTCCGAATGGTCGTATGGGGTCGGGTCTGTGTATCACAGGTACCAGCAGAGCATACGGTGCAGGGTTCGGGTAACGTTCCGCAAGTTTACCATCACGGTATATCTGTGTTTCCTCTGCTGTAAAGTACGCTTCGACAGTCGGCTCGCCGAAGTAATTGCTGCCTGATGTTTTCACAACTGAGCTGTCACGTTCCAGAACTGCATATCCTTCTGTGAGCATGTGCGTCACAGGGTCGAGGATACCTGTCGCATTACCGCCGTCGATAGCCTGTAAGCGGGGTGTATCTCCGGCAATGGAAACGTAAATGAAGCTGCACGATGTCACCACAGCTGAACTCACAGCACTGTCAGTAAGCACGTCCTTGCTGTTGAGGTCGTATATCTCACCCAGCCCCATTCCGTCATTCGAGAAGCCCTCGAACACGATACGGTCGCTTATGCTGTCAGCGGCTTTTGCACACCAGCCAAGCGCAGAGCGCAGCCCTTTAAACTGTTCAGGTATCACATTGCTAAGATCTTGCGCAGTGTGCTTCATGTCATAATATCTATATCTTGCCAGCACCCTCGGGCGCTTGCATCTCAGCTTATTCCGCAGGTACTCGATGCCTTTATATTCGGGCATTTCTGATGCTCCTTTCACTTGGTTTCGTTATATCAATTCATTTTTCGCACATATTTAGCGAGGAAAAAATGAGGAGTGCGCGGTTGAAGTCCATTCATACCTCCGAAGGGGTCCCCTCCCCCCTATATCCTCAGACCGTTTTCCAATCGATGAGGCAAGGCAGGACACGGTTCGATATCGTTTCGGGAATCTGATCAAAAGTTTGCTTTTCAACCAGTTTGTCAGACTTGAACCGATTGCAGCAGAGGTGGGCTAGTTGAAGATTGCTCATGTCTGACGGATGTCCACCCTTGTCCACGGGGATTATATGATCGATGCTTGGTGACAGAGGATGGGGAAACTTGAAGGACTTGTCTACGGGTTTACCACAAATGCCACAGACATTCTGCGTTGCGAGTATCTTCTTTTTGTTGGATTCAAAGACCGAACGATGTTTACCGTACTGATCAGGTCGCTTGGTAGAGCGCTCTTCGTAGCTTGGCATGGTAGCTGTCACCTCCGGGTGGGTATGCAAAAGCGCCCCAACCATAGCCGGGACGCTTTCAAGGAGTATATTGCCAATGATTCTCCGAGAGGCTTCGGCGGTTTTGGTATGTATACACCTCACCGCCGAAAAATCGTAAAGGAGAGTCAAACAAATGGTCAAAGGGGAAACAGAGGGGTCGAACCTCACCCACAGGCACGCTGCTTCGCCTGCTTGTCCCTCAGCCGTGACCATTGGGGCGAGTCACGGGTCGGAGTTTCCCATACGGGGATTTTTCACCCCGTTGCCATCAGTACATTTGTTGTAGATGACCGTTTTAGCCTTTTGGGCTAGTATAATAATAACATACTTCAAGTATGACATTCAATGACATTGGGTGACATCTTTAGCGATTTTTGCATTTTTTTCAGTGCAACTCCATGTAACCGCAGAGCTTGCCGGTCGGAGTAGTTCATGCGCTGGGCAATGTCTTCCCATTTGAGGTAATGCAGGTACCGCAGTTCCAGAAGCTGTTCGAGGCTGTCGTTCTCTAGCGTCCCGATCGCTTTCTTCACTTCGTCATACTTGGCAGTATACTCTGCGGCGAGCACGTCAGCCTGTGCCGCATACTCAACGATCCGCGTCATTGCCTGCCCGAGTTTATCATTACTGCCATGTCCTCCGGCGCCCTCGAAAGATGGCGAGCGATACTCGACCGCTGACCTCAGCTTGTCCAGATCCATACGTGCTCGCTGAAGCTTGTTGTCCAGCTTATGTACCTGCCACAGATAAGCTTTTACTTCGTCCGTTGTCATTCTCTACCTCCTCAGAAAGTTCTTCATCATTGCGTCCTGCCACTGAGGTTTCGGCTGGTCGGTCTCTTGGTTGAGCCAGTTAGCTATGCACATACCACAGGTACTGCCTTCGGGACAGGATCTCGGCTTCTTCTCGATGTCCTCGATAACGCAGAGCCCTGATATCTTGCCGCCGTCTTCCGACAGTGCTTTCTGTATCGTACACAGCAGGTCGTATATGTTTGTCTTTATCAGTTTTTCACGGTTGGTCATTCACTGTCACCTGCCTTATAATTTCCGTCATAAGTACCCACCTCAGCGAAACAATTATCGAAATATCCCATGAATTCCAGTTTTTGTCCGTTTGAACATAACGTTATTCGATGATCTCTCTTGTCACCGCTGTGATATGATATAAATATCTCGTTGATATTATATTTTTGGAGAAGGTCATGGAATTCATTGAGAAATCTTCTTTGATTGCCATTCATTCGCTGTCACCATCCATTCTCGCACCGCAGTTCGGGCAGTAGTTGAAACTATATGCCCCACATGAATATCCACATATAGAACAAGCAGACAACATTGAATCGCAGATTCCATTATCTATCCACCGCCCATGCTTCACAGGCTCAGCTTCGATGGTCGGTAAGCCTGCTATCTCCGCAATAATTCTCGACTGTATCAAGTATTTTGGCTGTTTTTTCTCGACAGCCTCATTTGTCACGCGCTCGATGATTTCCATAACAGTATCTTCATTGATTAGTCTCATCTCTCACCCTCCTATTCCAAGCTTCTCGCGCCTGTTCTTCCGTATCGTATGGAGCCGAATAGCTCTTGCACTTATTGCACCTTGCGTACCACTTGCCGAGATACTGATGCACCCGGGACTTGCCGCCGCAGAAAGGGCAGGGCTTTACTTTGGTGTCGTTCATTCGCCCACCGCCTTCCGTATACGGTCGTATAACTCATCGGCTTTCTTGCTCTGCACATGGTTTGCAAAGAACGCCGCTCTGAGTATGGGCAGGATCTCGCGGAGAAGCTCCTCGTACTCTCTCATATTGTCCAACACCTGCTGCTTCGTCAGTTCATTCTCCATGTTCGTTCTCCTTGTCCAGCTCCTGCCCACAGTCAGGGCAGTAAGCACTTACATCATCAACATTGTTTCCGAACTCATGTCCGCAGACAGGGCACTCGCACGAACCGTCTTCTGCGACAAACAGCCTATGTGGTACACGGTATGCAAGGCGTGACAGCACCGCTTCTGCAAGCCGCTTATCTGCCAGTTCAATCCCCAGTCTACCCCTAATCTCCGTCATCGTCATCTCTTAATTCCTCCAACAGTCGTGAATACATTGACGGCATATCACCGTCGTACTTTTCCAGCGTACCGTTGAGCACCGCCTGAAAGCGCAGCAGTTTTTCAATTGCCTCCTGTTTGGACATACCCTTGAACTTGCTCTCAGGTGCAATAAGCTTGTCCAGCTCCATAGCAGCCTTAACGCCATCATGATACTTGTCTATGGCATACTTGCTGTCGATGTAGTCTTTGGTAAGCTTCAGCTTCTGCTTTCGTGCTTCTTCGACACCGATGATATGCCTGCGGTATTCGCTGTACAGCAAACACAGAGTCTTGTAGTACAGCGTGTCTGGCAGGTCGGCATTATCTTCCAGAGGTACACCCTGAGCCGCCATAGTGTTGAGCTGTTTTGCTCTGGCGTCGATTTTCTGCTTGTCGATCATAGCTTACCCTCCAGATAGTCTGCCAACACTTTTATAGCCTGTTCCCAGCCATAGCATACTGCCGACAGATAGTCCTGCCCGTTAAGTTCTGCCTGCCACCACTTCTGCGCATCAGATACCTTGCCGCTCTTGGTCTTGAGCTCGATGTACAGTCCGTGATGCTTTCCGCGTGCTACCGGTAGGCAAAGGTCGGGCACACCCGATTTAACACCCATACTTTTCAGCCTTGCTCCTTCCCGGGCGGAGCACTTTCGCTCGTTCGGGATGTGGTACAGCAGTTTAAGTTCAGGATACTTCCCTCGAATAGTGGCTTGCTGTGACCACTTAACGATCATCTGTTGTTCTATATCTTCCTGTCGGTTCATCTTTTGCCACCTTTCAGACGGTTGATTATCATACCTGCCTGTCCTTTCGTAAGGTTTTCAAAATCTATCTCATCAATGTACTTCTTACCGATGCGCTTTATCAGCTTGCTCTGTGCTTCTGACGCAGGCTGTGCGCCCCACTTCTTTGCTATGTTCTTATCCCAGATAGCCTTACTGTCCGCAAAGCTAGTGCACAGCAGTTCATACGCTTTGTCAAATGCATCCTGCATATCCATTCGCTGTCCCAGGAAGATAGTCTCGCCAAGCTCATCTGCGGCGGGTATCTCTATCTGTTGCCTGTCAGGGAGCATACAGATCATGGTACCGTCAGGCATCTGGAACCAGTTGACATCATGCAGCTGGTATTTCATCTCCCTCGACCAGAGATCAACTATGCGGACGTTCTCGATCCAGCTCTGAGGACTATCCGATAGTACCTTTGCTTTCTCGGGAAGTTCAAACAGCATACCCTCCATGTCTTTCTGTTTGCTTTTCGGAATAGTGTCGATATCCACGCCCAAAAGCGACGGTGCGGTGCATAAGCTTGCCTTGCCTGTCACACCTACGCAGTCTATCAGAGTAAGCATTGACTTCTCGGGATGCAGTCTCAGACCTCTGCCGACCATCTGAGCGTATAAGCTGTCAGACTTCGTCGGACGTGCTATGATAACAGTCTCCACCAGCGGCATATCCGTGCCCTCTGTGAACACCATGCAGTTGACTATGCAGGGTATCTCGCGGTTCGTGAACCGCCGTATAATATCGGCTCTATCCTTCGTCTGACCTGTGACTACTTCCGCACCCTCTATCTTCGAGGCTATTTCCTCACATTGTGCTACTGATACTGCGAAGATCAGTGTCGCGCCGTTGGCGTGTTCGCGGTATGCCTGCGCTATGGCATCAGCAGTGCCTTCCATAGCTTCTTCAAGTTCTCCGGGGGCGTAGTCACCCATGCGGGTATGTACTGCGGAGAGATCGTATCCAATGTCTACTCGTTTACAGAGTATATCGCAGAGATATCCATGCTGTATGCCCCATCTGAGGTCCTTCTTGTAGAGTATCTCATCGAATACATCTTTGAGCCTTGCACCATCTGCACGGTTCGGCGTTGCGGTGAAGCCCAACAGCATACGCGGCTTGAAGTATGACAGTATATCGCGGTATGATTTAGCTGCTGCATGATGTGCTTCGTCTACGATGATCGTGTCGAAATCCTCAGCGTTGAATCGGTCAAGCCTGTGTGTCATGGTCTGTACACTGGCGGATACGACTTCCTCACCATGTGAACTGTCGCTCGCCATCTCCACGCCTGTTGCGCAGTCAAAGTATTTCAACGGCTGTCTGACAAGTTCCTCGCGGTGGGAGAGTATCAGCACACGTCCCTGTCTTGGCAGGTTCGTGAAGATGACCGTCTTTCCCAGACCTGTGGCAAGCTGTACCAGATATCGTCCTTGTTCTCGTGCCTGTATGGTATCAATGCATTCCTGCTGATAGGGTCTAAGCGTCAGTGCCATTTGTACCCTCCGTTATCATATGTTCTGCCCAGTGGAGTATCATCTTGCAGTCGTCAAGGTCAAGTGTGACGAATGCTGTGTTGCCTACCAGCAGTGTTACTATCTTCTTGGTTATCTCTGACATCTTCGCCAGCTTGTAGGGCGGTATGTTCTTGTTTTCCATCTTTGATTCTCCTTAAAATGATTATATAATAATATGAAACCGTTTTAGCGTGTGGGACATGTGGGACATGTGTGGGACGATTTTTGCACTTGTCCCACGCTAAAAGTATGCCTATTTACGCGGTTTTAGCTATGTTGTGGGACTGTGGGACAAAATCTCCCCCCATTGCCTATATAGGGTTATTTTTTTATATACATTTGAAAATCAAAAAATATAGTTTTTATGCATGGTATATATAGGGCATTTTTGTCCCACAGTCCCACACGGGCTTGAAAGCTATATATAGCTTTGTTTCGGTATGGGACAAACCGTCCCGCGAACCACTTCAAATGTACCACATTTTTATTTGTTCACAATAAATCTGGAATATCTTCATTTATAACTGCGTCCAACTCTGCTTGCGAGTAGAACTCAGGCTCTATCTCGGGAAGCCTTAAAGCGACGCATTCGACATTGATTCCATTGATTCTCTTGCCCCTTGTGTTGTTCCTCCCACGTGTGATTATAAGATTTTTCACTTTTAGCCAACTGAGGACTGCACGCTCATCGAAGCCCTGCTTCTGCATTGCATCAGAGAACTTGGAGCGTATGATGTACGCCACATCATCAACAATTGTACCGTAGACCTCGCCTGTGTTCTCTTCTCCGCAGGAAAAGCGCTTGCTGTTCGCTGCTACCCAGTCACATATGTACTGATATCCACGTTCGCCGGCTGATACGCTTTCCTTTGACTTCAAAAACTGCGATATTTCCTTGACCGTCAGCGGTTCATCTCCATCGAAGAACAATGGTGTTATCATAAGGTCAGCAGTGAGTATCATCGCCGCTGCCATTGCTTGTTTTTCGGTCGTGTCGCCTTCGCAAAGCTCCTTGAAATAGTCGTTGTATATTTCCATAGCAGCATTCAGTATCGCTGGTTCCGTAAGTCGGCGAGCGAACATCTTGCCAGCCCAGCCGTAGTTTTTCTTGACGATACCTGACACCCTCATACCATCGGATATGACAGCATGATCGGCAGAGCACTCGATGTCGATTACTCTGTTTACAGCACCTGCACCAGCCGAGCCGTGCACTATCGGGCTTTCACCTGTAGTCAGTATGGTGTTTCGCCATGTAGGTGTTTTCTCAATACCGCCTGTCTTTGTACCTCTCGTTTTGCCGACGCCCTGAGCAAGCTTGTACACGTCGAACCTTGAACGACCGTGACTATCCTTTGATAGCTGGAGTTCGTCGATCAGGAACGGCAGGTTGTTCAGAAATGCTGCTGTCTTTTCGTGACCGACCTCTGTACTGTTGAAGGTCTGGATATACTCGCCTATTTCGGGATTGCCCCAGACCGAAGCCGCCAGCATCAGAGCGACGGTCTTACCGGTACCGCTATCCACGCCCCACAGGTGTACGAAAAACGGCAGACCACCGAGAGGTTCTATCAGTGCCGCCGCGAAACTTGCAGCGAGGAAGATCTTCGCCGTGACTGATTTTTGCCTGCATTCCGCAGCTATGTCAATCCATGTCTGGAAGTCGCCCTCACTGTGTACCGCAGCGAACATTCTGCCATAGTTCTGGTCGCCGTCGAAGGTCAGCCCATCGACATAAGGGGAAAAACCCTCGTCCTTGATGAAGCCCAGCCTGCCGACGGACTTTTTCAGCGGCAGGATATCGCGGTTGATAGCCTCGATCTCCTGAAAGTACGATACCATGTCCTTAGCGGTTTCCGATGATATATCCACTCCGCACTTGACCAGCTGTGTGATGTTTCGGGCATTGTACAGTACCTCTTTCGACACTATGATCTCATGCCAGATACCGCGTGAACGGTACGCGAGATTTACTTTCTCTTCGCCTGTGTCGATATTGCGCAGAATCTCGAACGGTATGATAGGCTGGTGACAGATGGTTTTCACGCCATCAAAGTCATTAAATAAAGATATGCCATCATCGTCAACAGTGTATTTACCTGCATCAAGTTCCATATATGGGCTTGTCAGCATTGTTACGTTGCTGATATCTGCGTTCTCTTGACGATTGCGTTTCTGCATATCAACATAGGATTTGAACATTGAGCGAAACTGTTTGAAGCCAATCTTACTGGCATCATCTGCCATCTGTATGAGTTTCTGCTTTCGTTTAAATGGATCTTTCTCGGCATACAGCTCCGCGTATGGTTTATCGCCGCTGATGTAGTCTTCCATTGTATATACTGTGACTACCTCTGCTTCTACCTCTTTTACTTCTTCCTCTGCCATTTAAACCTCCTAGAACGGAGCAGCCACATTCGGGTCATCGAGGGTGTTCAGTACCTGCCCGATCATGGGGTCGCCCATACCCTGTGGTTTCGGCTGGAGGAAGAATCCCTCGACCTCCAGCACATTTGTCGTCTTCTGCTGCCCGTTGTTGTCTGTATAGGTGTCCGTCTTGATATGCCCGAAGCACAGAACCACATCAAACTTCTTCAGTGATGCCGCCGCTCTGGCTGCCTCATGCCAGCATTCACAGTTTACCCATGTCGGCTGCTGTGCTCCTGCTTTCTTTCCTACGTTTACCGAAAACTTTGTCAGTGACGAATTGTTTTGCCCGACCTGTTTGTATTCTGCATCTTTCCCCAGAAATCCTGCTATCAGGATACTGCCATCGTTAAGCCGTGTCTGCATCAGAGTACCCCACCTTCCATGATATCGCCAAGCGACTGTGGTTTAGCAGCATCTTCCGCTTCACCTTCGACTGCACAGCCCATAAGTATCTCGGGGCAGTGAACTCTTGCAAAGAATGCCGCCGCTCTGTATGCCAGCATCTGTTCGGGCATAGTCTGCCACTTGCTGCCGTTCTTGCCATACCAGCCCTCAGCCTTTGCCATTCGGATAGTCACAGTAGAGCCTTCAAGGACATCGCCCTGGTCGTCTTCTGCTTTGATATAGCATCCGCGGTCGTCGCTGCCTTTCTCGCCGACGTATATGGTCTTGACGTTCTTGTACTTCTGGCCGATGAACGCCTTGCAAGCCTGGCCGCTCCATGAGGGCTTGCCCTGGACTACATAAAGGTTTTGCATTACCATCATCGGACTTACACCCATACGGCTCGCCATGTCCACAGCGATAGCCACATCTGCGGGTTTGTTGTGGTATGCTGTAGGTATAATAGCAGCTGTACAGAGTGTCTGCGCCAGCTTGTAGCACTCTCTGAAGCTGTCCACGAAGTCTGTCGCTGTATGTGCTGCCAGCTGTGTAGTGTCCTGCTGTTCTGTGGGAACTACTGCTTGTATATCAATGATCTCGTTTTCCATGTTTATCCTCCTTCATATGTCTTTGCCAACCACGCGGGAAGTCCGATAATATTAGGCTTTCCGCTCTCTCCATTGTATCCGTACCAATTGCCAGTCCTGCGGCATTCTGCCAGTGTCATCAGATACCCGCGAAGATCATCCGCACCTTTGCGAAGCATCAGCTCGTCCGCTTCCAGAACGTTGCAGGCATAGGGCGGGTCTTTTTCCACAGCTATAAATACGAACCTGTGGGGCTTACCCTCTACCTCGTCAACTATCTGCTTGTACATAGCCGCCTGTAAGTCATAACCGTAGTCCAGGCAAGCGCGGGAGAAACTCTCTGTGTTTGCGCTCCTGGTAGTCTTGAGGTCAACTATCACGCTGACTCCGCCAAGATCTACACGACAGTCAGGTCGGCACTTGATGCGAATACCTGTTGTGGGGTCTGTGGCGAAGTATGATACTTCGTGCTCGCCTTTCAGAAGCCTTACCGCATAGGGGTTCGCCCTAATGCTGCCTGACATAGCCTTTATGGCATCATAATCCTCTTCGGAGACAGGTAACTTGCCCGATGCCTCTATTTCTGCGACCTGTGCCTTGCCCTCTGTTGTCCTGCGATCTATCTTGCCGACTACTATATAGTCATCAGTAAAGCGTTCGGGCTCCAGCACGTAGCAATGCAGGGCGCTTCCGAAGAGCAGTGCGGGAGTATCTTCCCGCTGGTGCTCCTGTGCGTACTTGTAGTGCATGGGCGACCGTGCCAGCACATGAAGTTCAGACCTGCTCACGCCCTCGTCTGCCCGGTATTCTTCTTGCGGAAGGTCGAGGACTTTACCCGTTGCTTTCATCTTTTTTCTCCTCCTCAGGAATGCCGAGAAAATACTTCAAAATCGATGTGGAAATGTATCCTTCTCTCATGTGTATTTCTCGGAGAGACTGTAATTTCATCTCTGCCTTAATAAGCAGGTCGTACTCTTCCCTGGGTATTGTTACTATATCTGTGTTGGTTTCCATTTATTTTTCCTCCTTAAAGCATTCATGTGTACCGTCCAGCATCGCCTTTTCTTCGTCGCTGATGCTGTAGCCCATAAGTCCGAGCCACTTGTACCATTTTTCAAGGTGTTCATTTCTTTGGTGGCTGCCGTCCCAGGCGTGGACGCTGGTATAGAAGCCTGTTTCTACCAGTGATGATGTAACTGCCAGCATCACTTTGTCGGGGTCAGTTACACACAGGCTTATAAAGTCACCCGACTCCTGAATGATATGATCTTCATCGTCATCGTCATCGTCGGGGACGTCTATGTCGAGCAATTCGGAAACTCTGTTCCAGTTAGTATCCACCAGTTCCAGCTCCATATCGAGCATCATCCGCAGGGCATAAGTATAGTTTCTGCGCTTAGAAGTGTATGCCTTCACAAACGCTTCTCTCAGCCGTTCTGCCTGTTCCTCAACTTCCTTGACACGCTGCACCTGTTCAAGCCGCCTGCGGTTTTCGTCTTCATACTTGAGCAGAGGCTTGTCCCGCTTCTTCCCGAGAATATAGCAGTATGTGTTTCCTTCCTTGTACCAGTAGTCCAGCACATTGTCATGGTCTTCGTCCTGAAGCTTGTCAAGTTCAGCCTTGTCTTCATCAGTCATTTTCTTTGTGAAATAGATTGTTTTCACTACTTCGCGGTCAGGATCCCATTCGACCTTCACGAACAGTTTGTCGATGTACTACAACCATTCGTCTCTGAGGCTCTTTTCACGCTGCTGACGCTTGCATGACTCCATAGTCCACTGGAAGTTTGATGTACCGATGGTCTTCAGCGCCTTGCTTTTCAACTCCGGGTCGGTGATCTTCTCCAGCTCGATGTAGTCCGTCAGCTTGGGCTGTCTTTCCTCAGCCTTGCGAAACTCTTCGGGGTCAAGTTCCAGAAGTTTCAGCCTGTGGCGTACTGTGGTCTCGGAGAAGCCTGTCTTTTCGGCTATCTCCGACTTAGTCTCGCCCAAGTCCAGCATCATCTGGAAACCCTGTGCCTGTTCGTATATCGTCAGGTCAGATCTCTGCATATTCTCCAGCAGCATGGTAGCTATCTGCTCTTTCTCGTCCATCTCCACCACCATGCAGGGGACTTTCTCCAGCCCCGCCAGCTTTGCCGCTGCAAGCCTGCGGTGCCCGATGATGACGGTGGACTTGCCCGTTTCGGGGTCACAGTTCCTCAGCACAGTCAGGTTCTGGAAGATGCCGTTTTTCTTTATGCTCTCTGCCAGCTCCGTCACATCGCCCACATCTTTGCGGGGATTGTCGGGGTGGGGCTGTAACTCGTCAACAGGTATCATGATACTTCTTTTGGTTACTACCATTTCTATACCCCCCATTTATAATAATCGGACGTAGCTACCTTGCACAAAGCCTTTTCATTGTTTTTTTCAAATGCTCTAAGTGCATATACTGTTCTGCCGAACGATTCGCTCTGCCTTGATGAGCCATCTGATAACGCCTTTGAACCACCCATCAGCCAGTCCCTGAGTTTGATGATAGGTACATGATACTTTGTCTCGCTTATACCTGTGGCTAGAACTTTACAAAATTCATTCAACTTTTCTACGGGATATCCGCTCTTATATGCTATCATAAGTGCCGCGATTACAGGAGACATCCCAATGCCTGCTTTTCCACGACAAGAAGCATGAGGCGTTCCCATATACCATTCCAGAACGTCTATGTTGCGCTCCATTTCTTGGATAATCAGCGGTTTAGAAAGTGCCTTGCTATCTTTTCTTGAGCTGCTTTTGTACTTAAGCAAAAACGAAATCGCACCAATCAGTCTAGTATCGTTAAAATCTTTGAGTTTGTCATTCTTCGCAAATTTGATTATATCGCTAACAGAACGCGTCAAACCTATATCATAGTATTCTGCTTCTTCATTCGGAACAGTAACGACCACAGCAAGAATGGGGATTCCGCTTGATACAATCGCGGATAAACGGTGTTGCCCATCAGCAAGTTCACCATTCGCCTTTAACACGATGCTTTCACCATTGATTTTCCACGAACCATTTTTCATGTTGTCCGATACGGCTTTTACTCTCGCCTGCCTTATGTTTCTGTTGTTGGGATTGTTTGCAAGCATCTTCTTAGCGATTTCAGGTGTAATATACATTATTTCTGCCTTAAGCGCTTCATTCCCATCCGGTCCTATGCAAACACACTCACCTTTGATGTAATATCCGCCAACTTTCATTCTCCCAGCCCCCTAACTACCTCAGCATAAACTTCACCGAGCTCCCATGCTCTGGTTTCTTCGGGTGTCAGCGTCTCATATATCGCCAGCAGTTTCTTGCGTGCGCCTTCCAGCGCTTGACTTTCTGCCGAAACTGTGCTATCCTTAACTTGTAAAGTTTTTACGTCTGAGTCTATCGCAGTTGCCGCTGCGGTGGGCTCTTTTTCTTTGGCAGCCGCGATGATACGATGTGCCGACGCAGGAGATATGCCGAACTTCTTAGCACACTGTTTCTCGGTATTCCCGCTCTGGTACCATTCGACCACTGCCCTCTTAGTCGCTTCACTGATAGTCTTGCGCTTGTCGTTACGCTCCTTGACTAGGTCTTCAACTTCCTGACGGTCAAGCTTCGTATCCAGTACGATCTCGTCGATGCTCATGCCCTCATTGCACATCGCAGCGACCTGAAATTTCTGTTCATTTGTCATTGTGATCCTCCTCTAATTTTCCTTGCATATCTGTTTACCTTTTTCACCGACCCTTATCGGCAGTTCTGCCCGAAGGTCGATGCCATATTTTTCTTTGATTTCCTGTTCACAATCCAGTGGGCTGAACCTGTGGTGAAGTCGTGAGGGGTTGTCCATCAGGTAGTCCGTTTCTTTGAGATTATCCACCAGTTTACGCAGACGTTTCTTTTTCCAGCCGTAGTTTACTGCCATCGTCCACAGAAACACCGCCATAGCTTGTGGTATCAGCTCTTCTGCCGTCTTAATAAACAGCTGCTTGTGCTGACGTTCCATCTCTGCGGCTACCTCACGCTTGATCTGTCTGTATGTGTCAGGGGGTGTCCTTGCTTTCATTGCTGTGCACGCTCCTTATCATCGCGGTTATCTGCTCGCTCAGGTGTTCAGGTGTCATGATACTTTCACAACCCTCGCAGGCGGCATTTGTCATAGATGCAAGCATCACCATAGCATCCGCACCACTTCCGATCAGTGCCTTACATATTCCGCCGACGCTTTTGTTTGGGTGAGGGTCGTAGTACAGCATAAGAGCCGCACCGTTTCTCTTAGCTATATCTGCCAGCATTCGGCAGTGATATTCCCAGTCATTCATCGTTATCTTTTCCATCTTCTTCCTCCTTCTCGGCTACTTTCCTGATAATACGTATAGTCTTTTCAATGCTTTCCTCGAGCTTGTGCTGTTCGAGCAGTTCTATCAGCTTGTCGTAGCCCCATGCTTTTCTACTGTCGCTCATTCTTCAGCGCCTCCCTCACACGTCTTTCGGCATCTGCCTGATACTTCTTCCTGCGCCTGCGTTCGGCTTCGATGCGAGCGTCAGCCCTGAAATATGATATCAGTATTATTGTTGCCGTGATCGCCAGCATGAAGCCGATGGGCTTGCTCCAGCTTGCCGCAAGGAGCAGACCTGCGTTGAATGAGATAGTCCAAAGGCTTATGACTACCGCGGCTCTGCCTTCGTCGCTCATTTTTATCCCTCCGTTCTAAAAACATTGATGTCTGTTATCCCCAGCACCTTGCAGACACGCTGCACGTCCCCAAAGGTCATGCTGTTGATGTTTCTCTCCCAACTTGATATGGTCGATTGTTTAACGCCCAGCTTCTTCCCAAGCTGTGCCTGTGTCAGCCCTTTTCTGATTCGGGCAAGCATTAAAGGTGTTGGTTTTCTCATAGCTTTACACCTCCTTGATTTCTGCACCCCTGTCTGCTATAATATTTGCAGAAAGGAAGTGTCTAAATGGATAATTTGAATAAATTGAACCAGATTGCTAAAAAAATCAGCGAGGCCGAACAACGTCCTGCAATGTATCTTTCTGAAATCAGTGAACATACCAAAGAAACAAATGAGCACGTCAAAGGTATCAGCACCAATGTCGAAGATATGAATAATCATATAGCTGAACTATATAAGAAAGTCGATCAGCTGAACGCTGATCTTGATGCAGAGCGTCAGCGTGCCGATAAAGCTGTTAGTAGAGCAAGATGGTTCACTATTGGCATTACATTGTTTAGTGTTCTTTTCAGTTATTGGATAAATCACCTTTAAAAGTGTTCTTTAACCAATATGATGATAGTTACTGCCGTAAGTGCAAGTGTACATATTGACAGAATAAAGGTAGCTACGGCAGATGCCAGACTTTCTATGTCTTTTTTCACCCTCTCCCTCCTCTCCAAGTCTCCGTGCTCTGTGGTTAGCAGATGGTTGCATAATGCAACTTACTGAGCAAAAAAATATACGCCAAATTCACCCGACTCAATGCCCAGTAAATCTGCTAACTTTTCCGCTTCGTCAAGATCAAATGGTCTTACGTTGTTGATCTTCTGATTAGCTGTAGGCTGCGCTATTTCAAGACATTTGGCGACATCAGCCTGTGTAATCTCCAACTCTTTCATTCTACCTTTTATCTTGTTAGTGTTGACCAATTTTATCACCTGCCTTTCAGTTCTCGTTGCGTTATGCAACTTTCTATGTACCTAATATACCACACAGTTTTCGTTTTGTCAATAGCATTTTGCAACTTTTTTTATTTTTTTTGAAAAACCGTATTGCATTTTGCAATTTTTTATGTTATAATACATATAAAGAAAGCAGGTGATCTTTATGGAGAAAAATATCGAGATAGGAAAAAGAATAAAATTTCGCCGTGAAGAACTAGGTATGACCCAAGAAGAACTAGGGAACCTTCTATGGCTCAACAAATCAACCATTCAAAGATATGAGACAGGAAAAATCGCTAATATCAAACTGCCTGTTATTCATGCAATGGCAAAGCAACTCAATGTAAGTCCCGAATGGCTAATATTGAAATCTGATGAAATGGGAACTTTTCATGAAAGATACGATTTATACAAAGATGGAAAAACTGAAACGTTAGACGATATTGAACCAAACGCCGTTATCCTTCCTACCCACAAAATCCACATGATCCCCGTGTTCGGGAGCGTAGCCGCTGGCTTCGGAGCGTATGCCAGCAGTGATATCATAGAGTATATACCCCTTTATATAGAAAACGACTGCGACGTAGCAGACACTATATGCATCACCGTCAAGGGTCAGTCCATGTACCCGAAAATTGAGGAGGGTGACCGCATAGTCGTCCGCAGACAGGACAGCGTTGACAACGGCAGGATAGCTGTGGTCATGATAGGTGACGAGGCGGTCGTTAAGCGTGTTGAGTGTGAGAAGAACAAGCTCACACTGATCTCCATAAATCCCGAATACCCGCCCCGCGTCATCGAAGGCAAAGATCTGGAAGATGTAAGGATAGTCGGTCTGGTGCAGGAGGTAATGAAGAAGCTCTAGGACGAATGGAGAGGGCGTTTTAAGGTGTTCTGGTAACAAGGTCGTGGAATTAGTCTATAAAAAGAACACCCCCGCTCCGTAGAGCAGGGGTGTGTAAGAGGTGGGTATTCAGCGCTCAATATTCAGTTCCTGCATAAGTGCTTTTTGGAGCACTGCAGAAAAGTTGATATTGGCACGTTCTGACATAACATTGAGCCAATTGGGTATAGTCAAAGTTTTCTTCACGGCTTTATTATCGAAGTATCTTCTGTACTCGATAGTGTCACACGATACCAGAGAAGTAAAATCACCGTCCTTGACGGTCAGCGCGCTTATATCGGAAGGTTCCTTTATAGCAGCGTTCTTTTCTTCCAGATCGTACAAAGCCAGACACAAAGCATCTTCTGCATTTTCCACAGCTTCTGCCAGATCTTCTCCTTGTGTATAACAACCCTCAATATCGGGGAAATACACAGAGTATCCGCCTTCGGGTTCTTTCTCGAAGATGGCAGGATAAACGTATTTCGACATGGTCATCTCTCCTTAATTGCATAACTCCTTTTAAGGTGATTTAATGGAATGAGGATACAGGGCTTATTTCAGCCCTGCGTCCTTTAAGATGCGGTTCAGAGTACCTGTTTTTACTTCTTCGGATATGTGCCGTCCGACTTGGAAAGTCTTTCCGGTTTTTGGACTGTACCATATTTCGTGATTTCTACCCTCACGCTGTAAGTAACAGCCCTCTTTCGTCAGAAGCTTTTTGAGCTCTGAATATCTCATTAGCCTCACCTCTTGTATATATTATAACACGTATTAATACGTGTGTCAAGTTTTCCCGATGATTAAATGTAAACTTTCTATAAAAAACGCTCCCCGGTACGCCAATACCGAAGAGCGGAAGGATAAAAGTATGCTACTGCAACATACCTTCGACAAGTATATTGTAGCATATTTTTATCGGCGTGTCAATAAACAAAGGAGGATAAAAATGGCTACTGCAAAAAAACTTCCATCAGGAGCGTACCGAGTACGAGTATACGATAAGCACGACGGCAAGTATCACAGCTTTACTCGTGCGACTAAGCGCGAAGCTGAACGAGCTGCGCAGGACTATCTGCTATCCGCCGAAGTTGAAGCCGAGGAAGGTACTGTACTGACGTTTTATGATGCTGCTCAGGCGTACATAGAAACTCGCAGAGCAACGTTAAGCCCGACCACTATCCATCTCTATGAGGGATATCTTGCCAACAGTACTGAGCGTTTCAACGCCCTCAAGCTTACCGAGATCAAGCCTCAGCTCGTCCAGGATTGGGTTAATGGGCTGACGGTTTCCAAGTCTCCAAAAACCGTTCATAATATGTACGGCTTCTTCACGGCGGTGATAAACTATCACGATGTCGATATCAGGCTCTCCAAAATACAACTTCCAAAGAAAACCCGAAAGTTCAAGCGTCTGCCCACCGCTGATGTTGTGCTGAGTACATTCATAGGCTCGGAGATAGAGCTTGCGGTACTGCTTGCCGTATGGGGCGGACTCAGGCTCTCCGAGATACTTGGTGTTCGCAAGTGTGATATCGAGGATAATGTACTTACAATAAACCAAGTTATGGTGCTTGTTGGACGTGAAGTTGTGTATAAGGAGCGTGCTAAGACGTATACCTCCAACCGCCAGCTGACACTAGCTGCACCAATCATGGCACTTGTACGAGCATCAGATCGCAAACCAAACGAACCACTCATACCATTTAATCGGGACCAGATATATGGTAGGTTTACCAAAGCCATGTCCGCCAAAGGCTATCACATATCTTTCCACGACCTCAGACATATCAACGCATCTGTCATGGCTGCGCTGGGCATCCCCGATTTGTATGCTATGCAACGTGGTGGCTGGTCAAATACCGCCACCCTAAAGCAGGTATATCAGCAGACTTTTGACGATGAGCGTATCAGCGTTGATGACAAAATCGACAGATATTTTTGTGACATATATGCCACAAAATATGACACGAAAAATAAAAAAGCGCCTAAAACAGGCACTTAAACGGCGTTTCCGATAGGTTCGACTCCTGTCGGGCGCATTTCCATAATAAACGCCCGTTTGTGTATGATCGCGCAGACAGGCGTTTTTGTATAAAAGATAAAGGTGTGCCCGCTCGGACACACCTTATTTTTTATTCTAATATCTCATGCAGGGTTCTGCGCACTGCGCCCTTGCCTGTCAGCATCTTGTCGAGATAGGTTATTATCTTGTCGGCAAGCCCTGCTTTGACAAGGTCAGTTCCGAAGAGAGCGCTGTTAGTCAGCACGGCACGTACTTTATCCGCATCGCAAGAATTTCCGTACCATTCCGGGCGGACAGTCTTCTGCATCTCTTCAAGCATGGGGTCGGCACTCAGTTCCATAGTTTCGCCGTTGTCGTCTATACCCGTGAGGTATCTCAGCCATGCCGCTATGACAAGGGGTATCAGCGTCAGTTCGCCCGAAGTTCCTTTTTCGGCATATGCTTTGATAGTCTCGCCGAAGCGTATAGCCAGCTTCTGGCTGGTATCGGTGGCTATCCTCTGTGGAGTATCGGGCAGATTGCCGTTGGGCAGTCTTTCTTCAAGAACCTCTTTGAGAAAATCCTCGGGGCGGATAATAACGGGGTCTACCACAACAGGCAAGCCCTCATTATAGCCCAGATCGTACACCAGTTTTTTGAGGTCATCGTCTGCCATTTCCTCGGCGATCTTTTTGTGACCCAGCAGACAGCCGAAAACAGCCAGTGCTGTGTGCAGAGGGTTCAGGCAGGTCATGACCTTCATCTTCTCGGCACGGTCAACAGTCACGCGGTCGGTGAGGTATACCCCTGCTTTTTCAAGGGGCGGTCTGCCGTTGGGGAAATCGTCCTCTATCACCAGATACTGGGGCATCTCAGCATTCACGAAAGGCGCAATGAAAGTTCCGCGGGAAGTGTGTACAGGCTGCATATTCTCAATGCCTATGGCGGTGAGTTCATCACATATGCCGCTGTCGGGGCGGGGAGTTATCTTGTCTATCATCGACCATGGGAAGCTTACCTTGCCGCTTTCCAGATAAGCGATAAAGTCATCGCTCGCCAGACTGTTTTCAGCCCATGCCTTGGCGGTGAACATAACACCATCACGAAGTTTGTCGCCGTTTCGGCTGCAATTATCCATGCTGACCAGTGCTATGGGCTTTTCACCAGCTTTGAACCTCGCATAAAGCAGTGATGCGATTATCGCCATAGCGGAGTTTAGTTCGCCCTCGGGACCCGACTCGATATCATCTTTTACAAATGGAAAGACCTCGCCGTTCATGTCCTTTACAGCATAGCCCTTTTCGGTGATGGTGAATGATATCATCTGCAAAGAGTCGCTCTCTGCATACTTTTTCAGCTGTGCAAAACCCTCGCCCTTAGCGCAGAGTGCGCCGCCTATACTGCCTATCACCCGCAGATATCTTTCGCCCTGCGCCCGCAGACCAACCAGCAGTACAAGGTCATCAAAGGGGTCGTATATCTTCTCTATCGTCTCTGTGTCAAAGCTGTCCACTGCGATGATACCGCTGTCAGCCTCACCTGTCTTTATCAGTTCGTCCTGTAAACAGGCTATGTAGCCGCGGAAGATATTTCCTGCCCCGAAATGTATCCAACGGGGTGCTTCCATGGTTTTTCTCTTTACAGCTTCCGTATCGTATTCGGGCATGATGAA
>Ga0256405_10004823_pt1 | contig 24512 bp, 15 predicted proteins | sample RumenRJG_02DNA_FD_189096 | JGI IMG/M metagenome (GOLD analysis project Ga0256405, IMG submission 189096) | Bovine rumen microbial communities from Lethbridge, Alberta, Canada - RJG_02 | ecosystem: Host-associated > Mammals > Digestive system > Stomach > Rumen | place: Canada: Alberta... | reverse complement strand
GCTCATTCGTAAGAAGTAAGGGCACAAGCAGACGACTTGTTTGATAGGCCGGAGGTGGAAGTGCAGTAATGTATGGAGCTGACCGGTACTAATAGCCCGAGGGCTTGACCTACGATTTGCAGGCAATGGCCTTACGATGCATGATTCTCTTTGTTCGGTTTTCAGGGTATAGCCTGAAAATTGAATTGTCGAGGCAAGTGCTTCGGCAACAGTTGGTGTTGATTAGAGCGAGGGTCCACCCGTTCCCATTCCGAACACGGAAGTTAAGCTCGCTTCTGCCGACAATACTTGACTGGAGACGGTCCGGGAAGATAGGTAACGCCAACACAAAAAAGAACGCCGATTGGCGTTCTTTTTTTGTCGTCAAAACCACGAGATTTTTTAACACGATTTTGCGCTTTTGTACATTGACACCCACAATATCTTGTGGTACTATGCCAGTTGTGCGAAAGAATTGTGAGGGTTGCCATGCTGATTTCCGGATTACAGAAAATGACGCTTTTGGACTATCCGGGGTTGGTTGCCTGCACAGTTTTCACTGGTGGATGCAACTTTCGTTGCCCATTTTGCCACAACGCGCAGCTGGTGCTACCAGATCGGATAGGCCGGAGCGACCTGACGGAGCAGGTGCTGACCTTCCTTCGGAAGCGGCAGGGTTTGCTGGACGGCGTTGCGATCACCGGCGGCGAGCCGCTGTTACACGCGGATATGCCGGAGTTTCTCCGCAAGGTCCGCGATCTGGGCTACCAGATCAAGCTGGACACCAACGGCTCCTTTCCGAATCGTTTGCGCGCGATCGTGGAGGAAGGGCTTGTGGATCGCGTGGCAATGGACATCAAAAACGCGCCGATGCTCTATGGAAAGACGATCGGTGTTCCCAACTTTGATATGGAGCCTATCGAGCGCAGCAAGAACTATTTGCTGGAGGGGCGCGTCGAGTACGAGTTTCGCACGACGGTCGTGTACGGACTGCACACGGAGGAGAGTCTGTGTGCAGCGGCACGATGGATCGAGGGTGCGCGGGAATACTATTTGCAACAGTATAAGGATTCGGGCGATCTGCTCTCCCCTTATGGTCTGGAGGCTTTTACTGACAAGGAGATGCACGGGCTGCTTGAAAAGGTGCGGGAAATCATTCCCGCGGCGCAGCTTCGCGGGCTGGAATAACATCAAAAAATGTGTAGATAGAGAGGGACGAGGACATGTATCAGGTCACAAAGCGCGACGGCAAGGTCGTGGACTTTGACATCACCAAGATTGCGGATGCGATCAAAATGGCCTTTGAGGCGACGGAAACCGACTTCAACGACAGCGTGATCGACTTCCTCGCGCTGAAGGTCTCGGCGGAGTTCCTGCCCAAGGTCAAGGACAGCCTCGTGGCGGTCGAGGACATTCAGGACAGCGTTGAGGCGGTGCTTTCCAAGGGCGGCTATGAGACGGTCGCCAAGGCGTACATTCTCTACCGCAAGCAGCGTGAAAAACTGCGCAACACCCGCAATACACTGCTGGACTACAAGGAGACGGTGGACAAATACCTCAAGATCAGCGACTGGCGCGTGAAGGAGAACTCCACGGTTACCTACTCTGTTGGCGGTCTGATTCTGTCCAACTCCGGCGCGATCACCGCGAATTACTGGCTCAGCGAGGTCTACGATCAGGAGATCGCGGATGCGCACCGCAACTGTGATATCCACCTGCATGATCTCAGCATGCTCACCGGCTACTGCGCTGGATGGAGCCTGCGTCAGCTCATCCAGGAGGGGCTTGGCGGCGTGCCCGGCAAGATCACCTCCGCGCCGGCGAGCCATCTGTCCACGCTCTGCAACCAGATGGTCAACTTCCTCGGCATCATGCAGAACGAGTGGGCGGGCGCGCAGGCGTTCTCGTCGTTTGACACCTACCTCGCGCCGTTCGTCAAGGTGGACAACCTCACCTACAAAGAGACGAAGCAGTGCATCCAGTCGTTCATCTACGGCGTGAACACGCCGTCCCGCTGGGGCACACAGGCGCCGTTCTCGAACATCACGCTGGACTGGGTCGTGCCGGAGGATCTCAAGAACATGAACGCCCTCGTCGGCGGCAAATACATGGACTTCACCTACGGCGACTGCCAGAAGGAGATGGACATGGTCAACAAGGCGTTCATCGAGACGATGATCGAGGGCGACGCCAACGGCCGCGGCTTCCAGTACCCGATCCCGACGTACTCCATTACCAAGGACTTTGACTGGTCGCCCACCGAGAACAACAAGCTGCTCTTTGAGATGACCGCGAAGTACGGCACGCCGTATTTCTCCAACTACATCAACTCCGACATGGAGCCGAGCGACGTGCGCTCCATGTGCTGCCGTCTCCGCCTTGACCTGCGGGAGCTGCGCAAAAAAACCGGCGGCTTCTTCGGCTCCGGTGAGAGCACCGGCTCCATCGGCGTCGTGACCATCAATATGCCGCGCATCGCGTACCTTGCCAAGGATGAAGCGGACTTCTACAAGCGCCTGGACCACATTATGGACATCTCCGCGCGCTCGCTGAAGGTCAAGCGCACGGTCATCACCAAGCTGCTGGACGCGGGATTGTACCCCTACACAAAGCGCTATCTCGGCCACTTCGACAACCACTTCTCCACCATCGGTCTCGTCGGCATGAACGAGGCGGGCCTCAACGCCAACTGGATCCATGCCGACATGACGCACGAGAGCTGCCAGACCTTCGCCAAGCAGGTGCTCGACCACATGCGCGAGCGTTTGAGCGACTACCAGGAGCTCTACGGCGACCTCTACAATCTGGAAGCTACCCCGGCGGAGTCCACCGCCTACCGCCTCGCCAAGCATGACGTGGAGACCTTCCCGAACATCATCACCGCAGCGGAGCCGGGCGGTGCGCCGTACTACACCAACAGCTCCCACCTGCCCGTGGGCTATACCGAGGACATCTTCTCGGCGCTGGACATTCAGGACGAGCTGCAGACGCGCTATACCTCCGGCACCGTGTTCCACGCCTTCCTCGGTGAGAAGCTGCCGAGCTGGGAGGCCGCCGCGAAGCTGGTGCGCAAGATCGCGGAGAATTACCGCCTGCCGTACTACACCATGTCCCCGACCTACTCCGTCTGCCGCGACCACGGCTATCTGGTGGGCGAACAGTTCAACTGCCCGCACTGCGGCAAGGCGACCGAGGTTTACAGCCGCATCACAGGCTACTATCGCCCCATCCAGAACTGGAACGCGGGCAAGACGCAGGAGTACAAGGAGCGCATGGAGTACGTCATTGCGCGCTCCAATCTGACCCACGACGGCCCGCGGGAGGAACAGCCGGTCGAGCCGGCGCAGACCACCGGGACGGTCAAGGCCAAGCGCGCGATCCTGTTCGCGACGCAGACCTGCCCCAACTGCCGCATCGCCTGCCAGTATCTCGATAAGGCGAATTTCGCCTATGAGAAGCTGATGGCGGACGAGAACGCGGAGCTGGCGCGGCACTACGGCGTCAAGCAGGCGCCGACGCTGGTGTTGGTGGACGGCGACAAGTTTGAGAAAATCGCCGGCGCGGGCGCGATCAAGCAGTACGTGACGCAGACCGCGTAAACGAAAAAGAAAGCAGCGGCGGCCCGAAGGCCGCCGTCGCTTTGTGAGGAGAACAGCATGTACGACGTCATCATCATCGGCGGAGGCCCCGCGGGGCTGACCGCCGCGGTCTACGCGCGCCGCGCGGGCAAAAGCGCGCTGGTGATCGAGAAGGACGCCTTCGGCGGACAGATCGCGCAGTCGCCGCGGGTGGAGAACTTTCCGGGCTTTGCGTCGATTTCGGGCACGGAGCTCGCGGACAAGCTGCTCGCGCAGGCAATGGAGCAGGGCGCGGAGGTCGAGCTGGAGGAAGTGACCGACGTGCGCGTAAACGAGGGCGTCAAGACGGTCGTCTGTATCTCCGGCGCGGCATTTGAGGGTCGCGCGCTGATTGTCGCCACCGGCGCGAAGCCGCGCTTGCTGGGCCTGCCCCATGAGGACGAGCTGACCGGCAGCGGCGTGAGCTACTGCGCGGTGTGCGACGGCGCGTTTTACAACAACCGTCCCGTGGCGGTGGTGGGCGGCGGCAGCAGCGCCCTGCAGGACGCGCTGCTGCTCAGCGAGACGTGCAGTCGAGTCTATCTCATCCATCGGCGGGACAGCTTTCGCGGCGAACAGGCGCTCGTGGACGCGCTGCGGCGGCGGGAGAACGTGGAGTTTCTGCTCAACGCCCGCGTGACGGAGCTGCGCGGCAAGCATGAGATCAGCGGCGTCACGGTCGATCAGTTCGGCACCGCTCGTACCCTAACGGTGGACGGTGTATTCATCGCTGTCGGCGCGCAGCCGGACAACGACGCGTTTTCGTCGCTGCTGAAGCTGGACGACGCGGGCTACGCCGACGCGGGTGAGGATTGCCTCACGCCGACGCCGGGCGTCTTTGTGGCGGGCGACTGCCGCGCCAAGGCGGTGCGCCAGCTGACGACGGCAGTGGCGGACGGCGCGGTGGCAGGGCTCGCCGCGGTGCACTGGCTGGACGACCGGCGCGTATGAAATGGGGCGGCCCATTTCATTCCGTTTACCAACCTTTCGTTGGTCTTATCCAACAAAACTGTTGACAACTTGTCAGGAATGTGCCACATTGGCGTTACTGACAGGTTGTCAATTTATTTTGGGAATCTCACCGTGCACATACGGACAAAAGAGCGGAAAATGAGAATATCATCAGATCGAACGATGAAAGGAGCATTGCATCATGCGTGAAAAGATCGTACAGACCGCCGGCAGAGACCAGCTCGGCAGCTTTGCACCCATGTTCGCCCACCTCAACGACGACGTGCTGTTCGGCGAGGTGTGGAACGAGGAATCCATCGACGTCAAGACCCGCTGCATCATCACCGTCGTCTCGCTGATGGCGTCGGGCATCACGGACTCGTCGCTTGCGTACCATCTGCAAAACGCCAAGGCGCACGGCGTGACCAAGGCGGAGATCGCCGCCATCATTACCCACGCCACGATGTACGTCGGCTGGCCGAAGGGCTGGGCGGTGTTCCGCCTCGCGAAGGAGGTCTGGAACGACGACGCGCCCGCCGCTACCGCGAAGGATGCCTACCAAAACACGATTTTCTTCCCCATCGGGGAGCCGAACCCCTACGGCAAGTACTTCGTCGGGCAGAGCTATCTCGCGCCGGTGTCCTCGGAGCAGGTGCCGCTGTTCAACGTGACCTTTGAGCCGGGCTGCCGCAACAACTGGCACATCCACCACGCCAGCAGCGAGGGCGGACAAATGCTCATCTGCGTCGGCGGGCGCGGCTACTATCAGGAGTGGGGCAAGGAAGCCCGCGCGCTGCGCCCCGGCGACGTCGTGAACATCCCCGCCAACGTCAAGCACTGGCACGGCGCGGCGCCGGATTCGTGGTTCTCCCACCTCGCCGTCGAGGTGAAGGGCGAGGACGCGCGCACCGAGTGGTGCGAGCCGGTTTCCGACGCGGACTACGGAAAGCTCTGACCGCCGTTGCGGCCATAAACCGAATCGAAACGCGCTCCGACAGCGGAGCGCGTTCTTTTCTTAACCAATTCTGAACCGCTTTCCCTATTGCACTTGCGGCTGGTTTTGGTATAATCGCGGTGTATTTTTATAAAAAGGGGACTTTACAGTGGAACTGATCAAGGCAATCGCCCTCCTGCTGGTGGGCTTCGTGTTTCTGCTCAAGGGCGCGGATTTCTTCGTGGACGGCAGCTCGTCCGTCGCAAAAAAGCTGAAAGTGCCGTCCCTCATCATCGGCCTGACCATCGTCGCCATGGGCACGAGCCTGCCGGAGCTTTCCGTCAGCATCACGGCGTCGCTGGCGAACAGCAACGCGCTGGCGGTGTCGAACGTCATCGGGTCGAACATCTTCAACCTCATGGTGGTGCTGGGCGCGAGCGCGCTGATGGCAACGATCGAAGTGAGCCGTGACGTGATCCGGAAGGACTTCCCGTTCTCCGTGCTCTGCGCGGTGCTGCTGGTGCTGGGCTATCTCGGCATGGAGCTGGGCCGCGCCGACGGCGCGATCTTCCTCGTGATCTTCGTCGGCTTCCTTCTCTATCAGGTGCTCTCGGCACTGCGCGCGCGCAAGGCCGCGCTCTCGGCGGAGGGCGACGGCGACGAGATCAAGCTCCTCCCCATGTGGCTCGCCGCGATCTACATCGTCGGCGGCGCGGCGGCGGTGAAGTTCGGCGGTGACTGGACCGTGACCGGCGCAAAGACACTCGCGGCGGCGTTCGGCCTGTCCGAGAACCTGATCGGCCTGACCATTGTCGCCATGGGTACGAGCCTGCCCGAGCTGGTGACGAGCGTGGTCGCGGCGCGGAAGAACGAGCTGGACATGGCGGTCGGCAACGTGGTCGGCTCGAACGTGTTTAACATTTTGATGATTCTCGGCGTCGCGTCGGCGCTCAGCCCCATCGGGTTTATTATGGAGAACGTGATCGACATTTGCGTGCTGTTGGGTTTCTCGCTGCTGGTGTGGGTGCTGTGCGTCACCAAGAAGAAGCTCGGCAAATTGGAGGGCGCGGTCATGCTGCTCGCCTACGCCGCCTACGCGGTCTACATCTGCCTGCGGTAACGGCGGTATGCCCCGCGAAAGTTGACACAATGATATAGGGTTTAACAAAATGTTAACGATACCACCGGGGAAATGAGATTGACAGCGCCGCGGGGGTGGGCTATGATAGGTATGTATGGAAATGGGGTTTTCGGAGGTGGACCCCTGGATGCCTGCCGCAGCGTCGGCGGGGGAAACATCCGGAAAAACCATAATTTTCAAAAGGAGGAAGTTTGATGAAACATTTCAAACGCACCATATCGCTTGTCTTAGTGCTCGCGATGATGCTCGGCATGAGCGTCACCGTGCGGGCGGCAACACAGATTACGGGCGGCGGATATGGCACGAACCCGGATTCTTACATCACAGGCACCAGTGCATGGACGGGCGACGTCGAGGTGGCGGGTAAGGATTTCCCTGCGCAGATCTATGATAACAACTCCGCGACATATACGCCCAATGGGGGACAAACCACGACAACGAACTCTGATGATGACTTTCTCCCCCGATACATCAATCAGTTTACCGCGAATTCCGGTAAGGTAGTTATTCATTATGGCGAGCAGGGGCAGGCCACTACGGGCTATGATGCTGGTACAAAATCTAACCCCTACAACAGCCAGCAGAATTTCAACACATTGGACGGCGCGGTAGCGCATATTGAAGACAGCACCTGCACCTATGAGAAAACGGTGACAGACACTTCAAACAATAAAACGGTTTACACCCATGTGGTCCATCCCCGCGTTTACGCCATTGAGCTGGCGGCTGGGGAGCATGAGCTGACCAAGGGCGCTAATGAACTCGGCGTCAAGCTCAGCGGCGACGCGAAGCTGACGTTGAACAGAGGTTATAACAAAGTGACCTACGTTGAGCTCGCGGACAACGCCGAACTGACCGTGAAAACGGGTGTCGTCGTTGTTAAGGGCATGGGCGAGAACACCAAACTCACCGTTGAAGGCGAAGGTGGTTGGCTCTTTGTCTTTGGCACGTTCGGCGAGATCAGCTTTAACGCGAACTCAAGCATGCTTTATTTCGGCGCGTCTGAGTTCAATAATAACGACACCAATTATAGCGTAAAGACGCAGGCGGATGCGACCGCAAAGACGCTGAACATGAGCAACGGCGATTTGCACCTGTACAGGAACGCGACCGTGACCGGTGTCGGTACAGGCAACGGAAGAATTTATGTCTATGAGAAAGCGCAGTTGACGGTGGACGCAAACGACCTTTCCGTGAGCGTCGCAGGCTGCAGTGAGAATGCCGGGTTGACAGTCACCGGCGGCAGCGTCGGCGCGCGTAATAAGTTTGCTTCGGTCACCGCCACCGGCGGAGAAGTTGTGATCAACCGTAATGGTAACGATGAAACATTTGTTGAGAACCTGACCGTCAACGGAGGCGACGCGACAGTCGGCTCTCTGGTGCGCGTCCTCAACACCGTGCTCACGAGCGGCAAGCTGACGGCTGTGGGAGATGAGAGATATGGGCAGGCGATTGTGTACAGCCCGTCGTACACCGTACATCCTGATTGTGGTGATCCGCAGACATTTTACGGCACCTTCACCCACACAGGCGGCACGTTCATCCGCAGCAACGAGGCGGTTTACCCCGCGGACTTCACACTGAACGCGAGCGACAACGTGACCATCCAGGGCGAGTTCGGCACCATCACCGCGGTTGCGAACGGCACGCTGAACATCCTCGCGGGAACCACCGCGGACAACCTGACGGTGGGTGCTCGGACCGGCAACCCAGGCAACTTCCAGTATTCCGGTGCGTCTACGGTCAACATCGGCGCTGCCGATCAGACCGCGGCCATCGACATCACAAGCACCGCGATCTACGGCGGTACGGTCAATGCGGCGGGCGCTAAAAATTACCAGACCACGCTGGTTGACAAAGGCACTCATTATGAAGAGCAACAACTGGTACCCAACGGTACCTACGAAAAGACCGGCGGTACGCTGAACAAGATCAACGAATACGTAGTTGTCGGCGACTCGCAGAGCAGCGGCGGCTCGGAAACCATCAACGAGACCGGTAATAGAACCAAAGTCGTGGGTGCGGGCGAGAACGACAACAAGACCTATACCGGCACGAACAACGTCTATGTCCTTTCCGGTACCTTTGGTACCATCAACGTTGCCGGTACGGATAACAAGGTCTACGTCGGCTACACCTTGGACGGTGATGATATTGTACCCGTTGCCACAGCCACCACGGTCAACGGCGGTATCATCGCCGGCGGCAATGCCGAGGTCATCATCGGCTACGACACCGTGGTGGCGGGCACGACCCCGACCGTCACGGTGACCGACACCGACAACAAGGTCATCGAGATCAACGGCACCGCAGAGGTGACGTTGAAGAAGAACGCCACCGTGAGCAAGAGCGCGCAGGGCGGCTCCGGCGAACTCTACGCCGTGTACAACGCGAGTACCGCGACTGTCGGCTTCACGATGGAGGACGGCGCCATCACCATGACCGGCACGGAGAACACGACGTGCGAGATGACCGGCGTCTACAACACCACGGACGCGACCACCGAAATTAAGGGCGGCTCGATCACGATCAACAACGTGGGCAGCAAGACCGACGCGGCGCACGCCGATATCGGCGTCAACAACAGCGGTACGCTGACCCTCGGCGCGAAGGGCGTCACTGCGGGAGAGTCCATGCCGACCATCACGCTGCAAACCGGCGGCATCGGCGTGGAGCTCAACAACTCCAAGATGACGACCGTCTATGACGTGAATCTTACGGTCAACAGCGAAAAGTCGCTGTACGGCATCCGTGCGGTGGGCGGTAGCAACCTGCTCATCGAGGCGGGCGAGCAGAGCGCGAATGTCCCGACCAGGAGGCTGCCGACGAAGACCGTCACCGTGAACGTCGGCACCGGCACGAACAACACGGCGACCGCGCTCTACATCGCGGACGGTTCCAAGTGGAGCATTCAGGGCGCGTATCGCACCGCTGAGTTCAACGGCGCGGTCGCGGCGGAGATCAACAGCGACGAAAACCTCGAAAACGTGGCGACGCTGCTCACCGGCGGCCGATTCATCGGCACGGTCAAGTTCGGCGGCGACAACCAGAGTCTGACCTCTCTCACCGGCCTGATTCCGGCGACGCGCTACTTCATCGACGGCACGGAAGACACCGATTGCACCGTCACCGAGGAAGTCTGGGCGATCCAGTACGCCATGGAGACGGCAGCGCCCGTGCTGAGCGCCCCGCGCTGGACGGCAGCGACGGAGACCGCGCCCGGCAAGTACACCATGATGCGCAACATCGACCTCAGCGAAGAGGGCGTGGGGCACGGCCATCTGGATATGACGGAGGCGGCCAACAAGCAGGTCGAGGTCAAGTACACGCGCACGCTCGACCTTGACGGCTACACCATCACCGGCGCTGAGAACGTTACGCCTGTCGATGTGAAACCCGTGAGCGCGAACGTCCTGCTGACGGTCGTGAACAAGGGCACCAAGACCAGTAAGGACGCGACCGGTAAGACCGAGGGCGCGATCAAAGCGACCGGCACCGCCGAAGCGATCGAGCTGTCCAACCATTCGGTTGATGATGTTACCTATACCGCCAGCCTGACGGTCAACGCCACGACCGGCGATATCACGATCACCGGCGGCAACGGCAAGCTGGGCGTCGGCGAAGGCGACGGCGGCGCCGGCACAGACGTGACGGTGAACAACACGGCGGACGCCACGGTGACGATCAACGGCATCACGACCAGCGGCGCTGTGGCGATCACGAACGACAACGAGCCCGCAGTGGGCGCGGCGGCCAACACCGGCAAGATCGTCATCGGCAAGGTGGATGGAGAATTCACCGGCGCGAAGGTCACCGGCGCGAGCGTTTCCGTCGTGAACTGGAGCTCCGCGGAGAACGCGATCCAGACCGGCGAGCTGGTAAGCACCGCCGGCGGCGTGACCGTGAAGAACAATACCGCGGTTGCGGGCGGAAACGCGACGAAGCAGTCCATCGTCATTGATGCGACCGAGGACACGATTCCCGCGATCAAAGCTGCGGGCGACGCACTTGGCGTTGTGAACGTCATCAACAACGCGGCGGATGCGCTCAAGATCAAGGGCATCAAGGCCACGGGTAAGGTGGACGTCAAGAACACCGCGGCAGGCTCGATCACCGTGGACAAGTACGAGAAAGATCCGGGCAGCCCCAAGCAGTACTATCCCGCCATCAACAGCGAGGGCGATGTGTCGATCTCCAATGACGCCGCCGGCACCGTGACGATCAAGGGCGTCAAGACGACCGGCGACGACAGCACCGTGCTCGTCAGCAACACCGGAGCCGGTACGCTCACCGTGAGCAAGTACATGGCCAAGGCGGAGAAGACGACACCCGAAACGGCTCCCGCCGAGTTCGGCAAAGCCATCGAGGCCGCGGGTTTGGTAACGATTGAGAACAAGCTGAAGGGCGATATCGTCACGGACGAGATCAAGGGCGTCGGCGTGACGGTGAAGAACGATATTGGGCTGACGGCGGATGACGTCACGACGAATAAAGACTTCGGCACGATCACGATCGTGAGCATCGACGCCGGCACCGGCAACGTTGCAATCACCAACGGCACAGAGGCTGTATACGGCCGCTGCCTGATCGCGATCGGCACGACGGACGAGGAAACGAAGGTCTTTAGCGGCGGCGTTGTCACCGGCGCGGACGTGACGATCACCAACTACAGCAAGGGCTTTAACGAGGAAGCCGCGATCAAGACCGGCGCTGTCACCGCGACCGGCAACGTGGAGTTCACGAACAAGGCCGAAGGCAAAGTCGAGACCGGCGCTGTCACCGCGACCGGCAACGTGAAGTTCACGAACGAGGCCGAAGGCAAAGTCGAGACCGGCGCTGTCACTGCGACCGGAACCGAAAAGACCGTGACCATCGACAACTGGGCCGACGGTTCGATCACCACCGGCGTCATCAAGACCACGCCGACTGCTGATGGAGACGGCGGCGACGTGACGATCAACAACCGGGGATCCGGCAAGGTCCAGACCGGCAAGATCGACGCGCAACACAAGGGTTCCACTGGCACCGACGGCACGGTGCGCATCGTGAACGGCGGCTACTGGGCGGCTGCGGTGCCTACCCTGGTGCCGACCGAGCTTGCAGCGGGTCAGACGCTGAAGGGTCAGATCTTCGTCAATGGCGACATCCTCGGCAATATGGCGGACTTCCGCAACTACAGCGACGGTGATAATGTTCCTCATGATGTGAATATTACCTTCGCGAACTGCGCGGTCGTCATCAACGGCAGCGTAGCGACCACCGATGCTGCTGGCGTGAAGATCGACAACCTGAGCAAGAACGGCTTGGTTGCGGTCGTCAACGACGTGAACGCGACGGACGGCGCGCTGGCGATCACCAACGGCGCGGACGGTAGCAGTAGTCTCGTTGTGATCGGCCACGAGATCAGCGCCGCGTCTGTGACGGTCGACAACTACAGCGCGGGCCGGCACTTCAAGTTCAATGATGAAGTTGATTTCAGCGAGGAGAGCGAGAAGACGATCGCTGTTCTCCTCGGCGACGAGGTGACCGCGGCCACCGGCGATGTGGTGATCAACAACCGCGCGACCGGTCTGGTCAAGGTTTACAACAACGTCGAAGCCACCACAGGCGACGTGGTTATCAACAACGGCCTGACCCGCGATGCGGCCGTGGAAAAAGCGGTAAAGACCATCATCCTGCCCGCGGCTACGGATAAGCAGGTTGAGTACGTCACAGCTATGCTGGAAGATGTGGAGCCGTCTATAAGAAGTGGCAGCTATGATCCTAACACGATGAGCTTTGATGTAAATGTAGATGGTCTTACGCCGACGGATAAGGAAGCGATTAGGACCGCTGTTCTGGATCATTACAAAACAGATACGATCACAACGATTCAGCAAGTGTGGCCCGAGCTCCTCAAGACGGTAGATGCGTCCATTGCCGCTGTGGCGGCCGAGGCCGGCGAGGTCGACATTCTGGGTACGGTCACTGCCCCTGCGGGCAGCGTGACGATCTTCAGCACCAGCAAAGACGGCGTCTTGATCGGTACGGTCGACAATGACGGGAACTTTATCAGCGCGGACGTCACGGCGAAGACCTCGGCGAAGATCGAGAACACCGGCAAGGGCGACATCCAGATGCGCCAGCTGAAGGTCACGGATAGCAGTTCTGCAGTCTCGATGATCGCGAACCGCGGCGAAGGTAAGATCATCATCGACAAGGGTGTTGACTTTGCGGGCGCAGGCGACTTGGAGATCATCGAGGACGCGGGCGCGGTCGAGATCACGAACGCGACCGGCCACGGCGTGAAGTTCACCAGTAGCGGCAAGCTGACCATCAACGGCGCGACCGACGACGGTGCGACCATCAATGGCACGAGCGGCGACGGCGTACACTTTGACGCCGCGAGCGGCAAGCTGGAAATCACCGCCGGCACGATCAACGGCACTGGTGTGTACGATACAAATAAGACCGCCTACGGCCTGAATGTTGTCAACGCCAGCGACGCCGCGGACGCGATCACGCTGTACGGCACGAAGACGGTCGGTGACAAAGAGGTTACCACCTCCGCGACCTACAACTCCGTGTACACGGCGAATGTGAATGGTCTGTACAAGCATCTCCTTGACGGCACGCACGACTGGGCGAAGACCGTCAAGACGAACAGCAGCACGACCACCGAGATCCTGGCTCGTACCGTCGCGAACTTTAAGGACGGCGCGAACAAGAAGCAGGCGCTGGAAGAGGCGGGGAATACCAGCTACAGTGTGGTGAAGGTTGCTCCGCAGCTGGTCGTTTCCCCGACGAGCGCGTCCGTTGCTAAGGATAAGAGCACGACCCCGACGCTCAGCCTCAAGCTGGACAATTCCAGTAAGACCTACACGGTTCCGGCGGTTACCGCGGAAAAGACCGGCACAGGTGATGCGGAATTGGATATCACTTATGATGAAGCCGGAAAGGTCACGATCAAGAAAACGACTGACAACGCTACACATGCTGAGGTCACCTTCACCAGTGAATACGACGGTGTGACCGAGACATTTGAGGTTAAGGCATATACGACCTCCACGCCCGTCGTCTCCACCGGCGGCGGTGGCGGCGGCTCCGCTCCCACGGTGAAGGCGTCCATCTCCGGCGATGACAACTCCGTGAGCCTCAGCGTGACCACCAGCAACGGCACGGCGACTGTGGCCGAGCCCAAGGCGGCTGACCTGGAGAAGGTCATCGGCGCGGGCGTCGACACCGGCGAGGTCGTCATCGACCTGAGCAAGCTGAACAGCAGCGTCGACGCCGCGACGATCCCGACCAAGACCTTCGACGCGATCGAGGCCGCGGTCACCGACGCGAACAACGATGCTGACGAGCTGACCATCAAGCTCCCGGCCAGCTCCGTTACCTTCAACGCGGCGGCTCTGGACGCCATCGCCGATCAGGCGACCGGCAGCACGATCTCCCTCGAGGTCAGCAAGGAAGCTGTCAATAAGCTGGCCTCTGCGCAGCAGAATGCTGTGAAGGATCTGGAAGTTCAGGATGTTTACAGCGTTACCCTGACCTCCGGTAACAAGACCATCTCCGACTTCAAGGGCGGCAGCGCGACGGTCTCCGTCAACTACACGCTCAAGGCGGGCCAGTCCGCGCGCGGCATCGTCGTGTGGTACGTCGCCAAGGATGGTACGCTCACCGAGGTCCCCGCGACCTTCGCAAACGGCAAGGTCACCTTTACGGTTTCCCACTTCTCCGACTACGTGATCGCTTATGACGCGGAGCGCGCTGCGGCCTGCCCGCAGGATAGCACCTGCCCGATCGCGGCGTTCTCCGACGCCGACGCGAAGGCTTGGTATCACGACGGCGTGCACTGGGCGCTTGAAAACGGCGTTATGAGCGGTATGGGCGACGGCACCTTCGCTCCCAACGGCACCACGACCCGCGCGATGGTCGCGCAGATCCTGTGGAACCTCGAGGGTAAGCCCGCCTATGTCGGCATGAGCGAGTACGCTGATGTGGACAATGAGGATTGGTTCGGTCCCGCGGTCCGCTGGGCCTCTGCCGAGGGCATTGTCACCGGTTACGCCAACCCGGACGACGCCGGCATGATCTTCAAGCCGAACGACGCGGTGACCCGCGAGCAGCTGGCGACCATGCTGTACCGCTATGCGCAGTACAAGAACATCGACGTCAGCGTGGGCGAGGACACCAACATTCTCAGCTATGAGGATGCGATGGGCGTCAGCACCTGGGCCATGGCTGCGATGCAGTGGGCCTGCGGCGCCGGCGTGGTGAACGGTGTTGCGGCGAACGGTACGATGTACCTGCAGCCCCAGAACAACGCTTCCCGCGCGGTGGTTGCGACGATGATCGCCCGCTTCTGCACGGAAGTTGCGAAGTAAGACCGCATAAACCCTAAAAAAAGAGAACGAGGCTTCGCCTCGTTCTCTTTTTTGCAATCCTGCCTCTTGCACATCCGCGCACGGTGTGTTAGCATGGCATCAGAAGAAAGGAGCATACTAGTATGGCAAAGAATCTTGTGATTTACTATTCCCGCAGGGGCGAAAACTACTTTGGCGGCGCGATCCGCAGCATCGCCAAGGGTAACACGGAATACTGCGTCGAGTACATCCAGAGCGCGGTCGGAGCGGACACGTTCCAGGTGGAGACGGTCAAGGAGTATGCCGCGGACTACATGACCTGCACGCAGGAGGCGCAGACGGAGTCCCGCAGCGGCGAGCGTCCGGAGCTCAAGCGGTATCTGGACAGCATCGCGGACTACGACAACATCTTTGTCTGCGGGCCCTGCTGGTGGGGGACATTCCCCTGCGCGCTGCTGGGCCAGCTGGAGCGTCTCGATTGGACGGGCAAGCGCGTGTTTGCGCTCATGACCCACGAGGGCAGCGGCCTCGGCCACTGCGAGAGCGACCTCAAGCGCATCTGCAAGGGCGCAAGCGTCGGCCGCGGCCTCGCGGTCTCCGGCAGCTCGGCACAGGGCAGCGAGAGCGCTGTTGTCGCGTGGGCGCAGAAGTGCGTGGGGTGAGGGATATGGAACGGAGTAAATTCTTCCCTGAAATCCGCGGAAACTTCGGCTTCGGCTGTATGCGTCTTCCGATGAAGGGCGGCGAGGTGGACTATGACGAGTTCTGCCGCATGGCGGACGCGTTCACGGATGCGGGCTTCAACTACTTCGACACCGCCCACGGCTACCTCGGCGGGAAGTCGGAGACAGCCATCCGCGACTGCGTGGCGAAGCGCTATCCCCGCGAGAAGTTTCTGCTGACGAACAAGTTGACGGACCCGTATTTCCGCAAGCAGGAGGACATTCGCCTGTTTTTCGAGCAGCAGCTCGCGTGGTGCGGTGTGGACTACTTCGACTTCTACCTCATGCACGCGCAGGATAAGAACAACTACGAGAAGTTCAAGCGTTGCAAGGCGTATGAGACGGCATACGGCTTCAAGCAGGAGGGTTTGATTCGCCACTTTGGCATCTCCTTCCACGACAAGGCGGAGGTGCTGGATCGCATCCTCACCGAGCATCCGGAGATCGAGATCGTGCAGATCCAGTTCAACTATGTGGACTATGAGGACGCCTCTGTGGAGAGCCGCAAGGTCTACGAGGTTTGCGAGAAGCACGGTAAGCCCGTCATCGTCATGGAGCCGGTGAAGGGCGGCAGTTTGGTGAAGCTGCCCGCCGAGGCGGATGCGATCCTGCGCGGCCTGAACGGCGGCAGCAACGCGAGCTACGCCATCCGCTTCGCGGCGAGCTTCCCGCAGATGGCGATGGTGCTCTCCGGTATGAGCAATATGGCGCAGATGGAGGACAACATCAGTGCCATGCGGGAATTTGAGCCGCTCAATGTTGCGGAGATGGAGGCAATCGGCAAGGTCTGCGATATCTTCCACAGCCTTGACTTGGTGCCCTGCACCGCATGCCACTACTGCGTGGAGGAAAATGAGTGCCCCAAGGGCATCCGGATTCCGGATATGTTCTCGTCGCTCAACGCCCACGAGGCGTTCCACAACTGGAACACGGGCTATTACTATGAGAGCGTCATCACCGGCGGCGGACACGGCAAGGCGTCCGACTGCATTCGTTGCGGCAAGTGCGAGAAGGTATGTCCCCAACACTTGCCCATCCGTGAGCTGCTGCAAAAGGTGGCCAAGACGTTTGAGTAAGGCGCGGCGTCCTTGACAAGCGATAGGCAATCCTGTATGCTGACAGGGTAGTAGTTGGGAGGGCAGATCGGATGCACATCTTGGAACGCCTGCCCCGGGAGACTGGCCGGGACTATGCTTTGCGCACCATCAAGGAGAACATCGTCCATCTGGAGTTGGAGCCAGGCGGCCAGATCAGTGAGAACGAGCTGGCGGCGGAGATGGGCCTCAGCCGCACGCCCGTGCGCGAGGCGCTCATCGAGATGAGCAAGGTGAAGATCGTTGAGATCCAGCCGCAGAAAAAGACCACTGTGGCGCTGATTGACTACAAGCTGGTGGACGAGGCTCGGTTCATGCGCAACCTGATGGAGTGCGCCGTGGCGGAGCTGGACTGCGCGATGGCGACGGAGCAGGATATCGCGCGGCTGCGGGAAAACGTGCGGCTGCAGAAGTTCTATCTGGAGAGCTACTATCCCGACTCGCTGATGACGCTCGATAACGAGTTTCACGCCATGCTCTTTGAGATCGCGCAAAAGACACAGGTCTATCAGTTGATGCAGGGCATCGCGATCCACTTTGACCGCGTGCGCAGTCTGGCGCTGGGCAGCGTCAAGAACCCGAAGATCATCGAGGATCACGAGGCAATCATCGACGCCATTGCGCAGAAGGACGCGGCGAAGGCGCACGCGCTGATGGACACGCACCTCAACCGCTACCGGATCGACGAACAAGCGATTCGCGCGGCCTATCCCAGATACTTTACCGATTGAAACAAAATCGTCCCGCCTCTGGTGAATCAGGAGCGGGACGTAAAAAACTCCGAAAAAGCTGAAAAAAATGTTGACGCATCGCGGAAGTTGTGTTAATATACTTTTCGGCTGTAGAGCTGTGCTGGTGTAGCTCAGTTGGTAGAGCAGCTGATTCGTAATCAGCAGGTCGCCGGTTCGAGTCCGGCCACCAGCTCCAAAAAATCTCCGAAAATCAATGATTTTCGGAGATTTTTGATTGTAAAAGTTGTAAAAACAGTTTTCTCAAAACTCGTAACGAAGCGGCTGCGGTTCGCCGTAAGGATTCCGCGCCGATGCAGCGATCAAACCACCGCGTCCAGCGCGCGCTTCACCTCTGCCTTGATCTTCTCGTAGCTGTCGCCGGGATGCGCCTCGTAGAGCTTGTCCGCTCCGGCATAGATCGTCGGGACGTAATAGTAGTCGGTGTAGCGGTCCGCCGCCTCGCTCTCGCGCTCCTCCTCGATCCACTCGACCGCGACGCCGCGGTAGGCGGGATTCTCCTCGCGCAGCTCGTCGAGCGCGCGGCGCGCCTTGTGGCAGTAGGGGCAGTTGTCGAGGTGCAGGATCGTGAGCGTTTTCTCTGCGTTCATCTTCGTTCCTCCGTGTCCGCAATATCTCAGATAGTAGCCGTAGACCTCTTTGCCGTAGGCCGTGATGCGGTCCGTCCTGGCGTTGTAGCGTGTGAATGCCCGCTGGAGCTCCTCGGGAGTGCAGCGCGCGAAGTCTGTGTGACCGTTCATCTCCTCGGCGGCAGAGATCAGGTTCAGCGCGCCCATTTGGATATTGAACCTGCTGTCCCGCTTGAGGCGGAGCCACATCGCGTGCAGGTCGTCTTCGTTCGTCCCGTCGAGCCGCCGGTTCTCCGGCAGCCCAAGCCCCGCCGCGTCGTCAAGGCCATGCTCCAACGCGTAGTTGGCGGCGTTGATGGCGACGTAGGCAAAAATTTGCGCGTAGCCGGTGGAGCTGTCGCGCTTGCCAAGGATGCCGCGGCGCTTCACCGTACCGCGTCCAAACAGCCGACGCCGCAGATAGCAGAGCCGCACCAGCAGGTCGGCGGCGGGGTCCAGCAGGTCGATGTCCGCGATCTCCTTGCGCAGCACGGCTTTTATCATGGTGGAGGGGATGGCATACCGCTTGGACACGGTTTCGATCCAGCCGTCGTACTCGGCAAGGATGCGTTCGGTTTTCTTTACGCTGTACAGTTTGATCATTTTATCCACTTACCGCCGAGCATCGGCATCTTGTCCCGGTTCTGCGCGACCTCGCCCACGGTCTCGTCATCCTTGGGAAAACCTTTGATGGCAATGTAGGGCATGGGGTGTGCCTCCTTTATCTTTGCGAATCAAAAAAGCTCATCTGCGAGAAACGCTCCGGCAGCTCTTGCATAAAGCGGAAACAGTCCTCCGGCTCACTGAGGATACCGTGCTCCGCACAGACGCCGCGAAACATCTCCATAAGCTCCTTCGCGCGCGGGCTCGGCAGCTCATAGGCGTTTCCGTACCGCTCGATATAGCGTTCCTTCATCCCCGGAAAGTGCTTGTCCAACGCCGCGTAAAAGTATTCCCGGCTGCCCTCGCGGAGCGTCAGGCCCATGTCAAAGCAGACGATCCCCGTCACGCCCACGCGGACGCACTCGCTCAGAATCGCCGCGACGTTTTCCTCCGTATCGTTGATGAACGGCAGGATGGGCGTCAGCCAAACGACCGTCGGGATGCCGCGCTCTCGCATGGTTTCCAGCACCTCGATCCGCCGCTTTGTGTTGCAGACGTTCGGCTCAAGGAGCGCGCACAGCGCGTCGTCATAGGTCGTGAGCGTCATTTCCACCACGCACTTGGCGGTCTTGTTGATCTCATCGAGCAGGTCAACGTCGCGGAGGATGCGGTCAGACTTCGTCTGGATCGCCAGGCCGAAGCCGTTGTCCCGAATGATTTCGAGGCACCTCCGCGTGAGAGCGAGTTCTTCTTCGCAGTGCATGTAGGGATCGGACATGGAGCCAGTCCCGATCATGCACTTTTTTCGTTTGGATTTCAGAGCCTTTTCCAGAAGCGTGGGGGCGTTCTGCTTGACCTCGACGTCCTCGAACGGATGCGTGAACTGATAGCAGCGGCTCCTGCTGTCGCAGTAGACGCAGCCGTGCGTGCAGCCGCGGTATATGTTCATGCCGCAGCGCCCGCCGCTCGTGGCGAGGATTCCTTTTGCATCGACAAAGTGCATATTGTTCGCTCCGGTGAGTGGGATGGTGCTGGAAAAGCTTAGAGGCAAGGCAGGATATGGGGGGAATCCCCTTTGTTTTGGCATTTCTCTACTGCATGACAACTTCCATCAGTTTCTGATAACTGTCCACCACGTCGTATACAACATCGGCGCCGCTGATCTTCTCAAAATGCTTCCGCGCGCAATCAATTTTTGCCTGTTCGACCGGCGAGATGTGGTTGAACGTCAGCGTGTCGTTCGTTCCCTTGGTTTCGGCAACAAAGTAAATATGCTTTACCGTTCCCTCATAAAAAGCGATTGCCCAGTCGGGATTGTATTTGCCGACCGGCGTTGGGATAAAGAAACCGCTCGGTAGCTTCACATACACCGATACACTCGGATTTTTGTCCAGATCGGACACAAAATCAAGCTCGTTTTTAGAGTCGCAGACAACATGATCGTACAGGTGACGCGTCGTCTTTATCGCGTTTACGCCCAGCTTGCCGCGAATCGTCGGCTCGGTAAAGACTTCTTCATCATAGTGCCTGTCGAGCGCATCGTATGTAATATGCTTAACGATGATGGTGGCCTTCTCATCGTTGATGATAGCGGCAGCCTTGATGATGAAATCCTCTGGATTGTCCTTGAATTGGGCGAACACCTGCGGCTTGACGCCTTGCAGAATGGCGACAATATCCTTTCGCGTCAGTTTGGTTTCTTCGACCAGCTTTCCAATTAAATCATACTTGACGCCGCGGCTCGCGGTTACTTGGTGCTGCTTGTCCGGGGTACGGCTTTCGACTTTTGTAAAAGCCTCGCCGGCGCGCAAAGCATCCTTGGATTGGATCGACTCCATTTCGCCGGTTTCCACCTTGAAATAGATTTTTGATACTCGAAGCTTATCATCCAATGCCGTGATTGCATTCTTAATCAGCTCGTCCGCCTTGAAGTCCACGACATAGACGGACTTCGTGTTGATTTTCGACCACAGCGCCTGAAATTCCGCTTTTTTGAAACGCTCCTCGTCAAAGGTGAGCGTTACATCGTTTTTGCGGGCGTTTTCAGGCTTTGTCGCATTTTCGCTGTAGACGGAATCAAGAATGCGGATGATAGAATCCACCGAGCTTGCCACTTCTTCGGCGACCTTTACGCTGCCATTTGCCTTGCCTGCGTAATACTTGTCAGTCAGAGTGCCAGCCTTGTCGATATAGCCTTGCAACCGCAGGTCGAGCCAAATCTCCCGCGCCGTATCGGCGGTGATGACTTCTGCGTTGCCGTCGGCGTCGGTAATCGTTTTTCCCTCAAACAGCTCCGGCGTGACCGCGCGCGGACGGTTGCCAATCGCCTCGGCAAGCTCGGATTGCAGTCCCTTGGCGAAGCTCTCGTAGCTTTCGCTTGCAATGACGGTGAGCACGTTGACGTTATGAACGTCCTCGCCCAGTACACCGGCGTCCATGCGTTCTCCGTCCTGATTGACGCACAGGCGCAGCCCGCGGCCAACCTCCTGACGCTTGCGCACCTCGCTTCCGCTCTGCTTGAGCGTGCAGATTTGGAACACGTTCGGGTTGTCCCAGCCTTCGCGCAGAGCGGAGTGGGAGAAAATAAAACGCACCGGCGACTTCTTCGGATCGCGCTCCAACAGCAGCTCCTTGTTCTTCATAATGAGGTCATAGGCATCAATGTCGTTGGACATCTTCGTTTTCTTGTCGTCGCCCGTGACCGTGTTGACGATATGCCCCTTCTTGTCGATGGAGAAATAACCCGCGTGGGTGTCGGATGCGTGAATGGCATTCAAATAGCGGAGATAATCCTCGTCCCCGATGCCGAGTTGGAGCGAACCAACCACATCGTCATATTCTTCCTCAAACATATCGGCAAAGATGCCGTTATAAGCCTGCCCGTCGGCACCGTAGCACTTATAATGCGCCACCTCGTCGATGAAGAACAGAGACAGCACCTTAATGCCCTTGCGAAAGAGCTGGCGTTCCCGGTCAATGTGCGAAAGAATGGTCTCGCGGATCTGGATACGGCGCATCTGCTCCTCGCTGACCTTGCCGATCACGTCGCCCGCATAGAGCTTGATGCCGTTTACAAACTCCACCGAATCGTCGCGTCCGTCAATGAATTTGACGGTATACCCGTTTTCATACTCGGACAGATTGCCGGAATTATCAAAAATCCTGTATCCTTCGCCCACCGTTTTCGTAACCTTGCGAAGCCCTTTGGCGCCCATACAGTCAAACTGAATCGTGGCGGTCGGGTTCGCTTTAGACAGATTGACGCTCTGCAAATAGACATAGCCCTCTGTGCCGGTCGTTCCAACCTCGGTGATGCCCTTGACCGCGATTTTCTTTACCAGCCGTTTGTTGTACGCCTCCATGGCATCCAGACGGTAAACCATGTTATAGATGCTGTCTGACTTGTGCGTCGCCGAGTAACGCAGCGTGATCATGGGGTTGAACTGTTTCAAATTCTCCTTGGTCTGCTTGCCCTCCACGGACTGCGGCTCGTCGATGATGAGGATCGGGTTGGTTTTGGCGAGGATGTCAATGGGGCGGCGAGAGCGGAATTCGTCCAGCTTCATACTGATGCGGCGGGCGTCCTTTCCCTTGGCGTTGAACGCCTGCGAGTTGATGATCATGACGTTGATGGAGCTGTCGGAGGCGAAGCGGTCGATCTCCGTCAGGCGGGCGGAGTTGTAAATGAAGAAGCGGATCTTCTTCCCGTATTCCTCCGCAAAATGCTCCTGCGTCATCTGGAAAGATTTGTAGACGCCTTCGCGGATGGCGATGCTCGGCACGACCACGATGAACTTGCTCCAGCCGTAGTGCTTGTTGAGCTCATACATGGTTTTGATGTAGGTGTAGGTTTTGCCGACGCCGGTTTCCATCTCGATGGTCAGATTGTACTTGCCCATCAGCTCGGCGGACGGTTCGATCTGGTTGGCGCGCTGGATCTTCCGGATGTGCTCCAAAATCTCGCCGTCGCCCAGCTCCCGCACGATTGGCTCGTTGCGCCAGCCGGTGAATTCCAGCTCCGCCAGCTGGTCTGCCTGACCCTCGATCTCGTCCGACTTCGTATAATCCACCACGCCGCGATCCATGCGATAGGTTGGCGTGAGGTACGGCTGACCAGCAAAGACGTCAACGACTGCCTTTGCTGCTTCGGCTTGGAACTTTTGGTGTTTGAATTGGAGTTTCATTTTGTTTGCTCCTCAAAACGGAAGCTCATTGTTGCTCTCCTCAATCATTTGCTGTCTATTGGAAAAGTCGACCGTTTGTTTAATTCTCCCATCCGCTCGCGAAAAAGAGAACGGATACTCTTGAGTATAGCGGTTGTTCAGTATGTCATAATACTGAAACTTCAAAATGTAGTCGCCAAGAACGGAATCATTTTCGACCTCTGAAAACACATGAAAATAAATCGAGTCTTTTTCTTTTAAAGTAAAAAACGAAACCGCTTTGGGATTTGTGCATCCTTTTTTGCTAAATTCAAGTTTCAAATCAATAGCAGCGCCATTTCCGACGTTATCCACATCAAATGCAAGACTAATGTATTCTTTGGCAACTAAGCTAAACCCCTTCCCAGTTTGCTCCCATACTGCGCCATTTTGTAATAGTATTCTTTGTTGTTCGGTGCTTAGCTTGTCCTTAAAAGCAACTACACCATTTGAAAGAATAATGTAGACCCTATCAAGTCTGTATTCTTTATAATACTCATCCGGTTCATCACTCGGATGCCCACTGCGCTCACCGCTGGCAATACCGGAAAAAAGGTTAAATTTCGATTTCTCTCGCATATGCGATAAAGCCAGATAGGGTACAACCCGATTTCTTTCGTCCTTTCTATAATTCTTTTGTGCAAAAAGTATAGATAGATATACGCCCAAAACCGTTGCCAGTGCGGCAAGCAATGTGCCATAAAAAGCAAGTACATCCTCCACATTCCAATCGACTGCAAAGCAGTGAAAAAAAGCAGGTTGCCGATACGCCCAGTTGATTACGAGCGGAATAACAAATACTAAAAGTAGAAACAAAAATAGCAGGCATAGCCAATGTTTTTTTAGAATGTCCCTCACGTCAATTCCTCCAGCTCTCTCTTTAACCGTTTCAGCTCCGCGTTCATCTCCACCTGCCGGTTGAGCTGCTTTTCCTTCCGAATCTTGTTCTGCAAAGCGGCAATGCGTTTCTCCAAATCCTCGCGCTCCTTGCTGCGCTCCACTGACGAGTGCAAATCCTCCGCCGCGCCCGCTTCACCCAGCTTGTCCCCGGCGATCTGGCGCACGAAGCTCTCGTACACCGTGTCCATGGTCAGACCATCGAGACGGAGCGACAGCTCGTCCTCCGGCATCCAGTCCGTGTGATAGTATGTATCCACCTTGAACGCGTTGGCGCCGGACGCCGCGGCCTGCTTGTAGCCGATCCACGCCTGCGCCTTGCCGCCGCAGGTCAGCACGAACAGGATGTGGTACGGAATCTCGCGGTCGATCTGCCGCAGCACTGCTTCGTCCAACGACGGCTCTTTCAGCTGTATCTCGAACACCTCAAACTCCGTCACCTGCTCACCAGCGCCGATATTGAGCGTCGTGGGCGCCAGCTTGTTCCGCCAGTAAATCACCTTGATTTGGCCGATGAACACGCGCTTGAGCGCCGGTGAGACGGTCAGGTTCTCATAGAATTTCTGCTTTGGAATGCGCCGGCCGAATTCAGTTGTAGCAGGCAAGCCCAGCATAACCGCCATCACCTCAATCATCAAAAATGGCATCCAACGCTTCCAACTGGTCTATC
>Ga0256405_10004822_pt1 | contig 24523 bp, 17 predicted proteins | sample RumenRJG_02DNA_FD_189096 | JGI IMG/M metagenome (GOLD analysis project Ga0256405, IMG submission 189096) | Bovine rumen microbial communities from Lethbridge, Alberta, Canada - RJG_02 | ecosystem: Host-associated > Mammals > Digestive system > Stomach > Rumen | place: Canada: Alberta... | reverse complement strand
CAGTAAGTAAATCCCACACTAAAATCTTCCCCCGTATTCCGCTTTCTATCGGAGCAGAAGTCTTATGAATAATTTCGCTTACGTGGTTGTGTATATTATCGTAATAATCATCTTCATCCTCTGAGAAGGTATCAAAAAGGTGATTACCTTCATCGATCAGCTGCGCCTGATACGAAGAAAATTCAGGATCGAGTTCCTGCCCAAACTCGCAGAACTTATGCTTCTCCTTATCACTCACAATTCCATCAGCTATTATCAGGCAGTAAATCAGGCGAAGAGAATCCTTTATAGACAGCACGATCTCCTGCTCATTTTGGATCTCAAGCGCCTCGGAAACAGCCTCTTTCTGCAAAGCTCTTTTCTCGCGCTGCTGTGCTATTGCTTCTTCTCCTTTGGATTTCAGCGCTGTAAATGCATTCTGACCTTTTTGCGCGAAATCTTTAAAAGAACCAGGAACCTTATGGTCTTTTATTATCTCTGGCAGCTTCTCTGTAGTATCCGTTACAGACTGCCGCAGATTCTCAGCTGATTTTTGTACGCCCTTTTTAAGCTTGTTAAAATCTAATCCCATTTTGTAATCCTTTCACAGCTTGAACGCATCGTCAGAGTCCATCAATGCATCAAATTCATCCTGACTGGTAAACTGAACATCATAACCGAGAATTGACTGTATCTCAGTGTTCCCTTTGATATATCCATCTATGTCACCATCCACAATGGCCCGGTCCATTGCTTCAAAACCAGATTCAAATGTATCCAGTCGTTCCGCAAGGTAATTCGAAACGATTCTCTCCATCTCTGCTCTGTACTGCCGGATCATAGAAATTGATTCCTGACAGGCGACTTCTATCTGTAAACGACGCTCCTTGGCGACGGCCAAATCGTCCATAGCCTTCCTCAGTTCTTTATAAGCTGCCATGGAAGCGGTAAATGCAAGTACTGCCGGTGCAAGTTTCGTTATTTCTGCCGCATTTTCGACCCCCAGCTTCTCATGAATGCCTAGCGCAGAAAGGATTTGCATGTTTATGTCTTTAATACCTGAACCGCCAATGCGGGATATGAACTGATCCTCCGTGATCTCTCCGTTCATATATTCTCTTACATACACGGCAACCTTTTCCGCTGATTTAATCAGCTGTTCTGAAAAGGAACGGTTCGCCAATGATTCAATTCCCACAGCACCTATTCCTGCTGCAAGCAGTTCGTTTGCTTTATCTCTGGCAAACACCTCCGCAAATGCCTGATATGGTCTGGCAAATTCTTTTGCGGCTGCCTCTGGTGTTTTCTCACCTCCAGTAACTTCTGCTATCAAGCGAATAATAATATTAACATCTATAGCTGGCATTCCCTCCATTGCTGTTTGCAGGGCCCCTCTTACATCAGCATCAGGACGGAAATTGAATTGTGCTTCACTCATTTACTTCCCCCATTATTTCACGGTTGATGATATGACTTTCTTGTAACAAATTTAACGTTTCACCCGGCACGTACGCCATAAGTCTTTCTATGATGTCGCTGACATCTTCCAGATCTCATACCCCTGCCGTCTTGCGGAGTCATAGACCGGGCGCATGTTCTTTTCAAGAATGGAATCAAATACTTCACGGCTGTTTCCTGGGCGATACAGTTCCTGTCCCGCCCAGATTGAATGCAGATTGTCCCGCCAACATTTCTCGTACAGATTGTGGATCCCCGGCTTTTCATGGATCAGCTGATACAAAAGAAACTGATTCTTTGAAAAACGCTGGAAGAAAGGATCCCATTCCGGCAGCCGGTTACTCTTGGAAGAGTTCAGTGAAGAATCCATAGGCATCAGATTCCAGAGTTCATCATTCATGACAAAGGACCATGGAATAAAGTGATCTATGTCATACTGCCCCGGCAGTACGGGCTCATCGCGGAAAATGTCCTTGACTTCTGTCAGTTCCATCACACCTTCCCAAAGCTCTTTCACTTTGTTGAGTTTCCGAACTCTTTCATCCATCGGAGCCAGTTTGTACACCAGTCCCGGCACTTCCGGGTTATTATTCTGCAGCCATCGGACCTTCTCGTACTGAATCCAACCGAGAATCGACACCGTATTATCCCTGATCATATGAACCCAGTCCGGATGGAAGATGACTTCTCTCTTCAGTTGCCTGCCTGTTCCAAAAATATAAGGCAGAGACCTTTTCTCTTTGCTGAAAGCTTCTACATACGCAACAAGACGTCGGGTGGATTCCCAGTTCACACGCTCACCTGCATTCGCAAAGAATCCAGCCAGCGCCCGGTATGGCACCATATGAGTCAATTGTTCCTTCGGTTGATAGAGTTCCTTATCAAAGCGACGAATCTCATTCTTAATCTCGACTCTAGATGCGTTGGGTTTCAATTCGCTTAATTCCGACAGCTTAATAATCACACGTTCCAGACCATCTCTTACAAGACCGTCTTCCTGCATACCACTGAGATGAATATGAAACTCCCGAACAGAGTACCAGGCATTGCAGATCATCTCGTTGATAATCTCATCAAAGGTGGTTCTTGTCTTCCCCTCGGAGATCAATCCGACCAACGCTTCCAGCCAGTAGAACTTATAGCAGTAAGACGGGCTCTTCAGCATCAGAGCAAAGCTCTCAACATCTAACGTGTTGTAATAGAATTTGTCTATGTGTAGCTCCGAATCTACATGTGAACTCATTTTGTATACCTCACCCTGATTTGAAGCTTGTAACTTATTTACGTCACTATCAAATGATCATTAACTAATTCTCCAGACTTGTCGTTTAATTCATATTTTGCTGACATGTATTTCCAAGGTATAAATAAGCACACAGCGAATAGCTCGTTTAAAATATTAACAAGCTATCCGCTGCAATTTGACATTTCAAATATTATTCTTTTCCATCATAAAAGACATGGTTATTTTGTCTGCACCACACCATTTTGGACCCATGCTCCACTGGAGTTTACGGTAAAGCCATCTGGGGTTGTAGTGTTTGTATAAAGGTATCCTCTACCATCAAAACAATAGCTCTCATAAACACCATCGTTATTTCCGTCAAGCCATTTCCAAGTGCTTACCGGATAACTCCCATCAGCATTTCTCCACCACCAACCAATCCCATCATACTGCCAGCCAACACTTAAGTTCTGAGATGCTGACATCGAAGAAGAATTTGTATTGACTCTGGTAGTAATGCTATCCTGCAAACGAAGGGAATCTCCCGATGAATTGCTATGAGTACTTGGTGTAGAATTGCTATGATAGCTTGGTGAAGAATTGCTATGCGTATTGTTCCCATGTGTGCTACCAGAAGACGAAACATGAGACTGGTGAGACTGATGAGACTGATGCGATGAATGATATCCGCTTCTGGAACCACTTCCACTGCTATGGCTCGAATGAGATCTGTGCGACGAATGAGACCTGTGTGCCGCGAAAGCATTATCTGCAAATAAAACTCCCAGTATAATCATCATCGAACCAATTGCAAGGACTTTGTTTCTTGGAATATTGCCTTCCTCATCCAACAGGAAATCTTCAATGGATTTCTGTAAATGCGGGAATTTTAATTGTTCTGCCATCTTGATCTTCCTCCTGTGCAGCACATATTTTGTTCCATTATAAAGCATCCTACCAAAACTATTCCAACTAATACTATTATAATAGCCTTTCTTACTTCTTTTCAAGGATTCCACGTATGACATTAACAGGTAAAAGGAAAAGCGCTATTGTTGCTCGTACCAAAAGCTTAATCAGGAAAAGGAAAGTAAAAAATACGATTTCAACAGGCCATAGTATCAATACAAAGAAAATCAGCTTTACTATGTTAAGGAACAAGTATTCACCAGTAGTATACTTGGTAATCATATATGTCCCTTTTTCTAATCTTCTTGACTTCCTTACATATGTCTTCATATCCTCACCCGATACACTAGAATCACTCCATTATCCAAGAATTTAATATTTTCATAGTTTCATCATTTCCATCTTCAATCAATCCAAATAGAAAATCCTGAATCCCCATATATACTTTACATCTGAATCCCTTGGGGCCCCTTGGAAAGATGTCCTTATCCATAGCATATGTTACTACAGGACATACTCCACAGTATGGTTGATACACACAGTCACTACATCCCGGCAGGCTTTCTATCACAGAGGCGGCTTGTGTCACTTTGCAAACAGGACTCTCTATGATTTCATCATAGCTGTTTTCAACAGTACCGAGCTTAAAGGCACAATCCCCCATCTCAGACACCATGCGGCCCTCATCACATGTATAAACACTGCCATCATAGTAATAACTGAGCTGTCCTGTCACCGCACCGCAAGGCGATCTTAACTCCATATAGTTAAAAGAATATCCTTGGAGAATCTTCTTTAAGAAGTATGTTGCAAGAAACTCCGGAAATACAGTTCCTTCTTTATTGATTTCCAAGATACGATTAAAAGCTTCTTTATAGAATACCAGAAACTCTTCTGGTGTGTATCCGATTTGATCCCAATCCGCTTTTGCAAATCCCAACGGAGTCAACGGACGGATAAAGATACCTTTCATTCCAATATTTAGATATTCATCTACTATCTCGCGTGCGTACTTAAGTGAATACCTTGTCGTTGTCTCAATTGCACCTCCACCGATTCCACACTTCTGAAGCTTTTTATACTGTTCACAGACAATGTCATAGCTACTTCCGGGAATTTTCATTCTTCGGTTGAATTCCTGAACATTTCTCGGGCCATCCAAAGAGGTGCTTACCTTGACATTGTGTTTTGCCAGATATTCCAGTTTGTCATCTGTAAGTGCCAGAAGATTTGAGACCATAGTGTACTGCACCCGCTTCTCACCCTTGGTACGTTCACACTCTTCTATCATATCTTTGATCACACCAAAATTCAGAAGAGGTTCGCCTCCCTGAAATTCAAATGTAAGATCCTGGCATGGAGATTGAAGTGCCAACCCAACGGCTTTTTTGCCGATTTCTGGTGACATGAACCCACCCAGTAACGAAGATTTATCCTTTGCCTGGCAGTATATGCAGCTTAAGTTACATGCATTTGTAACAGCAAAGATATGCAATGAAGTACTGCCAAATAGATAATTCTTGATTTCTCGTATTGCATGAATCTTATCATCTGCAAGTAAATCTGATTTGCTTTCCAGAATAAAATACTTACTTTTTAAAACTTGATACAGTTCGTCTTCTTTGTTTATGTTATCACTTAAATACTTCTGAAACTCTTCATTACTAAGGAATAAATATTTTCCAAAATCGTTTGTTATCAAAAATCCTTTGTTAAACCGTTTAAAATTAAAATGATTAAGCATGTTTTCGTCCTTACTCTATTGTATCGGCATTAACACAGGATGCACTGAATTAAGCGTACTTGCAAACATACCTCCGCAGAAATCTTTACTATTACAGTCATTGCACTCTACAGCGTATCTGACTTTTTCAGGAGAAATGCTCTTTTTACACAAAAATCTAAAACCAGGTTCTATGGAACAAATAGGATAATTGTAAAGTCCAACATCTATTCCATTTTTCACAAGAACTTCTATTCCTTCTTTACTCTTAATAAAGGAATCTGTCGGATCTATATATACTTTCTCTCTGTTAGTAAAACAATTACCACGAACCTCCAGGCTGATAAAATTAACTCTCCTCACGCCCTGAAGTTTTGATGCTATAAACTTACAAAGATTTAAAACATCTTCACAATTTATTTTTGTTACAACTACCCGAATCTCTACTGATACATTTCTTCTCAAAAAATTTTGAATTCCCTGTAGTGTCTGCCCAAAGCTTCCACTAGCCCTTGTGATCTGATCATGTAAATCTTCATTTGAAGCATGCAGAGGAATCCCAACTGTTAAAAATGGAGGGCAGCGCTGCAACAGTTGATCCAAAAAATGCGAAACCGAAAAAGATCTTCCGTTTGTAAGAAGCAATGCCTCTGCATCGGGAAATCTGTGTGCCAGCATAGCCATAATATCAAGAAATAATCCTGGCTTCATTGTTGGCTCCCCTCCGGTCACAACATAGTTCCGGAGATCATTAGGTAACATTTCTATAAATTCCTCTAGGACTATTCGACGATCTCCATAATTTCGCCGTCTTTCATGATCCGTTGAAGGGCACATAATGCAATTAGAATTGCAATTCCCTGTCATAAAAATAGTAGCATCAGAGTCGTATGCTGAAAAAACCTGGTCAACAACACCTCTCTCGCTGACTGAGACAATATCCCCGTCGGACAAACTCGAGAAAAAGCATTTTCCTTTTTCATCCAACTCATAGCTTGCATTGTCCGAAAGGAAAAAAACTTTTCCGCCTTGGACAATCAATTGCTTTGTATTATGTGCATTATTAGCGTCCCTACAAATCAACGCCTGTCTAAAACCGGAATGGTAGTTATTCAAAACACATGCCATGTTGTCAGCACCTCTATTATGACAAATATAAACGTTCCAATGGAGATAAAAATCGCAAACGGGATCTTTCTGACAATCACAATACTATCTTTACCTTGTTTGCTGTTTTTCCATCTTTTGATTGCTTCTATTTCCTCAACTGTCAGCCTTGCCCTCAAGTCTTCTGTGACTGAGATCGGCAGCCCTTTTACTCTGGAAGATCGAAAGCTTATGACAGTTAATGCTGACGGAATCATACGAGGTTTCAGTTCATCAACTGATATTTCCTGATAATTATACTTCTCTGATATCAGCCTAAAAAACATTACAACGAACACAATAATCCACGGTTTCAGATCAATTCCAGATTTTAATACTGGAGCAATCAAGTTAAATTGAGATATAAGTAGGAATCCCCAAATAAATATAGTTATTAAAATTTGCTGCTTTTGAGAAAGTTTGTCTCGTATAGATCTCAATGAAAGCACTAAAAGAAAATCGATAGCAGTAATAAACATTCCCGTATAACTAAGGATTCTTCCGAACAGATTCCACAGTATCATATTACATACTGACATTGCTCCAACCATAAAGAAATAAGACAAAATTAGCGGAGTCAATCTTAAGACTCCCGTATCTATTTGAAGTAAATTCCCATTCTTAATCCCGAGATGAAGCGATTCTAATATGACATAAATGAAAGCGATCGAAAAAATAATGACAAGACACAAAAAGCCCGGAAAAGGGCCTAAAAAGCTATATGAGTATATTCTCGCTGGAATTGCTGCTGTCATTAGAACAAGAAGCTTACTATCTCCTGCAGCCCAAAGATTATAAGCATAAAACACTACAGCAAAAATCCCAACAAATACCAAATTAAATAAAGCCTCTAGAATTATATCTCTTACGAAGAAACCATAATAAATAGTGTCTAATGCAGCAACCACAGGAAAAACCTGTATAAGTAACTGATTTGGGATGAGACTATATTGGCAATCTGATATGCTTGCTTTAATTCCCAGATATAATATGCAAACTAATAAAGCAACTTCAAGCAATATCATCATGCTTCATACCCTCATGCTGCAGAAGCTCGATCAGGAAATTATCAAACTCCATTTCAATCTGTTCTATATAATTCTCATCTGCATAAAATGAACACACCACATAGTGCTCTTTTACTTTATATTCTATTCTGCAGATTTCAGAATAGTAACGTATCGCTGTTTTAATTGTTTTTAAAGAGTATATATCTAAATTGTACGATCGATTGCTATTATTCATGATCAAACCAGTCCTCAAGAATAGATTTCAATTCACTATTTTGGGAGGATTCTTCCTTCATCTCAATAGCATTGCCTTCGTCATCACTTTCCATAATCATTGTAGATGCCATGGCACGTCCTAACAACAATTCACGAATCACATGTGTCTGTTGAAACACTTGCATTCTGATAGCTGCGGAAATCAATTCATTTTCAAACAGCTCCGCAATATTTGCATCTCCATCCTCATCTTTTGTGCTAATAAAAACAAGATAATCATTACCCTCTTTGTCTATGTGTATATAATATTTATCGATAAATGCATACGCTGCTTTAAGTATTATTTCACGCGAATAAATGCTCGCATTATATCGCCCTGTGTATTGTTTCATCTTTCATATCTCATTTCTTTTGAAATTGTTTTTTTGCCAACAACAATTATATCATATTATTACTAAAGTTTAAAATTCGGGTTCAACATATACACAACTTTGCCATTTTTTGATATTTACAGCACTCGCTTTAGATACCTATTCAGGAGAATATAAGGGTATTCCAACCATCATCGCCATAATTGTACTAAACAATTTTACAAATATAGTTATCAAAGTCTGTTTATACTTAATCCACAAGATTTAGTATTTCGCAACTATCCAGGCAGCCTAAAATCAAAATAGATATCCTCTGGCGCAGACTTCTCCATCGGAATCCGGAACAAGTGTGCACCATTCGGTTTGCGCGAACCTTCGATATACTCCATCTTTCCGGAGCCAATATATGTGAACGGAAGCTGAATGCCGTCCTCGTTCTTAACTTTCCGGACAAATATGTGAATCTTCTTACTGTTTTTTAAGCTGTACAACTCTGTTTCGCTAACATTCGTCACGGTTTCCCATTGGAAGGTATCTGGATCAATATATCCATCCTCGTACATAAGATTCTCTAATGTATGTTTATCTTTTATAACAGTTACATACGCATAAACAACTCCATCGAATATCTGAGTTCCCCTCATAATATTGTTGGGATTGTTCAAGAGCAACTGTTGTACCTGCTCCTTACGGTATCTCGCCCACAAGTGAAATGTTTCATCCGGAGATGCATCATAAAAATCAATGTCATATTTCCCAAGACCATACTCCAGAAGATCTTGAAGATAAGTTTCAAATACAACATCTCTGCGAACATTCAGCAAAGACAATTCTCCATTTTCTTCCTGGAAATATCCACTCGACATCATGTACTGAAGCGCATGCTGAAAAGCAGAGACATTCCAGTTCTTTACTGTTTCAGACAGCTTTCGACTGATATCAGAAACAGATGCACTTCCCGCCTGCTGCAGCAGTTCTTGAATGATCAGATATTCGTATGGCCGCACCAGAGGCAGCATTTCTGAAACATACTTGATAAAACCTTCCTGACGCTCATCGAAGGATGGAATCCCCTCTTCGCCGATTGCCTGTAGGAACCCATAGTAAGATGCATTTTTCCGCCCGCCGATCCTCGACTGCATAAACTTCAAAAGATCCGGTGCATAGTCATTGTTCAGATAGTCCACATGCTGCGGATATGATGATGCACTGATATATTTTTTGAAGTTCTTATAGTCCTGGTCCAGATAGCTCTTTGTATTGAAGTTCACCTGATCAATATATGAAAGGATCTCCTTTTTACTCAGATCATCAAGATGAATCTCCACGCCGTAGTTGGCAAGGCCAATGCTTTTGAAATTGTCTGCAATCAGCGCTGCTACCAGCTTCTTCTCTACAACAAAGTTTTCTGACAGGCTTCCCAGGGCAAACGCGATCTGGACGCTTCTCTTGTAATCATTCCCGATGAAGTCGAGTACGGTAACATACTGCTTGCCCTCGTACTTTCGAAGGCCACGCCCCAGCTGCTGAATAAAGATAGTCTGAGAATCGGTAGGTCTGAGGAAAAGGACCATATTTACGCCGGGGATGTCAACTCCCTCATTAAGGATGTCAACTGTGAAAAGGATTTCCAGATCAGCACTTTCATCCTGCAAATCTTTATATGCCCGGACACGCTCTCCAATAGAGTTCCGTCCAGTCAGAAAAGCAGTGTGATAGTACTCTTCCATAGCCTGAGACATTCTGATGGCATGAGAAATATCCCGGCAGAACGCCAAGGCTTTCAGCTTCTGTCCAGGAATTCGATATTTCTCAATCATATTGGAAATGAACTCTATGTGTTTGTCATCAGAAAACTGTTCGACAAACTTATGGCCTCTGGTTTCTTTGAGCCCGTATTCGATCAGTTCATCCCGGATTCCATAGTATTTGAATGGCACGACAAGACCATTGATGATGGCATCCCTTAATCGCAACTCATAAGGAACGTTCTGGTCAAAGAGACTGAATACATCCTCCCCATCCATTCGCTCCGGAGTAGCTGTAATTCCAAGAAGGAACTGCGGTTCAAAGTAGTTCAAGATATCCCTGTACGTCTTTGCTGCTGCGTGGTGACACTCATCGATGATCACATAATCAAATGTGTGTCTGTCAAAGAGCTCCAGAGAATTTGCCATCGTCACATTGGTGGAGAAAACAAAGTCTGCCTCAAACTCTTTGTTTTCTGCATTATAGATTCCGTAAGTCTTTTCACTTCCGAACACCTTCTGGAATGTTTCAAAAGATTTCATGAGGATCGATCCCTCATGAACGATATAGAGAAGTCTTCTCGGCCCAAAGTTCAGCGCATCAAATGCCGCCAGGAAAGTCTTGCCGGCACCGGCCGATGCTGTCACAAGCGCTTTTGAGGCGCCCATGGCTCGCACACGGTTCAGCTCTTTCAGTGCCCTCCGCTGCATGTAATTTGGACGAATCTCAGAATTCGCCACATCATAGTCCATGTCCCAGCGTTCAATAGCGTAAAAGAGATGTGTCTTATACTCGTCAATGAGATCACGGGTAAGAGGCAGCGTTCTCTCCCACAGATCATCAAATTCTTCCTTGGCTGCACTGAAGGTTTCTGTTCTCTCCTTCTCGATTACAGAGACATCCCACTCTATGTTTTTGAGAAGTGCATAGACTGTGATATTTGAAGATCCGACTAACAGCTCATACCGATCCGCGAATTCAAAGAGATAGCCCTTGGAATGGAACCCTACGACGGATCCCTTTGCATCATGAAAGCACTCCCTGTCCAGATGGCAAGAAAATCTGTCTGGATAGCGGGCTGCAAGATCATAGAAAAAGACCAAAGAATCCACATCCGTAAAGTTCTGATATGTAGAAGTAATCAGCTTGCCCTTTGCCCCGCGGGCAATGGCTGCTTCGATATTCGGTGCGAGAAGTCTAAGTCCAGGCTTCTTTATAAAGCTCACTGAGAAATAGAAAGCCTGACACAGATCTATATTCCCTTTGAGCTTGTCGATAAACTTGATGTCGCTATAGTTTGTGTAAAAATGGCTTTCCATGAGAAGTTAATCCTCCACTGCCTTACTATAATTAACGTCACCTTAATGATATCAACGCTTTCATGTGCCAATTTATAAAAAAAGAAGTGGATTCAACATTTCTTCTTAGATTTTTGATACAAGCCGCTGTGCTGTCTCCTCATCTACAAACTCTGAGGTGTCTATATAGCACTCTAAGTCATCAAGGTTTTTTCTGAATGGTTTCCCTGCCCTTTTACAAACTTCCAAAAGCGAATAATCTAAATAACCAGTCATGAAGGATTTATATTTATTGATATCTTTCTCGTTTTCCTCGTACAGAACATAAACGCTGTCCTGAATCTCCCATGCGTCGTCATCATCCGGATCTTCGATTTCTTCATTTCTAACATACCAGTCAGCTTCTCTGAATGAAACGTGAAGCTGTGGGAAAACGATTCGCTTATTTCTTACCACCAGAGCATTTCCGTCTTTCTCCTTCGTTTCTAACGGCTCAGCATATCCAAATAAACGTTCGTACTCGTCACAGATTTCATCATACTGTCCATACTTAAAGCGAAGAATCATAGTCATCCTCCTACAGACACTATCCTTCTACATCCCTTAATACATCCTCGAAGAAGGTCCTTCTACACTTTGTGGCATACGCCAAGAGATAACTCTTGCTCACTTTCTCTGGATGATATACGTATACATATTCTCCAAATCTACTAATGAATCGGCCGTTATACTCAAATCCGACCACATCCAGATTCTCGCCATCTCCCCTTTCATCGATGTCCAACGGGCCTGTAAGCCGCTGCAACTCCGTGTACAGTCTTAACTGTTCCAAAGATGTCATAGCGAGTTCTTTCCTGGTTCTGCAGCATTTCAGAAGATCAATATTGGTATAGAAGTGATGGCGGACTACATCATCTGATAAAATAGGTCTTTCCAAACTCTCCCAGTTCCCTGCCAGGTCAAATACATAGAAGACCTCATTCTTTTGTTTAGAAAGAATCGGTACTTTATCTGTGTAACGCTTACGAAGCTGACGACCAGTCAGTTTCTCATAGTAACGAATAGCACTATATTGTTTGATTCCGTCGTTAAAATCACCGAATACCCCTTTGGTTTGGTATATGGCAATGTATTCTAGTGGGAACCTTTTCTCATCAATATCCTTTGCAGGCCAATAATAGACTCTGTGGTTCATGCAGAACTGATAATGCTCTTTACTAGTGCAAAGTCCCACCAGAACGTTACGCTTTTTTATATCTGCTTTTTGAAGCCGCTCAGTAACACCGGTAGGAAGGGATGCCCGCTCGAAAGAGGATTCAGCCGACTCTCGGATCAAACGGCCAAGATGATCCTTGACCATTCTTGTGTTCCCAGGAAGAAAAGGTAAACCCCCGATATTTACTGACTCAATGCTTTTATAGAAAGGGTGATCTTTATAATCGCCTTTTTCATCACTATAGGGGAACAACACATAAGCCCCAAACATTTCACGTACAAGTCTGGAATCTGGATCCTTTGAGTTTTCTTTAACCATGATGGCATCGCGGTAGCGGTGCATTGTATTGATCGTATCTTCTACAGGGCCAGGGCCTCCATACTTACTTGCATACAGGCTATTCGGACTTGTTCCATCCAGGCGATACTTTGCATCAAAAACATAACTGAAGCAATCGCGTTTTCCATTCTTCGTGATCGATACAACGTTATCCGGTTTCTGAGTAATGATAGAATCTCTCTGGTAAGATGGGTTATAAGAAAGAACGACTGTTTCCCCACTGCAGAGATCCATGTAACAGATCTTTGATCCTTCTTTCCCCTTCTGGAGATCTACCGTAAGCCCGGAATTGTTATATTTAAATAGATTTCCCTCCTTGACTGGGTATTTTCTGGTACCATCTGGTTTTCTCATATCATAGATAAGCCGGTTCAATTTGATATAACACCAGTACTCATAAAGCAACGCCGTATCCTTTATCGGAATGCGGAACAGTTCCCCGCTGAGACGGAGCCCCATATTCAGCTTCATATAATTCTGGTACAGTTCACGATAGCCAGGTGCCATTGCAAAAACCAGTGACAAGCTTCGAGTAGCATTCCATCTACTAACGTTGCTTAAATAGCTACAGGAAATCTTCTGGCGGATCGACCGTGTCATCCGCTCGATACTTTCAACAAATGCCAGATCCTCTGTATTATTTTTACTATTCGCATCAAGAAACGGTCTTCTATATTTCTCTTTTACCCCTTCCAGGCGATCCGTCGTGGAGAGCAGAATATGCTTTACAAATTGATTCTCCAGTGTATCGAAGGTCATCTGCTTTTTTGTAGCCTCGATCTTCTCAAAGCGCACCCGGCTATCCGGCATTCTCTTTCCAACACCAGAATGATGATTCATCCATTGTATTGTCTTTGTATCCGGATTTTTTACTTTATATGCTGGAGTGATCTCACTATATTTCTGCAGTTCAAAATGTCCCGTCCGGATTATCAAATCAACCGAACGGATCATGTCCTCATATAACTTGCTGATAATACTGAAGAATTCAGTGTCAGTATTTCCCCACTGTTCATTTAAGTCCGAAAACTGCCATGTCTTTTTCAGGAAATCGAATGCAAGGTTGTAAAGTTCATTTGTGATGTCTTGCAACATCATACGGTAATCCCTTTGATAATCCATTTTTGATGGAAGGATCTCCAACGTCAGGAAAATCTCCGTTTTTCCATTCACCCGAACTTCAAACTCTGTATACCCGATCTCATTCCCAAAATTGATACTGCCCACAAGTGTGCACTGCTGGTCTCTTTTCAGCTTTTCAACATCTTTGATCGCGTTGCGGATCAACTTGTTTTCATGCCACAGCTCGATCGTATCTTCCGGATCCTCTTTCACAAACGCCAACGTAAACTGATAAGCTCTTTGTTCATAGAACAAAGGAATATTCTTCTTTGCGAACTGGAAGCTTCCCCCTTTTCCGAAACCCTCATGTATCTCTGTAACAGATCCATTAAATATCTGCAGATCATAAGAATTCTTCCCTGCAAAGATTACTCGTACAGGAATGGTCTCTTCTGCCTGCAGGAGATCTGAATATGGATGACTTGGCTTTCCGGAAATCACAAGTGAAAGATACCCTTTTGAAGTGATGCTGAGAAGTTCTATCTCAGTATCCCCTTTTTTATCAGAGCCAGTAGGTTGCGTAACCATTGTTTCTTATTCCTTCCAGCATGAAACTGATTTTTTGAATGCTCTTACTGTATGGATAGTTACTTCCTGCCGTTTTGCGATAATTATCAATTTCTACGAGAAGATCTTCTGCTTTAGCAAAATTCCTTCCAGGAATTATGGCATCCAAAATTCCACCAAGCCCCTTTTGAATTCGAGTACCTTCTCCTTGAATTCGAGGAAGGATCTTCTGCATGAGCGCGTTGTCCATAGCTTGCTCAAAAGTAAGAAGATTGTCCTCTATCGCATAAGAAAGGTAATAAGCAATTTCATTTCTCACACGGTAGGCGATCTGTGCATTGATAGGTTGCAATGCATTATTAATCGTCTCCAGGATGCTGATCATATGATCCATCTCCTCTGGATGTACAGCATAACAGGACTTAAAGTCCAGGTATTTGCTTCGTAAGAAATTATTATCAAGATCAAGAGGTCCTACTACCTCTATATCCTCGGTGACAGCTTCCCCTTCTATATCCGCGCGGAGATTTATCCCTGAAAGCTCAATGGTATTTGCCCTATCAAGAACCTTCTTACTGAAAGGATGTGTGGTTTCATCCATGTTGACTGTTCCAATGATGTAAACGTTGTCCGGGATATTCAGTTCTCCGTATGTCTGGTGGTAAGTGCCCTCCTTGTCTGGGCCGAAGGAATTCTCTTTAAATATCCTTCTGGTAACGATTCGGTTCCCAGTCCCGTCCCACTCTCTCGTTTCTATGACTGAAAGGAAATCGCTGAAGTAATATTCTACTCTCGCAAGATTCATCTCATCCAGGCATATGAAATAAATCTTCTCTTCATTTCCGGGTTGAGATGCTTTCATAAGTACAGAAGTTAACATCCCCGGAATAAAGTTCCCATCCAGATTCACGTAGCCCAGAAGTTCTGATGCATCTGACCAGTCTGGTCGTACAGAAATCATTTCATAGTTATTTCCTGCACCAACTGCTTCTGCAAATAAACGAGTAATCCAAGACTTTCCGGTTCCTGATACCCCTGCGAGAATTACGAAAGGCTTTGTACGAAGGCTTAAGTATATATTCTCAATCAAGTCCTTATCACAATTGAATCCATGAGAAGAAACGTATGCTTTTACTCGTCTTACAGCCTCTGCCTTGTTCAGCTCTTGCATTGGTGCGCCTCCAATCACAGGGGATAAGTAGCGCCTAATATCAAATTCTGTTAGAGCTTCGTATAATTCAGGACGCATCTTCCAAACAAAAACCCCGGCCTCATCTTTGCCTGCCTTATGGCCTTGGAATAACACTGGCCACAAACAGCTTTCCCCATTTTCATCTTTACAGGATTCTATCCCGAGTTTCTTACTTACCTTTTCTGCAAGCTGAACCCCTAAAGACACTCTATAGAAATGCGCGTTCTTCCCATAGTTTACTTCCAGTTGCTTACATGTTGCTGTTCCTCCAAAATCATACATAGCCGCAGCGGCTATATATGCATTAGCTGTAAAAGTTGATCCATCATTCAAAAATGCAAGCCATTGTTCTTTAGTAACTCCTGGGTCATACTCTTCAAGGGACGGCCACCAAATAGCTTCTATATCCTTTCCCGTCTTTTCTTGCTTCTCTGATTCCCATATGGAAATATAGTCCTTGTATATTTCCATCATTTTTTCGAGATCCTGATAGAGTACATTTTCTTCTGGGAGGTTCCCCTGAAGGTATTCCTTATAGAAAATAGTTCCTCGCTGATATAGTTCTGGTAATTCAGTTAGTTTTTCCCCTAGATTTATCTTTTCATCCGCAAGAAATCCCCGAGAATCAATTTGTTTCTTAAGAGTTTGAGCTTTTTTCCGCAATATTCTTATAGTTTCCTTCTTGGAATGCATTTCACGGAGCTCACTGGATCCTTGATTAAACGTAAGATACAGTTTTTTGGCATCTTTTGACAGTAAATAAACGATGTATAATCCTCTTCTGGCACTTTCTGTCATTGGCTTATAGAAAACAGAAATCCATGGGACCGCTGCCCAGTTTCCCTTACCTGGGCTTCCTTCTATCTTATATTCTTCAACATCTACCAAACCCGTTTCAAAAAGAGCAGCAGGGATATCCTCCCGTATTAACTTATAATAATAGGATGCTCCACCAAATGGTTCATTCTTTCCTTCGAGATAACCATCAATAAGCTTATTAAAAACTTCATTCATTTTTCCCTGCCCCTGCGATGTAGATGAATCTACTTTTTTGAATTCTATTTCAAAAGTATTTCCCGTAGCACGATGAAATTCTAAGAATATTTTTTGTATCTCTATATTATATGGAGAAAAAATCTCTGCCAAATCTGATTCCCAAAAAATCCGAGTCCTTGCTAGTTCTCCAGCATCTCTCTGAATATAAGCATCATAGGTTTTTCCTTCAAACACAAGCTTGATATCCTGTTTCTTACCAGGGCTCAGAAATTCTACGTTAAAAAACCATCTAACTTCTTTCGGTATACCAGAACCACGATACTTGAAGAAAGATTTGTCACAAGTTTTTCGAGCAATATCTTCACTTTCTATTTCCCAAGAATCAAAGACCCCGTACTTTTTGTTTTCCATTGCTTCTCCCTATATATAAAGCAACAATCTATTGGTGAATAATACGGTGCGACAGAGACGCATGTCCGGTGGCGGTAGAGCCACGGTTCCGATTACATAGAGCCAGCAGCTTTATGCCGTGAAAGGCTCTTTACATGAGTAGCACATGATAGGCTTGCTGCCTCGGCAATAGGGCTGAAAGCGCTTATCTGTAGCATTGCTGAGCATTCATGTGCTATAGAGGCTCATGTCAAGAGTACCGTGGAATAAACTGCTGCTGCCATTTATTATGATGGTCTTATTGTTTTCTATATTGATTTTTATTCACTATGCCGCAATACAGGCACTGCACTTTTTCTTACCCCAGTAGCCCGATTGCCTTCACAGACTCCTGTTCTGCTTTACAGTTATGCTCCAGCATAAACCCGAATATGTCTTCGTATTCTTTCAAGGATGGTGCCTTCATGGCTTTCCGGTCCGCATCCGACAGGGGGCGGTACAATCCGGCGTCGTAAAACTTTTTGAGTGTTTCTACGTCCATTTCCATTGGTCGGAATGGGATCCCGGTCCTGGCTTTCAGACTTTCCAGAATGGCAAAGCCGTAAACGTCCAGATCTCCTTTATGATAATAGGCTTTGTCTGGATTCTGCTCATAGATCATTTGCAGCAGTTTTTCCTTTGACCGGTTGTGGAATCCTCCAAGATAAATATACAGATCCCTGCCGTCCGTGCAGTCATGAAAGGTCGTAAGATTTTCGACTGTAACTATCCTGGAAGCAAGGACTGTGATCCTTACAATGTCCTCAAGTGCTTTCTCAGGAACCGCGATTCCCCCTGTAAATTCCTGAAGGTGGATCCGGGAACTGTCGGAAATGATGAGAGCGTTTCCTTTCAAAAGGACATATGTCGGATTTTCATACAGATTATAGACTTCCAGAATGCGGTCTTTTTCAACGGATGCTTCCGTGTAATCATAAAGAATCGACTGAATGATACTTTTATATTCCTTCTGAAATACCTTTGAATCCTTAAACAAAGCGTTTGAAAAATTCCGGATGTAGGTCTCCTTCTGCAGGGTCAGGATCGACTTCAGGGTCCTCAGGACCTCCTGCAGCCTTTCGGCATCATACGCGATCCCATAAGGCAGCTTCTTTCCTTCCCGGATCCTGGCTTCAAAGTCCGCAGTCAGATGATCCAGGATTTCCGCCCCGCTGTCCTTGAAGTTCTCCAACACAACTTGCAGATCACCGTACTTTTCACGCAATGGCTGCCGTTTTGCAAATGTATAAGCATGTGCAGCCTGATCAGCCCGGAACCGGATCTTTTTATATGCACCTCGTTCCGTGGGCTCCCCTGTGATCAGTTCCTTCTGTTTCAGCGCGCCGATTGCCGCGTTGATCTCCTGATATGCCGTGTGATTATAGGCATTCGTGTATTCCGGAAATACACCCTCAACAGAAAGCGTGATCGCCCGGACCTCATCCGGCTCCTTTTTATAGGCACCGCGCCGCTCATAAGTATCCAGCAAACGGTTGATTATTTCTGCTTCATAATTCTTCATGTTTCATCTACCCCTTCAAAAGAAGCGATCGCGTTCCGTGACCCCTGCTTGATGATAGAGTATGTCACGTCACAATAGGGATAGATCGACGTGCATTTTTCCGGAGTCGCGATCAGGATCAGCTGGAGTTTCAGCTGGCGGAACATCTCCATCATCGGTTTGATCCGGTCACTGGTCATATTGTTAAAAGCCTCATCCAGAAGCACCAGCTGGATACAGTTGTCGCTCTGTTGGTAGATCTGCAGAAGGGAAGCGCAGATGGCGACATAGAACGGCGCCTGGTTTTCCCCTCCGCTGCCGTCTCCACTGACTTTGGAGAGCGGCGCAGCCTTTCTCGTAACAGCGTTTTTCACGAGAATGTCATAATACAGATAAGTTCGGTAATCCGCGTATGCAGACAGCTCATGCCCCGTCATTTTTTCACCGGACAGATTCTGCTGGGAACGCTGTTCCACCTCCACCATAATCCTTTGCATGAATTCCTCGATCTGGCTTTCAAAGACCTCGCCCGCCTGTCCTTCCGACAAAGAAAAAAGGTCCGGCTCTTCCCGGATCTGCCGGTTCTCCTTATCCATAATGAGGTTGTAAAAAATCTGAAGTTCTTTTTCTCTGCTCCCTTCGATGACGAACTCATAGCTCTCTTCGCCATACTTCAGATTTCCCATGACGCGGTTCAGCTCACGGAAAAGTCTTTTTGCTCTTTCAATGTCATCCTTCATCCGGAAAAGCACTTCCTTACGGAAACGCTCCTTGCAGCGTGCCTGTGCAAGACGGAGATTCTCCTGATGCTTCTCGATCTCGATCCTGATCAGTGACCGGTACGCACTCTGATACTGCTCCATGCCCTCGAGGCCAGTCCTGTAATCCAGACTGTAGGCTGCATTGTAATTACGCTGCAGGGGGATCAGCTCCCCGATGATGAAGTTATTCAGATCATTGATCTTTCTCTGCAGTGTTCCCTGGCTCTGGCTGATCGCGACGATCTCCGCCGGCGTCTGCCTTCGGACCAGATCCGAATACTCTTTCTCCATTTCAGGAAGATATCTGGCATGGCTTTCCTGATAAGCATGGTATGTCTCTTCGCATTTCTGAATCTCCCCGAGAAGCACGCCCATCTTGCGGCAGATTTCTTCCAGCTGTTTGTTTATGCTTTCTTTTTCTGTGTTCTTTTCCAGCAATGCCTCATCGACCCTGTCAAAGGCATCTTTACATTCTGCTTCGCGGTCGATCATTCCCTGCAGCAACGGATTCCGTTCCATTTCCTTGATTCGGGAATCCAACACGGATATTTCGGAAAAGACGGTTTCCGCATTGTTCCTGGCAAGATGCTGCGTCAACAGGACTGTAAAGGCGTTTCCTGCCATAAACGTCCGGTATCTGCCATCCAATTCCATAAAAACAGTTCGCCCGGATTCACACCTGGATTTTTCCGCCTGTTTGTCCTTCAGTTCATCCACCGCCTGCCCCAGGCGTTTTTTAATAGCATCCTGGCCGATATACAGGGTCTGCTTCCTCATTCTCTGAAGAACATAGCCCTGGTAACGGAGCCGGTCCTTCGTCACACTCTTCGGATATGTTTCCAGGTCCTCCGCATTGCTGCAGCAGACCACGTCACCAAGACGAAAGTCAATATAAGCCCTTGCATAAGGGTTTTCCGTACCGACAGTCCCGGAAAGTTTCAAGACATCTGCGTGCAAGCCGCCGTTCTGCAGTTTTTCCTTCCGTCTCATCAGTGACACGGTGTCGATCAGGCCAATCCCCTTCACCTTGTCTCCCAGTGACATGAATACCTGTTTTGCCAGCCAGTACTGTTCCGGCGGGACAATCACGTGGAATCTCTGGGTGTTCAGGTAGCTCTCCACTGCGTCCTGCCATTCCGGCCGGTTCATATAGAGAAGCTCGCACAAAAGGGCTGCCTTGTCCCGGATTCCCCGCTCCGCAAACATATTATTGATTGCTCCCAGGACGATTCCACATTCCTCCGGGTAGACCATTCTTCCGCTCTGCAGCTGCCTGATCTCATCAGAAAGATCACGGCACTCCTGTTCCAGCCGCCGGATGGAAACGCTGAGGGTTCCGAGCTGATTGCTCAGAGTTTCCGAGTGGTTTCCCATTTCCTTCTGAATGGCAGTGATCTTTTCCGTATAATCCGTGCACTCCGGTGATGGAAGGGCAACGCCCTCCGGATCCAGGATTCCCTGCACAAATAGATCCTGCACAAGTATTTTGAACTCAGACACAATGTGGTCATATTCGGAAGCCTGTCTTTTCAGATCATCATATCTCCGCTTCTGATCCTCCAGTTCTCTACGCAGGCTTTCCATTTTCTGATGATTTTCATCACTCCCCAACCGCGCCTTGGCATCTGTCCACCGCTGCAGTGCCTCTTCGTGTTCTGCCTGGATCTCGCAGATTTTTGTTTCCAGCGCCTTACGTTTCAGCTCTTCTCCAACCTTACTGTCCGCAAGTTCCTTACGTTTTTCAAGCCTGGCCTGAAGCTGCGCATAGGAAAGCAGGACCTCGTATGTCTTTGCCCGCGAATCGTACTCCAAAGCTTTTTCCAATTGTTCGTTGATCCTGGCAAGGGATTCCGCCCGGATCCTGGATTCTTCCAGAACCTCCTGCAGGTTCTGAAGCTCATGCATATCCCTGTAAAGGCCCTCTATGTTTACCTCGGGCTCCGGGAGAATGTAGGTATAGATGAATTCCCGGATATCCAGAATATCTTCCAGGCTGGTCCCCATATGGAAGACCTTGTTAAACTTCTTTCCGACATTGGATTCCGAATCGCCGATGCCCAGCTGCCGGCAAATCCTTCTGCGTGCATCCGCCTGAGAAGCAGCACGGTCCAGTCCACGGTTCTCAAGCCGGAACTCCTCCCGCTTTGACGGCCGGCGTCCCGCCTTGTCTTCAACAAAAAAAGGAAGATCCTCCAGGGTATATCCCGGCTTCGAAATGTACCAGTCCTGGAAAACATGTCTCAGTTCCTGATACGGGCTTTCCGACTCTACACGGGCTGTGATCGTAAACCGTTTCTGCACAGCCTCATCCAGAAACTCGATCCCGATATAGGAAACCGTATGTCCCTTCCTCAGATACTCATCATCGGCGCGCTGTTTCTGATGCACCGATCCCTGCAGCGTCCTCCCGCTCTTTTTATTGCCGGCAGCATTGAAGTCCTTATTGGTCGTCAGGCAATATCGGATGGCGTCCATGATGGTCGTCTTTCCGACCGCATTGACCCCGATCATATACGAAATCGTCTTGAACTCTATGATATCGTCGATGAAATTATGCCAGTTGATCAGGCGTACCCGTGTCATTCGGATCATTCTTCATCCTCCGATAAGTTATTATACTGCTCCAGGAACTCCCGGATCCCGTCGTATTTCTGACTGATTGCGTTGTCCGGCAACGCAAGCATGATTGAGGGATAGATCTGTATTTTTGCTTCCCTTGTTTCGGGTTTTCCCATAAATGCCGCCAGATTGAATTTCCGGATATTCACAAGGGACTCTTCCAGAAGCTTCTGATCAAATTTTCTCGGGAGGTTCAGCTTTTCATACTCCTCTGCGATTTCTGCCACGGATACCAGAACCCGGTCCGCATTCGTTGACAGGCTTTCCCGCTTTTCCATATACAGGAGCCGAAGAATCAGAAGCATGATACTCTCATATTTACGGAGCGATACACGCCCAAGACCGTGGATATTCACCAGCTGGATAACCCGGAGGCTGCGGTTGATGATCAGGGTATATCCAATCGGTGCGAATATCTCCTGAAATGCGGACTCATGGTTCAGCACATAATAATAACGCTCCCTCATAGAATCTTCCGTTCCGACAAGAAAGCAATTATTCAAAAGATAATTAGCTATTTCTTCTCTTATGTCCGTTCCCATGCTATTTCCTCTCAATCATAAAATCCCGGAACCGCACTCCACCGACGATCACATAAGAATCCCTGAGTCTGACGTTATAGGCGCGTTCAGGAGACGTAGAATATGTATAGAGCCCGATTACTTTAATGATTGCGGACGGATCCTGTTCCATTACCAAAGCCGCGGTAGCATTCGGCCGGCTCCTCAGGATCTCCCCCGCGTACCGGTTTACATTGTCTGAAGTCAGGGCATTTCTTGCGTATTCCATCAGCACGCGGTTCTGGGCGTCGATAAACTCCGGATCCAGCTCCTCCGCATTCTCCATCTCCGTAATAGGCGTCGGCTTCCTGCGCTTCACCGGTGCAGCCAGGGAACTGAAATCAAAATAACTCTGTCCAAATACCTGGCACACATCCCGGACCGCCGTATCATCCCAGGCTCCGAGATCATCCCTGTTCTGTATGTCTGTTGTATAGTATTTCAGCAGTCCGGCAATTCTGCTCTTCGTCGTGCCATCGGATAGAAGAAGAAACTGCGCCCGCTGAACGGCCCTCGTCCTGTAAAGGATATGATGTTCATCAATTACCCGCATCATATCCTCCATTTCTTCCAGTGCATCCTTCATGGAGCGGAGCAGACGCTGTATTTCCAGTCTGGACTCTGCTTCCCCAGTATGTTCAGTCTCCGCATAATCCCTGACCAACACATCAAAAAACTGTTCTTCGCAATAATCCAGTTTTTCATGCAGCCCGGTCCTGTAATAAAACAAGTTGTCATTTGTCTTGAATCGCTGATACGCTCCGACCACGATCCGCTCTTCATATTTTTCAAAAAAAGTCAGGATCTCTTCCGGGGTTTTTCCAGTCGTCAGTTCATCAATATGTCCCTCGATCGATGCATCGAGCTGATGCAACGACAAATTCAGATCATTCAGGTCTTCCTCTGCCTCTTTCAGACAATTCTCATAGGGATTCTCGATATCATCGATTCGGGAAAACATGGAATAGATCTTGAACAGTTTGCCCTTATAGGTGATGATCTTTGGATCCACCACCTCCGCAAATGCCTTGAGGATCGGAATCGTATGATGATTCAAGGCAATCCTGCAGTCTTCTTCATACTCTCCTTCCCGTTCGCTCAGCCAGCCGGCCAAACGCAATTTTCTCAAAAAGAAAGCTGCAAGAGCTCTGAAATCATTTCCGGCAGGGACATCCCCGTCTTCTCCCTCTGTGATCATGATTTCTTCATTGTAACCGGTCAGATAATCTTCCACCGTATCAATCATTTCTGTCTTACTGACGGCGTAAACCGGTTTTCTACGGCATGTATCCCATAACAGACTCAGGATGTCCATATAACGCCGCTTGTCGTTCCAAGTCAGCGGCTTAAACAGCTCTTCGCTGACGATCTCAAATAAATTCATCCTAACTTCACTCCTGCCTGCATGGTCAAATACTGCCTTCTTTGTATAAGATCTAATCACAGTATACTTCGCCCGAAGGGAAAAAAACGGACTTCCAGGCCGTACAAATAATAGCCAATGTTTTCAATGGGTCACATCTTCGGCCTCATTTTGTAAGCGCCTGGCTATGTAAAGAGCGTTAAAACAATTGATCATACTATAAGTTTTGAACCTTTGCTTCGGTTGCATTTCCAACACAATGTTTGCAGGTTATCTTCTACAGTTAAACCACCTTTTGCAATTGGAATGATGTGATCAACTTCAAGAAGAAGGTTGGGTTCTTTGTTCGTTGAGTTGCCGCACTGACAACACGTATATTTATCACGCTGTTTAATGTACGTTCTCAACTTTGATGTCATCAACGCTCTTTGTTCTTTTGTTTGTGCTTGAAGTGATAATTTGTTTTCAAGTCTGTTTATTAGTTCACAGATATACGAGCCATTTAATGTCCCCCCTCATTTTTGTTCCCCACCAAATACTATTATAGAAATCCATCATAGAAAACTGCATCCCATGAATGCCTCAATGTAGAGTCATACGCGCCAACTGTTTTGTCCTCGACACCCATTCCAAGTAAGAAAGGCACAGCCAATGCACTTGTTCAGAATTGTCCCCTTTAATTATAATGCTACGATTTTGAACAATTATCGTAACTGTTCAGACCCCCTGCTTACTGCAGGACGATCTCAGCGTTTCCGGCAAAAGCTGCAGTCAATGCCTCGTAGGCGCTGACACCGTGCTTTCTGCCTGTACTGATATATGACATGATGTCCA
>Ga0256405_10004820_pt1 | contig 24529 bp, 26 predicted proteins | sample RumenRJG_02DNA_FD_189096 | JGI IMG/M metagenome (GOLD analysis project Ga0256405, IMG submission 189096) | Bovine rumen microbial communities from Lethbridge, Alberta, Canada - RJG_02 | ecosystem: Host-associated > Mammals > Digestive system > Stomach > Rumen | place: Canada: Alberta... | reverse complement strand
TAGCCCACTCCTAATCATTCAGCTATCCTCCTAAAAGTATTCGACACACTTTTAAGATAGCTGTTCTTTAGGCGTGGGTCAATTTCTGCCCGGCGTTATGCTTCAATTATAACTCGGCTGTGACAGAGGAACCACAATGGCATCAATTGTTCAGCGGGGCAACAGTTACAGCGTAGTCTACTATAAAAAAGAAAACGGCATCCGCAAACAAAAGTGGGAGAGTTTTCGCACTGAAAAAGACGCGCTGCACCGGAAATATGTGGTCGAGCATTCCCAGCAGGTAAAGAAAGAACTGGCTCATCGCCCACAGACGGTAGAACAGCTCATTCAGGAATATGTATGGTTATACGGCAGAGCAAAATGGTCACTGTCCATGTACACATCCAGTTGGGGATTGATTCAGAATTATATCAATCCCTACTTTGGCAGCGTTCGTCTGGATGAGCTGACGCCACGGCTGGTATCTAAACTTTATATAGAATTTCAAAACAAACCACGATACTGCGGGCCATATCACAAATATGAGGGACAGTCTGTCTCGGCCAGCACATTAAAAAGCGTGCACAAGCTACTGCATAGCGCTTTTGAACAAGCTGTCCTGTGGGAATATGTGGATCGCAACCCCTTTCATAAAGCAGCGTTCCCTAAAACCAAATCAGCACCATCGGTATTCCTATCCCCGGAGCAGATCCAACTCCTTTTGTGCCATTGCAGCGTGTCGTGGCTACGGTTAGCGATTGAACTTTCTTGCGTATGCACACTTCGCAGAGGTGAATTATTGGCGTTGACATGGGACGATATTAACTGGGAACAGAATGCGTCTTACCGAAAGTCCCCATTTTTCTGCTGTTTGTCGAATCGATAAATATTCCATGATGTTCTCCATTTACCATTAAAAAAAGTTTGCTATATCTTACCAGTTATTGTATGCCGAAATGCGAATAAAGTCAATTCCATGGCATCATTATATCCTGAATGTTACTGGAGGTGAAACCAATGGCCGCATTGCCCTTGCCATACTATTACGGTTATGAGGCCGAACAGTTTTCTTTCTACCGCATACCAAAGCGACTTTTTGAAGATGACCGCTTCCGGGGCGTGTCAACCGACGCGAAGCTGCTTTATGGTTTGCTGCTTGACCGCATGGCCCTATCTATGAAGAATGGCTGGCTGGACGAGCAAGGCCGCGTGTTCATCTACTACCCTGCTGATGAAATCATGTCGGTATTACATTGCCGAAGTGAAAAAGCGGCAAAGCTGATGGCAGAGCTGGACTGCAAGAAAGGCATAGGTCTGATTGAGCGCGTCAATCACGGTCAAGGCCGTCCTACGATGATCTATGTGAAGAACTTCGCAGCCCTGCCACCGCCTTAGAAACGCTGAACTGATTTGTGACAGGATCAGTCTGCCTATTTTCAGAACTTCGATTATCGAATTTCAAGACCTTTGATTATCGAAGTCCTTGACTTTCGGAAATCGAAATCTAATAAGACTGAGTATATGCTGACGCTGAACGCACTGAGTGCGGCAGACAGCGTGATCATCCCGGTGCAGGCGCATTACCTCCCTGCCAAGGGTCTGGAACAGCTTTTGAGAACCGTCGCCCGTGTGAAACGACAGCTCAATCCCAAGCTGGAGATCGACGGCATTGTGCTGACAATGGTGGACGGCAGAACCACCCTGGCAAAAGGCATCAGCGAACAGATCCGGCAGGCATACGCCGGTCGGGTCTTTGCCAGCGAGATACCGCGCTCTATCCGCGCTGCCGAGGTCAGTGTGGAAAACAAAAGCATTTACGACCTCGACAGAAACGGCAAAGCGGCGCAAGCCTAGGAGGGTGCTTATTACGGTATTCCGTCACCGTACACGATGATCGCTTGGCTCAGGCACTGACCGAATTGCCGGGTGAAAAGCGTGACATTCTCTTGCTGTCCTACTTCCTGGACATGACAGACAGAGAGATTGCGGACAAGCTGAACATGGTTCGCTACACCGTCCAGCGCAAGCGCGTGAAGTCCCTCAAAGAAATGAAACAAAGAATGGAGGTTGAAGAAGATGGCGGGCAATCAGAAGAATAACGCTTCCTCGCTGCTGCCGTATTCCACCATTGAAGCGGCTGCGTCCGGCAATGTGGATGCCATCAACGCTGTGCTGGCGCATTATTCTCGTTACATCTGCGCTCTGTCCACCAGGACGCTGTATGACGAAAACGGTGTGCCGCATCTGTGCGTAGACGAAGAAATGCGGCGTCGGCTGGAAACCAAGCTGATTACGAAAATTTTGGACTTTGATGTGACCAGAGCAGCATAATCCCTTGCCCATACACGGCGGCGTGTTCCCCTTTCCACGCCGCCGCTATGGGCTTTTCCTGCTTGCGGGTATCAGTTATCAATCTCATTGCTTGATGGCTGATACGGGCCGACAGGAGCCTTAATCGCACCTTGAAAAAGAAAGCGGCTTATGGACGCAGAATAAGGCAGACAGGTACATTCGTGTCAAAGTGAGCCACTCGGCAGATCCGCCAAGACCTCTTTTTGCAGAGCGAGCGATTACGGTCCAGCCGGAAAGCAGACTGGCAATCTGCCGGCCACGACCTTTGCCACCCCTAACGATACTCCCGAATTGAACGCCCTCAAAGCATTGTTCGGCGCACCCATCAGCATGGGCCGAGGTGAAAATCCTGTGGAGCTGCTGCCAGCAGCCGCCTGTCCGTCTTTTTTATTTCGAACCCCAAGAATTCGTAAAAGCACGAGCACCGTACTACAATCCTGATTGTCATTACAGTGCTGTTTTTTGAAAGGAATTTGTAACCTTTCTGGGCATAATAACTGTCCATTTTACATATCCTATCCCAAGGTGATTGTGTATGAAAAAACCAACTTGGAAAACCTATGCCTTCTGGATCGTTCTGGCGGAAGCGGTCGGCGCACTCTCCGGCTGGCTAACGCGAAAAGGTGTCAAAGTCTACAACGCAACCGTCGAGCAGCCAACCTTGTCTCCGCCGAGCATTGTGTTCCCTATCGTTTGGGGGATTTTGTTTGCACTCATGGGTATTGGGGCCGCGCGGATCTATCTTGCTCCGGCGTCCAATGCCCGGTCGCGTAGTCTGCTGCTGTTTCTTGTGCAGCTTGCGTTCAATTTCCTCTGGAGCATCATCTTCTTTAATTTGCAAGCCTTTGGATTTGCTTTCCTTTGGTTGATCGTGTTGTGGATCTTGATCTTGCTGATGATTTTGTCCTTCCGGAAAGTGGATAAACCGGCTGCATGGCTGCAAATTCCGTATCTTCTCTGGGTGACCTTTGCCGCATACCTGAATCTCGGGGTTTGGCTGCTCAACCGATAACTGAATCAGAAAAATCAGCGATGAGTCCATGTGACCCATCGCTTTTTTGATACGCAAAAGCAAATTTACCTGCATTGCCGCATAGTCTGTACCAATTCATGAAGGAGGTGTGCCATGAAAGCACAGGAGCTGATGGTCAGCTGTTTTTACAATGACGATGGGGAATCCGTTCAGGATTTGCTATATTCGTCCTTTGCTGCCTTCCTCAAACGGGAGCTTGGAAAATTTGCGTCCACACTGGATCATCCTATATGATAGGCATGATGAATGGTCGCTTATTTCAAGGAGGAGACTATGTACTTAGAAATAAGCAACCCCATGGATTACCATGCGGCAGAATATATCAGATTATCAAAGGAGGATGAGAACGAAGGACCATCCGAAAGCGTCACCAACCAGAAATCCCTTTTAGACGAATTTGTAAAGAAGCATCGTTTGTCTGTTTATGATGTCTATATTGATGATGGTTACAGCGGTACAAATTTTGACCGCCCGGCATTCCAACGGATGATTGCGGACATTGAGGCCAAGAAGGTCAACATGGTTATCACCAAAGACCTGTCCCGTCTGGGCCGAGACTACATCATGACCGGCCACTATATGGAGCGGTACTTTCCGGAAAAGCGGGTGCGGTACATTTCCCTGCTGGATGGCATCGACACCGGCGTGGAGTCCAGCGCCAACGACATAACCCCCTTCCGAGCTATCATGAACGACATGTATGCCAAAGATATCTCCAAGAAGATCAAATCAGTCAAGCGGGATAAGCAGCGGAAGGGCCAGTTCATCGGCGGCAAGCCGGTCTATGGCTACAAGATGCACCCCACCGAGAAAAACAAAATCGTCATTGACGAGGAAGTGGCTCCCATGGTGCGGCGGATCTTCGGCATGGCGCTGGACGGCATGAGCTGCCGTCAGATTGCAGCCCAACTGAACACAGAGGGAGTTCCTACCCCGGCCACCTATGCGGGGCTGCCGGTCCCCAATCCCGGTCCCTATACCGGCCTGTGGAGCAGCGAGCGCATCTCCGATATGCTGCAAAACGAGACCTATATCGGCAACATGGTACAGGGCCGCAGCGTGAAGATCAGCTACAAATCCAAGAAGTGTCTGCACCAGGAGCGAAAGAACTGGGTCGTCGTGGAAGGCACCCATGAGCCACTGATCGACGCCGAGACCTTCCGCAAGGTGCGGATGCTGGTGAACAGCCGCAAGCACACTCGAAGCCGTACTTACGACTTTCTGCTGAAGGGCATGATTTTCTGCCATGAATGTGGCTATCCACTGGCGGTGCTGAACCGAAAGAACGCAGCCGGGGAGGATGTGCTGTACTTCGTCTGCCGCACCTATCAGCGCTTTACTAAGGCGGGCGTCTGCACCTGCCACTCCGTCAAAGAAAAGACCGTCACCGACGCAGTCATTGCCAAGGTGCGGGAAGTCTGCGAAGCCTATTTACATCCCGCTGAACTGCTCCCCATCGCCCAGCAGGCGGTGGAGCAGGCACAGAAGGAAAACGCGCTGGAGGCGGAATTGCAGGCTGTGCAGAGCAAGATCGACAGTCTGACGGCCAATCTGGATAAGGTGTACATGGATCGCCTGAGCGGTCTGCTGCCGGAAACGGATTTCGAGCGCATTTACAGCCGGGTCAAGCTGGAGCGAAGTCTTCTGGAGGAAAAGAAACAGGAACTGGAGCTGCGAAAAAAAAGCCCCGTCCCCGCAGAGGACAGGGCAAAAGAATTGGTGCAGCGCTTCATGGACTCGGCCTTTGCCAGCCGGGAACTGCTGGTCAGCCTGATCGACCGGATCGAACTGACCGAGGAAAAGCAGGTCATCATCAAATTTCGTTTCGCGGAACTTGATGAAGTTGGGTAAACCCCAGTCATATCAATGGTTTGCGCCGTTAGGAGCGGCGCGATTTTCAAGGTGAAATCACTTACAATAGTTCCCGCGCTATGTATCGCGTATTGAGAAGCGGGCATTGGAAAAGCTGCGGGCAGAACTGGAAAAGCCTGTGGGCAGCGGAGCCGGCCAATAGCAGGACCGCAGGCCAGTTTCGGAGGCTCATCCGGAAAAATCGCGGACTTCCAGCAGTCCGCCCAAAATCTTTGCGGATATTTTACACCTATTTCCCAATTTTTAACTTGTAAAATATGGAATTTTATGATATTTTGACAATATACACAAGATCATGCCCGCAGTGATATCTGCGGGCACATTCTTATTGGGAAGGAGTTGTGGGAACATGGAACAGCGCAGAACGGTGCTGCTGGCAGATACCAGCACGGAATTCCGCATTCTGCTGCGGGAAGCCATGGAAAAAACAGGAGAATTTCTGGTAGAAATTGCACAAACCGGGGACGAAGTTCTGGAAAAAGTTCAGGAGCAAGAACCGGATATTCTGATCATGGATGTGATCCTGCCGGGACTGGACGGTCTCAGCGCTCTGCGAGAACTTCAAGAGCTTGGCTATGCTCCCATGACCATTCTGACCTCCGCATTTGTTTCCGACCAGACGCTGGCGGAAGCTACGGAGCTGGGCGCTGCCTATTTTCTGCCAAAACCCTTTCGGATGGAAACACTGTTGGACCGGATGCGGAACCTGTTCCGGGAAAAGCCAAAAGCCACCCGCCCCTCTCTGAAAGCCCGCGTCACCCACATGCTTCATGATGCAGGTATGCCTGCCAATATCTCCGGCTACCAGTATCTGCGGGAAGCGATCCTGATCACCGCCGCCGATCCAAGTGTACTGAACAAGGCTGTAACCAAGATCCTCTATCCTGAGATCGCCCGACGTTACGGCACCACCGCCCTCCGTGTGGAACGGTGTATCCGCAGTGCCATCGAGATCGCTTGGGACCGCGCTTCGCCGGAGACACTCCCCAAATACTTCGGCTGCACCGTCAGCAGTCAGCGCGGAAAACCCTCCAATGCGGAATTCATTGCCCTGCTGGCAGAACGGCTGACCCTGGAGGATGACCAAGCCCTCAGAGCCTGACAGCTTTTCACAGTCTATATAAAAGGAGACAGGACGAGCCTGTCTCCTTTTTTGCGTTTGTTTTCATTCGACAGCATCAGAGTGTTCGTTTCATTTTACGAAAACGTATACGTTTTCGCGTCAAATTCGTTTTTTCTTCCTCCAAAAATAACAACCAAAGGTCGGCCTTTTTATTTGTGCACTTTACACAGTGTACGTGAAATTGAATAAAAAAATCATGGGAAAATAGCCATAATCCTCCTTGACAATTCCGTTAAGAATTCTTTATAATGGTAGCAAGGAAGTGCAAACGTTTGCGACCGGAGGACGGCACACCGCCGGTCAGACTGCGCACAGAACTGAGAAAAGAGAGCAAGCTGCTGTCCCCCGCGATCCCCCGGCAGACTTCAGAAAGAGGTGTTATCGTGTCGAAAAATGGCTTACCCAGAAAACCCCTGACCAAGCGGCGTTTAAAGAACCTGATCCTGAATGTGCTGAAAAACCCCTTTAACATGGTGGTGCTGGTCAGTCTCATCATCCTGTTCTGCCTCATCATCATCCCTCTGCTGACCATGATCTCCAGCACCTTTACGCTGGCTCAAGGCGAGCTTCGCCGGGTCCAGGGTCACGTGGGCGATTTCACCCTGTACTACTGGAAATACATCCTCACCGGTAAGCTGGCCAGCGCCGTGCTGTGGCAGCCGCTGAAGAACTCCTTTATCTGCGGCTTCTTCACCGTGCTGGTGTCCGTACCTCTGGGCTCCGTGCTGGCCTGGCTGATGATCCGCACGGATCTCCCCGGTAAGAAGATCCTGGGCCTGCTGGTGACCGTACCTTATATGATCCCCTCCTGGACCAAGGCTCTGGCCTGGCTGGCCATGTTCCGCAACTCCACCTCCGGCGCCAACGGCTTCCTGGCCGGTATGGGCATTCCCGTTCCCGACTGGCTGGCTTACGGCCCCATCGCCATCGTGCTGTGCATGTCCATGCACTATTACGCATTCTCCTACATCATGGTCTCCGGCGCGCTCCGCTCCATCAACTCCGAGCTGGAGGAGATGGGCGAGATCCAGGGTGCCAGCAAAGCGCAGATCCTGCGGCACATCACGCTGCCCCTGATTCTGCCCTCCGTGCTGTCTGCCACCGTTATGACCATCAGCAAATCCATCGGTACATACGGCGTCCCCGCCAACCTGGGCAACCGCATCGGCTACTACACCCTGGCTACCAAGATGCGTAACTTCATCGACCAGGGTCCCCAGGCTGTCGGCTATGCCATGTCCATCGTGCTGGTGCTGCTGGCTGCCGTCATCATCTTCTCCAACCAGCGGATCGTGGGCGTCCGGAAGTCCTATGCAACCGTCAGCGGCAAGGGCGGCCGCGCTACGCTGATGCAGCTGGGCAAGGCCAAGAAGCCCCTCATGGTGTTCCTGATGGTCTTCCTGTTCCTGGCCATGGTGGTGCCCTTCTTCGTGCTGATCATGGAGACCTTCCAGATCACCACCGGCGCCGGCTACGGTCCGGATAACCTGACGCTTTACAACTGGATCGGCAAAGCAGGCGAGATTGATAAGTATACCAACTACGTGGGCATCTTCCGGAATCCCAATTTCTTCAGCGCCTTCTGGAATACCATCCGCCTGACCCTCATCGCCTCCATCCTCACCGCTATCTGCGGCCAGTTCCTGGGCTACATCAGCTCCCGCGGCCGCGGCAAGTGGTACGGCGACCTCACCGAGCAGATGGTCTTCGTCCCCTACCTGATGAGCGGTATCGCATTCTCCACCATGTATTTCTCCATGTTCTCCCGTCCGCATTTCGGCGGACTGATGCCCTCCCTGTACGGCACCTTTACCCTGATCGTGCTGACCTCGGTGGTTAAGCACTTCCCCTTCGCCAGTAAGTCCGGTACCGCCAATATGCTCTCCATCAGCGTGGAGCTGGAGGAAGCGGCAGATATCGCCGGCGCCAGCTTCTGGAAGCGGATGTCCTCCATCATCGTTCCTCTGGCGAAAAACGGTTTCATTTCCGGCTTCATGCTGACCTTCATTTCCATCGCCAAGGAGCTGGACCTCATTATCATCATGATGACTCCCACCACTCAAACCATGTCTTACCTGGCCTTCACCTACTCTCAGGATGGCTACAACCAGATGTCTGACGCGGTTTCCGTGTGCGTGCTGGCCTTCATTCTGGTGTGCTACACCGTGGCCAACCGCTTCGGCGCGGATCTGAACAAGAGTATGTAAGGGAAACAGAAAGGAAGAACGATATGAGCCGCATTGAATTAAAGCATATTGATAAATTTTACGGTACCAACCACGTCCTGCGGGACATCAACCTCGTCATTGAGGACGGCGACTTCATGACCCTGCTGGGGCCCTCCGGCTGCGGCAAGACCACCACCCTCCGCGTGGTCTCCGGTCTGGAAAAGCCGCAGAACGGCATCATGACCATTGACGGCGTGGAGATGATCAACGCAGATGACGCCTATTACGCCGAGCCCAGCAAGCGCGGACTGAACCTGGTGTTCCAGTCCTACGCCCTGTGGCCCCACATGACGGTCTACAACAATATCGCCTTCGGCCTGAAGATCCAGAAAATGGACAAGGCGGAGATCGACCGCCGGGTCATGGATTCCCTGCGGATGATGCGTATTGACATGTACAAGGACCGCTATCCCACCGAGCTATCTGGTGGCCAGCAGCAGCGTGTGGCCATCGCCCGCGCTGTGGCCTCCAGTCCCAAGCTGCTGCTGCTGGATGAGCCTCTGTCCAACCTGGACGCCAAGCTCCGTATCGACATGCGGGCGGAGCTGCAGCGCCTCCATAAAGATTTGGGCACCACCATCATCTACGTCACCCACGACCAGACCGAAGCTTTGACCATGTCCACCAAGATCGCGCTGTTCAAGGCCGGTGAGCTGAACCAGGTGGCTACCCCCGCCGAGCTGTACAACAACCCCATCGATCTGGAAGCCGCCGACTTCATCGGCAATCCCCGGATCAACCTGCTGGACGGCAAGGCCGAGATGGTCAACGGTCAGCTGGTGGTCAAGAGCGATCTGGGCGGCCATACCTTCCCCGCCGAGCACCTCACCGACGAGGAGTTCCCCAAGAGCGGCGAGTTCGACTGCGTGCTGGCCATCCGTCCCGAGCAGATCATTATCTCCACCGAGCCGGTGGAGGGCGCCATTCCCGTCAGCATCTACGCCAACCAGCCCGCCGGTTCCGAGACCATCACCACTTTGAAGGCCGGCAACGATGAATTCCTGGCCAAGGAGATCGGTCAGGTCTCCTACGATCTGGACCGGAAGGTCTGGGCCATCATCGACCAGAACAAGATCAACATCTACAATAAGGAAACCACCCGTCTGATCAAACGCGCGGTGTAAGCCGTGTCTTGATACGCAATTTCCCCCCCAAATCGGACGGCGCTGATCCACCGTCCAAATATGAAAGGAGTCCCCGATGAAAATGAAGAAGTTTTTTGCGCTGCTCCTCTCCCTGTCCATGGTGCTGAGCCTGGCTGCCTGCGGCAGCAAGGGCAACTCCAATGACTCCCAAACCGACGGCGAAACCGCCAGCGACCTGCATCTTGGCTATGACATCAACACCGGCGAAAACCACTACGGCCCCTATTATGACGAATGGAGCGACAAGACCGACGAAGAGCTTTACGAGGAAGCTCTGAAGGAGGACACCACCATCAACGTCTACGCCACCTCCTCCAAGATGCTGAAGGTGGAAGAGGGCTTTGAGGCCGCTTATCCCGGCCTGGATCTGGTGATCTCCGATCTGAAGACTGACGAAGTGCTCTCCAAGGCCAAGATCGAGCATGACACCGGCAACATCACCGCCGACGTACTGCAGACCAAGGACGTCAACGGCAACGTCTTCCATGAGTGGTACAATCAGGATATTCTGGAGCCCTACTATCCCAAGGACATCTGCTCCCACATCGATGAGGGCAACCTGAAATACGGCTATCCTCTGTACGCCTCTCAGTCCATGTGGTATTATAACACCAAGGCCTTCCCCGACGGTCAGCCCATCCACAGCTGGTGGGAGATCATTGAGAAGAACGAGGACGGCACCCAGAAGTACCGCCTGTTCACCAAGGAGATCGGTCAGGAAAGCGCCTACCTGTCTCTGTTCGCCAGTTTCATCAACAATGCCGATGAAATGGCTCAGTCCTACAAGGATACCTACGGCAAGGATCTGGAATACACCTATGACGCTTCCTCCTTTGATTTTGATGTTCCCGAGAACAACGCCGGCGTGGAGTATCTGTGGCGCTTCTCTCAGGCCAAGATGACCTTCATCGGCGACGGTGATGAGCTGGTGCTGGCCGTCCATAACTCTACCGCTGAGGATCCCGCCCTGTGCCTGGCCTCCGCCGGTAAGATTGGCAACCGCGACGAGTCCGGCTATGACATTGCCTGGTGCCTGAATCTGGAACCCTACACCGCCCTGCTGAATCTGGAGTGCCTGTTTATCGCCAAGGGCACCAACAGCCCTGCCGGCGCCCGTCTGTTCATCCGCTACGTCACCGGCGGCGCTGACGGCAAGAGCGAAGGCATGAAGCCCTTCAAGAAGGAAGGCAACTGGCCCATCCGCGATGACGTGGAGGACAAGAAGAACCCCGCAAAGCTTACCGAGCTGGGCGCCCGCGCCAATGACCTCAGCGCTATCTATGACATCTATCTCGACGTGCAGGAGATGTGGACGTACTGGCTGTCTCAGAACCCCAAGATGAAGTAAATTCAAGCACCGCGATTTTTCCCGGGCGGCGGCAACCGCCGCCGTCCGGGCCTTTTGAATCATTCAGATAGGAGATAACATGAACCAGGATTTTGAAAAAGAACTGCGCCGGGCAGAACGGGAAAAAGAACAGGCCAGACGGGTGGAATCCTTTTGGGATGCCTTCCGGCTGACGGAAAACGGCCATGTAAAAAGCACGCTGCTGCTGAATTCCTTCTGCCTGTCCATCCTCTTTCTGGCAGTTTACGGCGCGGCCTTCTTTCTGCTGACCGATCCCATTCACGCATGGCTTGCCCTTGCGCCCCGGGCGGTAGAAAATCTGGTCAGTGCACTGCTCCCCGCCCTGATCGGGACAGCAATCTGCGCGCTGACCCACCTGATCTGCCACCCTCAGACCGTTCTGGCCGCATACGGCTGGCTCTTGCTGCTGGCCCTCGCCAGTCTGGTGACCATGCTGCTCCTGCTGCGGGGTGACAGCGGCGCGTCGGTCCTGTTTCTCCAGCTCTTCGGTATGATGGTCCCTGTGCCGCTGCTGATGGGTTTTGGAAGCTCCTGGTGGCTGCTTCGCCGCAGAAACTCCCTCTGAATACCGTTTTTTCCCATGTATGCAACTTAAAAAAAGGCTGTGAGACTATGATAGATACTGTATTGTTCGATATGGGCGGCACTCTGGAGGACATCTGGGTCGATGACGAAAGCCGCCATTCTTCCATTCAGGGCGTGCTGGATATTCTGCGCGCTCACGGCATCGATCTGAACATGGACTTTGAAACTACGGCTCAGAGCATCAATGCCGGCTGGGAACGTTACGGCGCTTACCGGGACCCCCGGCAGCGGGAGCTGAAGCCGGAGGAGATCTGGGGCAGCTTCATTTTGACGGATTTCGGCCTGAATGAAGATTCTGTGCGTCCTTACGCCGAGGAGCTGGCCCACATGTGGGAGATCACCCACTATCACCGTACTCTCCGCCCCCACGTGAAGGAAATGCTGGAAGGGCTGAAGGGGCTGGGTATGAAGCTGGGCGTCATCAGCAACACAGCCAGTCTCTATCAGGTGTTTGACGTTCTGAAAGACTACGGCATCCGGGACTACTTCCAGGATGTGACGCTTTCTTCCGTCACCGGATATCGCAAGCCAGACCCCAACATTTTTCTGGTCTCCCTCCATCAGGTCCAGTCTGACCCCGCCAGCTGTGCCTATGTGGGCGATACCCTCTCCCGGGACGTCATCGGCCCCATCCGCATGGGCTTCGGTGCCACCTTCCACATCGACTCCTACCTCACCAAGCTGAAGGACACCAACGTTCCCGCGGACGTGAAGCCCACTTACAGCGTGAAGGACATTTATGAGGTCTACACGATCCTGAAGGACGCCCGCTGATCCCTGTTTTGATGTATGACAAGAAGGCCCGGACCGCTGTGGCGGTCCGGGCACTTTTTGCGGCTTTCAGCCGGGGTGCAGATCAGCAGTCCGCCAACGCAAATATTCCCGTTTTTCGATGTCTGTTCCGTGATTTGTTGCTTTTTCGCACTTTTCCCGCGCAAAAATCCCGCAGAGAGTATTTGCTCTCTGCGGGATTTTTAACATTCTCTTGGTTTTCTTTTTTTGGAGGGCGGTTTATGCCGGAGACTTACTCATACCGGGTGCCTGCGCCGTCCACCATGGCGTCGTAGGCCCGCTTTACCTTGTCGTAGTTCTTATCCCGGTCCAGCGCCACGCCGCGGCCCACGCCGTCCACAATGCGGCCTACGCCGATGGCGTCCAGCTTTTCGTCCAGCTCTGCCAGCAGCTTGGGCGCGGAGCCGGGCTCCGTGGAGCGGCCGTCAAAGATGATGTGGAAGAATACCTGATCCAGTCCGGCGTCCCGGGCCATTTCGCAGATGGCCAACGGGTAGTCGATGCAGCCGTGAGAGGATTTATAGGTGAGATATGCCAGCAGATGCAGCGCCGTGCCGTTCTTTTTGGCGTGTTCGATGGCCTGCAGGAAGATGGGGTTCTTCTTGAAGCTGCCGTCCTTCACAGCGGCGTCCAGACGGACGTCATCCTGCATGACGCAGCGGCCTGCGCCCAGATTGGAGTGGCCTGCCTCGGAGTTGCCGGCCTTTCCGCTTCCCAGGCCCACATGCTCGCCGGAGGCGTGGAGCTTGCTCCAGGACTGCTCCGCCAGCAGGGAATCCCAGTAGGGGGTATCCGCCAGATGGATCGCGTCGCCGTCATCGCCGGAGCCGAGACCCCAACCATCGCAGATGATGAGCAGCATCTTCCGGTCCTTGCCGAAATCGTGTCCCTCCGCCAGAGATCTGCCGGTCATCTCCGCAGGCTGGGGGATGCCCATGACATTCAGCACCGTAGGCGCCACGTCACCCAGACAGCCGTCCCGCAGGGCAATGGGGCCGCTGTGGGCGGGGTCCATCAGAATGAAAGGCACCAGATTGGTGGTGTGGGCGCCGTCAGGCTTGCCTGCGGCGGTGTACAGCTTTTCAATGTTGCCGTGGTCTGCGGTGACGGCCACCACATAGCCCTTGGCCAGCGCGTCATGGACCACCACATCCAGATAGTGACTGACATGCTTGCAGGCTTCCAGCTTGGCGGCGGTATTCAGGGTATGGCCGATCACGTCGCCGTTGGCGAAGTTGGTCACCACGAAATCGTATTTGCCCAAAGCGCCCATGACCTGATCCGCTACGGCAGGCAGGCTCAGCTCCGGCTGCTGGTCAAAGTCAATGCCCTTGGGAGACGGTACGCACACGTCATCCTCGCCGGGGAAGGGCGCGTTCTCGCCGCCGTTGAAGAAAAAGGTCACATGGGCATACTTCTCGCTCTCCGCGCAGTGGAACTGATTCTTCCCCGCCTCGCTGAGGACCTGAGCCAGAGGCTTCACCACATGAGACGGTGCAAAGGCGATGGGCAGATCCTTGAACTTATCATGATACATGGTCATGATGACGAAATCCAGATCCTTCAACTGGTTCCGCTGCACCTTGTTGAAGTCCGGATCGGTGAACAGCTCCGTCAGCTCGATCTCCCGCTCACCGCGGCGGCAGCAGAACACGGCGGCATCGCCGTCTCCGATCTTGCCTACAGGCTTGCCGTTCTCCACCAGGACCATGGGTTCCAGATGGTAGTCATCCTGCCCCGCCTGATACGCTTTTTCCACGGCCCGCGCCAGTTGTGCGCCGCCGCGCTTGGATTCAGACATAAAAAGTACCTCCTTATGAGTCGAGCGGTGCGTGAAACGGTTCTTTCCCGCGCCACTGCGCATTTTTTTATCCGACCGGGGCGAACTTATTGTCCATCCTCCGGCGGGATCAGCTTTTCCACGGCCACCTGCCCCCGCTTGGGGAAAATATCCAGCAGGTCCGGGAACCGATAGACCTTGGCATCCGGGCGGTTTTCCGCCGTCAGCTTCAGGGGCTTATCCTTCTGGTACTGCACCGTGACGGTCATACCGAAATCGACGGCCTTGGCACCGATGATGTCCCGGTTCAGATTGTCGCCCACATAGCAGCAGTTTTCCGGTTCGGCGCCCACTTCCTCCATGGCGTAATAGTAGATCGCGGGGCCGGGCTTGCGGATATAGGTGACCGAGGACTGCTGGACTGTCTGGAAATAGGGGCGCAGGCCATCCTGATCCAGCCACTCGTCCACTTCCCGTCTGCCCACCAGATCCGAGATGATGCCCAGGGTGTAGCCCCGGCGGCACAGCTCCTTCACTGTATCTGCGCCGCCCTCTACCACCGTGCGGCGGCCCTTGGTCTGCCGGTACTGGTAGCAAAGCTCCGAGGCATTGCGCCGGATCAGCTCCGGGTCGCAGTCATAGGCCAGCCAGCGCCGCCACAGCACCTCTTCCGGGGCCTCGCACATATATTTCAGGGCCCATTCCCGGTATACATCGTACCGCTTGTCGATCACATCCTCGAACCACTGGGTAGGATCTTCCGTCTTCACGCCGCACAGCTCTGCGATTTTCGCCCGGGCGGCAGCCAGATAAGCCGGGTCCTTGTCAATGACCCGGAAGGTACCGCCCAGATCCAGAAAAATATAACGGATGTCCGTATTCATGGCTTGCTTCCTCCTTTTCACCGGGCCGCTGGCCCGGAACGCATCAGGGCAGAATGTTCAGGATCTCCCGGAAATCTTCAATGACATAGTCCGGGCGGTTTTCCTCCGTAAATTCCACGGGATGCTTCTTCTCCGGAGACCGGAAAATAATATTGCAGCCGATACCGGCCTTCTTGGCCCCGGCAATGTCGCGCTTGATGTTGTCCGCAACGGACACGCACTCCTCCGGCTTCACGCCGATCTGCTGGCAGGCCAGATCGTAGATCTCAGAGCAGGGCTTGCGCATGTGGCACACGGAGGAGAGGATCACCGTATCGAAATAGGAATCCAAACCGTCCTCCTCCAGCCAGTCGGGCACCTCGTTCTCACCGATGAGGTTGGAGATGATCCCCAGCTTGTAGCCGCGCTCATGCAGGCCCTTGATGACCTCCACGCCGCCGTCTACCACCTCGCGGCGGCCCTTGCACTGCCGGTACTGGAAGCTTAGCTCATGACACACCTGACGGATCCGGGCCGGGTCATAGTCCGGCAGCAGCCATTTGCACCACAGCTCTTCATCTCCGGATTCCTTGAACTCGCCCAAAGCCCACTTGCGGTACGGCTCGTAGCGCTCCTCGATCATCTGATAGAATTCCTCATAAGGCATATCCGTGCCTGCGATCTCCGCCATTTTCCGACGGGCGTGGCGCATATAGGCCTCCTCCAGGAAAGCAATGCGCAGAGTGCCGCCCAAGTCGAAAAAGACGGCTTTATACTGTTTTTCCATAGGTCCTCCTTTAAGCCCGCTCAGGGAAGATGTCCAGCAATTCAGAAAGGCTGGTGATGACATGATCCGGGGTAAACTCCTTGCCGGTGGCCTTTTCCTTGTTCAGCGTATCCGGCTCATCGATCCGGATCATCATACCGAAGCCGGCAGCCTGAGTGCCCTCCACGTCCCGCACCGGGTTATCGCCCACATAGGCGCAGTTGGCTTCCGGCGTACCGATGCAGCGGCAGGCCAGGTGATAGATGTCCGGGTCCGGCTTGCGCAGGCGCACCTTGGAGGAAAGGATCGTGGTCTTAAAGCACTGTGCCACGCCGTCAGCGGCCATCCAATCGGGGATCTCCGTCTCCGTCACGGTGTTGGCGATGATGCCAAGGGTATAGCCCCGGCGGTGCAGCTCCTTGATGGTGGCTACGGCGTCCGGCCGGGCCACCCGGCGGCCGTCATGGTCGCGCCACAGGCGGGTCAGCTTGGGGGCGTTGGCAAAAATCATATTCGGATCATATTCCGGCAGCATGTACTGGGTCCACAGTTCTCCCTCGGAAGCGTCCAGCAGGGTGGTCTTGGACTGCTTGCGGTATGCCTTCCAGCGCTCCTCCAGCTTGGCAAACAGGGCGTCGTGGCTCTCCGTGGTGCCGATCAGTTCCATGAGACCGGCTTCCGCCCGGTCAATAAACTCCTGGTCCGGCAGGACAATGCGCAGGGTGTTTCCTACATCGAAGAATATGGTTTGGATATTGGCGGTCATGGCAGTTCCTCCTTTGAAATTCAGGGTCGCGGCCCAACTGCGGGAAAGCGCGGCGATCCTCGGAGGTGTGACGCCCCCGAGAATCGCAAACGTTTGCGATTTCTGTTTTTATTTTATAGGAGTTCGCCCCTTTTTGTCAATATCCCAAATGTCAAAGCTCAGACACTTTTTTTGCTGGATTGCCCAAAATGCCTTAAAAATTTAGGTTGATATTGACAGAAGAGCAAAAATCAGCTATTCTTGATTCGTCTGAAGTACCTTGGCAGTTTTTTCTGCCAATTTTCCTAAAAAGTCGGAAACGTTTGCACAAACACAACCTTCGCAAGGGAGTCAACTTTATGAAAAATGTAACATTAAAGGATGTCGCCAAAGCAGCAGGCGTCTCCTATGCTACCGTATCCCGTGCCCTTTCCGGCAGCTCCCAGATCGGCAGTGAGACCCGGGAACGGGTTCTGAAGCTGTGCGATGAGATGGGCTACACCACCAACTTTGTGGCCCGGTCCATGGTGACCAAGCGCACCAACCTCATCGGACTGGTGGTCCCCTCTGTGGACAACCAGTTCATGTCGGAGCTTGCCTACCACGCGGAAGTCAGCGCCCGGGCCCACGGTTATAACATCATGCTCTGTGATTCCGGTCCGGATCTGAAGCAGGAAAAGACCGTGTTCAAGCTGCTGCTGGGCCGGCAGGTGGACGGAATTCTCATCGTCCCTCAGAGCTCCAGATCCTACGATAACCTCAAGTCCCATCTGGATCAGGTCCCCACGGTGTTCCTCAGCGAAAACCTGCGGAGCCAGCCCCAGAGCTATGTGGCTGTGGACAACAGCCTGGGCACCTATCTGGGCACCCAATACCTCTATGAGCTTGGCCACCGGGATATTCTCTATTTTGGTCAGCGCCGCTCCACCACCCACCAGCTCCGCGCAGAGGGATATATGAAAGCCTGCCAGGAGCTAAACCTCACCCCCCGCTTTTTCAACAGCGAATACTCCCGCTCCTCCATTCAGGGCGGCTATGAGCTGGCCAAGGAGCTGTTCCGGAAACCGCTGGACTACACCGCCGTCTTTGCCGCCACGGATTCCAATGCCCTAGGCATGATGACGGCGGCAGATGAAATGGGCATTGATATTCCGGGACATCTGAGCCTCATCGGTTTCGATAACATCAGCGCCACGGCCCTCTCCCGCATCGACCTGACCACCGTTGACCAGCCCAAGCGGGACATGGCGGTACAGGCGGTGGATATGCTCCGGGACAAAATTGAAAACGGCACACAAGGTTATGTCCACCAGATCCTGCTGCCGACGCTGATTCAGCGGGGCACCTGCCGGAAGCTGGATCCCTCCAAGTGATCTCTTCGTAAATTCGGGACGGCCTGCCATCCCTGATAGAAAGGAACATACAACCATGCAAGGTTATCTTTACGATCCTCATACCCATACTGCGGAAACCAGCAAATGCGGCCATCTGCCTGCCGCCGACGTTGTGGAGCGCTATGTGAAGCACGGCTTTTCCGGTCTGGTGGTCACAGACCATCTGCATCCGGAGTACCTCTCCCGCATCGACACGGAGCATGACTGGCAGAAGGCCATGGACCACTATCTCTCCGGCTACAAGGCCTCCAAAAAGCGGGGCGACGAGCTGGGCTTCGATGTGATTTTGGGTGCCGAACTGCGCTTCCCCCAGAATGACAATGACTATCTGGTGTACGGCATCGACGAGGACTGGCTTCGTTCCAATCCCTATATGTGCTGCACCAGTGCCCGGGAATTCTACGAGAAATTCCACAATGAGGTCCTTATCATCCACGCCCACCCCTACCGGGACGGCAACACCACCGTGTTTGAGGACGCTGTGGACGGCACGGAGATCATCAACGGCAACCCCCGCCACGAAAATCACAGCGACCGGGGTGTGGAACTGTGCCGCCGCCATCCCAACTATTTCCGTCTGGCCGGATCTGACACCCACCAGGACGGTGATGAGGCCCGTGCGGGCGTCATCCTGCCGGAGCGGGTCCGGGACTCTTTCCAGTACAAGGCAATGATCGAATCCGGAAACTTCCGTCTCTGGGGCCCGGATTTCCAGGACCTCATTGACATCGACGAGGAAATGCGTCAGGGCAAGTAATTGCCTCCCCATCAGAATAACGACTGACTTTGAATCCCCGGCAGGCCGCCGCATTTATGTTGGCCTGCCGGGGTTCGTTGTCTCCCCGGCGAGCTGCGGCAAATTTGTAAAGCTGTCTCCTGAAACCAGTCATAGGAACACAATGTCCCGTTTTTGTCGGTTATTTGCGGATTTGCGCTTGTATTTTATGGAAGAGTGTGGTAAGGTAATCCACGGTTACGGAATGCGGCGAAAAGGGGAGCGCCTTGGCGCCGCGCTCAGATTGATGACGAAACCAGATTGCGAGGGAACCCGTGTTCCGGGTTGAGAGGATCCCAGTAAGGATCGACCGCCCCTGTTTCCCCCGGTGACGCCGGGGGAGCTGTCAGCATCTGCTTGAAGTCAAATTCGGTATGTGCTGCAAGGCACATATTTTTTTTGCGCTTTGAGCAGAAAATCAAATCTGGAGGTAAATCCCATGAAAAAGTTTCTTGCAAGTATTCTGACCCTGGCTCTGTGCCTGGGGCTCGCCACCGGCTGCGCCGACAAGCAGACCCCGGCGGAGAACGACACGGAAAGCGCCGGTGAGACCGTGAAGGAGATTCCCTCTCTGAAGATTGCCTTCTCCCCCTACGCCGATGCGGACCAGATCACCACCGCCACGGAGCCTCTGGAGCAGCTGCTTCAGGCAAAGCTTCTGGAAAAGGGCTATGACGTGAAGGATATCGACATGACCGTGGGCACCAGCTACACCGCCGTGGGCGAGGCCCTCAGCGCCGGCAGCGCCGACATCGGCTTCATCTCCGGCGGCAACTACGTCCTCTTCTCCGACGATTGCGATGTGCTGCTCACCGCTCTGCGCTATGCCATCAACAAGGATTCCGAGAACCCTGCTGACTGGAATGACGGCACCATCGAGGAAAACACCAAGGATATGAGCACCTATTACCGCTGCATCATTCTGGCCGGTCCCAGCGAAAAGGGTCAGGAACTGCAGGCCAAGGTCAACGCCGGTGAAGAACTGACCTGGGATGATCTCAACAGCGCCACCTGGTCCGTCCTCAGCCCCACCTCCGCCTCCGGCTACATCTATCCCTGCCTGTGGCTCCAGGATCACTACGGCAAGGGCATCAGCGATCTGGAGCACGTGGTCCAGTCTGACTCTCACACCACTTCCGTGGCCCGTCTGGCCGCCGGTCAGGTGGACGTGATGGTTTCCTTCGGCCATATCCGCATCAAGAACGCCCCCAAGTGGGAGACCGAGCTGGGCGGCACCGCTCCCATGGTGGAGCAGACCGGCGTCATCGGCGTCACCGAGGGCATTTACAACGATATGATCGCTTACAGCAAGAACTCCGATACCATGGCGGATGAGGATTTCCGCAAGGCGCTGGGCGAAAGCTTCATTGAGATCGCTGACACCGACGAGGGCCGGGAGATCATCAGTGTGTTCAGCCAGGTGGGCTACACCTGGGGTCAGGACTCCGATTATGACGGTGAGCGGGCCGCGCAGGAGTTGCTGAAGTCTCTGGAAGGCTAAGTCCTTCCTTAAAAAAACGCTTGCCCCGCGGCTTCTCAGGAGCCGCGGGGCTGAAAGGCTATTTATGCTGCTGGAAGTTCAACATGTCCGTAAAGAATTTCAAAACCACACCCACGCCCTGACTGACGCCAGCTTTTCCGTCAGCCAGGGGGATTTTGTATCTGTGATCGGTCCCTCCGGTGCGGGCAAAACCACCCTGTTCCGGATCCTCAACGGTTCTCTCCGCTGTGACGGCGGCGTCATTCTGGTAAACGGCGTTCACTTTGAGTCTGCCGACCGCAGGACCCGCCGGGCCATTCAGACCACCATCGGCACCATCTATCAGGATTTCGCACTGGTGGAAAATGCCACCTGCCGCCAGAACGTGCTGAACGCCTGTCTGCCGGACATGGCGTTCCTCCCGGCGGTCTGCGGCTTTTTCGGAAAGGAGCGCGTCGCCGAGGCGGACGCCCTGCTGGACCGGGTGGGCCTTGCCGACAAGGTCCACGAGCCGGTGAAGAACCTCTCCGGCGGCCAAAAGCAGCGGGTAGCCATCGCCCGGGCGCTGATGCGGCATCCCGCGCTGCTGCTGGCGGACGAGCCGGTGGCATCCTTGGACCCCGTCACCGGGCGGCAGATTTTAGAATTGCTCCGGGACATTCAGCAGGATCAAAAGCTGACCGTTCTCATGAACAGCCACAATTTAGAACTGTCCCAGGAATTTTCCAGCCGTCTCATCGGCCTGAATCAAGGAACCGTGGTGCTGGACGCCCCGGCGGACACCCCGGCGGAGGACATCCTCGCCGCCGTCTACCACCGTCAGGAGGATCAGCCATGACCCGTTCCTCCGGAAAGCGCTGGCTGCGGACGCTGGCACTTTTCCTTCTGCTGCTGGCTGCGGCACGGTTCACCGACTGCTCCCCCGCCCTGTTCTGGGCGCGGCGGAGCCATCTGACGGACCTGATCTCCGCCATGCTCCCGCCGGATTGGGGGTATGCCCCCCGAATCCTGGCCCCGCTGCTGGCTACGGTGCAGATGTCCGTCACCGGCACGGCGCTGGGATCGTTTCTGGCGCTGCTGCTGGCCCCCCTGTGCGCGGAAAATCTCCATGCCCCCAAGCCGCTCCGGTGGACGCTGCGGCTGCTGGTGCAGGTGCTCCGCTCCTTCCCCACGCTGATTTTAGCGCTGCTGGCTACGTTCTTGTTTGGCTTGGGCACCTTCTCCGGTACCGTGGCCATTACGGTCTACACCTTCGCCATCCTCACCCGGCTGACCTATGAGGATATCGAATCGGCGGAGCTGGCCCCCTACCACGCCCTGTGCGCCATGGGCGCGGTGCCTGCCAAAGTCTACTGGCGGGCCGTTGTGCCGGGGATCGCCCCCTCCTATTTCTCCAATGTTCTGTACCTGTTGGAGACCAACGTGCGTCACAGTTCCATTCTGGGCTATGTAGGGGCCGGAGGCATCGGTCTGCTGCTGAACGAAAAAATTTCATGGCTGGAATACGGCAAGGTGGGCATGATCCTGTTTTTCCTGTTCCTCACCGTCTGCGTCATTGAGGGGATCAGCAGCCTGCTGTCCCAGATCATCCGGGAGGAACGGAGCCTGTCTCCCCTTGGGAAGCGGCTCCTCACCGGCACTGCCGTTCTGCTGGCTTTGGTCTGTACGCTGTCTCTCCAGCCCCCGGACTTCTCCCATATCAGCCCCCGGGCGGTGCAGGCCATGATTTCCGGCCTGTTCCACCCCGACTGGGCCTTCTTCTTTGAGACGGATACCAGCGGCTTGGGGTATCTGCTGCTGGAGACCGTGTGCATTGCTCTGGTGGGCACCTGCGCCGGGACAGTTATCGCAGTGCCCCTGTCCTTCCTCTCTACCCCCTGCCTGATGCCACAACTCCCGGCGCTGCTGTTCCGGGTGGTCATCATGACGATCCGCTCTGTCCCCTTTCTGATCTACGGCCTGATCTTTATTCGGGTGGCCGGTCCCGGCCCCTTTACCGGCGTGCTTACCCTGGGCGTTTGCAGCGTGGGCCTTTTGAGCAAACGGTTCACGGAGGCCATTGAGTCGCTGGACTTCCGGGCCTATCACGCCTTGGAATCCATGGGCGTCCCCCTCCTGCTCCGCATCCGGTACGCCGTGCTCCCCCAGCTGCTCCCGGCGCTGGCCTCGGCAGTGCTGTACCGCTTCGACGTGAACATCCGGGAAGCGTCGGTTCTGGGACTGGTGGGCGCCGGTGGCATCGGCGCGCCTTTGATCTTCGCCATGAACCACTACAAATGGAGCGAGGCCGGGGCCATCGCCCTTGGACTGATTCTGCTGGTCTGGTGCATTGACCGCCTCTCCGCCTCCCTCCGCCGGTAATATAAAAGAGCTGACTGCAATGCAGTCAGCTCTTTTTTTCACGCAGCTGAACACCGTTTGGACTTTTCTCAGCCCGCGTCGGCGGCGATGGCCTGATCGATGAGGGATTGCAGCGTCTCCGCCTGATTCTTCTCGGTGATGGCACCCACGATGGGCTCACCCACGATGTTGCCGTTCCGATCCACCACATAGGTGGTGGGGAAGGCGAAAATGTTGGAGGTAAAGGTTCCCGCCTCGCCGTCGGAGTCAAAATACACATTCTGATAGGTCGCACCCTTCTTTGCCAGCACATCCTTCGCCTCCGAGATCGCTGCCTCGTCGCCGTCCAGCGTGAAGGTGTTGACGCCGATGAGGGCGCCGCCCTTCTTGGCCAGCTCCTGATTCAGTGCGTCCAGATCGGAAAGTTCCCCCACGCAGGGGTTGCAGGTGGTAAACCAGAAATTCACCACGGTGACGGCGTTGGCGGAGAACAGCTCGTCGCTCTTGACCTCGTTGCCGTCCAGATCCTTGCCCTCAAAGGAGGGGAACTTCTGCACATCGCCGTTGGCGTCGGTCTCCTCATTCAGAATTTCGGGATGCTGCTTTTCCAGCTCGGTCAGCTTATTCTCGATCTCGCTGATCTCCTGCGCGGACTTCTTCAGCAGCGCGTATTCCTCATCGCTGAACTGATCCTTGGCGGATTCGATGGTGTCCAGCAGGAAATCGCCGTAATTCTTGCCGTCCTCGATCATGGCCATGCCCTTGTCCGCCGCCAGAAAGACCTTTTCCCAAAGCTCCGTGTTCTCCGACAGGATCTCGTTCTCCCGATCCATCAGGGACTTGTGGGTGGCGGCAGCCTCCTCCGTCTGGGCCGTGTCGCCGCTGTTTTCGGTCTTGCTGTCACCCTTCGCGCCGCAGGCGGCCAGGGACAGCACCATCAGCGTTGCCAGCAGCAGCGCGGTCATTTTCTTCAGTTTCATGTTGTTTCCTCCGTGTTTTCTTCAATGTTGATATTTTGTTTTCCGTCTCCAAAGCCATAGCGGAAGCTCACGGCCCCGGTGGGGCAAGCGCTGACGCACATCCCGCAGCGGATACACTCGGTATGGTTGGGCGTTTTCGTCACGTCCACATCCATCTTGCAGGCTCTGGCGCATTTCCCGCAGGAAACGCATTTATGCCCGTCCACCTTCATCTGAAGGAGGGACACCCGGTTAAAGAGTGCGTAGAACGCCCCCAGCGGACAGAGCCATTTGCAAAACGGCCGGTAAAACACCACGCTCAGCGCAACCACCGCCAGCAGAATACTGAACTTCCAGGTAAACAGCTTGCCCAGCGCTGCCCGGATGCCGGAATTGGCGAGGGACAGCGGGATCGCCCCCTCCAGCACACCCTGCGGACAGAGGTACTTGCAGAAAAAGGGGTCCCCCATACCCACGTCGTTCACCAGAAACGCCGGCAGCAAAACGACCATCACCAGCAAAACGGCGTATTTGAGATAGGTCAGAGGCTTCAGCTTCTTTGTGGAGAGCTTTTTCGTGGGAATTTTATGCAGCAGCTCCTGAAACCATCCGAAGGGGCAGAGAAAGCCGCAGATGAAGCGTCCCAGCAAAACCCCTAACAGGATGAGAAAGCCTGTGATATAATAGGAGAAACGGAACTTCGATGAGCCCACCACCGCCTGAAACGCCCCGATGGGACAGGCTCCGGACGCCGCGGGACAGGAATAGCAGTTCAGTCCCGGCACGCAGACGGTCTTTCCCGCCCCCTGATAGAGACTTCCCTTAAGGCAATACCGCACAGAAAAGATGCGGAATAAAGGCAAGTGTGGTAAAATATAGGCATGGATAAGCAAGTAAGTCTGTCTGGCCTGAGTGATGAATTGGCGCAGGTACGGACAAAGAAAAAAGA
>Ga0256405_10004818_pt1 | contig 24538 bp, 19 predicted proteins | sample RumenRJG_02DNA_FD_189096 | JGI IMG/M metagenome (GOLD analysis project Ga0256405, IMG submission 189096) | Bovine rumen microbial communities from Lethbridge, Alberta, Canada - RJG_02 | ecosystem: Host-associated > Mammals > Digestive system > Stomach > Rumen | place: Canada: Alberta... | reverse complement strand
GCATTATAATACCCCCACAACAGCGTTTGAGCCGCCTTTCTTGCCTTCCGCCATATTCTTCAGCAATGCCTGCAATGAGCGTACCGGCATCACTTTTGCAATCTGCAGGCGGAATCCGCGGGAAGCACGCCATGAATCGCGCGGATTGATTTCTTTTTCTACTTCCTGACCGATGCGGGCATACAGCGCGTCATCGATCTTTGAGCCGCGCAGCGCATCCTCGGTACGGGTGCAGCGCATGGGCACAGGGCCCGCAACGCCGTATGCAAGACGGATATCTTCAATCACATTATCCTTTATCTTTGCCACCACGGCGCAGCCCAGCGTGGCAATTTCCATGGCATTGCGCTTGCCGTATTTAAAGTAGTAGCCGCAGTATCCGTCATAGTCAGCCTTATGGATACGGATCGCCGTACACAGTTCGCCGGGACCGAGGCATACTTTGCCGGCCTTTACGTAGTACTCACGGATAGGTACCTTGCGCACGCTCAGGCCGCCGTCAGCGCCGGGACCGGTTATTTCAATCTCCGCATTGAGCGCATGCAGCGTGGACGAACTGTCGGCGCTTGTGACGCCGTTTGAAATATTGCCGCCGATGGTACCGATATTGCGGATCTGGGGGCTGCCCACCTGATCCACGGCATAGGCAAGCACGGGAATATGCTCACGGACGATGGGATCCTCGGTGATCTCCGTAAACGTAGTGAGCGGTCCTATGCGGATCGTACCGTCTGATTCAAGCGTAACGCCATGAAGCTCGGGGATTTCCCGGATGCTCACCAGATTGCAGCCGGCAAGCTTGCCGGAGCGGATTTTGATGAGCACATCGCTGCCGCCCGCTATAATCACTGCGGTCGGATCTTTCTGCAGCGCCTCCACGGCCTGCGCTACTGTTTTTACTATCGTTATTTTCTCAATATCGTACATATCAACCTACCTTCCCTGATTCGGGAGCTATGAGTCCGGCTTTGACGAACTCATCATACAGATGCTGCGGAGACAGCGGCAGCTTATTGAAGTGCACGCCCGTTGCCTGCAGCACCGCATTGCGGATAGCCGGAGCGCACGGAATAGCAGGCGGTTCGCCCAGAGCCTTGTTGCCGAAAGGACCGGAGGGATCTTCGTTTTCTACAAAGAGCGTCTCAAGCTCAGGCGTATCAAGCGTAGTGGGCAGCTTGTAGTCAAGCAGGTTGTCGTTGAGCAGACGGCCGGTCTTTTCGTCATAGAGCATTTCCTCCGACACGCCGTAGCCGATTCCCATGCTCATACCGCCGTGTACCTGTGCCTGCGCCAGCTTGGGATTGATGAGCTTACCGCTGTCGTGCACGTTCATTATGCGCAGGATCTTTACCTTGCACAGCGGAATATCCACCTCAACCTCGGCAAAGCATGCGCCGAACGCAAAGGAATTGTCGGTGCAGTGGATAGTTTCCTCGGCAGTGATATGCTCGGAGTTGCGCAGGCTGTAAGTGCTTTCCATGCCGACCTGAGCCAGCGTAAGCACCGTCTTGCCCGTGTATTTTTCAACGATATTGCCGTTCACCAGATCAAGCTTGTTCGCCGTCAGGTCACGGTGCTTGCCGGTTTCTCCGGCATGGCCGTTCACGAGCATGTCGGCGGCATAGTCGATGATCTTTTTGCGGAATGTTTCGGCCGTCTTTACCAGTGCCTTGCCGCTTACATACGTCTGGCGCGATGCATAAGCGCCGGTGTCGAACGGAGACACATCGGTGTCCTGCTGGGTTACGATATGGACTTTCTCGAACGGTACGGACACTGCATCGGCGGTCATCTGTGAGAATACTGTATCAGCGCCCTGACCGATCTCAGTGGCGCCCATCTGCACAATAACGCCGCCGTCTTCGGTCAGCATCATGCGGCATGACGCCGTTTCCAGCGAAATAGGATAAACGCCGGTCTTATAGTTGAATATGGCCACGCCCACGCCGCGGCGGATATCGCCGGTCTGGGGCTTGCTGTACTCGGCATATTTTTTCTGCCAGTCAAAGGCCTTCACACCGGCATCCAGGCAGTCATACAGACCGTCAGAATAGGCGGTAATGCCGGTACCGGGATCCACATACCCTTTGCGCATGCAGTTCTTCTTGCGAATTTCAATCGGATCAAGCTTGAGCGCATGGCACACATCTTCGATATGGGCTTCCAGCGCAAATACAGCCTGCGGAATACCGTAGCCGCGCATGGCGCCGCCGGGCGCAATGTTCGTATAGACGGTGGACACATCAGCCTTATCGCATTTTTCGCTGTGGTACAGCTGCTTGAACTCGTTGCCGCCGTTGGCCGCAATCGCATGGCCATGGGATGCATACGCGCCCTGATTGGCATACTGCTCCATCTTGCGCAGCACGAACCTGCCGTCCTTGCGTACCCAGGTGGTAAAATGGAACTTTTCTGCATGGCGGCATCTGGTGCTGAAGAACACTTCCTCGCGTGAAAGCTCAAGCTTTACGCAGCGGCCGCCTACGCACTGGCACAAAAACGCGTTGAGCGGTTCGTACAGAACATCCTGCTTATTTCCGAAACCACCGCCCAGATACGGCTTTACAACACGGACTTTGCCCCACTCCAGACCGAGCGCCTGCGCTACAACACGGCGCACAATAAAAGGAATCTGCGTGGAAGATACTACTACGATTCTGCCCGCGTCCATATAGGCAAAGCTTACGGCAGGCTCAATATGCGTGTGCTGCACGGACTGCAGCTCATAGGTTCCTTCGAACTTCTGAATGCCGGGCTCAGCTTCTGTTTCCTTGAGCGCTTCATCAAATTTCTCAGGACCCGCCTCAAAGCCGTGATGCTTCATAATATTACCCGGCGCTTCATCATGAATGACGGGTGCTCCGGGAGCCATAGCCTGATCCACGGTAGTAACCACCGGGAATTCTTCATATGCTACAGTAATCTTAGCCAGCGCACGCGAAGCGGCGACTTCATTTTCAGCCACAACGGCGGCAATATCATCGCCGTAATAGCGGACGCGCTTGTTCAGCAGCTTGCGGTTCTCCACATCCTGATGGGCAGCCTCCGTTGACCACGGATGACCGGCCGTAGCAAAACAAATGTCAGGAACATCAAAACAGGTAACAATCTTCACCACTCCGGGCACTTTTTCAGCCTCGGACGTATCGATCGACTTTACGATACCATCGGCAATAGTGCTGTGCAGCACTTTGGCAACAAGCATATTACCATGGAATATGTCTCCGGTGTATTTGGCACGTCCCGTGACTTTATCGTATGCATCGACACGTTTCTCACCTTTTCCGACAACCATTACATATCCTCCTTTTCTTTATCTTCAAACCTTTTTACTTCAAAAATGACCAGCCTGATACATCGAACAGACCTGTATCCGTCAGCCTCAGCTCCGGTATTACCGGCAGCGCAAGGAATGACAGCGTAACGAACGGCTCTATATACTCGAAGATGCCGAGCGTACGCGCAGACGGCAGCAATGCGTCATGCGCAGCCTTAACATCTTCCGCACGGCCGTTGCTCATAAGCCCCGCAACCGGCAGCGCAAGCTCGGCAAGCACTTTGCCGCCGTCCGCTATGACAATGCCGCCGCCTATGGCGCACAGACGCCGCACCGCGAACGTCATATCCGCCGGGGTTATGCCCGCGCAGATGATATTGTGGGAATCATGTCCTATGCTCATAGCAATGGCACCGTGCGTCAGGCCGTAGCCGCGCAGCACGGCCATGGCATGGCAGCCGGTTCCCGTATGCCGCTCAATGACCGCCAGACGGCAGAGCGTGCCGTCTTTCAGTCCTGCGGCAGCCTCACCCGGCTTGAGCGTATATTTCTGCGTATTCAGTGATCCCTGATGAATCTGTATGGCGTATTTATCGAACGCCGGCGAAACATCGTCTTTGAACAGCGCTTCCGTAACTGACTGCTCATCCACATGAATAGAATGGCAGGCACGGTACAAAAGATCCTCAGCTTCGGTGCCGCCGCGGGTCTGCGGAATGTCAACCGTACATGCCTTATCCACGGCAGGGCTGCGGCCGGATTTGATCACAGACTCAATGGCAACCGATGTACAGTCACCGAGCACCACAAAGTCCGCCTTAAAGCCCGCGCACAGCGCGCCGGTGTCCGCAAGGTGATAGCACTCAGCGGTATTCAGCGATGCAATGGTATACGCATCCTCAGGACGCATGCCAAGCTTTATGGCGTTGCGGATGTTAGAATCGATGGAGCCTTCGCGCATAATGTCCGCAATGTTCTTGTCATCAGTACAGAAGCAGAATTTACGCAGCGGCAGGCTGCTCTTTGCCAGCTCGGGTACGATCAGCTCCAGATCCCGGGCGCTGGAGCCCTGCCGGATAAGGATATACATACCGTTGCGTACTTTTTCAGCGGCTTCGCTGAACGTATGGCATTCATGGTCCGTACGGATACCGACCGCGCGGTATGCCTGCAGGCTGCTTCCCGTTACCAGCGGCGCGTGGCCGTCAATCACCGCGTCCTCGCCTTTCAGGCTGAACGTAGTGCTGAGCTTGTCGATGGTTCCGGTATCACCGCCGATGATTCCCGGATAGTTCATCATCTCGCCCAGACCGATAACGCGGGGCATTTTCAGAATGGCGGCAATATCGGCCACGGAAATCACGCCGCCCGTATGCTCAAAGTTCGTGGCAGGCACGCAGGACGGTACCATAAAGTACACGTCGGCCGCGGCATTCTCAGACTGGTGTATCATAAAGCGCACCGCGTCAGGACCGAGCACATTCGCAATCTCATGGGAATCTGCGATCACCGCGGTGGTGCCATGGCGTACTACGGCACGCGTAAATTCGCCCGGCAGCACCATGGAAGACTCAATATGTACATGGCCGTCTATAAAGCCGGGAACGATCCACTTGCCGGTCACGTCCACCTGTTTCAGGGCTTTGTAGGTATCAGGTTCAGCCATGGCGGCGATATATGCACCGCTTACATAGATGTCCTTATGCTCCCATTCGCGGGTAAATACATTAAGAACCGTCGCGCCGTGATACACAACATCGGCCGGTTCACGTCCCGAAGCAACTGCCGCCAGTCTGTTAAGATTCTTCATAAATGCGCCTGCCGTTTACAAATTTTTCTTTTATCGTATGATAATCCGAAAGATACAGAATCCGTTCCGTACGCTGTGCCAGACTAAGATCATCAATATGAATGAATTCCGTATCATCCAGTACGATTGCATCAAAACTGTAGCCGTTCTCAAAGCTGCCGGTCTTTGCAAAGCCGCAGCTGTCAAAGTAGGCTCCGCCGCCTTTCGTGGCCAGATAGAACGCTTCGCTTACCGTGAGCGGCCGATCCTGCTTTGTATAGAAATACCGCATTTTAGATACACGGATTGCATCTGATGCGGCGCGGAACATATTGAGCGAAGCTCCGGCGGCAATATCAGTTCCAAGACCGATGCGCTGGCCGCTTGTCAGATAGTGTACCGCGGGCGCAATACCGCTGCACAAATTCACGTTTGACTGCGGACAGTGGGCAATGAATGTTCCCGCGCTCTTGAGCATGTTCTGCTCGGCATCGGTTACATGCACGCAATGCGCCATCACCGTTTTGTTGTCCAGAAGTCCGAACCGGCGGTATACATCTGCATAGGAATCACAGTCAGGATGCAGCTCATGCACCCACTGCACTTCCGACGTGTTCTCATCCAGATGGGACTGAATGGGCGCATGATATTTTTCAGCAAGCTCCGCAAGTCCTGTCATCAGCTCAGCGTCACAGGACGGCACAAAGCGCGGCGTAATAATCGGGCGTACGCCGGTAAAACCGGAAAGTCCGTGTATAAACCGCTCGGTTTCAGACAATGATTCCGCGGCAGTCTCCGTAAGGTATTCCGGAGAATTGCGGTTCATGTTCACTTTGCCGAGCAGCACACGCACGCCGGTCTTTTCGAGCAGGTCAGCCAGCAGCAGATCGGAATCTGTATGCAGCGTACCGAAAATCACCGCGTTCGTGGTGGGACCGCGTCTGAGCTCCTGCGCAAACGCTTCATACATGCGCGCGGCATACTCCGTCCGCGCATATTTAGCTTCCTCAGGGAATGTATAGGTGTTGAGCCAGTCAAGCAGCTGCAGATCCATGCCCATACCACGGAACGCATACTGCGGCGCATGGGCATGCAGGTCAACCAGTCCAGGCATGATGAGCTTGCCGGTGTAGTCAAACACTTCTGCCTGTTTCCAGTCAGCAGGAAGTTCCTTTACCACACCGCAGCACAGCCCGTCATTGCACAGCACATATGCATCCGGTTCCTGCACAAAGGCCTGCGGTGTCGGGGTATATACAATATCACCTTTAATCGCAAAACGCATGGCTATCTCCTGCTGTACGGTGTCTGCGGCAGCGGAAGCCGGGTGCGGAATTCTCCGTCGCGGTTATAATACGCAAGCGCCACCGCCGGAGCCGTAGGAATCGATGCAATCTCGCCGACGCCTTTCGCGCCGTAGGCAAGCTGCTTAGGATCAGAGGCACGGATTGCCGTACCGCCCGGACCTTTGCCGCACAAAATCGGCACGATCTCAGGTACCTGCTGCGCACGGAACAGACCGAGCGTTCCGAAACGGGCTTTAGGCACACAGTCCTGCAGCGGATAATCTTCAGTAAGCGCATAGCCCAAACTCATGGTCACGCCGCCCTGTATCTGGCCTTCAATGCTCACCGGATTTACGATGCAGCCAGAATCATGGGCCGCAATAACCCTGCGCAGTTTTCCGTCCTCGTTCAGTTCTACAAGATGAGTGGCATATCCGTATGCAATATGGCTTACCGGATTCGGCTTGTCAGAGCCAAGCTTATCGGTCACGCCAAGGTATTCTCCCAGATAATCTTTGCCTTCCAGCTTCCGCAGGATCGTACGTGCGGATTCCTGCCGGTTCTGGCCGCCGCGGTCATAGCCCGCGGCCTGCATATCGGCAAGCAGGCTTTCGGCGGCGCGCCGCGTAGCCTCTCCGGTGAACAATGTCTGGCGGGATGCCGTGGTATTGCCTGAATCAGGTGCCACCGACGTATCAGGATCCTCGTACACAACAAGCGCGGGGCTTACCTTCAGCGTTTCGCAGACCATCTGGATCGTTACCGTTCCCATGCCCTGACCGATACAAGCGGCGCTCGTATGGATATGCACGAGCCCGTCCTTTACGATAAGGCGGCAGCGGCCGGTGTCAGGAATACCCACACCAAGACCCGCGTTCTTCATGGCGCACGCAATACCGGCGGACGGATTCTTGTCGTAATACGGTTTGACCGCCTCAAGCGTTTCTACCAGAGCGGTAGTGTCATCGGCAATCTGTCCGTTCGGCAGCACCTGGCCGGGCCGGATGGCATTCTTATACCGGAATTCCCACGGCGTCATACCGCATTCCTTTGCCAGCAGGTTCAGGTTCTGCTCAATGGCAAAGCAGCTCTGGGTAACGCCGAATCCGCGGAACGCGCCCGCAGGCGGATTGTTGGTGTACCACGCTTCTCCGGTTATATCGATAGTCTGATAGTTATAGGGACCCGCGGCATGGGTACAGGCACGCTGCAGTACCGGACCGCCCAAAGACGCATAAGCGCCCGTGTCGGCGATAATCTTTGCCTTCATGGCAAGCAGCTTGCCGTCCTTGTCGCACGCCGTAGTCATGTCGATTTCCATGGCATGACGTTTCGGATGTACCATAATGCTTTCAGCACGGCTCAAAGAGACCTTTACAGGCCGCTTGGTCAGCATGGCCAGAACGCTTGCATGATGCTGCACGCTCATGTCCTCTTTACCGCCGAAACCGCCGCCTACGAACTTTGCCACGACCGTGACTTTTTCCGGGGGAAGTCCCGCTATCTTGGTACATTCTTTTTTAGTCTGATAAATACCCTGATCGCTTGAATAGATTGTCAGCGCGTCCACAGATCCGTCGTCAGCCAGCGCAGGAACTGCAACGGCAGACTCCGGCTCAAGGAACGCATGCTCCGTGAACGGCGTGCTGTAATGTCTGGTCACCACATGGGCCGCGCCGGCAATCACCTCATCGGCATTACCGCGCACCAGATGCTCATGCGACAGCAGGTTGCCTTCCGGATGCAGCAGCGGCGCGCCTTCCTTCATGGATTCCGCAGGACTGCGAACCGGCTCAAGCACTTCATATTCAACTTTTACAAGCTTCTTTGCCGCATCAAGCGTTTCTTTGTCAACCGCGGCCACCAGCGCCACCGCATCACCCACATAGTGAGTTTCCGCACCGGGGGCTATGAGTACGTCCCAGTCCTGCTTAAGGTGGCCCGTAATCTTTGCACCGGGAAGATCATTCCACGTATACACACCAACCACGCCCGGCAATGCAGCAGCTTCCGACACATCCACTGAAATAACTTTGGCGCGCGGATGAGCGGAGCGCACCGCGCTTCCGTAGATCATGCCGTCAACATACACATCGCCGGCATACTGGCCGATTCCGAGCGCCTTGGCAACGGCATCGGTACGGGGCATGTTCTCGCCCACGCGGCCGGTAACATTCGAACCTTCAGAAGTCACAGAATCAGACTCTACGGACGCAGAAAAACCGGGAACAGCAAAATGCACGGCCGGAACCTTTGTATTTTCCGCAAAAGCATGAGCCGCAAGCATGATGGCCTGCTCTATCTTCTTATAGCCGGTGCACCGGCAGATATTATTCCTAATTGCATTGGTGATTTGTTCGGGGGTGGGATCAGGGCACGTGTCAATAAGTGCCTTGGCAGAAATAATCATACCCGGAATACAGAAACCGCACTGAACGGCACCTGCAGATGCGAATGCCCAGGCATATACAGCCTTTTCGCGGTCAGTGAATCCTTCAAGGGTTACAATGTGCTTCCCTTCCTGCATTGAAAGCTTCTGGCAGCATGCTTTAACAGGCTTGCCGTCGATAAGCACCATACATGCACCGCACGCGCCTTCAGAACAGCCGTCTTTAACGGAAGTCAGCCGAAGCGTGTCGCGCAGGAAAACCATCAGTTTTCCATCTTTTTCAGTAGTAACCGTTTTACCGTTTACCACAAAAGAAATCATTACCGCACTCCTTTTTTTATAGCAGCATCACAATATCAAATCATTCAGGCTTATCCGCATCTATATAGCTGTACATCGTATACTTACTGATACCGAATTCCTTGCTGATTTTGTCGCCGCTTTTTGTTACCAAAAATGCGCCGGCATCATCAAGGAACTGGATAGCCTTAATCTTTTCCTCTTTAGTCATCAAAGCCGCGGGCTTTCCAATCAGTTTTATAGACTGCTGAATAAGCTCATCCAGCAGTTCCTTTACATTCAAAGGAATCTGAACAAGATCAGCAGAAGCGCCGGACTGTTTATCCACCGAGATAAACGTATTGATGGCGCCCTGAACCGCAAGCATATTGGTTATATCATAGTTTATAGCCAATATAGCCGTGACTTCGCCGGATTCATTGCGGACATACACCGTACTGCTTTTCAGTATATGACCATCATGAGTCCTTGTCAGATATGCCAGCTTATCTGACAGCTTTGCAGGATCATGTGTCAGCGCCCTGAGCACAACACGGCTCGGGCCTGCTCCTGCCTTACGCTGGCTTATATGTCCGTTTTTAATAAAAGCAATATGGCTGCTGTTTTTTTCTTTATCCAGCTCATGTATTGCAACCTCACAGTACGAACCGAACTGCGCGGCAAGGCAGACCGCAATCTGCTCAAGCATTTTCATCATCACCGGTGAAGTCATACACACTCTCCTACAAATCATGATACCAGAATATTTTTAATATCGCAAGTTTTTTTTTTAGGTACGACAGTATGGGAGCACTATGGCACAAAGCATATGCTGTGCCCTCCATACTGTCTGATCTGTAGGGTGAATACTGCCTGTATCAGGCGGTGATGACCGTACCGGTTTTACCCGTTATGCCTTCCTTTGCCTTTTCAAGCAAAGTAATCAGCGCATGGCGGCCAGGCTTTGAGCTTGCAAAGCGCATGCCGGCCTTAACCTTAGGAAGCATACTGCCGGGAGCGAACTGTCCTTCATCACAGTACTTCTGGGCTTCCGCAACCGTCATCTGGTCAAGCCATTTCTGGTCGGGTTTATTGAAATTGACCGCAACTTTTTCTACGGCCGTCAGAATTACCAGATAATCCGCATCAAGCTGCTCAGCCAGCAGCTCACTGCCGAAATCCTTATCGATAACCGCACTTGCTCCGTGCAGGTGGTTGTGCTCTTCCTGAATAACAGGGATTCCGCCGCCACCGCAGCAGATAACCACTTTACCGGCTTCTACAAGCGCCTTAATGGTTCCGATCTCAATTATCTTCTTAGGCTCAGGACTTGCCACTACACGGCGCCATCCGCGGCCTGCATCCTCCACCATCGTATACCCTTTGGCGGCGGCAAGCGCATCCGCATCCTCTTTTGTCATGAACCGTCCGATAGGCTTCGTCGGCTTTTTGAATGCAGGATCAGCAGGATCAACTTCCATCTGAGTGATGATGGACGCCACATCCTTAGGATAATTACGGTTCAGCAGTTCCTCGCGCAGTGCATTCTGCAGGTCATAACCGATATAACTCTGGCTCATGGCCACGCATACAGAAAGCGGTATGATCGGATACCGTGAGTCTGACTTCACAAGCTCCGTCATGGCATTCTGGATCATGCCCACCTGCGGGCCGTTGCCATGGCTGATGATAACTTCATTGCCGTCTACAATCAGGTCAGCAATCGCTCTTGCAGTATTCTTTGAAGCAGCCATCTGCTCCACCAGATTATTACCCAGCGCATTGCCGCCCAGTGCAATTACAATACGTTTTCCCATAGTAACCTCCGCATCCGTACCGCACCGCAATGCGGCACGGATACACATGGCTTATGCAAACTTACGGTTAATGCCGCGTTCCTCAAGCATCTTCAGAGCCTTTGCAGGATCCTGAATCTTTGCAAGGAAGATCATTGCAGAAATAATATACGGCTTGTAGCTTGCTTCCTTATACAGCTCGTCGCGGTAGCGGTCGAATACAGAAGCGGCAACTTCGCCGTCTTTGCATGACACGTCGTTGATATCGGCAGGCAGACAATGCAGATAAGCGGCCTTGCCGTTCTTTGTAAGCTTCATCATATCTTCGGTGCAGCACCAGTCTTTGTGGTTTGCGTTCTGTGCAAGCAGTTCCTTTTCCAGAGCGTCAATGCCCGCAAAGTCACCGGCACCATACAGGTTCGTACGTTTTTCCATAGCGGCAAAGGGTGCCCAGCTCTTCGGATATACTACATCGGCATCTTTAAATGCTTCTGCCATGCTGTTCGTCTTGGTGAATGAACCGCCGGATGCAGCAGCATTCTTGCGCGCAACTTCCTCAACTTCGGGCATAACTTCGTATCCTTCCGGATGAGCGAGCACAACGTTCATGCCGTAGCGGGTCATCAGGCCGATAACACCCTGCGGTACTGAAAGGGGCTTGCCGTAGCTGGGGCTGTATGCCCATGACATAGCCACTTTCTTGCCCTTAAGCTTGTCCAGGCCGCCGAACAGGTGGATAAGATATGCGGTGTCTGCCATTACCTGAGTGGGATGGTCGATATCGCACTGCAGGTTAACCAGCGTGGGGCGCTGCTCAAGGATACCGTCGCGGAAGCCTTCCTGTACGGACTCGCTCACCGTGTGCATATAGGCGTTGCCTTTGCCGATGTACATATCATCGCGGATACCGATAACGTCAGCCATGAAAGAAACCATGTTGGCAGTCTCACGAACAGTTTCGCCGTGAGCAATCTGGCTCTTCTTTTCATCAAGGTCCTGAACGGCCAGACCGAGCAGGTTACAGGCAGATGCGAAAGAAAAACGTGTGCGGGTTGAGTTGTCGCGGAAAATGCTGATGCCAAGGCCGCTCTGGAAAATCCGGACATCAATGTTCTTTTCACGCATATAGCGCAGTGCATCGGCAACTGTAAAGATGGCTTTCAGCTCGTCATCAGTCTTTTCCCATGTCAGGAAAAAGTCGTTGTTATACATCTTCTTAAAATTCAGCTTATTCAGCGTGTCGATATAACCCTGTAATGTCTTGTCCATATAAATAACCTCTCTTTAATATGCCGCTGAAAAACTTCAGCGGCTCATTATAACAATGTCAGTATACCTTACACCGGCTTATTTGCTGGTATAAATGGTCGGCAGCGCCGCATAGACGGCTGCACAGCGCACCAGATCAATCTTCCATGTCTTTTCATTGGGAGCGTGAGCCTGAGCTTCTGCACCGGGACCAAAGCCGATGCACGGAATGCCGTTGCGACCCATGATAGAAACACCGTTGGTGCTGAATGTCCATTTATCGGTGAGCGGGCGAGCCTTGCGCATTTTCTCAGTCTCAGCGCAGCCGACACGCTCGGTTCCGTACAGTCCTTTGTATGCTTCTTCCAGAGACTTGGTCACTTTGTGATCCTCGGGGATAACCCATGTGGGGAAGTAGCATTCAATCGGATACTTCAGACCGGTGTAGCTCGGGCGCTCGTACTGATACATGGTTACTTTTGCACCGTACTTCTTTACAGCAGGCAGATCCTCAATCTCTTTGATACAGCTCTGCCAGGTTTCTCCGGCAGTCATGCGGCGGTCAAGGGACACGGCACATGAATCAGCAACCGCACAGCGGCTCGGTGATGTAAAGAAGATCTCGGACGGAGTGACCGTACCACGGCCCAGGAAGCGGGCTTCCTTCCATTCAGGATTGTATTTTTCATCCAGCATTCTTACCAGACCGCGGATGTCGGTTGACTCTTCAGCACCGTTGTTGTTCAGTGCGCGCACATCCTGAAGGATGTCTGCCATCTTGTAGATAGCATTGTCGCCGCGCTCAGGAGCGGAACCGTGGCAGGAAACACCCTGCACGTCGATGCGGATCTCCATGCGGCCGCGCTGTCCGCGGTAAATGCCGCCGTCAGTCGGTTCGGTAGAAACAACGAACTCGGGGCGGATTTTATCTTCATTGATGATGTACTGCCAGCACAGACCGTCGCAGTCTTCTTCCTGTACGGTTCCGGTTACCAGCACCGTATATTTGTCGCTGAGCAGGCCCAGATCTTTCATGATCTTTGCGCCGTAGACAGCTGAGACAATGCCGCCGAGCTGATCGCTCGTACCGCGGCCGCCGATTTCCTCATCGGTCTCATATCCTTTGTACGGATCAAATTTCCAGTTATTGCGGTTACCGATACCGACCGTATCGATATGCGCATCAAATGCAATCAGCGTTTTGCCGGTGCCCATATAGCCCAGCACGTTGCCCATGGGATCAACCTCAACTTTGTTGAACCCAAGTTTTTCCATTTCCTTCTTGATAACGGCCACATGATCTTTTTCACCGGCGCTTTCACCCTGATAAGAAACAATTTCACGGAGGAACCGTGTCATATCAGCCTTGTAACCTTCTGAAGCCTTTTTGATCGCATCAAAATCCATACTAATCTCCCGTTTTATCTATGATGTCCACCGCTCCGGGCAGACAGAACCGCAGCCTGTACCCACAGCACGGCGTACGGTTCCTTTACCATGTACTAATCACACACCTGAGGTGATGCAGGCTTAGTCAACCTGCTTGCCGCCCCAGACTACATTGCGCCAGTTCTCGGGGTCGGTGTCGCCTTCCGTAGAGAATATAAGCACGCGGCTGTTGCTGTCCAGCTTCAGCGCCTCTTTCAGATCCTTATATTCAGGATTCGTCATAAGCGTGGTGACCACGCCCATGCCTACGGCGCCGCTTTCGCCGCTCACCACCTGTGCGTCACCTTTGACAGGAGCCGCCAGCCGTCTCATACCCAGAGCCGCAACCCAGTCAGGACATGACAGGAACGCGGTGCTGTGGTTACGCAGAATATCCCAGCCGATCGTATTGGGCTCACCGCAGGCAAGTCCTGCCATCATAGTGGTCAGGTCACCGGTGGCAAATACAATCTTACCGTCGGGCGTGCTGGCGCTGCGGTACAGACAGTCAGCGATCTGAGCTTCCATAATTACGGTTATGGGGCAGCTGTCATCAGGGCCGTTGCCGCTGAACAGGTTTGCAAAATATCCCTGCATTGCGCTTGCCAGAGAGCCTACGCCGGCCTGCACAAAAATGTGCGTGGGGCGCTTTACACCATAGGCAGACAGCTGCTCGGCAGCCTCGCTGGCCATAGTGCCGTATCCCTGCATAATCCATGAGGGGATCTTCTCATAGCCTTCCCATGCGGTATCCTGTACCATAACGCCGTTCGGAGTTTTCTGTGCCATAGCGTTCGCCATGCGCACGCACTCGTCATAGTTCACTTCCTCAATCGTAACTTTGGCGCCTTCTTTGGCAATATTATCAAAACGCGGCTTAGTGGAACCTTTTGGCATAAGCACGACGGCTTTCTGTCCCAGCTTATTTGCAGCCCATGCCACACCGCGGCCATGGTTACCGTCAGTAGCAGTAAAGAACGTAGCCTGACCGAATTCTTCCTTCAGCTTTGAGCTGGTCAGATACTGATAGGTCATCTCGCCGACATCGCGGCCCAGTTTTTCAGCAATAAAGTTCGCCATGGCAAAGCTTCCGCCGAGCACCTTAAAGGCATTCAGACCAAAACGGTAGCTTTCATCTTTTACAAAGAAATCTGCAATTCCAAGCTCCTTTGCCATGCCTGAAAGCCGGACCAGCGGGGTTTCCTTGTACTGCGGGAAGCTCTTGTGGAATGCCCGGGCTTTTGCAACATTCTCCAAAGACATGACGGAAAGGTTCTTATCCTCTGTCTTAGGAAGGTTATTCATAACCCACTTAATCTTTTTCATATTTCCTATCTCCTTTAAAGCCTCGGCGGCAGCCGCGCGTCATGAATGGCGCGGATAGCACCTGCATGCTTTAGAATGCAGGTGCCCATGATATAAAGTACACGGATGTCTTTGTATCATGCCCCCGTATCACACATTTCAGATCAAACCTTAGTAAAACACATACCGGTACTTTGTCTGTACCGCCTGAATAATCCGAGCCACATCAGCCGGCAGCTTTTTGTCGGCGGCATCAGTATCCAGAACCTCACCGCCCTCAAGGCGTACCCTGACTTTGCCATTCGCAGCATCCAGCGGCACAAAGCCGGGATTCGTACTGTTCTCAAAATCAGCGGCAGAGCAGAACACCGTGAACTTATCCTTATACGGACGACCTTCGTACGGACAGAACTGCGCACAGTTACCGCACTCATTGCACATGCCGTCAATATGGATGATCTCTATCTTCTGACCGCCGTGGCCGTCATCAACAGAAACCGCCACATTCGCACGGTTCGGACAAACATCCACACAGTTTTCGCACACAGTCTTGCATTCCAGACAGCGTTTATCCTCGGTGCGCGGCGCGCCGCCGGTAAGCTGCGGATCAAGCACGCCGTGCTTAAACAGCGGCATGGATACATCGGGATTACAGTTAAGCTGCTCAAAGTTCTTATTGTGCAGCGGGACCAACGCATTCGCGGCGGCCGCAGCACCTGCAATAGCCTTAACAACCGTTGCAGGACCTGCGGCACAATCCCCCGCCGCAAATACATGGGCTACGGATGTCCGGTTGTCCTTATCAAGAACCGGACGTTTTTTGGCATCAAGAGCAATGCCGTTCGCCTCAAAGAAAGCAGCATCAATATTTTCGCCCGTAGCAGCGATAATTGTGGTACACGGAATCTCTTCCTGCATACCGGCAGGAACCGGAGTCCGACGTCCTGTAGCATCCACAGCGCCAAGCTTCATCACATCACACACAAGCTTGCCGTTCTTATATGCCACAGGAGCGCGCAATTCCTTAAAATCTACCCCGTCAGAAATTGCCAGCTCCAGCTCCTCTTCATCGGCAGGCATATACCGCTTAGTCCGGCGGTAAACCAGGCTTACCTGCTTTACACCGGGCAGACGTTTTGCCGCACGTGCGGTATCCATGGCAGTATTGCCGCCGCCGATAACCACAATCGAATCTCCATATTTCTTTACAAGTCCATCCTCTCCATGGAACTTGCAGTCCTCAAGGAATTCCAGCGCATCACAAACCTGCGTACCTTCAACCGTAAGTTTTGCAGCTTCCCATGCGCCTACCGCCAGAATAACATCGGTAAACCCTTTGGCAAACAGCGACTTCACATCGGTGATTTCCGTACCGGTCACAATCTCAGCACCGGCAGCGGCTGCCAAAGCCACATCCTTTTCAATGGCGGTATCGCTGATACGGAACGCAGGAATAACATGGCGTACAATACCGCCGCATGTCTTACGCTTTTCAAATACCGTAACCGGCACACCTTCACGAGCAAGCAGGTACGCGGCGCTGATACCGGCAGGACCGCCGCCGACAACCGCAACCTTTTTGCCGGAGCTCGCAGCAGCCTTAGCTGCCGTCTGTGCGGCAGACTTGCCGGCCTTAATATCAGCGAGCACCGCATCATACGCATGCTCAGCCGACGTCAGTTTTTCCTTACGGATAGCTACGCTTGAATCATAGAAATTGCGTGTACAACGGCCCATACACGTATGAGCACAGATCGTACCCGTAATGAACGGCAGCGGGTTCTTGTCGGTAATAACCTCAAGCGCTTCCTTATATTTTCCCAAACCGGAAAGATGCACGTATGCAGGCACATCCTGATGAATCGGACAGGTATCTTTGCACGGTGCAGAGAAGCAGTCCGTCATCGGAAGCTTTTCATGGCTCTTATAGGGTGCGGCCGGCTTCAGCGGCTTACGGATACCCGTCTTAGGATCGCACATGCGGTCTGCAAGCGCATTCACCGCAGCCACATCCACGCCCGTAAACGCCTTGCCTTCGGCAGACTTAAACAGCGCTGCAATCTGAACCAGCCGTTCGTATCCGCCCGGCTTGAGCATGGTGGTGGCCATAGTCACCGGCCAGATGCCTGCATCAACGATAGAAACGATGGAGCTCACATCCGCACCGCCGGAATAGCTGATACGAAGTTTGCCGTTAAAATCATTGGACAGCTTCTTAGCAACTGACAGCGTCAGCGGCATAAGGCTGCGGCCGCTCATATACATTTCTTCTGACGGCAGCTCGCCGGCCTTTACATCCACCGGGAACGTATTAGTAAGCTTTACGCCGAACGCCAGCTTTCTGCCGTCGGCAAGCTTCTGAAGGCGCTGCAGCATGGGCACCGCATCCTTGTACTGCAGGTCGGTCAGGAAGTGATGATCATCAAACGCAATATAATCAAAGCCCAGACCGTCGAGCGTCTTACGGGCATATTCATATCCGAGCAGCGTAGGATTGCACTTAATGAACGTATTAAGATTCTTCTTGGTCAGCAGATATTCCGCCATGCTTTCAATTTCTGACGGCGGACAGCCGTGAAGCGTAGAAATCGTAATGCTGTCGCTGATACGGCTCTGGATCGCTTCAACATCATCAAGCGTCACATGGGCAAGCTTGCCGGATGTTACCAGCTCACGGGCAGCTTCCTTACACGCTATATATATAGAAGATTTTGAAGCATCTTTCATACCTTCGATGTATGCGTCAAGCTTAGGCAGCTGAATACCGGCCAGATCATATCCCACGCTCATATTAAACACAAAGCCGTCGGGGCTGCCCAAAGACAGCTCTTTTGCCAGCAGCTTAAGGCAGAACCAGGCCTTTACATACTCTTCGTATGCCTGCTGTACCGTAAGCTCGGTGCTCCACTCGCAGTTATATCCTTCATCTGCAGAAATAATACACGGCTTAGAAACCTTCAGATCCTCGCCGTCAAGTTTCTGCACGGTCTTCAGCTCAAAGAAACGACAGCCGCACAGGTATGATGCCACAATATTCTGCGCAAGCTGGGTATGCGGACCTGCAGCAGGACCGAAGGGCAGCTCCACTTTTTCCGCAAACAGCGGATATGCGCGGCCGGGATCCGCCTTATAGAACTTACGGATTCCAAAAATCGTTTTTTCGGCCTTATACTCTGAAACAATGTGATCAAACAGTTTTTTTACCGGGATAGGTACCATTCTATCGCCCATACATGCACTCCTTTTTTTATTACACACCTGCGGAAAATACCGCAGATACAACTACAGCCACGGGCAAACCGGCCGCCCGCCACAAGCAGCCCGGCATGCCGCACCTATTATTTATTAATACGACGCCACAGATCAGCAGCCTGCTCACGAGACTTGGCAAGCACGGCTTCTTCATCAATCTCCGTGCACACACGGTCACGCATAAGAATCTTGCCCGCGCAGACCGTAGTCACCACGCTGCGTCCGTTCATACCGAACACAACATGACCGTCGATATTATCTTTTGTAAGCGGAGTAAGCGGAATATAATCCGTTACAATAACGTCTGCGGCAGCTCCGGCTTTCAGCACGCCAAGCTCAGGTCCAAAGAAACGGTTCGCCATCTTAGCATTGTTCTTAAACAGCATGACAGGAATCTCGGCCCACCCTTCATTAGGATCTCCCGTATTGTGCTTATGAATAATATTGCCGACTTTATAGCTTTCCAGCATATCGTTCGTATAGCCGTCAGTACCGAGGCCGAGCATAAGTCCCGCCTTGAACATAGCAGGAACGTCGCCGCAGCCGATCGCATTACCCATGTTGCTTTCAGGGTTATGCACAACCATCGTGTCAGTTTCTTTCAGAATAGCAATCTCTTCATGATTGATATGTACACAATGTACTGCCAGCGTCTTGGAACCAAGAATATCCATGTCATGCAGACGCTCAACAATGCGCTTACCGTACTTAGACAGACAGTCAGTCACATCGCTCATACCTTCCGCAACGTGGATATGGCATCCGGTCTTATAGTCATGGGCAATGCGCGCACACCGCTCCATAGTCTTATCACCGATGGTGAACGAAGCATGCATACCTACCATACCGGCCTGCAAAGGATTCTTTGACTCAGCGCACTGCTTAAGAAATGCTTCATTCTCATCCACTGAAGCCTTTGATTTAGCATCGCCGTCACGGTCGCTCACTTCATAGCACAGACAGGTACGGATTCCAGACTCCGTAGCGGCACGGCTCAGCTCAGAAAGACTGCCTTCCACCGCGCCGAAGCTTGCATGATGATCAAAAATAGTCGTAACGCCGTTCTTAATGCAGTCAAGATAGGTGGCCTTGCCTGACCAATAGGTATCCTCAAGGTTCATCGTGCGGTCCATGCGCCACCACAGGCCGTCAAGGATATCAAGGAAGTTCTTGGGATTATAGCCGTTCACGGCCATACCGCGGGCAAAGGCAGAATAAATGTGGTTGTGCATATTAATAAGCCCCGGCATGATTGTACCGTGGTGCGCATCCACAAACTCCGCATCAGGATATTTTGCTTTCATTTCAGCAGTCGTTCCGACAGCTTTTATCACAGCGCCGTCACAGACAACCGCTCCATCTTCTATAAAAGGATTTGTATCATCCCGGGTAATGACCCGGCCGTTTCCTATCAGTATCACAGCCACCTCCAAACACTCTTATTATAGCACACACTAAAAATAGTGCAAGCAAAAAACTAATTATTTTTTAGTTTCTCTAAAAGATTTTCAAAATACTGCTGTATACCGTGCCCCGTACACGAGGCATTTGCAGACAAAAATACAGCTGAAAAGACAAAAACAGAAAGGAGGGAAATCATCGCCGTCCGTACTGCCTTGCAGCAAAAACGGACGGCTAAAAAAACTAAAAAGACTTAGAACGTAATAACCTTGGGTGCGGCAGTAAAGCTTGAGATAGTTGCCCGCGCGTTTTTAAAGTACAGTACTTCAGTGTTATCATCAGCAGCGGAATACATGCTTTTCAGCTCAGGATAGTGCTCCAGCATATCGGCTTTTGCCTCCACCCGCTCATCACGCACAAGCTCACCGCACAGCCTGAGCCATTCGCCGCCTTTACAGCAGCAGATTTCCACATGCGGATTCTTCTGAATCTGCTTGGAAACATCCTTTGACTTACCGGTCTGAATATACAGCTTTCCGTCAAAAACATTGATCGTACCGAACGGCCGGTTCCGCGGCTGTCCGTCCTCTACGGTCGCAAGATAATACGTACCGCATGACTTAATGAATTCATACACTTCGTTCATGGCTCACCTCGCACCCATTATAGCATACAAATGCGTTTACCAGAACTTTGCACGGCTTTTTTTTATCTCAGAGCGGATCTTTTTAAGCTTCAGCTTCCGCTCCTTGCTCGCTCTGGTAGGTCTGGTCTTCTTCCGCTTTTTAGGAACCGCAAGAGCTGTCACAATCCTGTTTTCAATCCGCGCGTAAGCGATTTTGCGGTTCAGCTCCTGAGTCCGCTCGTCATCAACATCCAGAAAAAGGCAGTTATTTGCATTTATTATAGAAGCAAGCTTTATCAGAATCCGGGTACGTTCATCCTCAGAAATTCCGCCCACCTGATCCACCGGCAGCACCAGATGAACTTTTGTATTCACCTTATTCACATTCTGCCCGCCATTTCCACCGCTGCGCGCAAACGTCAGCTGGGCATTACGTACAATCGATTCATGCAGCTCAGATATATTCATATGCGTTCCTGATCACCACGCTGCGGCAGCGGCTCAGTCTTCCTGCAGCTCAAAACGATATTTCTGCTTTACAGAAGGATATTTTTCATGATCAACTTCTGACAAAAACATTGCTTTAGGACGGATCCACAAGGAACAGTCGCCGTATAATCTGCGATAGACAACATATTCCTCCAATGTCTCCGAATGGACTGCAACATCTTCAACAAGATACAGCTTTCCTTTGAAATGCTTGTAGATACCGTGGATTTTCAGTTCGTTCATTTTTTTAGTTCTCCTTTATCAATTATTTGCCAGCGACCGGTTCAGTAAAAAATACCCTACTCTTCCACCCAGTCCTCAATTCTCAATCTTTTCACGCGTGAAAATTCATCAACATTATGTGTAACAAGAATTGCATTTTCATTCAAAGCAGTTGCAGCAATCAACAAATCATTTGCCCCGATCGGTGTTCCTGCAAGTTCCAGATTCTTTCTGATTTCTGCGTAGTCATATGCCATCTTCTCATTAAAATCTATAATCTCAAATGGCTCCAAAAACTTTTCAACTTTATCTGTCGTCTGCTCTCGTGTCTTACTCTTGAACGCACCAAGCAAAAGTTCACCTTTTACAACTGCTGAGATTTTAATATCTTTTGGCGATATGGAAAGAAATTTATCTCTTACAGAGGTGTATTTTCCATTCATAAAGTAAATACAAGTATTTGAATCTACAATATACATTACAAAAACTCCCGAGTTTCAAGAACAGGCTGTTCAGGACGAGAGAAAGACGGATCAGATATTGAACCAAATAAATCGGCCCAGCCTTCCGGATAGCGCGGCTCGATCTTATTCATGATCTGTGAGACAACCCATTTTGAAAGCGACATTTTATCAGCATGAGCTTCTCTTTCAATTTTCTGAAACTGATCTTGAGTTACATATAATGATAACTGCGGCATTCCAACACCTCCTGCTTATTATTATAGAATATGATTTTCGCAGGCACAAGTATCTTTGCAAGTATATTTGTTTTGACGTACCTGCTGGCGGTTATTCAACAAAAAAAGATTGACAGTATCAACACAATCCTGCGTTTTCAGCCAATCTTCATCTGCTGACTTCAACTCAGCATAGCCAATCAACATTGTAACAAGTCAGTTCAAGGTGCTATGAAAAATGAGATAGTGATTTTTCAGTATTTGCTGAAAGTTGATTTTCAAGCTCATTCAAAATCCAAGTCTTTCCACATCAACTTCCCTATCACCATCTATAGCAACAGAACAGCAGAAAGGATTATCACATTGATTTACGATGATTGATTTGAGAAGATCGAGATATGGCTGGCGGAAGAGGCAATCCGATTGCATTCTTTCAACCTAGCCTCTAATAAATTCCTCTGGAATTAAGTTCTTTGCCCGCTCTCTGTACTTTGCAAACTGACGCCAGTCTAAAAGGCCAAAATGCTGAAGCATACCTAAGGCAACAGGAACAGCAACTTTTGACTGTTCACTTATTTGTCTTAGACGAGAAGCATTTAAGTATCTACCGTATTGCTTTCCTACTTCAATTACCTTTTTCTGATTAAGATATATACCTGCATAGTGATCAGCTTCTTTTTCACGAGTTGTATCTGCTTCTTCATCAAGATTATCTAAAATAGGATTATGAAGAACATCATAATGCTTAAGGATGTGAGCAATCTCATGAGCAATAACAAACCAGAAATTATCGATTCTGTCATAACGGCAGGTATAAACGACAAACGGATTATTTCCGTTTATAAAAGCAGCACCATCAAGATATGTTTTCTGCAAGTGGCTTAAAACAAAAAAGCCTACACCACATTTATGTAAATCTGAAATCAATTCAGTAACACCGTTTTCTCTTGTAGTGTAATCAAACAGTTTATCTGCAATTGCCTGTAATTGTTCTTTATTATATTTTGGAAGCTCAAAAGCGTTTGAATTCAATTTTGCATATTCAAACCAAGTCTTGCTATACCAGAGCGTATAATCATAATCAACTTTTGTCTGGCGCGCACAGAATTTATAAGGCTTATTATAATCTTCTGTTGGAATTGATTTTTGATTAAAAACTCTTACACATTCATCTTCAATTCCTTTGAGAGTATCAACATCATATAAAAACCAGCCTTTCTTTTTCATTTCTGCAACCGGCATATATTTTCTAAGCAGAGCTTTTTTCGAAGTCAGCTCGTTTTTCTCAACATTCTGCTCTTCCTTCTTTCGGATCTGATACTTTGCATCAACTTCAATCCAGAAGTCTGCAGGAGAACCAAATACCTTTTCCAGTATTACCGCAGTATCAGGAGTAATGCTCTGCTTGTTGTTTATGAGAAGATTAATTGTTTTTGTACTGAAGCCAGTTACTTCTGCCAAATCTGATTGAGTCCATCCAAAAGATTCCAGAAAATCTACAATAAAATCTCCCGGGCCTACATTGTAAAATGGTTTAAGTTCTTTTGCGTCCATAAATCGCACCTTTCATCATTCATAATGATGAGTCAAATCTTCAAGACCAATGATTCCAACAGTTTTTTCTTCATTAGTCCAATCTATTTCCATAATCAGTCGCCATGTTCTATCCATACGCATAGAATACTGATTTGTTCCTTTTAACTTTTCAAAGTTGTAACCAGGGTATTTCCATATATCTTGAATGATTTCCAGCTGCTGCAAAATTCTTACAGCAAGCGGAAGTTTCTTTACCACTTTTGGTGGTACGCTTTTATATTTTGAGGATTTTCCGGTTGTATACAATTCCTGTAAATGTCCATTCTTAAAAACGACTTCCATGTACAACCTTTATGGTTATACTATATATGCAAAAGTATAATTCGTCAAGAAGATTGGAAGTAATAAGTAATACAGAAATATCAAATTTCTATTGTCGATTTTACAGTTTCTTTATTATATTTATCAGTAGTTATCAGTGTTGCTGCTCTAACAGAAAAGGTGCGTTTCTACCTTTCAAAATCAGGAAACGCACCTTGAACACGAAAAGAACTGATGTTCATTTAGTATCTGTATTGTTTATCGATAATCATACAGCTTTACATCAGCTGACTCACCTTTAGTGTGCTAGTCAGTTGCAGCACTTACACCTGGCCATGTGCAACAGCGTCACCCGGCCATGTGCAACAGCGTCACCTGGCCATGTGCAACAGCGTCACCTGGCCATGTGCAACAGCGTCACCTGGCCATGTGCAACAACGTCACTCGGCCAGGTGCAACAGCGTCACCCGGCCAGGTGCAACAGCGTCACCCGGCCAGGTGCAACAGTGTCACTCGGCCCGGTGCAACAGTGTCACTCGGCCAGGTGCAACGCTTACTACTAACTAGGAGCAGGACATACAATCAGCTGATTGTGAGACGGTCAATCAGCGGTTTTTACGGACAGCATTCCTTTTGGACTGCCGATATCATGGTCTTGCCATCCGGTTCCCGTAATGTAAATTCAGGTCCGGCGTAGATACGCACCGCCTGTCCGCGCACAAGCTTTTTATGGCGCCGCCACAGCGCCGTTCTGGCCGCATCATCGCCGGCCGCTTTTTTCTGAGCAAGCAGACCGCGCAGTTTTTCCAGAGCACGCCGGCGGTTCATATACTGGTTGCGTTCCTCAGTGCAGGTAACGCTGATGCCGGTTCCTGGATGAATCAGCCTTACGCCGGTCTCAACCTTGTTTACATTCTGGCCGCCGTTACCGCCGCAGCGGAAAAACTGCCACTGGATTCTGCCGTCAACGCTTTCTTCCTCCGCATCAGAAAGTACCGCCACGTCCACAAACCAGTTCCTGCGCTTATGGCCGGGACGCAGAAAACTTTTGCACTGCCATTCCACGCTGCCCTGCAGAAACGAAAGATCCGCAGCCGTGCGGAATATAATAGAAGCATATCCATCGCACCAGCGCGACCTGTTTACCGAAAGAATCTCAAACCCGTCTTCCGTCGAGCAGAACTCACATCTGAGCGACTCAAACAGCAGGCGTACC